>ENA-ORBV01000077-ORBV01000077.1-microbial-mat-metagenome-genome-assembly--contig:-NODE-77-length-181567-cov-10.523731_pt1 | contig 181567 bp, 157 predicted proteins | sample MGYA00237777_ERZ505514 | MGnify/ENA primary metagenome ERZ505514 (study PRJEB26160, sample SAMN06269048) | microbial mat metagenome | isolation source: Oligotrophic lake microbial mat | place...
GGCTCGGAGATGTGTATAAGAGACAGGTTTATAGGTTGATGGGTAGTTGGGTTACAGTTAAGGGATGCTACTGACTGCCGTCAGTTTTTTTTGTCTTAATCACGGATTAATCGGATTGGATGGATTGCCTTGTTAATGATCTGGCATGATTGGTCGGAGATTGATCTAATCAGAGATGTGAATATGCTGTAATTTCAGTTTCCTATTTTTAATTATTGATAGTATTCACCGAAGGCTTGGCATTGCTGAAACCTACCTCTATGCGGGAAAGGGGAAGAACACCATGCATGTGGCAGACGAACTGGTTGAGATCGGTCCGCTGACTCCTTTTAATTACATTTTGAAAGGATCATTCTATCTAGATTTGACAACAGATAAAGGGTTGCCTTATTTTGAGAAGGCTTATTTTATGGATCCGTAGTGCACACTCACACACTGGATGTTGGCCGCTGCCTATTGTTGGACAGGCAGAAATACAGATGCTTTTCCTTTGATCGAGCGCATGGAAGAGATTACGCCGGATTGGGCATTTACGAAGCAATCACTTTTTCTAAAATATGGTCTCCAGGGTGACAAGGCAAAAGCATTGGCCTATGCTACGGATGATCTGAGGGCCAAAGCTAAAAACGATCATCACTTTGCTTTTCACCTGGCAGCGTGTTATGCCGTGATCGGAGAGAAAGAGAAGGCGCTGGATCAAATGGCATATGCCATGCAGATTTTTTATCCGGATGTTTTTCTTTCTACCAATCCCTTGTTGGCCAATATGCGCGGAGAAGATCGATTTCAAAAAATGATGGACGAAGCCAAAGCGAAGACGGCATTCGAAATTTAATATGACATTAAAATGTGAAGGTCTTCTTTGTTATGTGATCCAAATTCAACTCGCTTGTCAGGAGCCAAGCAAATATTGCATTCAAGTCTGAAGACTTGAACGAGCATTGGATTGGATTCAAGCCTGAAGACTTGAATGAATAAATATTTCGCAGATTCGTAACTCTGCAAATTCGAAAGCACTTTCTGATATGTTGTGATCTTACTCAAGCTAAATTCAAACTCTTCGCCTAGCACAATAATGTGTTGCACTGAGAATCAGACTCCCCTCTCTCCCAATCAAAACTGTTACTACAGCCAAACTAGAACAAGAGAGGGGGAGGGGGTGATTTCTTCGCAGATCATCTACCACCTAATCAAGGCAGCTCCCCATGTAAACCCGCTGCCGAAAGCAGCAAGGCAGATTAGGTCGCCTTTTTTTACTTTGCCAGCCTCAACGGCTTCTGCCAATGCTATTGGAATAGAGGCTGCCGTTGTATTTCCATAGCGTTGTATATTATTCCAGACCTGGTCATCGCGGAGGCCCATAGTTTTTTGGACAAACTGACTGATCCGAAGGTTGGCCTGGTGGCAGACCAGCAGATCAATGTCTGTTTTTTCAAGACCGGCCGCTTCCAGTACCTCTGCAATCACTTCCGGGAATTTGACAACAGCATTTTTAAAGACAAGCTGACCGTTCATATTCGGAAAGAGCATCCCGTCTGTAAGCATTTTAGGGCTGATGAATGTCTCACCATATTCGGCCTCTTCGTATCCGTAGACAGAAGGGTCGGGGACATGGACACCGCCATGGGATCCGGGATTGATCATCGCAAGTTCTTCAGCAAATTCACCATTGGCATGAATGCGGGAAGCGAGTATCCCTCTGAATTGTTCGTCGGTGGCGCTCATGATCACGGCACCTGCACCATCACCGAAGATGACGGTGACATTGCGTCCACGCGTAGAGAAGTCAAGGCCCATCGAATGTGTTTCCGCACCTACGAGAAGAATATTTTTATACATGCCACTTCGTATAAATGCATCTGCTACAGAGAGTCCATACACGAAGCCGCTGCATTGATTACGAATGTCGAGTGCCGGTATTTCAGTTTTAGTGATACCAAGTTGACGTTGGAGCAGAACACCACATCCCGGAAAGTAATAATCCGGGCTCAGCGTCGCAAAGATGATGAGATCCAGTTCATTGGCATCCATGCCGGCATTGGTCAGTGCTTTTTTTGCGGCATTCGTACCGAGTACGGAGGTTGTCTCTTTGTGTTTAGCTGCATAGCGGCGTTCCTGTATACCGGTGCGTTCCTGGATCCACTCGTCTGTGGTATCCATATGACGTTGGAGATCGGCATTCGTGACGATGGTTTCCGGTACGTAGTAGCCGATTCCTTTTATATAGCTTGATGGCATTTTCTTCAGGAGATTGGTGAGAAAATAGATCTCAAGATATTTAAAGTCTTTTGAAAAGTGAATTTTCGTTGCACGCTTACCCCCTGATCCAATGCACTTTTGCCCCCTGGCCCAATGTTCTTTTGCCCCCTGCCCCCTAAAGGAGGTAATTAATACAATATGTTGAGGCCTATCAGGGCTAAAGCTTATACACGTCTCAAAAAGGGAGGCCGTTGCAGGAGCGTCGCAGAGAGCGGAGCCGAACTGTTTGCTCCTGCAACCACAGGAAGGGGAGGTCGTTGCAGGAGCAAACAGTTCGGCTCTTTGCGACGCTCCTGCAACGAACAACAGTTCAGAGCTCACTGATTCCTGATGCAACAACTAGCAATCAAGTTTATTTCATAATTATATATAAATGGTAGCTCGAGGGCAAAAAAAAACGGCATTTGGTCAATCGTATCATATTCTTCCTTACTTTTGTCGCTGATTTAAAAAGAAAAATGCAAAACGTACATTATAACAAGCCGATGTGTTGCTGGATGCGCGAGTGTCCTGCAAGGCTTTTGCATTTATGATGAACCCATAGTATACAGATAAAATATATCATAAAATAAAAGCCTTGCAGGATCTGCAGGGCTTTTTTTGTTTCAGCATAAACCAAACACACACCATGCATAGTAAAAATCAAGAGCAACCTATGAAGCTCATCACTAAACGGATTGTCCTGGCACGGGATATAGGTATCCACGGCAATTTATTTGGCGGCACCCTGATGGCCTGGATGGATGAAGCTGCTGCAGCATTTGCGACGGAGTATTGTTACACACCCAACATGGTTACTGTACGGGTGGGGGAAATGTTGTTTAAAAAGCCATTGAAGGCAGGACATCACCTTCGCATCTATGGAGGCGTTCAACACCTGGGCAATACGTCTATCACCTTGTCGCTGGAAGCAAGGAAATATAGTTTGTACAGTGGGGAGGAGACGCTGGTCTGCAGCACCAACATTACCTTCGTACGTATTGATGATGATGGCACACCTACTGCCATCGGAGAAACCGTGAAGAAAAAATATGCTGTGCAGGGAGAGAAACTATTGGTCTGACAAGGTATTGTCAAGCAAGCTGAGCATGGTGGTTTGTGGTTTCGAAGGCAGGTGAATAAAGATTTATTAGCTTTAAAACTTATCAAATCTGCACGTATGGAGACCCAAAGGACATCAGGATCAAACAGGCACTTGTATTCCGTTTTACTGGGGATGATCACTTGGATTTCCCTTGCACTTCAATTGTATCTGACGACAGGAAATGCCATTAATTTTTTCAGTTTTTTTTTACAATCCAATGTAATCTGTTGATTGCCATCAGCTTGACCTGTACAGCATTGGCACCTCATGCTGCGCCAGGTATCTTCTTCAGTAAGTTATCGGTGCAGACAGCCATTGCTCTTTATATTTTCATTGTTGAATTAGTCTATAATTTGGTTCTACGCCGTTTACATGACTGGCAGGGATTGCAATGGGTGGTGGACAATTTGCTTCATGTAATCGTGCCGGTATAGTATCTCTTGTATTGGTTTATGTATAGGACCATGGGGGTGATCGCCAGAAAGGAGAGTGTGTCCTGGATTGTATTTCCTGCGGTATACCTGGTGTATACCTTGATCCGTGGGGCGGTCGTGGATTGGTATCCTTGTCCTTTTCTGAATGTACTCAACCTGGGGTATGAAAGAGTGTTCATGAACATAGCAATCATGCTGAGTATTTTTTTAGTGGCAGTCATGATCCTGATTGCTTTCACCAGGTCACTGAAGAGCAATTAGCAGGCGATTACTACTGTCCCTGCTATTAGATTTAATTTTGTTTTTTGTCTATTTTGCATCAATTAAATTGGCCACAAATCATTGCCAACTCTCAACTGTCAACTGTCAAATGTTAACTGTCAACAGCCAACTGCTCTCTATCAATTGTGAATTATCAATTATCAACTGCTTCCTGTCAACCCTCAATTGTCAATTGTCAATTGCCAACGGTGGGTGCTGGTTGTATCCGAAAGTAAACGTAATTTGACGTTTGTAAACGGATAAAAGGCGGAGGTATAAATAAGTTATAGCCAATGCTATTATGCACCAATAATAAAAGTATTCTAACATTACTCATATGATAAAAGTTTTAATTACAGGGGCGACGGGAAATGTTGGAATTGAAGTATTATCTGCTTTACAAAAACTTAACCATCAATTGGAGATATTTGCAGGGGTCAGAGACACAGAATTTGGTAATGAGAAACTGGTAAAGTTTAACATCAAGCTTATCAAATTTGATTTTACCAATAGCGATACATTTCTGTCTGCCATGCAAAACATGGACCTGCTTTTTTTGCTTCGACCACCACAAATTTCAGACACTAATAAGTATTTTGCACCATTAATTAAAATGGCAAAACAATCTTCGGTTAAACACATCGTGTTTTTATCTGTGCAAGGTGTGGAGAATAGCAAAATTATACCCCATCATAAAATTGAAAAATTGATCGTAGAAAGTAAAATTCCCTATACCTTTTTACGACCTGCCTATTTTATGCAAAATTTCACTACAACTTTACACAAAGACTTAGTAACTTATCAAAGAATTTATTTGCCAGCAGGACAAGCAGAATTTACAATTATAGACATAGAAGATATTGGGACTGTAACTGCAAGAGTATTAACCCAACCTCAAAATCACATCAATAAAGGTTATGAATTAACCAACAATGAAACCTTGACATTTACTGAAATGGCTAAAAAAATTAGTGATGGAGTAGGAAAAAAAATTAAATTCATTTCACCTAATTTATGGCAATTCTATTTTGCTAAACGAAAGGAAAATATGCCTTCAATGCTTATCTTCGTGATGATTATGTTGCATTATTTTCCAAGATTTCAAAAAATACCTAAGACCACGGACTGCGTAAAATTTATTACGGGACAAGAACCAATATCTTTTGACAACTTTGTACTCACGAATAAAGCACAACTGCAATGACAAGAAGCACTGACTATAACAGGCATTTGGTAAAGAAGAGGGTAAAAGAATTGAAACTGAAATTCGTTTTGTAAAACCAATGCAAGTCACTACCAGTGTAATCATGGAAACTGAATCAGAATCCGAAAATCTAACGAAAGTAAACTTCATCAATGCTGGTAGATTAAAATATCCTTTGAACAAAATGATACCATTGGCGGAAAGAAATTTCACAAAAGATCTAGATAGTAGTTTGTCAACTTTGAAAATCATTCTTGAAGATGAACATAATACTTAAAACAGCGAACCACTAGCACGGGTATTACGTAACTACTGGTGAAGTGCTTAAAAGAAAGGTATTACGTCTATTCAACTTTTGTTCTTGGTTGTTGGTTTTATTCTTCTCGTCCGCCACTTCGCAAAGTTCGAAACCGACAGTACTAAGAAGTATTTTATTTTGAATCCTGGTTAAAGAAATTGGAAAAGCGCAAATTTCACAAAAGCAATTTTGATTTGAGCATATCGAGGAGTATCTGGGATGTTCTAAAGAAGACCTTTCAGTTGTCGTAATGTTCTTTGAGGTGCACTAATTATCTGTGCTATTGACTTAGATTTGGAGAAACATTACCTATGCTCCCCTGGCTCTCCGACCTCTTCCTTCCCACCGAAACGCCGGATGTCACCCAATCACTGATAACCATCATGTTGGCCATCGGTATTGGTGTGTTTATCGGGAGATTGAAGTTAGGCAAGGTTTCACTGGGGGTCGCCGCAGTGATGTTTGTGGGTTTGCTGCTTGGACATTATGGGTACAGGATACAAACAAATATATTGGATTTTATCCGCAATCTGGGATTGATTTTTTTCGTCTACGGGATCGGGATACAGGTAGGACCTTCATTCTTCTCTTCATTCCGTAAAGAGGGTTTACGTTTCAATGCGCTGGCAGCAGGTACTGTGCTGTTGGGCGGAGTCGTCACCTACCTCTTGTTTGTATCCACCGGCATGAATATCGAAAATCTCGTGGGGGTTATGTCAGGAGCGGTAACTAATACACCCGGACTAGGAGCCGCTAAAAGTACACTGGAAGAAATTCAACAGCAGTTTCCAAACAAAATATTTGCAGATCCCGCTATTGCATATGCTATCACCTATCCGCTGGGGGTGCTTGGTATTATTGTCACTATCATCATCAGCAAATGGTGGCTTAGGGTAGATCCGGTACAGGAGATGCGTAAGTACAGGCTGCAACAGACAAAACATGATGAACCCCTCATGCACAAGAAGTGCAGGGTGACCAATACAAAGTACTTTGCTAAAACGATTCAGGAAGCGATCATGGAGAGCGGACACCCCGATCTCCTGATTTCGCGGCTCAAGCATAGTGGGAATTCAGCAGTCTCATCGCCCGCTCTTGATACCCGCCTGCGCGAACACGATGTGCTGATGGTCGTCGGTTATGAGAAAGATGTGGATGATTTCGTCTCCAAGGTCGGTAGGGTGTCCACAGATTTGTTTATCGAATCAGAACATGATATCCAGTACAAAAACATCTTCGTCACTAATCCTGCAGCCCGGCATAAGAAGCTAGGCGAGCTGGATCTGTATAATCAATATGACCTCAAAGTCACACGCCTTTTCCGTGCTGGGAAGGAGATGCTTGCCAGACCTTCCCTTGAGTTATTTTATGGGGACAGATTGCGGGTAGTAGGCACAAAGGAATCTATAGAGGAGGTAGAGAAGATTGTGGGCAATTCGGAAAAGCAATTGCTGGAGCCGGACTTTTTATCATTATTTGGCGGCCTTTTGCTCGGGATTATGCTCGGTTCGATCCCCATTATGATTCCTTCACTACCGGTGCCCATCAAGCTGGGATTTGCTGCTGGTCCATTGATTGTGGCACTTTTTGTCAGTCGCTTTGGTGGCATCGGCGTCATTCATTCTTATATCAACAACGGAGCAAATTATTTTATGAAGGACCTGGGTATCTGCCTGTTCTTCGCGGCTGTTGGTGTCCAGGCAGGGGAAAATTTCTATGACAACTTCATGGCGTACAACGGATGGATGATGATGCTCTATGGGATGTGCATTACGTTAATTCCATTGATTATCATGGTAGTCGTCGGGACACTTTTCATGAAGCTCAATTTTCTTCAGTTGGCCGGGTTGATGAGTGGGACCTACACAGATCCGGCAGCCTTGGCATTTAGTACTTCGTATCTGGATTCGGATATACCTGTTCAGTCATATGCTACGGTGTATCCGCTAGTCACCATCATGCGGATATTTGTGGCGCAGATGCTGGTGCTTTTGCTGGTGGCGTAACGATAGATTGATGCTTGTAGACTTGAGGCTACTGCTACAGGATTTTACCTCGGCACAGATCCTATGTTTTTTCTATCTGCCACCGGAGGCTACGAACAACTAAAGGATAAGGGGTAAAGCAGATGGATTTAATCTAAAACTTTTATCAACTTACCAGTCCCCATTACCTGGCCTTTGGTGTCCATTACATTGTAGAGATACATCCCCGAGATAAGGGTTTGAAGCGATATCACTTCACGATCGGAGGAGAGGTCCTTCGTTAATACATTTTGGCCGTTTGCATCAAAAAGGTGCAACGTGTATTGACCTGGCAACATGTTCCTGAGCTCGAAAGTGGCATCATTGGTTACAGGATTAGGGGAAACGAATACGGCAGTTGTTTCACCGGTGATCGGGTTTATGGCTTCGATGATGCCATTGTCTTTGTATTCTACCTGTGCTGCAACGAGACCAGTCGAATCAACGGTCACCATCGCGATTGGCTCCTTGGCGCTATTACTCAGAAAATTGAACGTAATGGTTGTGTCTGCCGGAAAGAGATCCATGCCTAGAATGGTGGCTATATCAACCCATCCGAGAAAAGTGTGAACGTCAATACCGGTGCTGGTATATTCCGTGCGCTTCTGTCTCAGCACATCATAGGTGCCACCCGGGATTGCAAGTGTTCCATAGCCGTCTACAACTTCGAGACGCTGGACTGAAATTCTGACACGGATAGAATCAAATAAACCGGTTGGAATGCCGAGGCTATCAAGGATCCCACCGGGGATAGCAGAAGAGGGTAAGGATATAGTTGCGTTAGATTGATATTGGTTGATATCAAAGAAATTCAGTGGTGCCTTGCCTTCCACCAGTGGTGGAGAATATCTGAAATCAGTTTCTACAGGCAATCCACCACCAAGTCCTGACCCACTGATACCTAGGATGGAAAAGGCAGAAGCTGTAACGTCAAAATAGACTTCCGCACCTACATCACTGATGGTCACTAGTTCAGCCCCCGGGAAGTCTGCCGAGGCAGACCCTTCCGCTGCAGGTTGAAATGCAGTCACTTGTCTGTTCGTTGGATTCAATGTATTGAAGTCCCAAGTCTGCGGGCCTCCGGGCGGAGTCATGACGATGCTTGCAGGAGCAAGGTCTGTCGCCGTCCTGAGCGTATCCCCTGCAGCAGGAAACGTAGCGTTTGTGATCGTGATTTGAGCAGGGAGGTATACCGCCGCTGCCAGGATGGTGCTGATCACCAAGATGTTCTTTTTTAGCATGTTGTTTGACATTATTACGTAAAGATAGTTTTTCAGCACGGGACTTAATCAACTCATTCTTCGACTGTTTCGATCGACTAGATGCATCCATGGGCTTCACGTCGAAGGCCTCACTCACATACAGGTTACCCCGCTCAGCAAAAGTAACTCATCAACTTATCAACCCATGCTTCGGCTGGTTCGACCTTCTATACGCATCCTTCTGCTACAACTCACCAACCGTCCGCTCAGCAAGTCAACCTATTAACATATCAACTTATAAGCCCATCAACTTATAAACCTATAAGCTCATAAGCTTATAAGCCTTTTCACCCTCACTCGTTCGTGACAACGTCCCGAATGGTATAGGCTGACTGTCCCGTCTGCCCATAATAGGTCTTCATCAACATATCACTGATAAACCCAAGGATCAGAAACTGAACGCCGATCAGAAACGTCAGGAGCGTAAACATCGGCCAGAAGGTTTCGGACATATCCTGCCCGCGGAAAAATTCCTTTAAAGACATCAAGGCAGAAAAGAAACTAAACACGATGATCAGCAAACCTGCTGTGCCGAGAAAATGAAAAGGTCTGACCGCATATCTATTCCAGTACCAGATGATGATCATATCCGCAAAACCTTTCATGGTACGTTTCATATTATACTTGGATTTTCCGGCCACCCGTAGACGATGATTAACGGCCAGTTCGCCGATCTGAAAACCTCGCATCTTGAGTAGCGCCGGAATAAATCGATGCATTTCACCATACAGGCTTACATTTTCAAAACATTCATTTCTGTATATTTTTAAGGTGCAACCGCTGTCATGGATGCCATCTTCCACGAGCAGCGACCTGAGCAAATTCGCTACCCGGCTCACCATTTTTTTGGAGATCGAATCTTTTCTGTTTTTACGCCATCCTGACACTACATCAAATTCATTTTCTTCCAGATGATGGATCATGGCAGGAATGTCAGCAGGATCATTTTGAAGGTCGCCATCCATCGTGATGATATAGGGATACCGGGCCGCCTTGATCCCGGCATCCAATGCTGATGTCTGGCCAAAATTGGTCCGCATGCGGATCACCATAACAGGGCTCAGTGATTTCAATAGTTTATAAGTGCCATCCGTAGAGCCATCATCAACCATGATGATTTCAAAATCAACACCGAGGGTTCGAGCTACCATCAGAATCTCCTCGTGCAGTTTTTGGATGTTATCGACCTCGTTGTAGACCGGAACAATAATGGAGACTGATTGCATAGTTTGGTTTTCTGTTAAGTAATACCCTTGTAGGTCAGGTACCAATCCACGAATTTACGAATACCTTCTTCAAGATCAGTGGAAGGTGCATAGCCAGTCAGACGCTTCAAGGCTGAGGTGTCTGCCCAGGTAGAGGGCACATCTCCTTGTTGAATAGGAAGTAAATTCTTCTTTGCTTCCTGACCCAGGTACTTTTCCATTAGCTCAATAAACGTCATGAGATTGACCGGACTGCTTCTGCCGATGTTGACTATTCTGTGCAACTCACCTGCCTCCGCAACGGGAGGGTGGTGTATCAACGCGCTGATGCCATCGATGATATCATCCACATAGGTAAAGTCTCTTTCCATGTTGCCATAATTGTAGACATCGATGGTATCGCCGTGCATGATCTGATCAGCAAACTTGTAATAGGCCATATCCGGCCTTCCCCATGGACCATACACGGTAAAGAAGCGGAGCCCTGTGGTAGGAATTTTATATAACTCCACATAAGAATGAGCCAGCACCTCACCGGCTTTTTTTGTAGCCCCGTATAGAGAGACAGGTTGTGCGGTCCGGTCTGATTCTTTAAATGGAATTTCGGTATTGGAACCATATACGCTTGAACTGCTGGCGTATACGAGATGCTCCACAGGGTTGCGTCTGCAGGCTTCAAGGATATTGAAAAACCCCTGGATGTTGCTGTCTATAAAAGATTGTGGATTGTCAATACTATGGCGCACACCTGCCTGCGCCGCCAGATGGATTACGATCTGGGGTTTAACTGCAGCAAAGAGTGCATTCAGTTGCGAGGATTCCAGGATGTCGAGATAATAGAAAACTAATCCTTTTTCTCCGGCAATCGCCTTGCCCTGGACGAGCTTCTCAACCTGAATCCCCAGCAGCTCCAGGCGGTTGTGTTTGAGGCGGACATCATAATAACCATTGATATTGTCGAGTCCGTATACCTCGTGACCTTCAGCCATGAGCGCCTTGCACATGTGAAAACCTATAAATCCTGCAGCCCCGGTGACCAGTATTTTCACTTCATGTATCTGTTAAAGGCACAAGATAGAAAAAGCAGTTTTGTCGCCGTGAGTACAAAACGGGTGTTTTGGCTTCTCTTATAGTATAGTACGTCTCCTGCGCATTGCATTTTGTATTTTTAGCATTCTGTATTAAACCAATTGTCCGAAGCAAGGTCAAAACCAGGTCAGGATCATCAAAGCCTTCAACCATATGGCAGATTTATTCGATTTACAAGCACTGATCAAAGCACAGGTCAAAGCCAACCCTTCTCCTCCAACTCAAATGACCAATGTATTGATGTCCCCTCCGGTACTCATCCGCGGAGGACTGGATACCTACATCGGGGAGTGGAACGAACTTACCGCCAAGCATCTATTGCAACGCGGAATGTTTGGCCCTACGGCTAGCCAGATCGCCCAGGCGGTCGAAGATGGCATGGCGCTCACGATTCAAAAATTGCTAAGCCCTGTCCCGGCTCCGGATCTGCCGGTCAATTATAATTATCCGGATGACCCGAATGTGCCTGTTGGTCAATCCTGGGTCTATACACCGATCATTCAGAATGCCAATTATGCACATCGCTCGATCAGGGCATGGCAGTTTGGGCTGATTCTCAACGAAGGTGTCAGCCTCCGCGAAAAAATGGTCCTCTTCTGGCACAATCATTTCGTGACTGCTGACGCACCTCACGCTAAATATATTTATCAATACATCGACCTCCTTCGCAATAATGCGTTAGGTAATTTCAGGACCCTGGTGAAAGAAATCACGGTCAATTCACTGATGTTGCGTTATCTCAATGGAAACGAGAGCAACAAAAACGCACCGAATGAAAACTATGCACGTGAATTACTTGAATTGTTCACGGTAGGTAAAGGCATTCAGGCAGGTCCGGGTGATTATACCAACTATACCGAAGAAGACATAAAGGAAATAGCGCGCGCACTGACGGGATGGACCGTTGATAATGCAGGTTTTCAAGCGGCAGGCCCTCATCCACCTGCCATATTCAGGCCAAACAGGCATGATACTGATACCAAGACATTGTCACCACGGTTTAACAATACAGTCATTAACAATCTGGGGGCAGAGGAATACAAAGCGGTGGTTGACATTATACTTGAACAAGAGGAAGTGTCCAGGTTTATGGCACGAAATTTATACCGCTGGTTTGTATACTACAACATCGATGAAGATATCGAAGCGAATGTCATCGAACCGCTTGCAGCCTTAATGCGCCAGGAAAATTATGAAATGGAACCGGTCATCGCCGCATTGTTTTCAAGTGAACATTTCTATCACGAAAATGCAATAGGTTGTATGATCAAGAGCCCGATTGACTTTACGGCTTCGTTCATGAAGACCTTTGAAATAGATATCACTTACAATGTCACCAACACCTATACCATCTGGTTTTTGCTACACGGACTAAATGCCACCATGCAGCAAGACATGTATACGCCACCCAGTGTTTCAGGCTGGAAAGCCTATTACCAGGAACCAATCTTCTATCGCAACTGGATCAGCAGCGTTACACTTTTAGTACGTCGTGCTGTCACGGATGGGGTAGCCGTAGGACAAATACAAATCATTGACCGGCCACTTGGAATTGACGTTTTAAAAATAGTGGACAGAATGCCGGAAGCACCTGATCCGAATGCGATGATTGAAGCTTTGGTCAACCTGGCCCTTCCATGGCCTTTGACGGCAGAGCAACTGACTTACCTCAAAGAGATCCTGATCCCGGGCCTTCCTGATTTTGAATGGACAGTTGAGTATGGTGCATATCTCCTTGACCCAACGGATGACGCTAAGCGGCTGGCTGTAGAAAACAGACTGAGGGCTTTGTTCCTGGCCATCATGGCATTACCTGAATTCCAATTACAATAATCCGTCCCGGTTACAGGGCTTTAATCCAATAGCTATGAAAAGGAGAAATTTTTTACGAACCAGTGCGCTGACCTCCATACCTGTAATGCTCAATGGCATGAAGCTGAGCGTGGTGCCGTTTCCTTTTTTGACCGGGCAAGGTCCGGAAAATGACCGTGTACTTGTGCTCATTCAACTCAATGGTGGAAATGATGGCCTCAATTGTGTCATCCCCCTGGATCAATACAGCGCGCTGAGTGCCGTACGTCCTAATATTCTCATACCTGAAGCGAATGTATTACCTATTGAATCCAGTCTTGGTTTACATCCTTCAATGCTGAAGATGCAGGAGCTGTATCTCGATGGCAAAATGGGTGTCGTGCAAGGTGTAGGTTATCCTAACCAGGACCGCTCGCACTTTAGGTCCACAGATATCTGGACCTCCGGGTCAGAAGCAACGGAATACCTTAATACAGGATGGCTGGGCCGCTATTTCAATGACGGTCACCCCGATTATCCCGAAGGCTATCCTAATGCAGATTACGATGCACCATTCGCACTCACGATGGGTTCCCTGGTATCAGAAACGTGTCAGGGTCCGCTGACCAATTTTTCACTGGCACTTGAAGATCCGTTTTCACTCGCTCCACTATCGGAAGGTGAGGTTGGAAATTTGCCGGATAACAATTACGGTTATGAATTGAGATTCCTGATTGATGCAATCGCACAGACGAATGCGTATTCTGGGATTATTCTAAATGCCGCAAATGGCGGTAGCAATCAGGCGACCTATCCTGCTAATAACCGGCTTGCTACACAATTGAAGAATGTAGCATTACTCGTTGCCGGAGGATTGAAGACGAAAGTGTATATCTGTTCCATTGGTGGTTTTGATACACATTCCGCGCAGGTAGATGCGGACACAACACAAGGCGATCATGCAGATTTGTTATTGCAACTGTCTGAAGCGGTTCATGCCTTCCAGCAGGATCTCAAGCTCTCCGGAAAAGATGAAAAAGTGCTTACGATGACCTTTTCCGAGTTTGGCCGTCAGATTAAATCCAATGATAGTATGGGTACAGATCATGGTACAGCCGCTCCGTTGATGTTGTTTGGCTCCTGCGTAAGACCAGGTGTCCTTGGAGACAATGCCCAGATCTTGGTTGATGCTGACCCACAGGAAGGTGTTGCGATGCAATATGACTTCAGGTCAGTCTATGCTACGGTATTGAAAGACTGGATCGGCCTTGACGAATCAACCATTTTTGAAGTCCTTAATCCGGAGGTGCAGTTCTTACCATTGATTGAAGGGTGTTCACTGTCTACGGCTATTCAGCAGGAAGTTTTTACAGATGTTCATTTCAAACTGTACCCTAATCCGGCTTCACAATACACCACGATGGAATGGATGTCTTCTGGCCAGCCGTGGTCCGCATCATTGCTTGATAAATGGGGTCATGAAATTCAAATCTGGTCAGGCGCGAAAGGTACCAGACAATTGATGGCACAAAGAATCAATTTACCAGCAGTGCCCTCAGGTCATTATTACATCAATATCAGGCAGGGAAATCAGCGTGTGACAAGAGGTATTGTATTGCAATAGGCTCGATAATTTTGTTGGAGCAATACTCTATGGTGTTGAAATAAATATAAAATGACAGTCCCTTTGAGGGGTAAAGAAGTCTGCATTTTTATCGAGTGATGGGGGGATCTGTGATCTGTGATCGGAGGGATCAGTCAACTGTCAACTGTCAACTGTCAACTGTCATCAGTCAACTGTCAACTGTTATCTGTCAACTGTCAATTGGCAACTGTTATCTGTCAACTGTTATCTGTCAACTATCAACTGTCAACTATCAACTGGCAACTGGCAACTGTTATCTGTCAACTGTTATCTGTCAACTGTCAACTGTCATCAGTCAACTGTGTCTTGTCTTGCACCCCGCCGCAAATGCTATGCATTTGGCGGGATCTACGCTTTGCTACGATCTGTGATGTAGTGATCTAAGATGCACAAGCATGCAAAGAATTGAAAATCATACCTCCCCTCATTCCCCGACAATGCTGTATCCAATGTCAATACTTCAACAAGAGGGGACGGGGGTGAGTTATCCGTATATCTGTGATGTGGGGATGTGGTGATCTGTGATAAACGTATCTGCGTAATTTTTTATTAAAATAATTCTGCGCAATCCTTGTAGTGAGCGAAGTCGAACTATGCGATCCAATTTATGGGGTAATCGAGTGAAATGTGGAATTGACATTCTTCCCCAAAGCCTCCGCCTTCACCTTTACTTCCACCTTCACCTTTACTTCCACCTTCACCTAATTCGTTATCACCACCTGCTCCTCTCCCAGCAATGGCAGATTATGGAGCCGCAGATAGACTTGGGCCACCGTGAGCACATCGCGCTCGCAGTATTGTTTGATTTGTTCTAGTTGGTCATCATGCCAGTAAGCGTGTCCTACTTTCGAGCCATCCATGTTTTCTTTCGGAGATGGTATGCCAAGTGTGTAGGCGAGCAGATCTAGTGATGTAAAATTTTTATGGTCCCCGAATTTCCAAAGTTCCATGGTGTCAGCGATGTACTTCACTTCCCAGGGTTTCTTGCCCGTGATATTGAAAAGGGTGGGCAGTGGAATCCCATTGATGGTCATCCGGCGGCAGAGATAGGGGATATCAAATTCCCTGATGTTGTGCCCGCAGAGGATGTGCAGGTTGGGGTCATTGAAGTTTTTATCCAGGATATGCGAAAACTGCAGGAGGATTTCTTTTTCATCATGGCCATAAAATGATTTGATGCGCAGCGAAGGGCCGCTCGCCTCCGCATGGCTGATGATGCCGGCGCTGATGACGATGGCTTTACCAAATTCTGCATAGATGGCAGCTTTGTCGGTATAACTTTTCGAATACTCCTCTTCGGACCATTCGTGGTCATCCCTGCGGGCCATGTAGCCTATTTTTTGTTGCCAGAGAAGGCGCCCATGGGCATCGAGTTCGTCATACGTTTTGTGTACAGAGACGGTTTCTACGTCAAGAAAGAGGATGTGTTGGAGGGAATTCATTGGATTTGGGTTGATTTTCCGGTGATATATCGATATACTACCTTAACCTGAATGTTCGTTAAAGCCTTATTACTGGTGATTTTTACAAGATCTAAGTTAGGGTTTTGCATAATAGCATGGAAAATATGCTGAAAATGTAGATATTCGCCGCTGGGATTTCCGCCCTCCCAAGCTCCCCTGACAACGCCTGCTTTATTTTTGATCATTCCCTATCTTTAGCATTCATTTATTAACCGATATAATACAGATATGTCACAGTCATCGCAACAAAAGCTCCTGGCCCTCGCTACAGTAGCTATTATAGCCCTCCTCGGATTGAGCGCCTTCCTGATCTATACCAAAGTCAACCAGGATAAACTCATCAAAAAGCAAAGCGCAGAGCTCATCGAAGAAACCCGCCTCAAGGCCGACCTTGAAAAGGAATATTACCAAGCCCTGTCTGACCTTGAAGAAATGCGCGGTAACAACAGCGAACTCAACGCGATGATTGAGACCCAAAAGGCCGAACTGAAGAAACAAAGAGATCGTATTGAAAGCCTTATCAAATCAGCCAAGGAACTCGAGCGCGTTAAAGAAGAAATAGCCAAACTCCGCACCTTTGTCACAGAAGTGGAGAAACTCCGCAAGGAAAATGCCAACCTTCAGGAGAGTAACGTAGCGCTGAGTGGTGAAAGGGATGAGTTGGTCCTGCTCGTGCAGCAAGAAAAAGTCACCAACGAAGAACTTTCTGCCAGGTCAACCTCCCTTTTAACAGAGAAAGAAAGATTACAGGCAGAAAAAGATGCACTGGCCGGCAAGGTCAATGTGGCATCTTCGATCAGATTGAAAGAAGTAACCTCCGCCACCGGATACAAAGTAAAGAGCTCAGGTAAGGAATCGGATGCAAACAAGGCCAAGGCTATTGATGGGGTGCGCGTTTGCTTTATCGCAGATAAAAATGACGTGACAGCAGCCGGATCTGAAAAATTTTACCTGAGGGTCATCAATCCGCATGGACAGGTGATGGCCATCCAGGACCTCGGATCAGGTAATATGAAACTCGGTAACAGCAACGAAACTATCCAATACACGCAGTATGTAGAAGTGAATTATAAGAATGAAGCTGTTCCTGCCTGTGTCAACTGGCAACCTGGTATACCGTTTGAAACAGGTAATTATGAAGTAGAGATCTACAACAAAGGATTTATGTCCGGCAAAGCGAGTTTTGAATTGAAATAGCCTCCCGCTTATAAAGAAATTTTCTGATTGCCACAGGTTCATCGCCTGTGGCAATTTTTTTTTAAAAAATAGGTACATACTGATGCTTATTGGAACCCCTACACATTGGAACCCCTACAAACCAAATTACCAGAACAATTTGCCCCCTTATTTGTCCTATACTTCCTGTATGTTTAGTTGGAGATTCCGCAAATACGACCCGAATGCCTTCTCGGACAGCCCTTTTGAAAACCTGCTTAGGGTCTTCAAGGAGTTGCTGATGTTTACCTCCGGTAACGTCGGTGAGGCATTAAACTGGCTGACGCAACTCGACAAGCAATACAACCTCACCAAGCCCGATTATGGTATTGCGGATTTTATCCGTGAACTTAAGGAAAAGGGATACCTCAAAGAGGACGGCAAAGACCGTAATCTGAGGCCAGCGGCTAAAATGGAAATTGAGCTCCGTAGAAAAGCACTGGAGGACGTATTTGATGATCTCAAAAAGTCAAAACGTGGTGACCACAGGACCAACTCTATCGGTCTTGGTGATGAGGTTACTTCTGAAATCAAACCATATGAATGGGGCGATGCGCTGGACCAGATTGCTGTATCAGAAACGATCAAGAACGCGCACATCAACCATGGGATTGAGGATTTCAGTCTCACCCAGGAAGATATGCAGATCCATGAGAGCTTCTTTCAATCACAGATGAGCACAGTGCTCATGATTGATATTTCGCACTCCATGATACTCTATGGCGAAGACCGCATCACACCGGCTAAGAAAGTAGCCATGGCACTTTCAGAACTCATCACGACACGTTATCCGAAAGACACATTGGATATCATCGTCTTCGGTGATGATGCATGGCAGATCGGGATTAAGGATTTACCATATCTCGAAGTAGGTCCTTACCACACCAATACCGTGGCCGGACTCGAATTGGCAATGGAGCTATTGCGTAAGCGACGAAATCCGAACAAACAGATCATGATGATCACAGATGGCAAGCCCACCTGCATCAAGATCGGCAAGAAATATTACCAGAACGCATTTGGCTTAGATAAAAAAATCCTAACGCGATGCTTTGCACTAGCAGTCAAATGCAGGAAGCAGAATATCCCGATCACTACGTTCATGATCGCGCGTGATCCATGGCTGGTGCAGTTTGTAGATCAGTTTACCAAAGCAAATGATGGCAAGGCATTCTACAGCAGCCTTGAAGGACTGGGCTCTTTTATTTTTCTGGATTACAAACAGAACAAACGAAAATTTAAACGTTAATGGCATTAGCAACGACGCTGGGCGAACTTAAAAAGCAAGGCTACCAGCCTAAATCTATAAAGCAGGAACTCCGTGACAACCTGATCAGTCGTATTGAAAAACGACAGCCGGTTTTCGAGGGTATCTATGGTTTTGATGATACGGTGATTCCGGATATGGAACGAGCTATTCTGTCAAAACATAATATCCTCCTCCTTGGCCTGCGTGGCCAGGCAAAGACAAGACTTGCCCGGTTGATGGTTGATCTGTTAGATGAATACATACCGATCATCGAAGGCAGTGAACTCAATGATGACCCGATGGCACCCTTGTCGTCATTTGGAATCAAGCTTGTAGCGCAGCTTCATGATGAGACACCGGTGAAATGGATCCATCGAAGTGAGCGCTATGTTGAAAAACTTGCGACTCCGGATGTGTCTGTTGCTGACCTGATCGGTGATGTCGATCCGATCAAAGCCGCTACGCTCAAGTTGCCTTATAGCGATGAGCGTGTGATTCATTTTGGTTTGATCCCGAGATCCCACCGTTGTATTTTTGTGATCAATGAGATCCCGGATTTGCAGGCCAGGATCCAGGTATCCCTCTTTAATATCCTGCAGGAAGGGGATATCCAGATACGTGGATTTAAAACAAGATTGCCGCTTGATATTGAGTTTGTATTTACCGCCAATCCTGAAGATTACACCAATCGCGGATCGATTATCACGCCGCTTAAAGACAGGATTGAAAGTCAGATATTGACCCATTATCCTGAAGACATTGAAGTAGCGCGGACCATCACCAAACAGGAAGCCACCATTGCAAAGCGGCAGGCAGAGAAAGTGTTTGTACCGGATGTCGTTTATAGCATTCTTGAACGCATCAGTTTTGCAGCGCGCAAGAGTGAATTTATTGATGAGAAATCAGGTGTGTCGGCCCGATTGAGTATTACAGCCCTGGAGAATCTCTATAGCACAGCTGAGCGTCGGGTACTCATCAACGGTGAGTCGCAAACGATAGTGCGTATTGCGGACTTCTGGGGGGTGATTCCTTCCATCACCGGGAAGATCGAGTTAGTCTATGAGGGCGAGGTTGAAGGACAATACAATGTGGCTCTCCAGCTTGTGAGCCAAGCTATCCGCGAAGAATTTCTTGAAACTTTTATCCATCCGGAGAAAATCAAAAAAGGAAAAGATAAAGATCCGTATGGAGCCATCCGTGCCTACTTTGGCGACAGTAATTCTGTCCTTCTCCCAAATGATATGGATGACGTGAGTTTCAATGCCATCCTTGACGATATACCTGGTATGGACAGGATATTGGAGCCATTCAAGATTCCAAAAAAGGAATATCATGTCTACAAAGAGATTGTGCTGCATGCACTCTCAGATCTGGATGTCCTTACGAAAGAACTTACACAAGGCAAGATCGGCTTCAGTGACCCACTGGGTAAAATGTTGAATGATTTGGATGAGGATGATAGGAATTAGGAGATAGGAATTAGGAATTAGGAGCTAGGAATTAGGAATTAGGAGCTAGGAATTAGGAGCTAGGAATTAGGAATTAGGAGCTAGGAATTAGGAGCTAGGAATTAGGAGCTAGGAATTAGGAGCTAGGAATTAGGAGCTAGGTATTCGGAACTAGTAGACAGGAGACAGTGGTAAGTCGTTTGGTTTTCTAAAGGGGGTGAACATCTCTCTAAATAAGTTTGATGGTTTCTTTCAATTTTCTTTAGATCATCTCGAATAGGTCAGATCATATGTCCGAAAACTGTTCGAGCAATGCTGATACCTATTTCATGTTTAGTTAAGACTCTTCAGGAATGAATCCAACGGAAGAAATAGGACTATGAAATCGTGTAAGCGAGAAAGCAAACAAGGACCATAAATAATTGAACTGAACAACAAGCGAGTTTTTTCGGGCACGAGGTTTTTGGTTCTTTTTTCCGGCAAAAAAGAACAAGATTTACATTATATGTCGATTCCCCGAAGGGATCAATCGGATGGACATACTAAATGCTATATCTTTGACGCTCTTAGCATCATAACAAAATCAAGACCTCGTGAGTATCCTTATCTTTCTTATTGTTTCATACATCCTCCTGAGTATCAGTCTCTATCTCCTTTTTCCTAAGGCAGGAGTGGCAGCGGTCAAAGGCCTGATTCCCGGCGTCAATTTTGCTGAATGGTCCAAGCTGATAGGGCGCAAACCATCCTATGCCCTCTGGTTGCTGTTTCCGATCGTCAATATTTTCATCTTTTGTGGTATGGCAGTGGACCTGGTAAGGTCGTTTGGGAAGATGGGTTTTTCCCATAGTGCGCTGGCCGTCATCTATGCTCCGGCGATTTTTACTTCAATAGCGCTGAGTAAAACAGACAAGTATGTAAGTCCGATACTCCCTCGTGAAGAAGAGTATAAAAAGCAGATCGAGGAAGCCATCAAAACCAATAAGCCACGTCAGCTTGAAAAACTGGTCAAGAATAACCCCTTTCATAAGTCACCTATTCGCGAATGGACGGAAGCAATTGTTTTCGCTGTTTTTGCTGCCGCATTTATCCGCATGTTTTTGCTGGAAGCTTATAAGATCCCGACACCTTCGATGGAAGGTTCGCTCAACGTGGGTGATTTTCTTTTTGTGAGCAAAGCACATTACGGCATTCGTACGCCGATGACCATCGCGATGTTTCCATTACTGCACAATACGATTCCAGTGATCGGTGGTGAGTCTTATCTGGAAAAACCATCATTGCCTTACTTCCGATTGCCTGCGCTTGAATCAATAGATCGCAACGAACCTATCGTATTTAACTGGCCTGTAGGTGACAGCGTGTATCTTTCACCTTCCCGCTCGTATACAGCATTCCAGGTCAAGACCAGCAATGAAGCAAAACGTGATGTGGGTAATTCGCCTTTGATCACTCGTCCGATCGATAAAAAGGACCATTACATTAAACGTTGTATTGCCATTGCCGGAGATAGCCTTGAGGTGCGTGACAGGCAGGTATATATCAATGGTGTGGCTGCGAAAAATCCAAAGAACATCCAGTTTATGTACCAGGTCAATTCGCAGAACCTCAATTATGCAAAAGTTCAGGATTTAGGTATCGCTGTTCCGGATAATAGGGTAGTACCTTATTTTCTTAGTGAAACGCATATCGAAGAACTCAAAACACTGGATCCGAATATACAGATCGTGCCTTTTGATATGTCACCCTATTCATCCGGATTATTTCCTCATGACCCTGTTCATTTCGGGAAGTGGACAGTGGATAATTACGGACCGATCTACATTCCGAAAAAAGGAGCGACGGTAGCCCTGTCTCCGGAAACCATTGCACTCTATCGCCGTGTCATCGATGTGTATGAAAACGATGACTTCAAAGAAGAGAACGGACAATACATCATCAATGGTGTCCCATCTACTACCTATACCTTTAAGCAGGATTATTTCTGGGCGATGGGAGACAATCGTCACAATTCGGAAGATTCGCGTGCATGGGGTTTTGTACCTCATGACCACATCGTCGGTAAGCCGCTCTTTATCTGGTTTTCGACCAAAAATGGTGACATGAGTAATGGGATCAATTGGAACCGGATATTTACGTCTGCGTACAAAATGGATTGAGACGTCAGATGCCCTAAAGGAAAACTAAAGTTGAACTTAGGTTGACCTAGGTGGTTGCTGAGCTGCAGTAAGAGGAAATGCGTAAGAGTGTCAAAGCACTCGCGTACGTCAAATCAATGGAATCATCTTCTGGGTACAAATCTGTGCAGCCGTTTTTAACGGCGGTAACCATCCCCCGTTATACCCCTAAATCCCCTAAAAGGGGACTTGTATTTCGTTAACAAATCAAAGTTGGGCGTTGGTTGTACCTGCGCCCGCGTACGATAGATCAAAGAAATCATGTTCAAGGTAAAGATCTGTGCAGCCGTTTTTAACGGCAGGTAGTAATCACCACCTGCGCATGAAACGTAAAATCCAATTTTCTCCCTAATTTCAACTTATCAACTTATCAACCTATCAACTTATCAACCTATAAACATTATAACCTCCTAATTCTCGATATATGCTTTCAAAATACACACTCATCATACTTACTGTCTTCACAGCATGGACGTCCTCCACGACACTTGCCCAGGATCCCACTGATCTCTACCTGTTCCAATTGCATCGCGCTGATGATTATAACTATCATATCTACGGTGCGAAATTTTTAAGTGGGTTTAACCCGGATGGGTATACCAACCAACCTTGGTTTACCTCTACAGGTGATTTGTTGGTCAGCGTGCGGAAGGTTGGCGGAGAGCAAAATGATATTTACCAGTTATCGCTGACATCAAGGAAAATCAAGCGCCTTACGCAGACAAAGGCGAATGAATACTCGCCACGCATCCACCCGGACGGAAAACAATTGACTGTCGTCCGACAGCTCCAAGGAGATTCTATCAATCAGCAGATATTTCAATCCGCATTGCAAGGTGGGGGATATCGCAGTCTAACACCGCAGATAAAAGACATCGGATATTACACCTGGACTGGGAAAGATCAACTTGCGCTTTTCAGAATTGATGGAGAAGCAAATCATCTTGTATCGCTCAATCTCAGCGATGGCCGTACAAGACGCATCACCTCATCGATCGGAAGAACGCTATTGTCAGATGGCGCAGGATCAATAGTGTATGTGCATAAGTTTGCGGAAGATTACTGGTACCTCAAAAAATACAACCCTGCATCATTGATCATTGACATCATCCTGCAAACACCTGGCAAGAGTGAAGACTTTGCCCTCGCCCCTGATGGCACTTACTTCATGGGTGTCGGAAGCAAACTGTATTGTTTTCATCCCGCGCATCACCTATCGTGGCAGGAGGTGGGCGATGTGTCTGTTCATGGCATCACGCAGATATCACGTCTTGCGGTGAGTCCTGATGGAAAGCAGCTGGCATTGGTTTCCATTAAATGATCCAATAAAATACACGGTTGAGCTTAGGTTGACCTAGGTGGTTGCTGAGCTGCAGTAAGAGGAAATGCGTAAGAGTGTCGAAGCACTCGCGTACGACAAATCAAAGGAATCATTTTCTGGGTACAAATCTGTGCAGCCGTTTTCAATGGCAGGTAAACATCATAATTTAGTAAAATGAGATTAAAGAGGCCGCAGGCCTCCATAAAAAGCGATGTTGAGCTTAGGTTGACCTAAGATCGCGTACGTCAACTCAAGGAAATCATGTTCTTTGCAAGAGGCTATATAGCCGTTTTAAACGGCGCTTAAAAATCTATATCTTGTAATCATCAACGAAATACAAAACCGTAAATTCGCTTTTCAAATATTCAATTGGAAATCCTATACCTAAATACCATATGAAACACACCGTGCTACTCCTAATTTTCCTCGTCACTTCTGTCATAACCCACGCTCAGGACCTCAATGCGTATCGTGAAAAATATAAACAGGATTTTATAACGGATCCTAAATCACCATTGAAGGAGGCGGATCTGAAGCACCTTGATTTCTTTCCAGAGCTCACCTCAGCAGTGGTGAAAGCGGAATTTTCTAAGACACCGGCTGAGCAGCCTTTTGAGATGCCGACCTATAGCGGAGTGACTCGTACCTATAGACGTTGGGGTACTGCCTATTTCACCTGGGGCCCCTACAATTCAAGTGTCGCCTTGTACGAGAACATGGCTAACAAATCAAACCCTATTTACCAGGATTATCTATTCCTCCCTTTCACCGACAATACCAATGGCGAGACGACTTACGGTGGCGGTCGTTATCTCAACATGTCCAAGGCCGACACAGAAGACGGAATGATCACCATCGATTTCAATAAATGTTATAATCCATGGTGTGCCTATAGCGATGGGTTTAATTGCCCGATCCCTCCTCTGGATAATAAACTGCCTTATGCGATAGAGGCAGGGGAGAAGATGTATAAAGTGAAAAGTGAAAAGTAAAAAGTGATGCTTCGAATTCGCTCAGCAACCAAGAATGAAAGATGATATTTTGTCATTTCGCCCTGCGAAAACTTTTGTTGGATGTGGAAACTTGCCTCCCCAGGATTTGCATGCGAAAGGTTAAGGGCACTAAACTGCGAAGTCATTAATCTCGGCACATAGTTATCCTACTCGTCATTTTGTATATTCGCTTCCACTAACTTCAGAAACCAGATATAAGTATTCCATGAAAGTACTTTTCCCTATACTCCTAATAGTATTGTGCTTGTATACGGTCGCAGCGGCACAAACAAAGGAGGTGCCAGTGCACTACTATTTTTCTACTGATGATTTTGTCTGAAATAATCTGAGCATTGAAGAAATCATATTGGAGGTAAAGAGTATGGGTACTCAATTTATTTTTATCAAGGAAGTGCGCGATCAATTTACCGGCAAACGATCTGAGAGGGGCACGAGCGCATGGCAATTGAATATGATGGCCATCGGTATATAAATCTCCTTTATTCCTACAACACTAAAACACCCAATCTATATATCAGGCTCGACATAAAGGGTAGGTTTTCTCTGGCTGTGCTGAATGAGAATTTTCTCTCAAGTATGTTTGAATCACCACCATATACAGGAGGTGGGCTCGCTGGTTATTCTTTTCAGAGCAGCGTGACTAACGAAGGAAAATTCATAGATAATGAAGGGTATACTATGAAAATATTTATCATCGATACAAAGGATTTATCGATTGTGATCCCGTATAAAGCCAAGTTTGCACCATCTGAAAACTTAACGAAGAGCACCTTGAAGTGACTTGTGGGTAAAGAGGATTTTAAAGGAAGTACATCCGATTATACGGTCGAAGAAATCATTGAGATTGTAGAGGATTTGAACAGAAGGCAATGATTAATTACTGAGGTTGAATACAAAGTGCCTGGTGAGCTTACCGCCAATCAATTTCTAAGAGTAGCAGATTGCTTTTTCCAATTGCAAACCCAAGCCCCCATTCCGTAAAACAAATGGGACGTGATGTCAATTTCACACTGTTGACCATGTACAGTGAATCTACTTTTGCTAAAATGTAGAACATGAAAAGCACAATCTTCACGCTTATGACCTGCTTGCTGTCCTTCACGGCGGTTGCTCAAAACATTTCTATCAATAATTCCGGTAACCCACCTGACCCCATCGCGGTGCGTTGATGTAATGGCTGAGGCTAAGGGTATCCTTATCCCAAGAATGACAACGGTACAACGTAATGCTATTGGAAATCTTGCTGGCTTTTCTAATAAAAATGGAACGATGAATACCTTCCTCGGCATGAGTGCAGGCCGCGCAAACAGAACCGGACAATACAATATTGCTGTGAGGCCTTTCAGTAAGCCGAAGCTTTATTATCTTTACTGATAATGAAATCGTCAAATCTATTTTTTTGTTGGAATAGGATACTGCTTTCCATTGGTTTCCTATGTCACCTTTTTACAACTAATGCAATTACTGCTGATGCTTCAAAGGCAGGCGTTGAAATTGCATACACCACCATCCCCCCAGACACCTCCCGCGCAGACTGGGACGGTCCCCACATATTCTACCGACAGGAACACACGATCATCAAGCAGGTCCTGAAGAAGGGCAACAAGTGCTACCCAGTCATGGATACACTCTTTGGAGCTATCAAGGGAAAACAAATCACCTGCCATGTCAATGATACTATCAAGTTCAGAACGACGATCCGTAAGTCTATAAAAAATGAACCGTGTCTCTATGAGATGCCTCAGAAGTTGCTGGCCTTATCTGATATCGAAGGCAATTTTTTTGCTTTGCGGGAACTGCTCATCCATAATGGCATCATGAGTCCACAATACAATTGGACGTTCGGCAACGGCCATCTGGTCCTCAATGGCGACTTCTTCGACAGAGGTCTGCATGTCACCGAATGCCTGTGGCTGATCTATCACCTCGAACAGGAGGCCATCAAAGACGGAGGATATGTCCACTTCATTTTGGGCAATCATGAAATCATGAACATGAATAATGATCTCCGGTATGTCCGGAACAAGTATTACGAAAACACCTACATCATCAAAGAAGCCTATAGCAATTGGTATACACCGGACACTGAACTTGGTAGATGGCTGCAATCCAAAAATATTGTGGAGAAGATCGGCCAATATCTGTTTACCCACGGAGGGATATGTGAGGAAATTGCTAACAATAAGGCTGACGTAGAAAAAATCAACTCCGTCGCTCGTGATTATTATTACAAAGAGGAAAAAGCACTTGAAAGTAAAGATAAATTTACCGCTATGCTTTTTAGTGACAAATTTTCCCCTTTCTGGTACAGAGGCTATGTATCTCAAAGTATCGACGAAATGACTCTGGATAAGATCCTGGCTAAATATCAGGTCAGCAAGATAGTAGTAGGCCATTCTTTAGTAGATGATGTTAGGTATTATTACAATAGTAAGGTGATCGCCATTGATACAAAACACGCTTCAGGTGATGCTGAAGGTTTACTCGTCGAATCCGATACGGAATATCGCGTAGATAGTGCCGGAAAACGTTTTCCTATAAACTAGATTTCAAATTCAATTTAGTGTCTTATTACAAACTGTTCACACTAAACTTTCTAGACCTCCTGCACCAGCGGAGCAGGAACTCAACTATCTAAACACTATGCTCAAAGCATAAACCGTCGATCTCAAATCATCATAATTTTCATAGATTATTCACGAAAGCATGAACATTTTCCCTCATTTTCAATTTAACTTTCCTACATCCCTCTATGAAAAACACCTTCCTATCGGCCGAATGGCGTAAACTGATACTAGTCAACTACAGCATTGACCAAGCATTGCTCAGGCCTTACCTCCCTTTTAAGACGGAACTGGACATCTGGAACGACACGTGCTACGCCAGCCTGGTAGGCTTTAAGTTTATGAACATAAAAATTAAAGGCATCCATGTTCCACTCCATACTACTTTTGAAGAAGTCAATCTTCGATTTTACGTTCGGTACAAAGAGCATGGCGAGTGGAAGAGAGGGGCAGTCTTTATCCAGGAGATTGTGCCAAAGCGTGCGGTCACCTGGGTGGCCAACCTACTTTTCAGCGAACATTATATGACTTTACCTATGGCGCACAATTGGGAGCAACAAAATAACCGGCAGTGTATAGCTTATTACTGGAAAAAGAATAATGTATGGAATTCAATGAGCGTAGACGCAGGCCTTCAGTTGCTTGATATGCCCGATGGAAGCGAAGAAGAATTTATCACTGAACATTACTTTGGTTACACTAGAATCAATGATAAATGTACCTCTGAATATAGCGTAGAGCACCCTAGATGGCAAGTCTATGAAATAGCAGATTTTGCTTTGGATGTGAATTTCAGAGACAATTACGGAGCACCCTTCGAATTTTTAAAAACGGAAGAACCAAAGTCTGTTTTTCTGGCAGAAGGATCCACAGTAGGTATCGGAGATGGCAGACGCTTCTGAAAGGCTTCCATCAACCCTGTTGAATCTTGTTATCTTATTGATAAGATGTACTTTATAGTATTGAACTGTTTTCTCCACTAACATCCGACGTACCTGGTGGATTTCTGTTAGTGATAGCCGGTGGAATCCTGATTGGCTTATCTCTCGAACCAAACTTTTTCATCACTGTTACTGTCTTTACACTTGTGCAGATAGCTCCTATCGGGGACTCTTTAAATCTCGGTACCTTTGCCAGCTGCACGCTATGACTACTTCATGATTCGTTATAACCTGCAATTGTGCATCAAGACCGATTTGTTATGATTTTAACCTTATTACTCTCAGTTTTTACGCACATACTCGGTTTGGCTACACCCATTGAGCCCGCTCAGCGTTGGCTGCTTGAGCTTAAATCAGATGATGCTGAATGTTTTGAGGCGTGGTGGGAGGATAATGGCCTGACTAACAGTGACCTTCTTAAAAGGAAACTTCCAGTGGAGCATTGGTGGGTCGTAGAGATCCCATCTGGATTATCCTCCGATCTTCGAAGCATCCCATGCCTGTCCAGGATGATGGAAGACCGAAAAATTGAATGGCGTAAGCAACCTAACGACCCGGTGTACATCAATCAACGTGACATGAACCTGATCGGGATGACCAAAGCCTGGGATATTTCCACAGGTGGAGTTACAGCACAAGGTGACACTATCGTTGTTGCATTGGTTGATAATGGCTATGATCTGGATCATCAGGATCTGGTGCAAAATATATGGATCAACCATCTGGAGGTAAGTGGCGATGGCATTGACAATGACCTCAATGGATATATTGATGACAGGATTGGATACAATGTTTCTACACATGATGACGATCATCAGCAATTGACGCATGGTACATCGGTCGCAGGAATTGTTGGTGCCAAAGGGAATAACGGAATAGGCGTCAGTGGTGTCAACTGGAATGTTAAGCTTATGCTGGTCAGCGGCGCGGACTTCGAATCAGGGGTCATTGAAGCGTATCAATATATCCTTGATATGCGCAATCTGTACAAACAATCGGGAGGAACCAGCGGGGCGTTTGTGGTAGCAACCAATCTCTCTGGTGGCATCGATAGGGCATTTGCCGCTGATCACCCCCTCTGGTGCGAGATGTATGACAAGCTTGGTGAAAGGGGCATCCTCAGCGTCTCCGCAGCACCTAATGAAAGTATTTCAGTAGACGTAGATGGTGACATGCCTACAACTTGTACATCACCTTATCTTATTGCAGTGACCAATGTAGATCTGTCAGATGAAATTGCCGGAAATGCCGGATACGGAGCTGAGAGTATTGATATCGGGGCCCCGGGTCATGGCACTATTACAGCTGCACTTAACAATCAGTACAAGGAGTTTCCAGGTACAAGTTCCGCAGCTCCGCACGTCTCAGGCGCTCTCGCCTTAATGTATAGTACTCCTTGTGAGAACTTCCTGGTGGACCTTGAATCAGATCCGGCAAAAACGGCTCGCAGAGTCAGGGAGCTGATTTACAGCACCGCTACCCCTAATAATTCGCTGGATGAAATCACAGTCACCGGAAAAAGGCTGCAGGTGGATGCAGCACTTAAAGCTACTATTACGGAGTGTGGAGCTACCACCGACAATTCTGTTAAAATCCTCTCTATACGCCCAAACCCATCAATGGATGAGGACATAAAGGTCTATTTCGAATTGACGGGTGATATTACGGAGGCCTATTTTGAATTATTCTCTTCAAACGGAGCTAAAAAGGCAGAAATAGAAGTTGATTATGAAGCCGCAGAATTGGGGTACATCAGCATTCATCGCGAGTCCTTATTGCCTGGCATTTATCTGGTAACCTTACGCAATGGAGATAAAAAAGTCACACGTAAATTGGTCATGGTCAATTAATAGGGCCTGAATCACCGGGTTATCAGCCGGATTACCAAAATTATCATTGGACAGGGGATATAAAGTCAGAGATATAATTTTATCTTTGCGCTCCATTTAAGGATTCGGCTTCGTAGCTTAATTGGATAGAGCACCTGACTACGGATCAGGAGGTTGAAGGTTCGACTCCTTCCGAAGTCACACCTTTTAAAGGTAAGTAATTGAAATTTAATTAATTATAAATTACAATAAAGCCAGATATCATGGCCAGAGAGTGTCAATTGACCGGTAAAAAACCGATGGTAGGTAACAAAGTGTCTCATTCAAACATGAAGACCAAGCGGAGGTTTTTACCCAACCTGCAGAAGAAAAACTTCTTCATACCTGAGACAGGACAGTGGGTTAAGCTCAACGTTTCCACCCATGCCCTCAGGACAATAGACAAATTGGGTATCTACGATTACCTTAAAAGATTAAAAGCAGAAGGCTTCAACACCGGAGTCACGCTCAAGAAATAACAACAATAGCGCAATAGGATAGTAACATGGCAAAGAAGTCAAAAGGCAACAGGAATCAGATTATTCTTGAATGCACCGAGCATAAAGCAACCGGTCTCCCGGGTACCTCACGGTATGTAACCCAGAAGAACCGTAAGAATACTCCGGACCGTCTTGAACTCAAGAAGTTCAACCCGATCCTCAAGAAAGTGACTGTACACAAAGAAATCAAATAATAAAATCGTCATCAAATGGCAAAAATTTCTAAAAACGCGAAGGTAGCCCAGCGGGCTGCAAACGTAGGATCCGGAAGGGATTTTGTCAAGGTGGTCAAGCCCATCAAAGACCCCGTAAGCGGCAAATACTCCTACAAGGAGGTGATGGTGCATAAGGACAAAGTGAAAGACTTTTTTGCTGAGAAGTAGCCAAACGGCATTTCACATCAAAAAGCTTAGTAGCCATCTTTGATATCTGAAATGAAGAGCTTGATCGACATCAAACTCTACGTTTCAGATATCTTCATTTTATACCTCACGGATCCGACATGAGTTTCTTTAAAAAATTCTTTTCCAAAGAAAAGGAACAGGAACTGGAGCAAGGCCTCGAAAAAACCAAATCCAGTCTATTCCAGAAAATATCCAAGGCTGTTGCCGGTAAGGCAAAAGTCGATGTTGAAGTGCTCGATGAACTTGAATCCGCACTCATCTCAAGTGATGTAGGTCTCGAGACCACTGTCAAGATTATCGAGCGTATCGAAGCCAGGGTAGCCCGCGACAAGTATCTCAATGTTGCCGAACTCAATTCCATCCTGAAGGAGGAGATCTCCGGACTACTGACGCAGAATAATACCATTGATCTTGATGATTTTGTACTTCCGGAAGGAAAGAAACCATACGTATTACTGGTCGTCGGTGTCAATGGTGTCGGTAAGACAACCACCATTGGGAAGCTGGCATATCAATACAAGCAAAAAGGTTATTCAGTACTCCTGGGAGCAGGAGATACATTCAGAGCTGCCGCTGTAGATCAGCTAAAAGTATGGTCCGATAGGGTAGGTTGCGCCTTTTTCAGCAAGGGGATGAACACCGATCCCGCGGCCGTAGCATTTGAAGCAGTTCAGGAGGGTATGCGCATGAATGCAGATGTGGTCATAATCGACACTGCTGGCCGTCTACATACCAAGACCCACCTAATGCGTGAGTTGACAAAGATCCAGAAGTCCATAGACAAGTGCCTTCCAGGAGCACCACATGACGTTATGTTGGTGTTGGATGCCACTACCGGACAAAATGCATTTGAGCAGTGCAGGCAATTTTCAGAAGCAACCGAAGTCACCATTTTAGCTTTGACCAAACTGGATGGAACCGCTAAAGGCGGGGTGGCCCTCGGTATCTCGGATCAGTTTAAAATTCCGATCCGTTTTATCGGTGTCGGCGAGCGCATTGATCAGCTCCAGATCTTCAACAAAAAAGCCTTCGTTGATTCCCTCTTCAAAGGATCTACTGAGTTGGGCTCAAATTGACTTACGTCCAGACTAAAAAAAGAAGCAACCGTTGGGCTTAGGTTGAGAAACTGTTGAGCTTAGGTTGACCTAAGCTCGCGTACGAAAAATCAAGGAAATCAAGTTCAGTGCAGTAAACAGTGCAGTCGTTTTCAACGACACGTAATAACACGCCTCGATCAAAGTTGAGCTTAGGTTGACCTAAGCTCGCGTACGACAAATCAAAGAAATCATGTTCAGTGCAATAATCAGTGCAGTCGTTTTCAACTACAGGTAATAACACAAAAAAAGGTGGCTCCTCAAAGCACACCTTTCCAACAAATTATCCAACCAAAAAATCTTTAATTACAGTTCAGCTTTTATTCAAGACACTCCCTGACAAATTTTATATTTACTTCATAAGGGATCAGTTGCCTCGCTTGTTTAAATTTTACGTGCTTATAATTTAATCTCTCTTTAACGTGATCACAAGCGGCTTCATTGTCACCGATCACATCAAAAATGACCAGTTCATTTTGTGCATTGATGAGGAAGTGTATCGTGACGTCTTCCGTGTCAGCCTCCATAAATTTCATGGTCCCTTTATTGACGATACCTTCAATCTCTTTTTTAAGTTGGTCAGTATTCATAGCGCTTCCAGTCCTTGCTGACAGAGGCCCTATTACGAATACTATAAGACCCAATAACAGGGTTAAAGCGTTGGGTAGTTTCATCGGTTTATTGGTTATTTTCATATTTGTCATAAAGACGACAAAAGACATCTAACTGTTGCAGGCAGGGTGTAAATAATCGGTAAAAAAAGGCAGAATATCTACTAAAAACCAATTCGGACATGATATTCAACTATAGATTGGGGCGGTCAACGGTGCCCATCAGCAAACCGGAATTCCGGTTTAGCCTAAAATAATTTCCGTTTGGTCTGACAATGGAGGGTTACGTGGCTCCATTTAACAACAAATTATTTTTTTTTTGCTAATATTGGTCTCACATTAGGGAACCTCCTCAACTATGAATAAAATTTACACCTTTCTTGCACTTGTTGCCTCCACGTTCTTATTAGTATCCTTTTCTGCCAATCCACCTGACGGCAAGACAGGTGCCCCAGGCGAAAGTCTCTGTGTGGAATGTCACACGCAAGGCAATCCACCGATCAATGGGGAGATTACTGTGGAAGGATTTCCTGCATCTATCACACCAGGTGAAGATTATACCCTGACGGTTGTCAATCGCAATACAGTTGGCGATGCAGTAAGGGGTGGATTTCAAATGACTATTCTAGGCCCTTTCAATACAAAGGCCGGTGAAATGACGGACGCATCTGACAATGCAGCAGTCACTCAAACCCTAAGCGGACGTCAGTATTTTGAACACAATCCATCCGTGGAATATCCCGATAGTAATGTTATCAAGTGGACTGTTCAATGGAGAGCTCCTGAACTAACCGGGGGAAGCCAAATAACCTATTACATTGCCGGAAACATCGCTAATGGCAATTTCCAAAACACGGGTGATCGAATTGTAACAGCAAATGGCCAAGGCACAATTGTCCTTTCAGCCACGAAAGATGTATCACTCCCAAAACCGACCCTCTATCCTAACCCGGGATCAGACCGCATCAGTGTTGTTCTCGCTGATGGGACGCTTCCTGATGGTATCGGAATTTTCTATTCTCTCACCGGAACAAGAGCCGGAGAGGCCGAAATTCAGCATGGGCAAATGAATACACCGGATCTCGCATCAGGTGTTTATGTTGTGGAAATCAGACAAGGTGAGAAGACCCATTTTGTCCGGTGGTCAAAAATCTGATAGCTTCGGTAAGGATTTATTGCTGTCTGCGTCTACCCTCTGGACTCTTTGAATACAACCACACTATTTAGTGGTTTTTGGTTTTATTTTGCTTACTTCATAATTACTACATGATGTCACGTATTTATTTAGTCTTCGTATTACTGGTGAGTATGACGGTTTTCGTATCGTTTGAAAACAATCCACCAAATGGCAGGACTGGGGCACCCGGAGATGGTTTGTGTTCTGATTGCCATAGTCTCGATGGTGGAACACAGGACGGAATCCTCACCGTGTCAGGGTTTCCTGCTCTGATTGAGCCTTCAACAGCCTATATTCTGACCATAACCAATAGCAATCCAAACGGCGTAGGCTCACTGGCCGGCTTTCAGATGACTGTTCTCAACAGTAGTAATCTAAAAGCAGGAGTTATGACCTCCCCTTCTGTCAATTCAACTGTCTCACCGCAGGGTATCAGGGAATATTGGGAGCATAATCCGGCACAGCTTTATCCTGGAAATAATATGTATTCCTGGACGGTGACATGGACATCTCCTACAGGACCACCCAATACCATGATCACCTGTTATGGCGCAGGCAATGTTGCGGATGATAGCGGAAATAATGATGGTGATTTGATCATCACCACCACCAGTACAGGCATGATCAATGGTGGTGGTGATCCACTGGAAGCAGAGATAGTATCGTTTACGGATGTGCTGTGTAACGGCGGCAATACCGGCAGTGTTACAGCCGGCGGTACTGGCGGTACTATGCCCTATAGCTATGCATGGTCAAATGGCGGCAATACCGCTACTATCAATAACCTTTCAGTAGGAACCTACACAGTCACGATTACCGACAATGATGGATCTACAGCCACAGCTTCAGCAGTTATTTCACAACCCACAGCTTTGGTTTTACAAACACCGACTATAAACAATGTCAGTTGTTTTGGAGGAGCTAACGGTTCCATTCAAGCCAGCGCATCAGGCGGAGTGCCTCCCTATGATTATAGCTGGTCCAATGGTTCATCGGGAAGTTTCATCAGTGGATTGGTCGCTGGTAGCTATACCGTTACAGTCACAGATGATAACAATTGTACGAAAGTGGCTACCTATCAGGTTACACAACCTCCACTGCTGGCTATAGCCCTTGTTAATTTAAGTGATGAATCCTGTTTTGGTGAAGATGACGGAGCTATCAGTATTTCCATTAGCGGTGGGGCGACGCCCTATTTTGCGGAATGGTCAAATGGGTTTATTGGAACAACCATTACCGGTTTGACCCCTGATACATACTCCGTGACAGTTACCGACAATAACGATTGTACCAAGACGGCTTCCTATACGGTCAACCCTGGAGGTATCGTGAATGTCACACTCCAACTGATAGAACATGTCAGCTGTAATGGTGGCAACGATGGCGCTATATCCGTGAGCGCAACCGGAGGGGAAGCACCCTATACCTATTTATGGTCGAATGGTGGAAACGGACCATCCATCAGTTCACTCCCAGCAGGTAATTATCTCGTGACTGCTTCAGACAACAATGGTTGTCAAGTAGTCAAATTGTATACCATTCTGCAACCCGGACCAATCACTGTAACCATCAATCCATCCGGACAAAATCTCTGTACGGGTGATAATATGGTTGATCTGACAGCTGTGCCCAGTGGAGAGCAATCACCTTTTACAGGCCTTTGGTCAAATGGAGTGGTTGGATTGACTAACAATGATCTGGCGGCAGGTACCTATACAGTGACAGTCACCGATATAACAGGATGTACAGCATCTTCATCCTATACGGTTACTGCTCCACCACTCCTTGTTGTTACAGTATTGACGACCGATGAGACGAGTTCAGGAGCCAATGATGGTACTGCAGTTGCCATACCATCAGGCGGCACGCCGGGATATACGTATCTGTGGAGCAACGGAAGCACTGCCGATTCTATCGGTGGATTACCACCCGGCGTGTATTCAGTTACGATCTCGGATGCTAATGGTTGTATCACTACAGGGTCAGGACAGGTGGATGAATTTGGATGCAATCTGGAAATAGATCTGGGTCCTGATGTTACAGTATGTCAAGGCGATACTGTAATACTTTCCGCGCCACCAGGATTTATTTCTTACCAATGGAGCACAGGTGAAACCACTTCTGATATTATGGTGACCCAAGGTGAATATTGCGTGACAGTCACAGATGCTGAAGGTTGCAATGATGTGGATTGCATCATCATCACGGAATCTGTATTTCCGCTCATCACCTGTCCTGTCACAAATGAATCTTTACCCGGCGCTAATGACGGCGCGATTGTCTGCGACAGTATTTCCGGCTCCATCCAGTATTTGTGGAGTAATGGAAGCACTACATCCTCTATTTCAGGCCTTACACCGGGGATTTATTGCGTGACAATGACGGATGCCAGCGGATGCACAGATGAGCAATGTTTTACAGTACAGCCGGGTAATTGTCAGCTAGTCATCACCTCCATTTTTGAAAATGTCCTATGCGCGGGGGATCTCACGGGTGCCATATCAGTGAATGTGGAAAATGCTACACCACCTGTTTCCTATCTGTGGTCCAATGGCGATACAACCGCTACCATTAACAATCTTGGTGCAGGTCCATATAGTGTAACCGTTGGCGATGCCGCGGGTTGTCTGGAGATATTGACATTTGTGATTACGGAGCCTGAGCCATTACAGATTACCATTGATACCATCATTGATATTGGTGTATCGGGGGGATCAGTCCAGGTAACGATCAACGGAGGCATACCTCCCTATGCGCCAATATGGGTCTTCCCGGATTCCACTTTAGTACCGCAGGAAGATTTATCGCTGTTGACGCAGGTAGGATTTTATACACTCCTGGTCACAGACCAGAATGGTTGCACAACTGTTGCTACGGTTCTTGTTGAATTGGATGTTGCCGTTAACCCGGGCCCTGATTTTAAACCACTGAAAGTTTATCCAGTACCTACTGGGGATGTGCTTCATGTGGATTTTGATCGCCAGATGACAGAGGTTATGATCATGGGTATTGATGGACGCCTGCAAAAACAATTTAAGAATCCGGCTTCCAACAATCTGCAGGTAGCAGATCTGGAGCCAGGCTGGTACATCATTCGAATGACGGATGGCGTATCCTGGTATATCGCCCGGATGGTCAAATAGATAAAATAAAAAAGGGAAGCAATTGCTTCCCTTTTTTATTTCTGCTCAAGGAAAATGAATCCGTTTTTTTCGTAAAGAATTTGGAGTTCAGGTCGCTCCTCAAGTTTTTTCCGTTTATCAACCTTCAGGATATAGTAATGGGGTATATCCATAACACTTCGTGAAGTGTCCGGTATCGGCTTTTGCGCATAGAAAAAAGGTAAATAGCTTTTAAATCCTATGGTTTGTATTTCAACCTGCTGTCCTTCATATTTTTCGCAAAATTCAACCGCAGCGTGTTGGCTATAACATTCTATTTTACCAATAAAAAAAATCAGGGCAATGCTGACAAATAACCCCATACCCGAAAAAAGAGTCAACAAGGAATAATCCTGAATGCCTTTTCTCCACAGTAAGATAAAAGCTATAAGTATCAGTAAGATCCACACTGCAGGAAAGTAATCGAACCACGACCAGTTCACTTGAGCATCAAGGGATGCACTGGTGAAAGCATCAAAAGTGAAGGCAGTTTTAAGCCATCCGATATGCAGTCCGACAGAAGGAAGTGCAATCATGACCACCAGAAACACGGCTGCTACAAAAACGCCGATGGTAAGTTGCCATGCATTCCATTTTTGTTTGCCATCGAGATATCTGCAGATCGTCCACGCACTCATAAAACTGACGGGGTAATAGATCATGGAGGAGTAATGCACTATTTTACTTTGAACCACGGAAAACAGCACCAAGACAACAGCCACAATGATGATCATCAGCAAGCGGAAGTGATATAGATCAACTGATTCATCCACTGGTCTTTTTCGGAATGCACCCAAGGCAAATATCGATGCCGGGAAAATTCCAAAAAGCGCGACGACAAAATGATATCCTGGAAATCCCTTATGGCCTGCTACCGATTCCGTCAATAACTCTGCCTGGTATTTGAGAAATGCCATTATAAATTCCGGCCCATTGGAAACCCAGTTGATCCCAAACCATATGCCGGCAACCACACTATTGCCGATGATAAAAAACAAGATACTTTTTACACCCAGGTAATTTTTATCTTTTGACCACAAGCGCATGATCAGCACTGTCATTCCAATGAGCAACGGCCCAACGGGCCCCTTGGTAAGCACTGCCATACCGCTTAACAATCCACTCAACAGATACCACTTCAAAGAGGTAGTTTTTACGCCTTCCACCCAGGCCAGTATGGCTGAAAAAATAAAGAGGTTAAACCACGGGTCGATGATCCCTGATTTGTGATATAAGGTCGGAAGGATGGAGCCTAGGTACGAAAGCGCCCAGAATAATCCGAATCGCTGATCAATCCATCTGCGGCCGGTTTTATACAATAGGACAAGTACCACGATACCCGCCAGTGCATTTGGCAGTCGGGCAGCAAATTCATTGATGCCAAACGTTTTCATGAAGAGGACCTGCAACCAGAAAAAGAAAGGCGGCTTTTCAAAGAAGGTTTTATAGTTGACCTGGATATTGAGATAGTCACCGGTCATCATCATCTCCCGGCTGATCTCTGCGAAATTGATTTCGTCCCAGTCAAAAAGAGCTACACCACCAATAAACGGAATGTAGAATAATGCGCCTGCGACAACCAGTATCCACGTCCATGGAATGCGATCATACGGTAATCCTGCTGGCTTGCCCATGGAGTATTAATCCAGTTTAAGGACTTCGAGAAAAGTCTTCTGCGGAACTTCAACAGACCCGATCTGACGCATTTTCTTTTTACCCTCTTTCTGTTTTTCGAGCAGCTTGCGTTTACGGGAGATATCACCACCATAACATTTGGCAGTCACGTCTTTTCGCATGGCAGAGATGGTTTCACGCGCGATGATTTTTGCCCCAATTGATGCTTGAATAGCGATGACAAACTGTTGTCTCGGGATCAGGTCTTTTAATTTTGCACAGATCTTCCTACCAAAAGCCTCTGCTTTATCCTTGTGTACAAGTGAAGACAATGCGTCCACTGGTTCTGCATTCAGACGAATATCCAGTTTGACCAGATCAGAGATCCTGTAATCTTTCGGGGCATAGTCAAAGGAGGCATAACCCCTGGAAATAGATTTGAGCCTGTCGTAAAAGTCAAATACGATTTCAGCAAGCGGAAGATCAAAACTCAACTCAACGCGTGTTGGCGTGAGATAATTCTGATGCATCAACATACCTCTTTTATCCAGGCACAGGTTCATGACGGCGCCGATATACTCAGGCTTGGTGATAACCTGCGCATGGATGTAGGGTTCCTGAATGTAATCTACGAGCGTAGGATCAGGAAGGTCATTTGGCGTATTGATGACCATCAGTCCTTCGCGCTTCGTGTAGGCCCTGTAGGATACGTTTGGTACGGTGGTGATCACTTCCTGGTTAAACTCCCTGCTCAGGCGCTCCTGGATGATTTCAAGATGCAACATGCCGAGGAATCCGCAACGGAACCCAAAGCCTAATGCAATGGAAGTTTCAGGTTCGAACACCAGACTGGCATCGTTAAGCTGTAATTTCTCGAGACTATCTCTGAGATCTTCAAAGTCATCATTATCGATAGGGTAGATGCCGGCAAAGACCATCGGTTTGACATCTTCAAAACCTTTCACTATTTCCCGCGTTGGATTTGCAGCCGTAGTGATGGTATCACCAACTTTAATTTCTTTTGATTCTTTAATACCTGTGATAATATACCCCACGTTACCGGCGGATAATTCGGGCTTTGACACCTGCTCCATCTGAAGGATGCCGACCTCGTCAGCATTATATTCACCACCTGTGTTGACAAACCTGATTTTCTCTCCTTTATGGATCGTACCGTTGAAAATCCGGAAATAGGCGATAACTCCCCGGAAGGAGTTAAATACAGAATCAAAAATCAAGGCTTGAAGCGGAGCTTTGGGGTCACCACTAGGGGGTGGGATGAACTCAACAATGGCTTCAAGAATCTTATCTACGCCTTCTCCTGTTTTTCCGCTGGCCAGGATGATGTCAGATTTGGGGATACCCACCAGGTCAATGATCTGATCGGTGACTTCATCGATCATGGCATTAGGCATATCGATCTTATTGAGGACCGGGATGATCTCCAAATTATGTTCGATAGCCAGGTATAGATTGGAAATCGTTTGCGCCTGGATACCCTGGGTAGCATCCACCAGTAATAGCGCGCCTTCACAGGCAGCTATGGAACGGGAGACTTCATAGGAGAAATCCACATGTCCCGGGGTGTCAATCAGGTTAAGGGTAAATGTCTCCCCATTGGGGCGAGTATAATAAAGCTGGATCGCGTGGCTTTTGATCGTGATACCACGTTCACGCTCGATGTCCATATTGTCAAGGGTCTGAGCCACCATGTCCCGCATAGCGACTGTCTTGGTGATCTCTAACAGACGGTCGGAGAGGGTGCTTTTACCGTGATCTATATGGGCAATGACGCAAAAGTTGCGGATATTCTTCATAAGGGGTGCAAAGATAAGGAATCCGACCCTAGGAAAGGCTATGCCCGAGCTGTTTAAATGGGAACTTACCAACCTAATGCCAACATCAGCAGAAGGCTTTTCGCATGACGAAGACACCAGGGTGCTGACATCACAATAATCGTTTTCTCTTAAATGCTCTCCTCGCTGGCTTGCTGGCTTATTGGCTTATCGCTTATAAGTTTATAAGCTTATAAGTTTATTGGTTTATAAGTTTATTGGTTTATAAGTTTATTGGTTTATAAGTTTATAACCATATAACCATATAAGCTTATAAGCATTATCCGCATAAGCTAGCTTATGAGGTTCTATTTTAAAGCAAGACTGTATGCAAAATCACCCGGGTATTCCTCATAATACCCCTGCAGATAGAGCGCTGTTCCGGCTCGCTTCAATTCAGATTTGAAATCGGCAATGCTTTTTACAGGCACGCCGTTGATACGTGTGATGATAAATTTTTCTTCCATGTTAGCCCTGGCGATTTTACTGCCGGGTTCGATGGCATCTACCAATACACCTTCCTTGGGAAGACGTGTTTGTTCGCTGGAACTGAGATCGCGAATATCCATCCCCAGATTGTTGAGGATATCGTCTGGTGATCCGGATGAAGGACTGGCATCTCCGACGGTACTGGTCCTCGAATCACTGAGTTTTACACTGGTCTCTTTCTCTTTGCCATTCCTGAAATATTTGATGCGGAGGATATCACCGGGACGATGTTGACCGATTTTTCCAATAAAATCAGGTGATGTGACTATGCGCTGCCCATCAATGCTGGTGATGACATCACCCGCTTCAAGTCCGGCAGCCTCCGCAGCACTGGAAGCATTCACAGTTTCGATAATGACACCGGCGATTTCATTCAGTCCTGATTCCTTTGCAGACGAAGCATCCACAGGCCTTATCACTACGCCCAACCAGCCACGTTTAGTGGATCCAAATTCACGGATATCCTCAAGTACTTTTTTTACAATGTTCGATGGAATGGCGAACGAAAAGCCTTCGTATTGACCGCTATAGGTCATGATGGCCGTATTGATTCCCATCAACTGGCCACGGGTATCTACTAATGCGCCTCCACTGTTTCCGGGGTTGACAGCGGCATCTGTCTGAATGAATGATTCTATGCCGGTTTCGTCCAGGATGTTGATGTTTCGGGATTTTGCACTTACGATACCAGCCGTGACGGTGGAATAGAGCCTGAATGGATTTCCTATCGCCAGTACCCATTCGCCTACCATCAGGGAATCGCTGTCACCAAACTTGAGGTGTGGCAATCCTTTGGCGGCTACTTTAAGCAAGGCGAGATCTGTGGAGGGATCAGAGCCGATAAGCTTTGCTTCATATTCATGCCCGTCTTCCATCAGTACAGTGATTTCATCTCCACCTTCGATCACATGATGGTTGGTCGCAATATACCCGTTTTCGGAAATGATCACGCCGGAACCTGTGCTTGCTTCCTGACTGCGCCTGCCGAAGTAAGTTCCAGTAATGGAAGATCTCGATTCGATGTATACTACGGCAAGCTTGGATAGATTGGATGCTTTGACGAGATCCGGGCTGCCAACCGGCACAGCCGATGAGGACGTCAGGCCTACAGGCGCATAATTTGTGAAGATGGTCTGCTGAGCAGATGATTCAACGGTGAGATAGGATTTGTTGATCAATGTGAATAGACCAAGCGCGAGACTGGTACTCAACAAACCGGTGACGACAAAAGGTGTATACTTTTTCATGTGGTGCATGATTTATTAAAGGAAATATACTTGAAAACTTACTAACGTTGTTAAACATTGTAAGTACATGATAGTTTTCATCTTAAAGTTATCCTAACATTTTTGACCCTTTAAGCACTGTCAGCAATCCTTCCTCGAGCCTAGCGATGCAATCAGGCAGAATCATTTTGATGCATAAACTGGCGGGGTGGGTAACTTATATACCCTTAGCTTTGCAACCTGATAGTAAGCATCCGAAAATCAAGACCTTATGGATAATATCTCTTTTGTAAAGTACCACGGTGCAGGCAATGATTTTATCATGATTGATGACCGTGATGGCATTTGGGATAGAAGGATGACCGGCGCATGGGTAGCCAATGTTTGTCACCGAAGGTTTGGAATCGGTGCAGATGGTTTGATCCTGTTGCAGAAAGGAACTGAAGGAGCAGACTTTTTTATGAAATATTATAATGCTGACGGTCGCACCAGTACCTTTTGTGGAAACGGAGGAAGATGTATCGTGGCATTTGCAGCTGCACTTCATGTCCACATGGGAAATTGTCGTTTTCTCGGCACGGATGGATGGCACGAAGGAACAGTGCTTCCGGATGGTATGGTTAAGATTTCGATGACGGATGTACACCAGGTCCTGTTGACCGGCGAAGATGCCCTCATCCTCAACACAGGATCACCACATTATATCACTTTTAGGGACCAAATAGCGGATTTGGATGTCTTTGCTGAGGGCAGGGCCATCAGAAACAGCCCTTCGTTTCAAAAGGAAGGCATCAATGTAAATTTTGTGGAGCATAATGGCTCGGGCGAAATCAGTATCAGAACCTATGAGCGCGGCGTGGAAGATGAAACATTTGCATGCGGGACCGGAGTTGTCGCTGCAGCAATTGCTTCAGCTTATGCCTCGGGCCATAATGACCTCTCTTCCTGGACGGTCCATGCCAAAGGCGGGGATCTTCGCGTCGATTTCCACCGAGACGGAAAACAGGATTTCACAAAAGTCCACCTTACCGGCCCTGCCGTCGAAGTATTCAGAGGTGAAATTCCGGGGCCCTGAGTCTTTATCTCCTCTCTATTTGCCCCATCGAAATTTCAAATCTGCGATTTGTTAATTTCTCACCCCTATGTTTCTCCATTTCGTTTTTCTTCGAAAAACATCATTCCGAAAACCCCGGGGTAAGTAGATTCTCTTGCCCCGGGGTTGCGAAGCACACAGGGGGGAGAAATTGCATGAAAGCAATTTTGAAGGGGCTTAAAGAGCAGCTCTCAGAGAACAAAAATTGCATGAAAGCAATTTCGATGGGGCCAAATAAGTAGCACCCGTTTTCGGAATATTAGCTGCACTACAACCTGCTGCCTCCTATTTCCTAATCCCTGTCTCCTAATGAGTCATTCATCTTCATCCCCTCCCCAACTCATCAGCAACCCTTTCATTTCGGAGGCGGCATGCATGTCTTTAGCTTCCAGGCTGCGCTCGATCCCTGTATGAAGTAGTTTTAGTGCCTCATTTAGGTTGCCTGCGCCCTGCAATAATTTGGCATAATGATAGTAGGTGGCGATATAGGCAGGGTGGTTAGTCACCAGGTGTTCATACATGAGTAAAGCCTGCATGGTTCCTGCCCCTTGTTCATATTCCCTCGCTAGGGCATAGATCAGAAATGGATCATCGGGGCGTTCATCCAGGAGGGCTTCAAGTTCTGTTATTCTGCTCATGTCCGACAAATGTAACGCCTATAAACGTTTTAGACCCTTCGCGGTTTCAAATGGGAAAAAGCCAATTTTAGATACCTTTGCCACCACAACAGAAAATCAGAACCTTGTATGAAGCTATTGGTAGCTATCAGCCAGACCCCGGAGACCACAGCCCGGATTGCCTTTAAGGATGGGGGCACGGCTTTTGATCCCACAGGGGTCAATTTTATCATGAATCCTTATGACGAATGGTATGCCCTGGTCAGGGCCCTCGAACTAAAGGAAGAGAAGGGTGGAAGCGTGACCGTGATTCATTGCGGTCCTTTGGCCAATGAGGTGACTATCCGAAAAGCGCTGGCCATAGGTTCTGATGATGCGATTCGCATTGACATGGAGCCTGATTCAGCCTACAACGTTGCTCAACAGATCGCCGCGCATGCAGCTACTGCAGGCTATGATATCATTTTTACAGGCAAGGAGACTATTGACTATAACGGCGCTTTGGTAGCCGGAATGGTTGCAGGTTTGCTAAACCTGCCTTTTATTTCCCATGCCAGTAAAATGGTTTTCAACGGAGATAAAGCAATTGTTACCCGTGATATAGAGGGAGGTACAGAAGAGATAGAAGTAGCAGTTCCTTTTGTCGTCAGTGCTTCAAAAGGTATGGCAGAACAGCGTATCCCAAATATGAGGGGCATTATGTCTGCTAAGACAAAACCTTTGCAGGTTGTTGCGCCTGTGGCTGCTGAAAGTCTGGCAAAACATATTGAATTCAGGGTGCCTCCGGCCAAGACGGCAGTTAAAATGGTGGATCCCGCGAATATGGATGAACTGGTCAGGCTCCTGCACGAAGAAGCCAAAGTGATATAGAGATTATAAAAAAAAATAAAATCCGATCCTTATGATATTGGTATATGCGGAAACGCAGGATGGAAAGATTAAAAGGTCAGCGCTGGAATCTGTGTATTATGGTTCCAGATTAGCTGCCACACAAGGAACTACCTGTGTAGCATTGGTGCTGGGGCAAGTGGCTGATGGTGGTAAATTGGGTTCTTATGGTGCAAAAGAAGTATGGCAGGTCAATGATGCTAAGCTTGCCTCATTTGACAGCCAGACCTATGCGGAGGTGATTTCAAAAGTAGCTGCAGATAAGCAGGCAAATGTTATCATACTCCCGGATAGCTCAAATGGAAAGAGCCTGAGCGGCCTTGTGGCTGTTAAACTGAAAGCGGGTGTACTCAGCGGAGTGAATAAACTACCGGAGTGGAAAGAAGGCAAGCTATATGTTGAGCGAGCGTTGTTTTCCGGAAAAGCATTTGCTTCCTGCAGAATTGACAGCACCAATGCGGTCCTGTCCATTGCAAGTAATACGCTGAAGCCGGTTGCAGAAGGAAGTGAAGTTCCAGTGACATCGCTAATGGTTGATGTGCCTGAAGCAAGAACAAAAGTGTTAAGTGTGAACAGATCTGTCGGAATCGTACCATTGCCAGAGGCCGAAATGGTTGTTTCTGCAGGACGTGGTATGAAAGATCCATCCAACTGGGGGATCGTCGAAGACCTTGCCGCTGTATTGGGTGCTACCACTGCTTGTTCGAGACCAGTGGCAGACAGTGGCTGGAGGCCTCATCATGAGCACGTAGGACAGACTGGTATTGCTATTCGACCTAATCTGTATATAGCGATAGGTATTTCAGGAGCCATTCAGCACCTGGCCGGGGTCAACAGTTCAAAAGTGATCGTCGTCATCAATAAAGATCCTGAGGCGCCTTTCTATAAAGCCGCCGATTATGGAGTAGTTGGCGATCTGTTTGAAGTGGTCCCCAGACTGACGGAAGCCATTAAGAAATTTAAGTCAGCAAGTCACTAAACGGTTAATGGAAGCATAAGGTGAACCTGGGTAGAACATTAAAGGGTCAATCACCATTTTTACATATATTTCGACATTGTAGCCAGATTACGTGGAAAAGATTGAACTCTATATAGTTACCCTGACCCATAGCGTCACCCAGTCCAGCAATTATGCTGTGGTCATGGGCGAAGTGGATGGCAACAGGAGGCTGCCGATAGTCATTGGAGGCTTTGAAGCCCAGGCCATTGCCGTGGCGATGGAAGGTATGGTGCCTTCACGCCCACTGACACATGACCTGCTGAAAAATACACTCGACACTTTTGAAATAGAAGTCACGGAAATCCTGATCAATAATCTGGTAGAAGGCGTATTCCATGCACGCATCGTATGTATGCAGCACGGACGCGAATTTGAAATCGATTCCAGGACTTCAGACGCTATAGCTATGGCCGTCAGGTATGGATGCCCGATTTTTACCTACGATTTTATCCTTGATGCCGCCGGTGTACGCATCGAAGAATCACTTCCAGGTGAGTCTGAAGAAGTGAAGGAAGAAGTAAAGCCTAAACGCCGCCGACGCGGATATTCCGAATATTCACTCGATGATCTCATCGCCATGCTCGAAAAAGTCATCGGCGAGGAAGATTATGAAAAAGCCGCCAAGATCCGCGATGAAATCAATAAGCGGAAAGAAGAGGAAAGTAGTTGAGTGAAAAGCGAAAAGTGTATACTGAAAAGTGATATGTGATATGCTGAGCAGAGTAGTTTTTAAAAAAACTCATCGCTCGTTCAAGTCTTCAGACTTGAATGCAATATCTCTCGCGTCTCCAATTGGTTGACGTAGCATTTTTTAGCGAAGTCAACTGACGCGTAAAATTTTTACTTGGTTTGAATCCCGAAACTATCGGGAAAAATCATCCTCTCAAATCAAACTTGACAAGCATAATATATCGCGAAGTAACTATCCTTCCGTCTTGAGTGGCCGGTATTCATGCGGGCATACCATTTATAATACGCAATAATTCTTCATTACATCCGCCCTCAAGGTCACGCAAGATAAAAGGATTTTGAATTTCACCTCGTTGTGTAACTATAAACATGAAAAACACCTGGCCTTCTATACCTTTTCTCCTGGCCTCAATAGGATAGGGGATATTTTCAGAAAAATATTTATACAATTTCTCTTCGGAACATTGCTGAAATTCGAGCCAAGGGAGCGAAGTCTGCTTACATCCTGGAAACTGCGCTGTTTTCTCCGGGCTGTAGAAGATAAATTTGGCTTCTTCGTAATCTAATAATCCATTGTGATAAATACACCATGCGCCTTTGTATTTGACCAGGGCCTGAGTGTCTTTTACGTGGTCAATTTGATCAAATAAAAAATCAATGACGATCCCATCAACTCTGTCTATCACCCCCTCCAGCCCTTCGTATGAAGCTATTATTAGTTTATTTTCACAGGAGCGGTAACTGTCATATTTGCAGGGGATAGTTTCTTTTCCATCTGCAGAAACTAATCCCCACCTACCTTGCTTTCCAACACCATACCAGCCATTTGAAAATTCACTAATAGTATCATATTGAAAATCAATAACCATTTTTTTCTTTTCAAAGAAACTATAGAGCCCATCTTTCTCTTTAACCGTCAGTTTTTGGCTATGCAATGGTATTGCAACCAGAAAAAAAGAATATTTAAACAGCCTTGTTTTAGCACAGCTTTTCAAATTTAATTTAACACTCAATAACTAAGTCCTTAGTCATATTTATGAAATGCTTTTTCTGCCAGAGCCCCCTCACATCCCTTTCACACTATTAACTCATAAACTCATAAACCCATAAACTCATAAACCCATAAACTCATAAGCCCATAAACTCATAAGCCCATAAACTCATAAGCCCATAAACTCATAAGCCCATAAGCCCATAAGCATATAAACTCATCAGCCCATCAGCAAATAAGCCCATCAGCCCATCACCTCTCTCACTGCTCATACTTTGTCTACCTTTCTAGCCAACTCCCCCATTCACTGCTTACTGTTGACTGTTGACTGCTTACTGTTGACTACTGACTTCCCCATTCCCCACTCACTTCGCTTGTGTTTGTATCCAACTGAGCACAACCAACATTGCATCTGGAGACATCGTCTGCATAATCACCGCATATTCCTCCGGTGATCCCGTCGTGCACTCCTGAAATAGATGATTCAATCCAGGTAGCTCCTGAATAGTCACTTTTTTATTTCCTCCTTTTTTAAGCGCTTTTTCAATCGCACCTAGATTTTCTTTTGGAGGTACCTGTAGATCTTTTTCACCATTTAGGGCTATCACAGGACATTTAACTTTTTCAAGTAGAATGGAAGGATCGTATTTGATAAAAAATTGCATCCAAGGGTTTGCCAACTGATCCACCATAGATTGAATCAATTCATCAGCGGTCATTCCTTCAGGCACTACAAAGTCAGGATTGTTCTTGAATCGAGTATTGTAATAAGTAGTTAAATCCGTTTTAAGTTGTTCTATACCGGATGAAGTGGTGACGATTGCATATGCTCCTTTATTGTAATCGTGTGCCTTTGCAAGATCTTCATCACTCACGCCATAGACTTTACTGATCAGCGCTTGCTGTAACAATAACAATTGATCGCCCGGAATCCCAGTTCCGGCCAGCAGTACGATATACGCGATGTCTTTGGAATTAGCAGCAACCATTGGCGCAATGATCCCACCTTCGCTATGCCCGATCAGACCAATTTTCCTTTTATCAATTTCTTTTCTGCTCATTAAATACGCGACACCTGCTTCTACATCGGTTGAGAAATCAAGAGATGTAGCTGTAGCAAAATCTCCTTTCGATTCAGCTGTACCCCTGTCATCAAAACGCAACACAGCTATTCCGTTACGGGTCAGGTAGTCTGACAAAATAAGAAATGGTTTGTGTCCTAATAGTTCTTCATCTCTGTTCTGAGGTCCGCTTCCACTGATGAGTATCACCACCGGATACACACCATCTTTGGTTGGTAATGTGAGTGTTCCTGCCAGATCAATACCAGCTTTTTCATTCGTAAACATAATGTCTTCTGCATAATACGGATAGGGTGTTGTTGGTTCCTGTGGCCTTTTGACTTTTTCTTTTTCAACAAGCTCACGTGTCAGGTTCATCGAAAATGATTGACCGGCTTGCTTAAAATTACCTGTGATCACACCATCACTCCCCAAAACACCCTCATATTCAATCTTTGGTGCGGGTAATACAAAGCGAATGGTCGCATCTTCAAAGGTCGTCGTTTCTACCGGCATGCCGTTTGCTCCCTGGTCAGGACTATCCATCGTAGAGGCATACCCTAAATCCGTTTTTTCAACATGAAAAACCAATCTCAATTGCACTCCTGGAACTTTTAATATTCCATTCCATTGCCCTGTTATGTCCTGCCCCAATACCGGCAAAACAAACAACCCCAATATTACAATTACGACTAGGTTTCTCATGATAAATAGGTCTACAGGTTCTTTAAATTCCAACTAACTTTTCATGCTTCGACTTCGCGCAGCATACCGCTTTTCACTTTTCACTTTTCATTTTTCACTTGTCCTCCTTCCACAAATGATAAGGATATACGCCCTCATCGAGTAAATTGGCAAGTCGTTCACTAACAAACTCCTTATCCTCTCTGTATGTCACTCCAAACCATTCAGCATCACATTCCAATACCTGCGTGCGTCTGTCGCCGGATCGAATCAGGCTGTCAATAAGCGATGGGATGTAATATTCAGATTTGAGTTCCTGTCCGGATGTTTTAAAGAAGACATCAAAGTCCTCCTCGAAAAAATGGAAATAGGATGGATAAAATCCCCACATGTTCATGGATACGGGTGTATCCGGAGTCAATACGTTGTTGGAACCGTCTTCAGCAGGATACGAAATCACGCCATCCGCATTGCGGCCTATTTGTTTGCATTCTTCTATACTGACGAGATATCCATCTGAATCCTTTTTGCAAACACCACGATTGACTGTCCCGTGCGCTGATAGTGTATTTGCAAGTTTATACCCGACTACACTATATTCTTCTTGCGCTCTTTCGGTCGTGAGAAATTCATAGAGGGTGACATAAGCTTCAGGGCCGTAGTAATCATCAGCATTGATTACTGCAAATGGCCCCTTGACAACGGAGTTTGCCACCCACACAGCATGACCGGTGCCCCATGGTTTATCACGCTCAGCGGGATATGGATATGGAACGGGAAGATTAGGTAGTTCCTGATAGACATAATCAACGGCCATCAATCCTTTTAGTTTTGGATCAAAGACTTCTTTAAACTTATCAGCAAAGTATTCACGGATGATAAAAACCACCTGATTAAAACCTGCACGATGCGCGTCATAAAGGCTATAGTCAATGATCGTTTCACCATTCGGGCCGAAGGAGTCCATTTGTTTTAATCCACCATAGCGACTTCCCATACCAGCGGCAAGTACCACAAGGGATATTTTTTCATTTTTATGCATGATCACATTTTCTTTGGTTATTGTATCCCGATCATTTGTTTAAAGGATGGGTCGATTTCAGCTCCCAGTTCTGTAGCTTTTAAAGCATACTTTTGCGCTCCGGGGAGGTCATTGAGCATAAAGTAGCACCTCGAAAGGTTCAGATAATATGGTCCATTGTTTGGGTTCATACGGATCGCTTGTTCGAAGTCTGCTTTTGCCTCATCATATTTCCTCATTTTGTTAAAATAGATAACACCACGGTTGTTGATGTATTCTGTCTTTTCCGGATACCTGCTGATGAGCTGATTGTACAGGGCGATCGCGGATTCAAATTGTCCGTTGGCATCCTGTGCCCTCGCAAGGACAAAAATAGCAGCTTCTTTTTGTGGAAATAGCTGTTGAAATTTTTCAGCATCTCCCAATGCATTTTCTTTTTCCTTGTTTTCAAGATAAGCACGGGATCTCCATTCCAATGCGTCGGCATAGTTTGGATCCGTTTCCAGAGCCTTTGACAAATGTGCGATCACCTCTGGCCACTGCTGCTTATCATAGAGATCTAGTCCTTTATTAGTCCAGGCGCGAGGGCTTTCAGGATATTGCTCCAGCACATTTTCCCATAATGCCTGACTGTTGTTCCAAACCGGAATCCTATTCCACGTGAGGTAAGCGAGGACTGCAATCCATATTCCTGCCACTGCAAGTATGACCCATTTGAATTTTGACAAGTTACTTTTCAATGCTCCTGAAACCTCCATAGCGATTAGGAAGAAAATGCCAATGTATGGAACATACGTATACCTCTCGGCCACTACTGCATTTCCAACCGAAATAATTTGTAATACCAGGATGAGGTTGATGATGTAAAAGCCAAAACCAAACAGGTAATTTCGATTGCGAACTTTTAGCAACAAAAAACCAATCCCTGCCATGGATGCAGCAGTTGCTGTATAGTAGAAGGCATTTAAGTCGGTAGGAAATGGATGCAAAGCTGATAGCGGGTAAGGAACAACAAGCTTTATCAGATACCATATTAATCCATAACCTGCAAAGCAAATACGGTCGAGAATACTATAGAGTTCAACTGAAGCCACAGCTCTTTTAACCTGAATGGCGAGTGTAGCATACGCCAGGATGCCGGATAAAATGAACATGGGTATTTTTTCAATGACCCAGGACCAGTTCCAATTTCTCTTGAGGTAGTAATCAATCGCAAGAAGCGATAAGGGCAAAACTATTGCCGCAGGTTTGCAGAGAAGTGATATGGCCCCAAGAGCGGTTGCGTATATCAGATATTTTGTTTGTCTGATCTGCACATACTTTACATAAGCAATCATTGCAGCAACATAAAAGAGTGTATACAACAGGTCTTTTCGTTCAGAAATCCAGGCGACTGATTCCACATGCATAGGATGGATGCCGAACAGTAATGCCACAAAAGCACTTACCCATTTATGGCCGGAAGATATTAACCAGATAAACCAGAACACCAGACCTGTATTGATCACGTGCAGCAAAACACTTGTCAGGTGATAGGACATCGGGTTGAGTTCCGCAAACTGATAATTAATAGCGAGACTGAGAATCGTCAACGGATGATAATTGGATACCACCGGGGTTGAAAATATAGCTTTCAGACCATCTGCATTCAGCGACTTGAGCAATGGATTGCTGGTGACATACAATACATCATCCCAATTCGTAAACCCATTCTGAAGTGAGGGAATAAACAGCACAAGGGTTATGGCCACAACAGGGACCAGAAATTTCCAAATGGACGAAGAATTCATCACTGAAATTTCAGGTTTGCGGGTCCTGACCTTCGCCTTTTCGATACTCTTTTTTCGTTTTTCTGCCATAATGCTGATTCGCTCAAAAATAACAGAAATTATGGTCATTGAATCAGGAGTAACCGCTACTATCCATTTTTCATTATGCTCTCTCTAGATAGTATTCAAGTCCCCTTCAAGAGATCAAGGGGCAAAACAAGCAAGTTCCCTTCAGGGGATTTTGGGGTAAAACAAGCAAGTCCCCTTCAAGGCATCTAGGGTTAAAAAGCGAAGGGCAGAGGGCAGAGGCCATGGACATCCCTGAAAGCAAAAGTCCCCTTCAGGGGATTTTGGGGCAAAACAAGCAAATCCCCTTCAATGGATTTAGGGACAAAACAGTCATCCTATCAACTTATAAACTAATCAACGTATCAACTTATAAACTTATAAACCCATTTTCCTTCGCCATCGCCTCCGCCTCCTCCTTCACCTCGAATTCTTACTTTTGTCCCGCATTCTCCATTTATAAGATAATGGAGCCCTAAATCGTTAGAAAATTATGAAACGGATCCCCCATCTCATTGCCCCATCTATCCTTTCCGCTGACTTTGGCGACCTCAACAGCACCATCGACCTGATCAATGAAAGTGAGGCCGATTGGTTTCATGTCGATGTCATGGACGGCATGTTTGTGCCCAATATCAGCTTTGGCTTTCCAGTGATGGAAGCACTGCAACGCAGGGCAACCAAACCCCTTGACGTCCACCTCATGATCGAATCTCCGGAGCGCTATATTGAGCGCTTCAGGGCATTAGGGGCACATGTGATCACCGTCCACTTTGAAGCATGCAAGCACTTGCATCGTGTCATCCATCAGATCAAAGAGACCGGGGCCCTGGCCGGTGTAGCCATTAATCCCCATACTCCGGTTACCCAACTGGCAGATGTTCTCGGTGATGTAGATCTCGTTTTAGTCATGTCAGTCAATCCTGGCTTTGGCGGACAGAAATTCATTTATCAGTCGATTCCTAAAATTGCACAGCTCAGACAGATGGCAACTGAAAGAAACCTGTTCCCATATATCGAAGTGGATGGAGGTATCGGCCAACATAATGCAGAGCGCGTATTGCAGGCAGGTGCCAATGTCCTGGTGTCAGGTAATGCTGTTCTATCCGCAGAAGACCCTAATGCAGCAATCCATAACCTGAAAGCGATTGGACAAGAAGGTTTTAAAAGCATTCCCGCTTGACCCTATTCTGGAAGTTAGTAAAGATGATCCCGTTTGTCGCGGGCATGTTGATGCTGTGTGATGTGCACAGCCAGCAGGTTTTTACCATTTTCGGGAGCATAAAGGATCAACAGGATAACCAACCTGTTGAATTGGTCAGCGTACTGTCACAGAAATTTTCTGTTGTTGCCAATACAGATGTCAATGGCATGTATGAGATTGCAATACCTGCCGGTCAGAATTTTAGCCTTCAATTCAGGCGCACCGGGTATGAACATCTGGACTATGAGATTTCATCTCAGCCTGCCGGTTCCCGCTATGAACTCAATTTAATTCTCAAACCGCTAAAGTCAGATATGGAAGTGGTCGTCACCGGACAAAAAATTGACGATGCAGGAATGATCAGAGAGAATGTTGAGGGAATGAAACTCATTCCTAGCACAACCGGCAATCTCGAATCATTATTACCCTACATTGCGCTGGGAACAACAAGCGGGACAGGAGGCGAACTCACCTCACAATACAATGTGCGCGGAGGTAACTATGATGAAAACCTCGTCTATGTCAATGATTTTGAAATCTACAGACCCCTGTTAGTTAGAAGTGGAAACCAGGAAGGATTGAGCCTTCCAAATCCGGACCTGATGCGGGACCTTAGTTTTTCCTCCGGTGGATTTGAAGCAAAGTATGGCGACAGAATGTCTTCAGTTCTTGATGTGCGGTATAAACTTCCCGATAGTCTAAGAGGTTCACTGATGGTCAGCCTGCTTGGGGCATCAGGACATCTTGAAGGGAGTATGCCGCTTGGTAAGGATAGCTACAAGCGTTGGCGCTATCTTGTCGGTGTGAGGTACAAGACCTCTGCATACTTATTAGGCTCTCTGGATGTGCAGGGGGAATACAATCCATCCTTCACCGATTACCAGATCTATACGACCCTTGATCTGACAAGGGATTGGCAACTCGGGCTGCTGGCCAATATCAATAAAAGCAAATATGACTTTATTCCGGTCAGTAGTGAAACAGCCACAGGACTCATCAGTTTTGCACTGAAATTGTCCACAGATTTTGAAGGTGCAGAAAGTGATCTTTTCCTGAATGGGATGACAGGCCTCGCCCTGTCTTATGTGCCCGACAGAAAGAAGAACCCCCTGTTTCTGAAGTTTCTTTTTTCAGGTTATAAGAGCCTCGAAAAGGAAAATCTTGATATCATCGGACAATATCGTCTGAGCCAGATTGAAACAAATCTTAATGATCCTGGCGCCGGGGAGGAAGTTGCACTGCTGGGCACTGGCATACAACACATCTATAGCAGAAATGTCCTCCAGGCCAATATCCTCAATGCAGAAGTCAAAGGCGGAATTGAATTGCAGCGAAGCCCTGAAAAATCAAATTTTATACAAGCGGGTTTAAGAGTAACTTATCAGGATATCACTGACCATATCCACGAATGGGAGCGACTAGACTCTGCAGGTTTTTCTTTACCATACGAGCCACAAGAACTTGACTTGTTGTATGTTTTGAATTCAGACAGAGATCTCGCTACGCTCTTGTATTCAGGATATGTTCAGAATACGTATACCAGACAATATGGCGGCGGAAAGGAGATCAGGATTACAGGTGGTGTAAGGGGCCAGTATTCTGATGTTAATGATGAGTTTTTTCTGAGTCCCCGGGTTCAATTTACGTATACACCAGTAGCTTATAAAGGCTATAAGTTTGCCGCAGGCTGGTATTACCAACCACCATTTTATAAGGAGCTCCGTATGCTTGATGGCGTGATCAACAAAGGAGTGCTTGCCCAGAAGTCTTTCCAGGTGCTTGGCGGATACACGGCAGGATTCGGACCTGCCGGAACACTCGGGCCTAAGTATAAGCTGATCATAGAAGCTTATTACAAATCACTGTGGGACTTGGTCTCGTATGAGATTGACAATGTGCGCATCCGGTATGCTGGTGTTAATAATGCGTCAGGATACCTCGCGGGAATCGATTTCCGGATCAACGGTGAGCTGGTGCCGGGTGCTGAATCCTGGATTAACCTCTCCTTTCTAAGAGCCCGTGAGCAATTGGATGGCATCCAGCACCTGAAACGCGAAGTAGGCGAGGCAGAAGGGGTGCCTGTCAGTGATGTGCCAAGACCAACAGACCAGTTTATGAACCTCAATGTTTTCTTCCAGGATTACCTGCCTAATAATGACAACTTCCGTGTCCATCTCAATTTGTCAGTAGGTACCGGACTTCCCTTTGGTATCAAGGGTAATAATGTCGTCTACCGCAATCCATACCGTTATAAACCCTATCACCGTGTCGACATCGGATTTTCATTCAGGCTATGGAGCCGTCTTTGGGAACAGACCCGCCCAAAGAGCTTTTTCAAGATGACACGTGACAGCTGGCTGAGTATCGAGATATTTAATCTCCTGCAGGTCCGCAATGAGGCCAGCCGCACTTGGGTCAAGACCATTTTCCTTCAGCAATACGCTATTCCTAATTACCTCACCTCACGAAGGATAAACCTCAAATTCAGATTCGAATTTTAAGCATAGCAGCATGAATAACTACGATACGCAATTAGCTGATCGGATTTGAAAGAACTCCATTCGAATAGGGTAGTTCATGTGGTCAAAAATTGTCTGAGGTGCTAAAATGCCTATTTTATTGCAAGCCAAAACTCCACAGGTAATAATATTAGGTTAGAAATAGGACCTTGAAAATCGATTAGGCAAATAAAGCAAACCATAGACCAGGAGCATGTAATTACGAATTGGCGAATTTTTTTGTCCACAAGTGAGTTGCTGAGCGGGCGGACTAGGAAGCGAGTTTGGAAGTCGAAGCATTGGTTCTATTTTTCCGGAAAAAAAGAACACGAATCCCCCACTTAGTGGGTAAATCAGGAACTTCCATGTATCTTTGCCGTCCGTTAAAAACCGGTGGTTCACTCGTGAAGGTAGCCGGCAAGGTATATTAACCATTAAATTTTAACATTAACAAATGTCAGTAAGAATTAGACTTCAGCGTCATGGACGCAAACAATCCCCTCTGTATCATATAGTTATAGCTGATGCAAGGGCTCCCAGAGATGGTAGTTTTATTGAACGGATCGGGGTATACAACCCGATGACCAGACCCGCTACGATTGACATCGATCGTATGAAAGCCTATGAATGGATGACCAACGGCGCTCAGCCTACTGAGACCGTTCGTGCTATCTTACGCTTCAAAGGGGTTCTCTATTACAAACACCTTCAGCGTGGAGTAAGCAAAGGCGCTATGAGCCCGGAAGATGCAGAAATCAAGTTCAGAGCTTGGGTTGATGCTAAAGAAGCCAGAATCCAGGAGCGTGTGAAAGCTGCAGCAGACGAACGCAAAGAACGATCTGCTCAGATCTCAGGATCAGTTAAAAAGGTGGTTAAGAAAAAGGTGGAAACGCCGGTTGAAGATGAATTACTGAGTGTTGACCTGGCTGAACAAGCTGCAGCAGAAACTGCAGCTGATGCTGATATTGTTGAAGCTCCTAAAACAGTTGCCACCGAAGCACCTGAAACAGTTGCCACCGAAGCACCTGAAACAGTTGTCGCCGAAGCACCTGAAACAGTTGTTGCCGAAGCTCCTGAAACAGTTGCCACCGAAGCTGTTGAAACAGTTGCCACCGAAGCACCTGAAACAGTTGTTGCCGAAGCTCCAGCAAAAGAGACACCTGCTGAGGAAACAAATAAAGAGACTACTCCTGAGGCGTAATAGCCTGAGTAAAGTATACAGGGCATTGTGAAAGTAGTGCCTTTTGAGTTTATAAGTTTTTGGGAAAAGAATTTTAGTACACCTGGTAAGGCCTATTGTGTCTTACCAGGTGTACATGTATTAAACGGTATTTAAATTAATGTACCTATGGAAAAACTAGATCCGAAATACCAGATCGAACTGGACTCCCTCAGAGGGGTCATTCAAAGTTCTGATGTACTCGCCACTTACCTCGATGATGAGGAAGAGGCAAGTTACCAGGCAATCCGGGAAGCATTCGAGCCACAGATCGAAAATCTTTATGAACGCGTTGCTGAGGATCACCCGCTCCAGTTGACAACCCTGGAATCCGCACTGCTGCATACGGATTTCGAAGGCTTATACTTGCCAAAGGTTTTAGGCTTCAGCGTCCTCAGGGGAGAGATTGACAGCGAATACCATTACAAGCGCCCGCAAGATCATTTCAAAGAAGTATTGCTGGCCCTTGCCGACTCTTCTAATTTCGAATGGATTAAGAATAAGATCGGACAGAGTTGCCAGATAGGATTTTCCCTCTCCAGCGAAATCTGGGTGAGTAATCTCATCAACCAGGTGGAGAATAAAAAAGTGAAACACTTTTATGAAACCATGATCAACGATAAGTTCCGTGTGCTTTCCGCAAGGAAGGCTGCTTATGACGGTTACTTTCGCCAGTTTACTCATTACAATTACCACTCTGCTGATTTTCCTACAACGATAGGTGAGTTAAAAACCCTGTTTTCATCCCTGGAAAAATTTATCCACTACAGGATCAAATACGACAAGATCAATCTCAGTCTGCTGCCAAATTTCAAGGAGTTTCTCAATAACGAAGTCTTTAAGAAGGAAGAGGAATACCTGAAGATGCTGATCCTTTTCAGCCGCTATTTTCCACATATCGGCCATGAAGAATGGATAAAGGGTGTTTTGAATGTTGCCAGGACTAACATTCCGGACTTCAATGAATTGTATTTCAAATATCTGCTCGAAATTGAAGAGAAAGGACTGAAACTGGATAAAGAGTCAGACCTCAATGTGCAGAAGTTACTTGATGCTGCATTACAGGATGACCTGATGAGATATTCATCGCTCATTGAAGTGATCCATCAGAAGGGGTATATTCACGAAGATGCTATAGAAGCTACCAGGAATTTTTACGAAAACCACGCAGGGCTTTCCAACATAAATGAATCGCTGCGCCATACCATCTATGGTCATTTCCAGCAATTGATTGCTAATCTGCCTGAGGAGGATTATAAAGTCCTCACCGGTTCTGAACATAAAAAATCTGAAGAAGAAGCGGTCAAAGATGAAAGCATCTCCAGGTTTATGAAACTCTACATGGATATTTTTGCCAATCAGGAGTTTAATATCCGCCTGCGTGATCTCTGCATGGGCTTTGTCAACAAATGTCTGAAGAAATTCACTGACAAGCGAAGCGCGCACTACCAGGATGTCAAACACTTTGTGATGGATAAGTTTCCGGAATGGGCCTTTATGAAGGAAAAAGAAGTAGCCGAACTCTTCAAGACCCGTCGTAAACGTAAACCAGGGAAAGGGTAGAGATAGCAGTGAGCAGTTTGCAGTGAGCAGGTAACAGAGCGCAGTTAGCATTTCTCAGGTTGCAATCTGGATATGGCACCTCTCGCTTCAGATCCTGCAACTGAAGTCAAAGGTCTTGAGTTTCCGACTGATAGACTCGAAGCGTTATTGGCTGGATATTCATGATTTATCAAGACCGCATTAACCGGACACTCTCCGAATTCGTTAAATTGTGCCATGCTTTCAGATAAGGTGCCATACTACATTCTTGATCTCCTCCAACAGGCCCCATCGGTCTATGTAGAGGGCCTTGGACGTTTTGAGGCCATCTTTCACCCTGCATTGATTGATCTCCCGAATTCAAGGATTAAACCTCCATATGTCGAACCTGATTTCAAGGACAATCCGGAAGCACCTAATGAGACACTCGCCAAGTATATAAAATATGTCTCCGGACCGGAAATTGGGTCACCAGAAAAAGCCATTATTGAATTTGTCAGCATAGTGCATGAAAACACAATTGATGGGAAAACGTATCTGATCGAAAGGTTCGGGACCTTTTCCAGGTCATCCCATGGTAATATTCGCTTCACTCCGGATTGGGATGCCTTTAATCTTTCTTTCAGCGGATTGGAAGTCCTGGACCTCCGGAAAACAGAAGAAGAGAAAAAGTCAATTCCGGTGTATGTGCCCCCGCCGGTTACGGATGACTTCGCTCCTGAAATTAAAGAGCCTGTCAGTTATGTTCCCCCAGAACCAATTTCTGTAAATGAAGTTATTAGAGAGACCACACCTTCTCCAGCGGATGAAGGACAGGTCAGACATCAGGAGAGCATTGATGAATCAACCTCCAGGCTTTGGTGGATTATCCTGATTTCCGCATTGGTCCTCATCGCCGTATTATGTGCCTACCTTGCCTGGGATATCATCAGTAACAGGAATAAGCTTAACGACCTTAAACAGGTTTATCGGGACAGTTCTGCAACAACCCGAATTGATGATCCGGTGATCACGGCCGATACCACGAACATTGAAAATGTTCCCGTCACTGCTGACACAACCATAAATGAGATTCCACCTCCGGAAGATATACAACCACCTAAATCATCCCCATGTTATGTGGTCGTCGGAGCCTTTACTGACCCTACCAATATTTCAAGGATGTTAGACCGCCTCACCTCTTTGGGTTACGAATCTGAACTCCTTAAAGGAGGATCGTTGACAAGAGTTGCTATCCGATCTTCCTGTGACCAGGAGGCTCTGCAAAAGCTGCTCAATGACACAAGGTCTTCTATCAATCCTGAATCCTGGATATACTGATGCAAGAAGTTGAAATCAGGATTGCTCCTGAAGATTATGAAGACCAGCAATTGCTCACGGGTGATCTGGCAAAGGCTGCAAAGATTGCAGCTTCAAGGCTTAAAGAATACAGAATTCTCCGTCGTTCTCTTGATGCCAGATTCAGGCCACCAGTATATTTAGTTCGTGCTATGGTCACTGAAGGTGATCCTTTACCCACTATACCAAAAGAGCTTGATGATTTACCGGATGTTTCGGGAGCAAAGGAAGTACATATCATAGGTGCAGGACCTGCAGGTTATTTTGCAGCCCTGGAATGTATCCGGGAAGGCTTGCGCCCTATCGTAATTGATAGAGGTAAAGATGTTCAGGCAAGGAGGAAAGACCTGAAGGCTATTCAACAGGAAGGGATTGTCAATCCACATTCAAATTATTGCTTTGGAGAAGGTGGTGCAGGTACCTATTCAGATGGAAAGCTTTATACACGCTCTGGTAAACGCGGGAACATAGACCGCGTATTGAGGATCCTTGTGGAGTGTGGAGCAAATCCTGAGATTCTGGTGGATGCGCATCCACATATTGGTTCGAATAAACTCCCTGGCATTATCGCTACCATGCGCAAGACCATCGAAGAGCATGGTGGCCTTGTTATTTTCAATTCATTTGTTACGGGATTTATACTTGACGGTGATTCGCAGCGCAGAATGACCGGCATTGAAATCAATGGCAAGGACCGTATAAAAGCAGATCATGTCATTCTCGCCACTGGACACAGTGCACGTGATATCTTTGATCTGCTGCTGGAACATAAAATATTGATTGAGCCCAAGCCATTTGCCTTAGGGGTCAGAATCGAACACTCACAGAATTTTGTGGATCTGTGTCAGTATGGTATTGCCCCGCGCGGGCCCCATCTGCCTGCAGCCAGTTATGCATTAAATGCGCAAGCAGGAAATCGTGGAGTATTTTCCTTTTGCATGTGTCCAGGTGGGTTGATTGTGCCTGCCGCTACTTCACCTGGAGAAATTGTGATCAATGGCATGTCGCTGTCAAGACGTGATAGTCCCTATGCCAATTCAGGTGTTGTCACTGCAGTAGAGCTCGAAGATATGCAGCCTTACAATGCGGCCGGTGTCCTCATGGGTGTAGCCCTTCAACGGGAAGTAGAGCAGAAAATGTTTAGTGTCGGAAATGGATCACAGGCGGCCCCTGCACAAAGACTTACCGATTTTCTTGCCAAGAAAGTATCTGCGGATATTCCGGTTAGCAGTTATATCCCCGGATTGTTTTCAGCCCCACTGCATGAATTGCTTCCAACATGGATCTATGACAGGCTGGCGTATGGTATCAGGGGATTTGATCACAAGATGAACGGATACATTGATACAGATGCAGTGGTGGTGGCAACAGAGAGCCGCACATCCAGTCCCGTACGTGTGCTCAGGACAGCAAATGGGATGCATGTTGAGGTAGAAGGACTATTCCCTTGTGGTGAAGGAGCAGGCTACGCAGGAGGCATTCTGTCTGCAGCTATGGATGGTCAATATATAGCCAAGGCCGTGAAGAATTATATTCAGTCAAAGTAAAGTCAACATTTCGTTTATGTACCACATCTTTGATCTTATCGGGCGCATCCTCATCAGCGCGATTTTTATATTCGAAGCCATCGATTCCATCATGTTTGCTGACAAGATGAAGATGACCATGGCCGAATATGGAATCACCTGGAGGCCAGACTTTCTCCTCTACTCGTCCATCGTTGCCTTGGTGATTGGCGCCATCATGCTGCTCATTGGATACAGGATCAGATTTGGAGTGTGGTTGCTGCTGCTGTATTGGCTTCCTGTAACTTTTATTGTGTATTCTTTCTGGAATGATCCTGTCACCACCCAGCGCTTGCATGCTATTCTGTTTATGAAGAATATCGCTATAGCCGGCGGTCTCTTTATGATCGCCGCTCACGGAGGAGGCAAGTACAGTATCCAGCGATTGTTTGTCGTTAGCAAGATCCCGCACAAGGATACCTGATCTACCGTTGTTGGTGTCCCCAACAACAAGGGTTGCCAGCTGGTGGTGAGGACACCAGGCCTGCGGCAGGATTACACCAGGTCCTCATCCTTCCAGGGCCTTCGGAGATTCCGATACGCAGACAAATCTTCCATTTCCCTATCCTTACGATTGAGCAGGTCTTCGCTATAATCTTCGAGTTGTTCCTGTTGATTGTCAAGATGATTACCCGGTAAATTCCTGGAATGGCCTCTACCAGTAAACCGTCTCATTTGTCGCTCTTCCCATGCTTTATCAAGACGCTGTAACCGGATGATATTGAAGACCTCGGTCACCACAAATATTCCATAGAAGAAAACCGGAAATTTTGACCAGGAGATACCTCCGCTGAGGAAGAAATCCAAAGCAAGCAGGAAAACACTTGTACCGGCCCAACTTGCAAGGTCCTTATAAAATTTTTTAATCTTACGGACTCGTTTCTGCGCCTCCTCGTATTCAGGATCTGCATTTGCTGCAGTGGTGATCTCTGAGGGTATTGAATGATTCATGTCAGATCTGGTTGATTGATGTATTCCTGGAGTTGATCAGGCGACTAAAGCTGGGTTGATGAGGCTGACAACATAATGGTACTCCGTATAATTTCTTTTTTTGTTTTTTTTCTACCAATATCCGTTGGCTGAACGATCAACTGACTTAATTGCCTGTTTATTTTTTTGAAACTACGCCTCCGATAACGCTACCTAGCCATCCGGATAGAAGACCGGTAATGTATCCAATCAACGTAGTCACAACGATCATCATGACAGGGCTCATTCCGCCGAGTAGCATGCCTGTCTTTTCAATGATCTCAGCCTTGTCCTGACGGCCCATCCAAAGAGCCATGCCCAAGTAAACCAGGCCCAGGGAAATACTTCCAGCCAGAATAGATTGCTTCACGGTCAAGCCCATCAACGCACAAAGCATCATGATAAAGACTGCCGGACCCCACCAGGGTCCATAAATACCAGCCAGCAAAGAGCCGGCGATACAAAGAATGAATGCTACGGTTGTTTTGTTTTTCATTTCGGTGAGATGTTGATTTGTCTGGATGGCGTCCATGCAGCAGGGTCATTACGTATCGCTACTTCATAATATTTGCCATCGAAATAATGCTCAAGCATATCCCGGAAATGTGGACTTGCAGGATTGCCTGATTGTCCGCCTGGATAATTCACCCATGCCTTCGGTGGTGAAGATAATTCCACGATCATACGCCATGATGGGCCGTGTGTTTTACTCATGGCATTGATGATATGTCTGCCACCTGAGGTGTGAATAAAGTCAGCACCAAAATGCGGAAACCTGGCGAGGTGTGGAATGGCTGACTGTTTGTAGTTGCCCCAGTTTTTTCCCTGATCGCCTTCCAGATTATGATATGCTTTGAGCATATTTGCAAAAGAAATACACGCAATGTCAGAGAAGGTTTCCTTTTTAGCCATGGTGAGGAGCTGGTCGAAATATTTGCTTTGAGGATGATCCTTTGCTATTTCAACCATCCGCCACTCCTCAGGTCGCATCACACCAAGATTATCCAATTCATCCCAGGTTAGGTTTTCAAATTCCTTATACCAGAGATCAAAAAAGACAGGTGATAAACTATCGCGGTGGTATTCATAATTCCATTTAGACAGGATAGAAGCTATCGCAACACCTTCACCAGACAGACATCCTGCACTGTCAAGCGCCTGGAGTAAAACGGGTAGCAAATCAGCTGCATGCAGATTGTAATTATTTTGCTGCAATGCCTGCATAGCTGATGGAGTAAAATGTTCGCTGGTATCAAGCAACATGTTGACCATTCTGCCTCTGTAATCTTCAAATATTCGTTTGCCTAATAATGGGTAGGGATAAGAGGTATCCGCTGGTGCCTGATTGGCTGAACTTACATATCCTCTCGAAGGATTAATGATGAAGGGTGCATGTTCAAATGGAATATAGCCAAGCCAGTCGTGAGCAGTTGACTCACCACTGGTCAACGATTCACCATGGCCTGCAGGACGTATTGGCATTACACCGGCTACGCTGATCGCAATGTCTCCCTGCACAGAGGCAAATATTTTGTTTTGTGCCGGATACTGAAAAGATGACACTGCATCCCTATAGGCCACAACATCACCGGCCTTGTTTATTTTTTTGAGGTAATCAATATCATTGGTGGTCGCCTTCTGATGCCCGATCCATTTCATCGCCATGTCCTTGTGTTCATCGGTATGAGTGACCGGTCCCCAGTGCGTATAGCGAATCGTATCGATGATGACTTTAGCGCCTCGAACTTTTATTTCTTCTATACGTAAAGTCGCGTCGACAAATTTTTCATCTAGCTTGTATCGTAATCGGCTGCTGTCCTGCCAGGTGATCTGGTACCAATCAAGAACATCCTGACCTGAATTAGTAGATCCCCAGGCTATCTTTTCATTAAATCCGATGACGATGAAAGGCAAGCCCGGTATCGAAACACCGTGGACTGACATCTCAGGCGTGTGGATCTCCATTTCATACCAGATATTGGGTAACGCCAATTGCAGATGAGGATCATTTGCTAATAGTGGAAATCCATTCGCCGTCTTCTTTCCGGAGACAGCCCAATTGTTGCTGCCGTTCAAATCCTTGTTTCTATTATCTTCAGTTTGCTTTTTATTAGGAGGTGTTCCTATTTGATCACCATCAGTTTTAGCTTTGGTAACTGCGAAGTCCCATAATCTATCCTTTGGAATAATAGGTCTCTCTTTGGGATTGTGATCCGGAAAAAGAAAGACATAATCCTCCTGTGATAATTTTGCTTGTGCAGTGGAATACTCGAGGTCATCTTCACCAAGGCAAAGTGCGATGGCCATATTGGTCTGCGCAAGCGCTGTAGTGACAGATGTCCATTCCACTGGTGCATGTGAAAGAATTTTGTATTCAAGTGGCCAGTCACGATAATCAAGTGACTTCGCATAGGCATTGACACCATTCACATACGCGTCAATGATGGCTTTATTTCCTTCAAAATTTTCCCACGACTTGGCTTTTTGAATGGCTGACCACTCAAACCCTCTTTCCCGTTGCTTGCGATCGATGGCAATCGTGCGTTGACCGATTAGTTCAGAGAGTCTTCCAGCTGCTGATCTGGTAGAGACATCCATTGAAAACAAACGGTTAGCCGCATGGAGATACCCTTGTGCATACAGTGCATCCTCCAGGTTGTCAGCATAGATGTGAGGCACATCCCGCTCATCGAAGAGGATTTTGACATTGCCTTTGGTCTGCCCTACAAAATCAAAGGAAGTTTCGTTTGGAGTGACGCTTTGCCAGACACCTTGAAACGGGCTTATAAATCGTCCTAATGCCGGAAGAAAATTTCCTTTTACAGGCAGGTCTGTATTGAGCAAAGCCATCCAGCCGGAAAACAACAGGGCCGGGATCAATAGTTGTTTCATGGCCAAAAGCTAGATAAAATTACCTTACAAAGACCATCTTTTTCAGATCTGACAACTCCTCGCGATACGAATACCCCTGCACATCAAAGCCTTTTAAGGCAATGCTTTTGTTGATTTTATGGTCCACGATATACCGCGCCATCCACCCCCTTGATCGCTTTGCATTGTAGGAAAGAAACTGCAGCTTACCATTCCTGTCTTCGAGAAATTGGATGTCAATGACAGGCGCCTTTAAAACAGAGAGGTCAACAGCGGCCATGTATTCCTGAGAAGCGAGGTTAATGACTTCTTTGGATTTGGTAGCCTCAATATCTTCATTGAGCAATTCGGTGATTTTCTGGCCCCAGAACTGGTATAGATTCTTTGCTTTTCCGGTCTTCAATTCTGTACTCATCTCTAGACGGTATGGCTGGATAAGGTCAAGCGGACGCAGTACGCCATATAAGCCGGACAGAATCCTGACATATTTATCAGCTTGCTCTGCTTGCGCCTTTTTCATGGTATTAGCATCAAAGCCCTGATAGACTTCCCCCCTGAATGTATAAATGGATGCAGTTCCATTTTCCGGTGTATGCGGCCAGGAGTAGGTATGGTAGCGACTGAAGTTTAAGTTCGCCAGCTTGTCGTTGATATCCATGAGGTCCTGTATCTGATCAGGCTTAAATTTTTGGAGGGAGGCAATCAACAAGGCAGACTCCTCGGGCATTCTGGGCAAGGTATATCGGTGAGCTTGTTGAGGGATGTTGTGCAGATTTTTGGAAGGGGAGAGGAGTGCAATCATCTTCGAATGGTTTGGATGGAACAGACAAGGGCAAAAAATAAAAAACCCGGATAGAAAACTATCCGGGTTGTATAAAGTTTAAACCAACTGTTGATTAGTTAGGTTTTTTGAAGATGGTTTCTTTTTCAGGAACACCTTCTTCCTGTGCAACTGCATTGATCGTACCGATCACACGGATCACGTGTTTGCCGGCAGCATCGTTTGAAGTAACAGTAACAGTCTTGTTGATAGCACCTACACGCTTTGTATCATAACGGATCTCGATGACAGAAGATTCACCCGGCATGATTGGCTCTTTAGGCCAGTTAGGCACGGTACATCCACAGCTACCCTTTGCGTCTGATATGATCAGTGGCTCAGTACCTGTGTTTTTAAATTTGGCTAAACGAAGTGGCTCGCCACCCTGATCGATAGTGCCGTAATCGACTTCGTCAGATTCAAGTGTCAATACTGCTTTAGATGCAGGAGTAGTCGTTGGCGCAACGTCTTGAGCAACCAGTTGAAAAGAAGCCATCAAAAAAATGGCACAAATACCAAGTAAATGTTTCATATCAGGACAATAATTGAAATGTGATTTGATCAGATTATCGATGCCAAAAGTAGGGACATTCTTTATTCGACAAAGGTTTGCCTTCATAATTGGCTGTTAACCATTAGTTAATCGAATTTTTAAGGAATAAGGAGGCAGGAAGCAGGAAACAGGAAACTGTAGGCAGGAAGCAGGAAGCAGGAGAGAGGAGGCAGGAGAGAGGAAGCAGCTCCTATCCCCTAGTTCCTGCCTCCTAGTTCCTATCTCCTAGTTCCTGCCTCCTCGTTCCTATCTCCTAGTTCCTGCCTCCTCGTTCCTATCTCCTAGTTCCTATCTCCTGCCTCCTAGTTCCTATCTCCTGCCTCCTAGTTCCTATCTCCTATCTCCTATCTCCTATCTCCTGCCTCCTATCTCCTGCCTCCTAGTTCCTAGTTCCTAGTTGCTAGTTCCTAGCTCCTATCCCCTAGTTCCTAGTTCCTAGTTCCTATCTCCTATCCCCTAGTTCCTGCCTCCTAGTTCCTAGCTCCTATCCCCTATCTCCTGCCTCCTAGTTCCTAACTCCTAGTTCCTAGCTCCTATCCCCTAGTTCCTGCCTCCTAGTTCCTGCCTCCTAGTTCCTGCCTCCTAGTTCCTAGCTCCTATCTCCTGCTTCCTAATTCCTGCCTCCTATTTCCTTTTCCGCAAATCTTTTAAAATTTTCCATGATAACCCTCGATTGATCCCGGAATCCATCTTTCATGAAGAAGGCTATGATTTTCATCAATCCTGTAAACCTGAATTCAGATTCACATATCCATCGGGTTTTTTGAGGTCCTGATGCTTCAAATGTGTTGACCATTCGATTGAATACGCCTTTCATTTCATAGGTGCCTTCAAAATGAAAAGGCAACTCATGGCGAGTAATGGTTTCCATCATGACCATCTTCCTTCGGCCAAAGGAAAGCAACAGTTTGTATTTCGGAAACGGGTAACTTTCTATCTGTTCACTGCTCAGAAGCCCGGGCTGCCATTTTGGAAGCAAGTCGCGGTTGGTAAATAAGCGGGTGACCTGGTCAAGCGGTTTGTTGATTTCTGTTTCTAAATGAAACCTGAACATAAAGGAGCTGTTTTCAAAGACAAAGTAAAGTGATAAACATGAATTTCTTCTTTGAAAGGCATTCCCTTTAGTAATTTGCGTGGTGATGAGCTTAAAGAGGCAAAGTATGAAGGCGTTTTTTCGCCTGTGGGCTGTTATATTTTTTCTCGGAGAAACTACATTTCTGGTCGCTCAGGTTTCGCTTTGTGGTGGCAACCTGGGAGATAATAATTTTAGTGCCGGTGATTTTGGATCAGGAACACCTAACGTCGTGCAGACTAATCCGGGTCTGGCACCAGGCTTCCAATACACTACGCAGGTGCCCCCGGATGATGGCGAATACACCCTGACCAATAATATCAATGCCTGGTCCTTTGTGTATCCTACCTGGCTCCGGATTGGAGACAATGATGTCAATCCCAATGGTTACATGATGGTGGTCAATGCTTCATTTGCTCCAGGCATATTCTATGAGCAGGTCATCGACAACCTTTGCGAAAATACTCTATATGAATTCACGGCGGATGTTGCCAACCTGATCAGGACAGGGACCACTGGACACATACTACCAAATGTGAGTTTCCTGCTCGATGGTGTCCTATCATATTCCTCCGGGCAGATAACACAAGATGAAGACTGGCATACGTATGGATTTACGTTTACAACTGGTCCGGGACAATTTGCCGTTAAATTGTCACTTAGAAATAATGCACCGGGCGGCACAGGAAATGACCTGGCCCTGGACAATATCAGTTTTAAAGCTTGCGGTCCTTCTTCTTTTATAACTATCGAACCTGCAGGTAAAATTTGCGAAAATTCGCTCTTCCCCATCCTCAGTGCTGAAATCGACGCTGATACAGGCGCCCTTCAATGGCAGTTAAGCATAGACAACGGACTTAACTGGAGCGATATACCCGGGGCAACGGATAGGATGTACCAGATCGGGCAGGTAGCCGCCGGAAGTTATTATTTCAGATACTTTTACAGCAATACAATCTCAAGTATCAATAACCCTAAATGTCGTATTGTATCAGATGAAATTCTGGTTGAAGTCGTACCGGTTGAGTTTTTGATCAGGGATACTTTATGTGAAGGCATGACGGTTGAACTGGGAGGAATAGAGTACGGAGCGACCGGTATCTACCAAGAATTACTTACAGCTTCCAATGGATGCGATTCTCTCGTGACATTGGATCTAGTCGTCTTTCCTGATCCGCCGATCATAGCAGAGTTTGGTGCAAGACCGACATCATGTGAAGGTGCAGCCGATGGTGCAGTTTTTTTGGGATCTGTTTCTGGCACAAGGCCGCCGTTTATTTTTATCGTCAATGACAGTATCATTCCTCCTCCAAATACATTGATAAATGCACCGGCAGGTATCTATACGATGAGAATTGAGAATGAATACGGTTGTTTTGATGAAGGAGTTGTTGTCGTTGAAGAAGGACCAAAGTTTGATATTTCAACCATTGAAGACACCACGATCATTTTAGGTCATTCGCTGCTGCTGATCACACAAACCAATTTGCCTGCCACAGGGGCCTCCTGGACTCCTTCAGCGTATATGGATTGTCCGATTTGCCTTTCAACGAATGTTACACCTCTGGACGATGATACGTATGTGATCGAAGCTGTGACGGAGGAAGGTTGCACAGATACGGATTCAGTCACGATCCGCGTTGATCGCACTCCGTTCATGTATGTGCCAAACGTTTTTTCACCCAATGGTGACCAGTTCAATGATTATTTTTCGATAACAACAGATCCATTGAACATTTCATCCATTGACGAAGTGTTGATCTTTGACAGGTGGGGAGGCATCATTGCCCGCTCATCATCCTTGATGACCGCAGCGTCTGTTATCCTATGGGATGGAAATACGCCTCATGGTCCCGCGCTTACAGGTACGTACGTCTATCTCCTTACCTTCACGATGGCAGACGGCAACAGCAGATCAACTCATGGAGACGTTACACTTTTACGTTGATTCTATCCAGCCCGTAAGCCTAAAAAGCTTGATTCCCCCCCTAAAGAAATTACGGATTGACTACAAACAATTCTAAAAGGGATTTTACGGAGGTGTTGTTGATGCTTTAAGTCGGAACACCTTCAGCGTCCCACACTCATAAACTATTTCTGAGACACAATCGCTAAATCCTTCCTGTTCTTCAATGATCCTTGAATCAGAATACAGGTAACGTGCTCCCATGGTGGTATACATATCTTTAAGCCATAGGACAGGCAGATGATTATTCCAGAAAATGTATCCGCTTTTGTCAGCTATATAGGGTAGGATAGCCAGAGATTCATCATTGATAAAAACGGCAATATCTTCTTTCGTTCCGATCTCTTCAAGCTGATCACGACAATTAAAAAAATCCTGATTGAAATAAGCATATTTCACGTCCCAATAATCTTTTTCCTGATTCCAGCACACAAAGGGCATTGCCAGCAGGAGCATCCCCACCAATAGTTTAACAATCAACTTGCCATGGCATGCCTGGTAGAGGGTGAAAATAATAGGAAGCATCAATATCGGGTAGAATGGCATCAAATAATATTCATGTCCCTCACGAATGACGTTGAGCACATAAAAGAAATACATGAACAACACTAATAGGGGGATGAAAAAATACACCGGTCGAAAAGAAATCAACCTTCTTTTTTTAAGGATAAAAAATACGCCTGCAAAGAAGAGTATCAATGCCGGAATATTGAGTATTTCCATAGGAAAATTGTTATACATCTGGTTTTTCAGAAATTCTTTGAAGAGCGGCCAGCCCACGAAGTTTTGGATGAATCCTTCCGTGATATTATTGTCTTTCCATTGAGGAATCACCATGCCATACCACGCCATTACCGGAAGTAAGGCAAGTGCTTTAGCAGAAACATAGCTGCGTAATTCTTTCCATCGGGTGGGCTCTCGGGTAAACATAATTTCAATGGCCTTGATCAGGGATAGTATTCCCAACAAGATGAAAGGCAGCTTTGCTAATCCTGCCAGCGCAATAAAGAGTGCTGCGTATAACAGATCTGAACGTTTACCCGATTTGAGGTGCCTGAAAAAGAAGAGCACATAGTACATGCCAAAACAAAGTGCCAGGATATCAGGCATGATACTCGTACTGTTATAGAAGAAGGTCGGTAAAAATGCAAATATCCACACCGCTAAGGCAGCGATATCGTAATTTTCTGTAAGTGTATGAGCCAGTTTGAATACCGCAAAAAGAGTCAGCAAACTGATCAGGTAAACCATTAATCTCATCACGATGATGTGTTCACCGGTGACTTTCTCCACCATCGCAATGGACCACTGCATGATTGGAAATTCATAACGCACGATGTTGTCCTTATTATTGAGATAGGGCTGCCGGGGATTTAAAATATTGGCATCATGGCGCACGAAATACCGGATATTCCATGCTGTTTTACTCTGACGCCATGTATCCTTGCCCTGAATCGGAAGCGTGAAAACATGAAGGTGTAAAACAGTACTGACCAGAACGGCAGCAAGTACGATGAGGAAGGCCCTTATATTTTTCATTCCAACAAGTTAATTCTAAATCACGATTGCTCACCCTCTCACTGTCTTACATCTCTCATTGTCTTACCCTCTTACTGTCTTACCCTCTTACTGTCTTACACCTCGAAGTACTTTTTGAGGATATGGCCATCCACCACATGAGGCATCGTAATCTCCAGCCGATTTTCTTTTTTCATCGCCGCCATGGCGGTAGTCATAGCATGTGGATTCCTCGCCCATGCCCGACGTGCAATCCCATTGTTGACATCCCAATGTAACATCGATTGTAAGGCTTCCTCGCTCGCATCACTACCGTCAAGGACCAGCCCAAAGCCACCATTGATAGCTTCACCCCATCCGGTTCCACCTCCATTGTGGATGCTCACCCAGGTAGCCCCACGCATCGCGTCTCCGATCACGTTGTGGATCGCCATATCAGCGGTAAATTTTGAACCATCATAGATATTGGATGTCTCCCGCCATGGACTATCTGTTCCACTGACATCATGATGATCCCTACCCAGTACGACTGGGCCTTTTAGTCTTCCTTCCCTGATGGCCTGATTAAATTTCCGGGCAATAGCTATACGACCGTCAGCATCTGCATAGAGTATTCTTGATTTGCTACCTACTGCAGGAATATTTGTACCTGCATTTTCAATCCACTGCAAATTGTCTGCCCACTGGCTCTTTATTTCTTCAGGACAGGTGGTGAGCATTTCCCGGATCTGATCTGCAGCCAGGTTGTCAGCCATTTTGAGATCAGCATTGTCGCCCGATGTACAAACCCAGCGGAATGGTCCAAACCCATAATCAAAACACATAGGTCCCATGATATCTTCCACATAGGAGGGATATTTAAACCCTGAAGGCTTGTGCGGATCCATTATATCAGCTCCGGCTCTTGCGGCTTCAAACAAGAATGCATTTCCGTAGTCCCAAAAGTACATCCCCCTGCTGCACATGACATTGATCGCGTCCACATGACGACGCAGTGATCGCTTCACGGCCTGGTCAAAGCCTTCTTTGTCGTCATCCATTAAGACTTTCGCTTCATCAAACGTGCATTCTACCGGACAATAACCGAGATGATCAATATTGTGGCACGATGTCTGGTCAGAGCCGAGCTCCACGTGAACATGTTTGAGGACTAGTTTTTCCCAAACATCCACGATGTTGCCATGATATACAAAACACCTCGCTTCCTCCATGTTTTTGGATTTTATGAATTGCGTCATGATGGAATCCAGATCGGTAAAAACATCCTCCTCCCGGATGTAGTGATCCGCGATGCGTTGCCGGATCGCATCATTGTCTACTTCTGCGATAATACCTGTAGCTCCGGTGACGATGAGTGCCTTCGCCTGGGCACCAGACATACCACCAAGTCCGGAGGTGACAAATGCTTTTCCTTTCAGGTCAGTGGTGCCCAGTCCTTTTAATCGTCCTGCGTTGAGCAAGGTGATCGTTGTGCCATGGACGATACCCTGTGGACCGATATACATGAAGGAGCCAGCCGTCATCTGGCCATACTGCGTGACACCCATGGCATTAAATTTATTCCAGTCTTCCTTCGAGCTATAATTGGGAATCATCATACCATTTGTCACCACGACCCTTGGAGCTGTTGCACTAGATGGAAATAAACCAAGCGGATGACCTGAGTACAAAACCAGTGTTTGTTGTTCCGTCATCTCGCTGAGGTATTTCATCACCAGGAGATATTGTGCCCAGTTTTGAAACACAGCACCGTTGCCTCCGTAGGTAATGAGCTCATGCGGATATTTAGCAACCTGCGGGTCAAGGTTGTTCTGGATCATAAGCATAATGGCAGCAGCTTGTTTGCATTTGGCAGGGTAGTGATCAATTGGCCTCGAATGCATAGAGTAGGAGGGTCTGTAACGGTACATATAGATGCGGCCATATTGGATCAGCTCTTCTGCAAATTCAGGAGCCAACTCAGCATGCAATTCTTCAGGAAAATATCTGAGGGCATTGGCCAAAGCCAGTCTTCTTTCATCAATGCTCAGACTGCTGATACTCCGCACAGGAGCATGCTGCATGTAAGCATCTCGACCGTAATATGCTGGCAATACTGCAGGAATGCCAGTCTGTATAGCTTCCCGGAAGGTTTTCATGTCTTCATTCATAAGGCTAAAGATAAGGTTCGGCGGAAAACAATGAAAGATCTAGGGAGATAGATAAAGTCACTTGTGAACTTAAATTAAACTCATTCTCTAGCTAAATTATCCACTGCATTCCATTAGGTAATAAATGAAATGCCTAAAGTCATTAAGATTCCTGAACCTTCAAATGATCTGGATCATGCTTTCCAATAAGGCTGATCAGTGCCATGCGTTTTGAAGCCGGATTTTTTGAAAATGAATCCGAACAAACCCTGCGAAACCATGGTAATCATCAGTGTAATCCAAAACCCTGCAATATGCGAATTAAATACTTAAAATTTGTAGGGTGCGGGATTTTGGTATGGCAGGAATGGCTACTCTTTTATACATGACAATCTTACATGCCTGACAGTATTGTTTGTTTCAACAATTGGGATCAAATTACCGAAATGTTGTGTTTGCCCAATACTAATGCTGCAGAGATACTGATCCATGAAAATCCATCATTGATGTAATATCCTCGATTAACATCATTCGTATCAGCTAAATTGTAAATCAACATGCCTGCAATATGAGATTGCAATGGTTGCGATTCCGTCGTAAGGTGTAGACTTATTCTTGGAATTAACAACCCTTTATCAGATGATGTTAAGTCTAACAGTGCTGAAGGATTTGGATCGGAAGTACCAAGGCCTACCTGACCGTAGATACTCTGTACGAAGGCTACGAAAATTTGGATAAAAAAAGAATGTTCTCATAAACATCGCTAATAATATATTGCCATGAACCAATCAAGCTGTAATATAGTTTTTTGCCCTCTTCAATTCTCCTATATTTGCGGTCTTATGGAAAATAAACGGGTTTTAGTGACAGGCGCCGCCGGCTTCATTGGGCGGTTTTTACAGGTGGAAGGTCAGCATCGCGGATATGATGTTTATGGAAGTTATCGGAATGATGCTGAAAAGACACTTCTGGAAGGTAAAACCAAAAGTTTCTACTTGGAATTTTCGGAAAGGGAGACACTGAGTAAAAGGCTTACCGAGTTTGCAAAGGAAACAGGCGGATTTGAATATGTTATACATTGCGCTGGGATCACCAGACCCGAACGGATTGAAGAATTCTATGAAGGGAATGTAGCGTTCACCGATTTCTTTATCCATGAACTCCTCCGGACACAACCGGGGTTTAAGAAGTTTGTTTTTATCAGCAGCCTACAAGCCATGGGACCTGGTGATCCGTTGACGATGGAGCCCATTACGGAAGAAACTACACCAAAGCCATTCACTCCTTATGGGATCAGCAAATTTGAAGCAGAGAAACGGATTAAAGCAATACCAGGCCTCGATTGGATTATCTTCCGACCGACCTCAGTGTATGGTCCCAGGGATACTAAGTTTGTCCATGAGATCCTTAAGATCATTAAAAAAGGATTTGCTGTACGCGTCGGCCCCAAAGGTCAGCTGGTCAGTTTTGTGTACGTTAAAGATGTAGCCAGGGCACTATGGGATGCTGTTGACAAGGATGTGCATCAGGAAGTGTACGTCGTTTCCGATGGAAATGATTATGACCCATCACAGGTCAATGAATACATTGCCAAACATCTCGGTATTAAGATCCGAAAGGTCAAATTATCAAAAAATCTTTTACTCGGTATCGCTCATGTGAGACTCTTGTTGGCACGGATCACCCGCAAACCACTTCATGTAAGCCCTTTTAAGATCAAGGAAATCACCGCCAAAAACTGGCGTGTTGACAACGCTAAAATGGTCCGTGAACTCAATTTCAAACCACAATACAACCTCGAATCAGGACTCAAAGAGGCACTGGTTGAAGACGGTGTTATTAAGTGAGGCGTGAGCTGTGAGATGCATTTATAAGACTAAGCTCACGGATTTTAAATAAAAAATGCTTGTGATTTATCACAAGCATTTTTTATTTAAAACTCACAACTCACAACTCACAACTCACAACTCACAACTCACGCCTTCGGTTACGATAAAACCGGATTCAATACCTTATCCTGATAAACACCTGCCTTGAGTTTTTCAGAAACCGCGGAAAATGCATCCAGTGTTTGCTGAACATCAGCGTCTGTATGCGAAGCAGTAGGGATCATACGCAAGAGGATCATACCTTTCGGAATGACCGGGTACACAATCAAGGATGTGAAGATGCCATATGATTCGCGCATGTCATGCACTAATTGGGTAGCTTCAAAAGGTGTTCCGTTGAGATATACCGGAGTAACAACTGTATTGGTGTCTCCGATATTAAACCCTCTTTCTTTAAGGCCTTTTTGCAATGAAGTTGCGATATGCCAGAGTTGTACTTTGTACTCAGGATGGTTGATCATGAGTTCAAGGCGCTTGAGATTACCTTCCACGATTGGCATCGGGAGACTCTTGGCATGAATTTGTGATCTCATCGCATATTGCAGGTATTGGATGATGTCTGCATCTCCCGCAAGGAAACCACCTGTGCATGCAAAGGATTTGGCAAAGGTTGAAAAGTATACATCAATATCATCCTGGCAACCCTGTTCGACACCTGCACCACGTCCACCTTCACCCAGTGTACCATAGCCATGTGCATCATCAACGAAAAACCTGAAATTATATTTCTTTTTCAGGGCAGCAATTTCTTTTAGAATTCCCTGATCACCACGCATCCCGAATACGCCTTCAGTCACAACCAGGATACCTCCACCTTTTTCATCTGTCCATTTTTTCGCGCGCTCCAGGTTCTGCTTGATGCTTTCGATATCATTGTGCTTGTAGGAAAAGCGCTCTCCTATATGCAGGCGGGTACCATCGATGATACAGCCATGACTTTCAGCGTCATAGACAACTGCATCCCTGCGACTCAGCAATGCATCTATTGCAGATACAACACCCGGATAACCATAATTGACTACAGCAGCAGCTTGCTTGTAAACATGTGCTGCCAGTTTCCGTTCCAGTTCCTTGTGCAGAGACGTTTCTCCTGTCATCAACCTTGCTCCCATCGGATAGGCAAGGCCCCAGCGGGCAGCTGCTTCAGCATCAGTCTTACGTACTTCCGGATGATTTGCCAGACCGAGATAATTATTGATGCTCCACACCACCACCTCCTTGCCATTGAAGATCATCCGTGATCCGATTTCCCCATGCAATTCAGGGAACATATAATAACCTTCACCTAAATGGGCGTATTGTCCTAGTGGCCCACGCTGATGGCGTATTCTCTCAAATATTTCCATAGTTTTTGATGTATTTATTAAAAACGCGTTCTAATCGACGTTGGATCTGATAACTTGGTGCATAGTCGGCAATCTTCCGAATGAACCCTTGCTTCTGCATCCAACCATTATTATAAATCTTGCTCATGTATTTGCTTCCATGATCAGCAAACAACAACACTACAACATCCGTTGGTTTGAATTCCCTCCGTATGCGCATCAGGGCTTCAATCACAGCCCCGCTGCTGTAACCTGCAAATATGGCTTCGCTCTTTGTCAATTGCCTTGCCCTGAAAGCACTGCTCCTGTCATCAACTTTTATAAACCGGTCGATGGTGTCAAATTCCACATTGGATGGAATGATATTTTTTCCAACACCTTCGAGCTGATAGGAATGAATTTCACTTTTGTCCAGTATCCCTGTCTGATGAAACTTGGTCAGTACGGACCCCTCAGCGTCCACCCCGATTACCTTGATGCCTGGATTCTTTTCTTTCAGATACTTGCCTGCTCCCGAAATGGTTCCGCCGGTACCCACGGTGGCAAAATAATGTGTGATCAAACCTCCGGTTTGTTGCCATAGCTCAGGTCCGGTACTTTGATAATGGGCGTCAACATTGGTATGGTTATAATACTGGTTGACGTAAAAGGAATTTGGGATTTCCCTTGCAAGCCGCTCAGCCTGGCTGTAGTAGGATTGCGGGTCATCCGAGGGGACGTAATTTGGACAGACCAGCACTTCAGCTCCCAGAGCTCTTAATTGCGCGATTTTCTCCTCGGCGCTTTTATCAGTGGTCGTCAGGATGCAGTTGTAGCCTTTGACAATACACGCCATAGCCACCGAAAAACCTGTGTTGCCTGAGGTGGATTCGATGATGGTGCCTCCAGGTTTGATGAGCCCGTTTTTTTCAGCTGACTCAATGACGGCCATACCGATCCGGTCTTTTGCACTCAACCCCGGATTAAATGATTCCAGTTTGGCGAGTACGAGGCATCCGGCAAGTTTTGACAGGCCATGAAGTTTAACCATAGGCGTATTTCCTACAGTCTGCATGATGTTATCATGCCATTGGGGCTTCAGATGTGATGATTCCTGGGTCATAGAATATCGCTTCCTGTTACCATAACCCTTCACCAGGTCATGGAGAACAAAGATACAAAGTCATTTGGGTTGACGAAATGCGAGCCCTTACATGGACATCATTTAAGGTTTGTTCTATGTTTAAGCCTAAGACATTTAAGTGATTAGCTTTGAATTTATCGAAAAAGCCACCATCCTTCGCTTTACATTGGTACGTCAGCGGAAAATCCGTTTTTAGAATAGAACGAATCCAAATTTTCCGGCTAAATACCTGATTGAAATAAAAAAAAACCGGCTTGCAGGCCGGTTTTTTTAAAATCTGGGATATCCCGGATCGATTAGTCTTTCGAAGGGGATGATGTTTTTACAGCCTTTCCGCTGGTAGTAGTTGCTTCAGAAGTTTTGCCTGCGCAGCAGGATTTACCATTTGAGCCGCTTGTAGAGGTTGCTGATGATTTACCGGCGCAGCAAGATTTACCACTTGCAGAAGTACCTTTTGTACCACATTCCTTATTGCCTTCCATTTTCATCGGAGACACATTTACAAAGGTATTGGTAGTCCCATCATAGTTCACATCTACATAAGAAACGGTGCCACTGTGTGCGCATGTTTCTTTCCTTACGTAGGATACGGTTCCGGTCACCGGGCAAGTCTTTGATTCAATGGATGCATCCATGGAAGCAAGTTTTGTAGCGGCATCATTACTGCCACTTGTGGTTGCAACAGATGTTGACTTGCCTTCACAGGAAGATACACCAGCTGCTGGTTTAGCAGTGCAGGATTTGCTGCAGGCCGATTTCTGAGCCTGAACTCCCACTGCCATGACAGAGAAGAGGAAAAAGGAAAAAAGGACTTTTTTCATTGTATACAGTTTTTTTAAGTTATTTAAAGTAATTAAACCAAAGATAATGACTCCGTGGTATTGTAAACGGTTAAATATTCTACTTTCGGTTTAACTTAACAGTTTTTTAACGCTATTCGGACTACAATGTTCTACAAATCCTTGCTTTTCCTGACCATCGTGTTGGTTTTTATCATTGTTTCTTGCAGTACTGCCAAAGAATACCCTGGCAAATTTTCAGGGCAGGAACTTCATTTCGGGCAGGGGGGAGGCTTTACAGGGGCTGTTACTTATTTTGTTCTACTGGATGACGGCCGTTTGTACCAAAGAGCAATGCAGGACAGTATCTACACTCTCCTGGATACATGGGATGAAAGGTTCGTAAAGCAGATGTTCGATAATTATAAGTCGTTTGGATTGGAGGAGATTGAATTTTATGAGCCCGGGGATTTGTACTATTTTATCCAACACAAATCAGGAGATTCTCCAATGCACAGAATCACCTGGGGCAGGCCCGGTGTCAACCCTGATGAGATCATCGTCCGTTATTATAACTTGCTGTATAAATCAACAAAATCAAATTCATGAGAACTTTAGCCACCATCCTGCTCAATTTCGGATTACTTGTCGGCCTGGCCGCCCAGACCCCGATGAAGCAAATTCCTGACAAACCCTTTGTTGAGCCCAAGCCCCTTCAGATTTCGAATGCCCCGGTCCTTTCTTCAGGATCAAATCGCCTTGGCGGTCAATGGCATCCGGGTATTTTGAATTTTGTGCAATCAAAAGATGAGGCCATCAAATCTGTTAAAATAACAGAATCGGGAAGCCTTTGGATTGATCTGGTACCTAATGAACTTTGGGCATCACGTAGTTCATTAAAAGCCATGCTGGAAAAAATTCTTCCGGTTGAAAGCCAGAATTTGCCATGGGCTATGGACTGGAATATCATAAGTGAGCAAATTGATGCTCGACGAATCACCCACGTCAGGGTTCAACAAACACTTGCCGGCGCTCCTATTCATGGACAGGATTTGATCCTCCATATTGATAAGGGCAGTCTCAGAGATCTGAATGGATTTGCATGGACCGGCAAACTTCCGGCTAAATTGCCCGCCCCTGCACCTGCAACAGAAGCCATCGGAGCTGCGAAAAATTACCTGCTGGAAAAGAATGTCCAATTCCAGGACAAAGCCCGGTTTGAAGGAATTCAACATCCCGATGATAAAGCACAATTGGTGTGGTATCCGTCTAATGGAAAACTGGTCTTGACATATGAAATTGATATGCACCCAAATGTGATGGATCACTGGACTGTATTTATAGAAGCCACAACATTTGAAATCCTAGAAGCATATTCTGAATTGTGCGCCATTGCTCCGCTTCAGTTGTATGATTTGTCCTCATTTAGGACTTGTAAGGAGGAAGAACATCATGCAGATGGTTTTGAATTGGACAGAATGCCGGCTGTCGTTGCAGACGGAGCAACAGTTGTCGCTGACCAGGATCTGAAAGGTATTAACCGCACGGTTAACGGATATCTCGTAGGGTCAAATTTTTTTATGATTGATGCCAGCAGAACCGGCATGTACCTGGCTAACCAATCTGTCATACCGAATGAACCAGTTGGTGTTATCTGGACTGTAGATGCACAAAATGGATCTCCTCAGCAGACTAACTTCGAAATTGTTCATGTAACCAACACAAATAACAACTGGAAAAACCTCGAAGTTTCCTCACACTACAATGGTGGTGAAGCTTATGAATATTTCAGGCAGAAGTTTGGCAGAAACTCGATCAATGGCAGCGGGGGTAATATCATATCCATCATCAATGTGACGGATGAGAACGACAATGACATGGACAATGCTTTCTGGAATGGCGCTGCTATTTTCTATGGAAATGGTGATGTGGCATTTCAGCCTTTAGCAAAAGGTCTCGATGTGGCAGGCCATGAAATGTCCCATGGTGTAATTCAAAACACGGCTAATCTGGAATATGTCGGCCAATCAGGTGCATTGAATGAATCGTATGCTGATATTTTTGGAGCAATGATTGACCGGGATGATTGGCAAATGGGGGAAGATGTGGTCAATATTGCTGTGTTTCCCACAGGTACGATGAGAGATCTGTCAAACCCCAACAACGGTGGTTCAAGTTTAAATGACAGAGGATGGCAACCGAAACATATGAATGAGTTTCAGAATCTCCCTGAAACACCTGAAGGTGATAATGGTGGCGTGCATGTCAATAGCGGAATCGCCAATAAGGCTTTTTTCAATCTGGCCACCGCTGTCGGAAAAGACAAGGCTGAACAGATATATTACAAAGCTCTCACCGACTATCTGGTCAAATCCTCGCAGTTTGTGGATATGCGAAATGCAGCCGAAAAAGCAGCTACAGATTTGCATGGCGCCAATAGCACAGAAGTCATTGCTGTACGCAATGCTTTTGCAGGTGTTGGTATAGGTGCCGGTGCAGGGGAGGATTATGAAGAGGATATTGATGTCAATGGAGGAGATGATTTTATCATCGCTACCGATGAGCAACAATCTGATCTGTATTGGATTCCCCCTTCAAATCCAAATCAGGTTGTCAAAATGGATGTCCCGGCACCTTTTAGCACACCTAGTTTCACAGATGATGGATCAGCTTGTGTCTATGTTGACCAGAATGGTGATATGATCGTTATCAATTTCGATTGGTCGCAAGGATTGAGTTATGGAGCCTTTTTTCTGGAAGATAACCCGCAAGGAATCTGGAGGAATGTAGTGGTGTCAAAGGACGGTTCGAAAATAGCCTACACCACCAGCAATCAGCGTAACGAAATCCTCGTCTATGATTTTCCTTCAGGGGCAAATGATGTTTTTGTACTCTATAATCCTACAACGGCTTCAGGTGGCGCCATCACAGGTGACGTGTTGTATCCGGATGTAATGGAATGGGATTATTCCGGTGAATATATTATGTACGATGCCCTCAACAGGATTGAAAGCTCTTTCGGTGATGGTATTGAATACTGGGATATTTCATTCCTGGAAGCATGGAATAATGACAGTGAAGTATTAGGAACCGGACAGATCGGCAAACTCTTTCCCGCATTGCCTGAAAATATCAGTATTGGAAATGCTTCGTTTTCAAAAAATTCCCCTTTCATTATTGTATTTGATTACCTGGAAACCTATACAGACAATTTTGGACAGGAGCAGACGGATTATACCATCCTGGCTGCCAATATTGAATCAGGGGAGATCAATGACATTTATCAGAATACAACATTGGGCTATCCGAATTATTCCAGGCTCGATGACAAAATCCTGTTCACCTACGATAATTCCGGTACCCTACTGTTGGCCACTATAGACGTGCAAAGCAGCAATAAAACACTTCCTGTGCCGGGGACGGATGTCGTGCTGATCAACCAGGCTCAGAAAGGAGTTTGGTTCACGACCGGGAATCGTGATTTTACAGCCACAGAAGATATTTCAGCAAATGCCAGACTGCTCAGGGTCATGCCACAACCAGCGGAGGAATCCATTACGGTATCATGTGAATCACTCACCGGTAATGTAACATATACCATTTTTGATCTGACCGGAAGAAGCTTGAAGTATGGTAATCTGTCACAGGATAAAATAATCACAACAAGTAACCTTATGTCGGGAACCTATCTGCTGCAACTTACATCCGAAAACGGTTCAACCCTGAATGCAAAGTTTATAAAGCAATAGAATAGCTTGACTCAGAAAATTCTCGTTATACGATTCAGTTCTATTGGGGATATCGTATTGACGACACCTGTTATCAGGGCGTTACACAGACAATTGGGTGCAGAAGTCCACTTTTTAACCAAAGAGGCTTTTGCACCCATTGTGCATTTTAATCCGCATATCGCAAAAGTCATCATCCTGGCAGAAGATTTTGATTCGATGATGGAAGCCCTCAAAGCTGAGCAGTATGATCACATCATTGACCTCCATCATAATGTCAGAACACAGCGAATTAGGTTTGCAGTGGGGAGCCCTTTTACTTCATTTCGAAAGTTAAATTTTGAAAAATGGTTACTGGTGCGGTTCGGAATCAACCGCTTACCGGATAGCCATATCGTTGATAGATATTTGGCGACAGCCGCTTCCTTAGGTGTTGTCAAGGATGATGAAGGGCTTGATTTTTTCGTGCCGGCTGAAAAAAGTGTAGACATCAAAGGGCTTTGGAATCTGCTTCCCGGGCAGTATATCAGTTTTGTTATCGGGGCGGCCCATCAAACCAAATGCCTGACACCCATTCAGATTGCACAGGTTTGCGATCAGCTACCTTTGCCGGTTGTCCTCTTGGGTGGCCATCATGAAAAGGAGAAGGCGCTGGCTGTGGTCAATGCCAGCTCACATCATACTATTATCAATTCCTGCGGCACGCTTGACATTCTTCAATCTGCTTCCGTCATTCAACAGTCAGGTCCCATCATTACTCATGACACAGGCTTGATGCACATCACCGCCGCACTAAAGAAACCTCAGGTCGTTGTATGGGGCAATACCATCCCTGAGTTTGGCATGTATCCGTATTATGGAAATCATAAAGTATCATGGATAAGCATGGAACAAAAAAATCTCTCCTGCAGGCCATGCAGCAAACTTGGTTTTGACAAATGCCCAAAAGGACATTTTAAATGCATCATGCATCACCACCCTGACCAGATTGCCGCCGCCGCTATGTCTCTTTACAATGAATATCCCAACCCTCTAACCCCCTTAATCCCGTCACCTTGAGCTCCCCACTGCCATTAACATCTCACTTTTCTCTTTGCATTCCTTAGCCTTTGATGCATCACCCATACTTTCATAAAGCCCTACAAGATCTCCATATACCAATCCATAATAATGAACTACATCCCTTTGAAAAGGTTGGAGCACTCCACGGAGTTGATCCCTGTCGCTGACGTAGTCAGGCATCGTTTTAAGGAAGGTATCAAATAGTTTGACACAACCCGCAAAATCTTGTTTAGCAGAAAGATCGTTGAGCTTAGGAAGATAATAATTGTTAAAATTAGTAGCAAGATCACCTCTTGTAAACGTCGCTTGAATGTTGGGAAAAGGTCTCAAAATCGTTAGCCACAAAGCGATTGCTCCGATAAGAATAAACGTAAATCGTTTTGCAGGTTTAAAGGTGGCTAATTGTTGCAACGTATAGCCGCCAAATACACAAAGCATCGCAACCAAGGGTACCCGGAATCTGCAAAGCACATAAAAAATCACCATCACTGCTACTTGCGATAGGATACCCAGATGAAGGTTTAAGGCCTTTTTGTTTTTAATATTTAATATCAAACCCAATAAACCAATCGCAGCGATAAAGGAATAGGGAATGAAGGTAACCTTGAGGGTAGTGCTAAATATTTCAGCCAGATAGCTGTTGACATTATTTGGTATTTCAAACCAGTGAAACACAATGAAGAATTTTTTTACCTGCAAAGCCAGCCAATTCCAAACAGAACCGTTTTGATCAATCATGAGGAGTATGGAAGAGATCATATGCCCCTGAGACCGTTCCAGTATTTTTCCAGCTTGCTGAAAATATACGAAGCCCAGTTCAGGTTTATATTCTTTGAAATTGGAAAGGATATACGTGATGGGTCCCACACTTGATACGGACAGCGAGGGTGTCTTAGTTATACTATTGCGAATGACCAGGAATGAAAGCACCAGACAAAATCCTAACACCACTTGCCATATGTTTTTAAGGGCAATTCGTCTGACATAAAACCACCGTATGATGAGCGGCATCCATAGCAATAGGGTGGTCGTCATAAACAAGTATCCAGCCCCTCCGAGGACCCCCATCAACCAGGCCTTGCTTTTGCCTTGCATTAGTTTTTCGGCGATGACAATATAGCCAAGGAGTAGTGTTGTACTAAAACTAGTCCTTAGCAGTGTGGCATCAAACAGCAAACCGGGACCATACAATGTAAATAGTAGCCCTCCCAGGATTCCAGCCATGGGTGAAAAATAATGCCTGCCCAGCCATATGACCATCCAGATACTCAGCAGGCTGAGTACCATTTGAAGGATGTACATCAAAAGAAGCCCGTTGCCGGCAATTAACTTGGCAAAGGCAATCAATAATGGGTACAGCGGCTCCTGATGATATTTCTTTCCTCCATACCATTCTCCCCATTTTTGTTTGGACAAGGTTTCATCTTCAATGCCAAAACCTTTTGCAACTTCAGCGTGCCATGTGTGATAAGGATGCCAGATGGTGTCGGTCCATATATCGCCACCCGCAATCCGGTCCCCCCAGATATCAAAAAAGAGCATGTCCAAATCCGCTGCCTTGTGAAGCTGACTCAAAGGCATGTCGGGCAGTTCATACAAAAACGACAATCGAAGAAGCCCTGCTAGAACTATGACGCCAATCGAAAGTAAACGGAAGTGTGAGGTAAACCAATCTGAAACCCTGTTTACTAACCGGCTTTCTACAGCTTTTGATTTTTGGCGACTTTGCTGGTTTTTGGATTTAGCCATGACAGTTTACTTAATTGCGATTATATTTTATTTCTCCGCCAACCATGGTGAGGATCACTTTTGCGTTAGGAATACTATCCTCTGCACAAGTCAAAAGATTTTGAGACAACACGACAATATCCGCCCATTTGCCGGGTTCAAGGCTGCCCTTGATATCTTCTTCAAAACCGGCGTAAGCATTTCCGAGCGTGTATGCATACAGCGCTTCTTCTCTTGTCATGGCCTGCTCATGGTAGAACACCTGACCATTGTCTAATCGCTTCCTCGTCACAGAAGCATATAAATTTGGGATAGGGTCGACACGTTCTACAGGTGCGTCTGTTCCATTTGCAATGATCACGCCCATGTCCAGCAAACTCCGCCAGGCATAGGCTCCTTCGCGTGACCTTTCCTCACCCAGCCGCTTGACCACAAAAGGAGCATCTGACGTGCAGTGTATCCCTTGCATGGAAGCGATGATACCGAGCTGTTTAAACCTTGGCATATCCGAAGGGTTTAAATGCTGGGCATGTTCTATTCGCCATCGGAGATCTTCTTGATCAGGATGGGCTTTAAATTCTTTTTCATAGATATTGATGACTTCACGGTTGCCCCGGTCACCAATGGCGTGAACGCACATCTGCATCTTTTTATCCATAGCCAGCTGGGCCATGTTGTTGATTTCTTCGATGGAAGTAGTGTTTTGGCCAAGGAAACCTGGATTATCAGAATAGGGTTCGATAAGCCATGCACCATAGGAGCCTAATGCACCGTCCATCTGAGCCTTGAGGGCCCTGCACGTAAAGTGGTCTTTGCCAATTCTGATGATTGGAAAGCCATCCATATGATCCTTGATTTCAGCATAGGGTTGTCTCAGCATGACCCAAAGCCGAATTTGGAGACTGTCCTTTTCGGCGAGAGATTGATAGCGTTCTATTTCTTCAAAAGTTGACCCGGCATCCTGAAATGAAGTTATTCCATAGGAAAGGCAATGGGATTGCGCTAGGGAGATAGCCTCATACCACCTATTGAGGCGTACTTCTGCCGGGAGTTTTTCGTCCATTTCCTGATACAGTTTCCAGATCAGGTTCATCGCATTTTCTTCAAAGACCCCAATGCTATTGCCAGCACCATCCCGCAATATCCGGCCACCGGAAGGATCAGGGGTTTCCTTTGTAATGCCTGCTACCTCCATGGCCGCCTTGTTGGCAAACAAAGCGTGACCACTCGCATGAAACAGCATGACAGGATGCTGTGAAGAAACCGCTGATAACAGGTCATGAGTTGGGTATCCATTCACATTGTTTTCGACTGGTGTCATCCATTTTTCCTGATGCCATCCCCTTCCGATGATCCATTCCCCGGGATTTAGTTTTTCTGCCCGGGCCCCCACACTATCCACTATTTCCTGCCAGCTTCTGGTTCCGAGCAGATCAAGCTGCATCAGGTTATTGCCCAGCCCGCTGAAATGGCCATGCCCTTCAATAAATCCGGGCATCAGAAATGCTCCTGAGCAATCCCTGGTCTCCCCGGACCGACCTTTCCAGACTTCAAGGATTTCTGCAGATGGTCCGAGTGTTACTATTTTGCCTTCGCGGATGACAATGGCCCCATTGGCGATGGGGTCTCCTGATACCGGGTATATATATGCGTTGTAAAGGATGAGATCCGCAACCTTTTCATGCACCTTTACATTGTGTTTGCAGGATACGATGGTAACCATCAAAGCTGACAATGCAGTGTAATAGAGAAAAGTCAGGTTATTTTGCATAATTATTTTAATTCGTTATTGACATTTTGGCCATTAGCAGTCCGGTCGCGGTACATGCCGTCAGATCAAATTTGGAAATAGCACGAAACGGCCAAATATAAACACCAATTTACTATGAGCCAGTACGACCATGTCACACTGACCGGGAAATTTGAATCCTATCTTACTTCGCATCAGCCATATGGATCGCCCGATACCTTATATGAGCCGATACGCTATATCAATGAACTCGGAGGAAAACGGATCAGGCCTGTTCTACTATTAATGGCATACAACCTCTGGCACGAAGATATCACACCGGCATTACCTGCCGCTCTTGCCGTAGAGTATTTTCACAATTTCAGCCTGATGCATGATGATATCATGGATGAAGCACCCACCCGCAGGGGTAAGCAGTCAGTGCATACCTATTTTGGACGAAACAATGCCATTTTGAGCGGAGATGCGATGTTGATCCGTTGCTTTGATCTGTTACTGGAAGCAGGAAGGCAAAAAGGATCTGGTGTTGATTTGTGCTCGTTGATGTGCAAGGCAGCCCTTGAAATATGTGAAGGACAACAGATGGATATGGATTTTGAATCGCTGGCCTCACCTACCGAAAGCGAATACCTGGAAATGATTCGGAAGAAAACAGCCTGCCTGCTGGGCGCAAGTTTGCAGATGGGGGCCATCCTGGCAGGTGCAGATCACCGGGATGCAAAGGCACTATATGATTTTGGTGAAAAAATCGGCTTAGGCTTTCAGGTACAGGATGATTATCTGGATGTTTTTGGTGATGCAAGTCTTACCGGAAAGCAGAAAGGAGGTGATATCCTCCGGGGTAAAAAGAACTTTATCTATGTCCATACCTGCAACATATTAGCACCTCCGGATCAAACGGAATTTGTACAATCCTATATCAACGCAGCAAGCAGACAGGATGCCGATCCGGTATTGCAGTTGTATGAAAAACTGAATGTTAGCAGCTATATCGAAAAGGTTCAGGCTGCTTATGTTGAAAAGGGATTGGCAGATCTGCGTGATTTGCAGATGGAAGGAACCCTGCCGCTGAAAAATCTTGCCATAAGTCTCATGTCCCGCCATTATTGAATCGTTTATTACCTGTTAACATGCCACGGTTGCGATTGTAACAAAAGTAGCCAACCATGATACCCGATGACGGCACCTTTGCCACATCAAAAGGTCATTATGGAAATAGCAGGTTATCTTTCTTCAATCATCATCGGGATATCACTAGGGCTTATTGGCGGTGGTGGAAGTATTCTGACCGTACCGGTGCTAGTTTATCTTTTTGCGGTAGACGCTGTTGCCGCAACGGCATATTCCCTCTTCATTGTTGGTTTGACCAGTGCGGTAGGCTCTGTAAGTTATTTCAAAAAAGAGCTGGTCAATGTGAAGACAGCTGTGATTTTTGGTATTCCATCTATCATTGCAGTTTTTATGACCCGGGCGTACATTGTTCCATCTATTCCTTCAGAGCTATTTACGGTTGGAAATGTAGTTGCGACGAAAAGCCATATGTTGATGCTGCTCTTTGCGGTGATCATGATCGCGGCTTCCTATAGTATGATCAGGAAAGCAAAAACAAAAATTCCTGAGCCGACAGGCCCGCAGCGTTTTAATTACCCCCTCATCGTTTTAGAGGGTGCAGTCGTAGGGGTAATCACCGGCCTGGTAGGTGCAGGTGGTGGTTTTTTGATCATCCCGGCGCTCGTACTGTTAAGCAAATTGCCTATGAAAGAAGCCGTTGGCACTTCGCTCGTGATCATCGCCGCCAAATCACTGATCGGGTTTTTGGGCGAAGGCAGCGAAACCGTGATTAACTGGCCATTTTTGGCTACGGTTTCCATCTTCGCGATTATTGGTATTTTTATCGGGATGTCCCTGTCAAAGCGGATAGATGGCGAAAAGCTTAAACCAGCCTTTGGTTGGTTTGTTTTGGTGATGGGGGTCTTTATCATTTTGAGGGAAACCATTCTCCACACCAACTGAGATTTGTAACCAAAGTAACACTTGGGGCAAATAAAAGCCACCAACTTTGCATCGTATCAAAAATAAAAAGCATAAAAAATGAATGTAGAGCAAATTTATACCGGTTGCCTTGCGCAGGGTGCTTATTATATTACATCCAACGGGGAAGCCGCAATTGTAGATCCGCTTCGTGAAGTACAACCATACCTGGAACGCCTGGAAAGAGATGGCGTCAAACTCAAATATATTTTTGAAACCCATTTCCATGCGGATTTTGTTTCCGGACATCTTGATCTGAGCAAAAAGACGGGAGCCCCGATTGTTTTCGGACCCACGGCAAAACCATCATTTGATTTTATTCCGGCGACAGACGGACAGGAGTTTAAGGTCGGAGACGTCACCATTAAGGTGCTGCACACCCCGGGACATACGATGGAGAGCGCGACTTTTTTATTGAAGGATGAAAACGGTAAGGATTATGCCATATTTAGTGGTGATACTCTCTTTATCGGGGATGTGGGCAGACCTGACCTGGCACAGAAAGCAGCAAGTATGACCATGGAGCAACTCGCTGGCACACTCTATCATTCTTTGCGCGATAAGATAATGACCCTCGCAGACGATGTTATTGTCTATCCGGCGCATGGAGCCGGAAGCGCCTGTGGAAAAAATATGAGTAAAGAAACAGTTTCCACCATCGGCAATCAAAAGCAGTTTAATTATGCATTGAGGGCCGATATGACAGAAGCTGAGTTTGTCAAAGAAGTGACGGATGGGTTGTTGCCACCTCCGGCTTATTTCGGTATGAACGTCGCCATGAACAAGCAAGGGTATGAAAGTTTTGATAACGTGCTGAACAACGGTATGCGCGCTTTAACAGCTAAAGAGTTTGAAGTGGCTGCCGAAGAATCAGGTGCACTATTGCTCGATACACGTAATAATGCGGAGGTAGCCAATGGGTATATTCCTCAGGCCATCAATATCGCCTTGAATGGAGAATTTGCACCTTGGGTGGGTGCCCTGATCGTGGATGTAAAACAGCCGATTCTATTGATTGCAGAAGTCGGAAAGGAAGCAGAGACGGTAACCCGGTTGAGTCGCGTTGGTTTTGATAATGTCCTTGGTCATCTCAAAGGTGGTTTTGAAAGCTGGGTAAAGGCTGGACACGAAGTAGATACAATCAAACGGGTCTCTGCGGAAGAGTTTGCAGCTAAAGTGAAGATTGGTGAAGATGTTGTGGTGGATGTCAGAAAGGAAAGCGAGTATGCAGCCGAGCATCTTGAAGATGCCTACAGTAAGCCGCTGGCGTATATCAACGAATGGGTCAAGGATGTAAATCCAAATGAACATTTCTATATGCATTGTGCCGGAGGATATCGCAGTATGATTGCGGCGAGTATACTCCAGGCCCGTGGCTATAGAAATTTTACAGAAGTAGAAGGTGGATTCAATGCCATTTCAAAAACAAACCTACCAAAGACAGATTATATCTGTCAAAGTAAAGTGTTGAAATAGTATTCTTCCGTTACAGTTTATAATGAAGCAGCAAGGTTGCCTTTACGTGTAAGGTAGCCTTGCTGATTATTATGCGAAAAGTAAAGTGATAAACAGATTTATGTATGTTGGATATTTTAAAAAACCCATGGCCCTGGTATGTAGCTGGGCCTCTCATCGGTCTCACGGTTCCTGTCCTCTTGATTATCGGGAATAAAGCGTTTGGTATTTCCTCGTCCTTGCGGCACATATGTGCAGCTTGTATCCCTGCCAATATTCCTTTTTTCAAGTACGAATGGACGAAAGAAATCTGGAACCTGTTTTTTGTTGGAGGTATTCTCATCGGAGGTTTTCTGGCGGTGAGCCTGCTGGCAAATCCAAATCCTGTGGTAATTCATCCGAATCTGGCAGCTGAACTTTCTACGTATGGCATTACCAATCTTGATTCCATGGTTCCTGTGGACGTATTCAATTGGTCAGCATTATTTACCCTCAAAGGTTTTATCATTATGGTGATAGGTGGCTTCTTGATTGGCTTTGGTACCCGATACGCCGGAGGATGTACCAGCGGTCATGCCATCATGGGACTTTCAACACTGCAATGGCCTTCTTTGATTGCCACCTGTTGTTTTATGGTCGGTGGCATCATCATGGCAAATTGGATTCTTCCTATTATTCTATCCCTTTAAAATCTCCAAAGCATGCAAGACATCAATAAAGATAAAATCGTCATTGACGGGATAGAAACCGCCGAAGAATTTGAGGTAAGATCCCTGGATGCTATGTGCATCAATGAGAGCCAACTGACACATAAGTGGTATCATAATCTGAAATACATGGTGGTAGGCATTGCCTTCGGCATTGTATTTATCAAAGCGGAAATCATCAGCTGGTTCAGGATACAGGAAATGTTCCGATTTCAATCCTTCCATATGTTTGGGGTTATCGGCAGCGCTGTGATGGTCGGAGCAATCTCGGTTTTACTCATTAAGAAATTTAATACCAAGACGATTTATGGAGAAGCCATCGAGTTTCACTCCAAACAATTCAATAAGGGTCAGGTCTATGGAGGGTTGTTGTTTGGGTTAGGCTGGGCTATAACCGGGGCATGCCCTGGTCCCTTGTTTGCCCTCGTGGGTTCGGGCGCCACTGTTATTGCAGTTACCTTATTGAGTGCTATCGCCGGTACATGGACGTATGGATATGTGAGAGAAAAGTTACCGCACTAGCACCATAATTCAGAGGCTCTATATGGATCAGCAACAGGAACGAGTAGACGGAATAGCAAGAGCAATAAACCAGCTAAAGTCATTGCTCATTTTTATACTTGTGGCTTTGATTCTTGCACCGGTGGGTTTATTTTATGGAGATAGTATATCCAATGCAATTGAAAGGGAGCTTGCTACGAAACGACAACCGATAATCATCAAAGAAGATTTACCAGTAGAAATTTTTTGGACTGCACCTGATCCATCAGCTATTCAGGATATAGACCTGAAGACTCGGATAGCCTATGGTAAAGAGCTCATAGCCCATACGTCTAAGTATCTTGGCCCTGATGGTATGGTCATGCAGATCAGCAATGGCATGAATTGTCAGAATTGCCATCTTGAAGCAGGGACGAAAACATTTGGAAATAATTATGCTGCGGTCGCATCTACGTATCCAAAGTTCAGGGCAAGAAGTGGCAAATCAGAAGACGTGTATAAACGGATAAATGATTGTTTCGAACGTAGTCTGAATGGCAAGGCACTGGACACTTTGAGTAATGAGATGCAGGCACTGAAAGCATATATCACATTTCTTGGATCAAATGTTTCGAAAGGTGACAAGCCGAATGGGGCAGGACTAAAGGAGCTTACCTGGCTGGAGAGGGGGGCTGATCCTAAAAAAGGGAAAGTGGTTTACGAAACGAAATGTGTGAGTTGCCATATGGCAAACGGTGAAGGCCAGTATGCTTTGGATGGTAAAGAATATACGTATCCGCCGTTATGGGGGAATCACAGTTTTAATGATGGGGCAGGGTTGTATCGCCTTTCCAATTTTGCCAGGTATGCCAAATACAATATGCCTCAGGGAGTCTCTCACACCAATCCGATGCTGACGGACGAAGAAGCATGGGATGTGGCTGCCTTTGTTAATTCACAAAGTCGTCCACACATCGACGTCCCAAATGATTGGCCGGATATTTCTAAAAAGCCGGTTGATCATCCAATAGGACCTTACGCAGATAACTATACTGAAATGCAGCACAAGTATGGCCCTTTTAAACCAATACTTGAGGCACAAAAAAATCCTTTAACCACTGCACAAAAATAAAATGACGGATAACAGAAGGACATTTTTAAGAAAATTGGGAGTCGTGGGTGCTGCAACAGGTGTTGCCGTCATGAGTCCTGTTATAGCAAACGCCATGCCTTCCGACAGGACAGATAGTCAAAGCGATTTTGAAACTGGGAAAGAATATACCCTTAGCATTCTTCAGACGACAGATGTGCATTGTCAGGTACATCCGCATGATGAGTTGTTCTGGGAAAATGAGAAAGCTGTCTTCCGAAAGACAGGCGGTTATGCCCAAATGGCAAGCTATTTTAAGAAGGAAAGAAAAGCTAATCCTGATACATTTATCATTGACACAGGGGATATGTTCCAGGGAAGCGAGCTCTCCGTAAAGACAACCGGTAAAGCATTTGTTCCAGTGCTCAATAAATTGGGATATGACTTATACTTGCCTGGCAACTGGGAAGTGATCTACGGCAAGCGAAACATGCAAACGCTTCTTGGAGCACTGGATGCACCCAAAGTATGCGCCAATATGTATCACGATCTGGGGGAGGATAAGAGAGGCGAACTTATTTTCCTGCCCTATTATATCTGGAATGTGCGCGGAGTTAAAATCGGATTTTTAGGATATACAGATCCGTTGGTTCCGATACGCCAGTCTCCTAATTACAGTAAAGGCATCCTGTATACGCCACCTGAAGAAAATCTGGCGCATTATGCCTCCGTGCTGAAGGAGGATGAAGGCTGTGATTATATACTGATCATTGCTCACCTTGGATTGTCACAACAGATCAACCTGGCGAATATGCCGGAATGCAAAGGAGTAGATTATATCCTTGGTGGAGATACGCACGAGCGTGTCCGTAAACCGATACAATGCACCTATGCCAAAGTGGTCGAGCCAGGCGCTTTTGGTTCTTTTGCCGGAAGTCTTAAACTACGTGTGAAGGATGGAAAAATTATAGGTGACACTTATGAGCTTATTGAATTAGCTGCGGAGAAGCTAAAAGCGGACAAAGAAATGCTGAGCATACTTGAATCAGTAGAAGATCCATTTGAAGCCGATATCAATAAAGTGGTTGGTTATAGCACATTGCCTTTGTATCGCTACTTCGTGATTGAGAATACGATTGATACCATGGTCCTCGATGCGCTTGCATGGCAGATCAAAGATGTCGATATTGTTTTATCAAACGGTTTTAGGTTTTGTCCTCCACGCACGACACCTGACCAAACCGGAAATATTCCGGTTACGGAGGGATTTATTTTTGACATGTTGCCCGTGGATAGTTTTGTACGAAAAGGTAAGGTAACGGGAAGCCAGATAAAAGAATGGCTGGAGAAGGAGCTCAATAATGTATTTGCCAAAAATACGGCAGAGCGATTTGGAGGATGGGTGATCAAGTTTAAAGGCATGGAAATCACTTTCAACGCATTTGGAGAAAAGGGGAAACGGGTGCAAAGCATCATGATAGGAGGTCAGCCGATTGATCTGCAAAAAGTGTACACAATATCCGCTTGTGAACGGGATGGTGATCCGGCAGATGTCTTATGCAGAATAAAAGGAGTAAAGGACACCTCCAATACATCATTTACCTTACACCAGGTGATGAGAAATTATTTGCAGGCCAATTCGCCGGTGACACCAACGCCACCGTTGGCTGCCAGGATATTAGATGGTCCTCAATCTTTGCTAACGCAGGTGACGGGTGTGGATTATCAATTTCGTTAAAACCTTTATTTATGAAAAACATGATAGTAATGACGACCCTCCTGTGCATGACATTGTTGGTCAATGCGCAGTCCAATGCAGAGGTGGTATCCATAGGTGAACATAAGATCGTCTTTCAGCTTACCTCCGCGGACACCAATGTGCACAAGGCCATGATCAGGCAACTTGGTAACCTACTGATAGCAGCACCAAATGCCAAAGTGGAAGTAGTGTGTCACAGCCAAGGTCTTGATATCCTCCGCACGAATCATACGGTTGTTTACCCAAAGATTAAAGAACTAAGTGCCCAGGGTATTCAATTTGTAGCCTGCGAAAACACACTTCGTGAGCGTAAAATCAGCAAAGAAGAGATCATAGCTGAATCCGGGTATGTCAAAGCCGGTATTCTTGAGATCGTGATGAAGCAAGAAGAAGGCTGGAGCTATATCAGAGCCGGCCAATAAGCATTCATCTAATCACAAACCCGTGATGCATCTCCGGATATTACTATTCCTCTTTTGGAGAGCAGGACCTGTCATTGCCCTGGCGCAGCATCAGGAAATCAGTGAGGCCCCTCTGCCGTATAAAGGAAAGGAGCAGATAGAAAAGGATTCACTGTCTATTCTGTCCGCCTTTAAACATGGTAAAGCCAACGGACACTTCCGGTATTTTTTTATGGCGACAAATAATAGCGGTGATCTGACTGACTATTATGCCAATGCAGCAGGAGGAGGCATCCGTTTTGAAACAGCCTCCTTCTATGGTTTCCGGTTTGCAGTCGGCGGCTCTTATGTATTTAACATTGCTTCCTCTGATCTCACGGATCCCGATTCCACCACTAGCCTCTACAGCAGGTATGAAGTGGGTCTGTTTGATGTTGACGATCCCGCTATCACTACAGGTCTTGATCGCCTCGAGGAATTGTATCTCTCTTATTCATGGGGCCAATCTGAAGTAATGTATGGGCGGCAATTTATCAACACGCCTTTTATCAACCTTCAGGATGGGCGCATGCGTCCCGGTGCAGTTGAAGGTATCGTATTGAGACTGAAAGAGTGGCATACTACCAGTATGGAGTCCGGCTTTTTATATGCCGTGTCACCAAGATCGACGGATAGTTGGTATGCTGTCGAAAACTCATTCGGGATTTATCCATCGGGTATAAATCCGGATGGATCGAAATCGAATTATCACGGACATATACAGAGCAGTGGTATTCTTTATACAGGGGTCACTGGGAAGTGGTTTAAAAAGCTTACCATTCAAGGATGGGATTTCCTCGCCTTGAATGTTATGAATACAGCCATGCTTCAACTTGATCTTACAGAGAAAACCAATTCAAAGGATGTGATTGCTGCGTCCGCCCAAGTCATACGGCAGGATGGAATTGGTGATGGCGGAAATGAAAATGCGTCTCAAGCCTATTTTCCTTCAAACGCAAAATCCTTTTCATTTGGATTCAGGTTTGGATACACAACAGGCAGGTTTTTTACAAATCTGAATTATAGTCGCATTACTTCTTCAGGGAGATACCTCATGCCTCGGGAGTGGGGGAGAGATCCTTTATTTACCTTCCTTCCCCGCGAACGGAATGAAGGACTTGGGGACGTACATGCTGTCATGGGTAGGGTCGCTTACACGCTTCCGGAAAACATCTTTTCAGTTGGGGTAAGTGCCGGGTATTATAACCTGCCTGATGTAAAGAATACGCGCCTCAATAAATATGGTTTGCCATCCTATGTACAAGCCAATTTGGAGTTGCGTTATTTTTTCAAAGGCCTGTTCGAAGGGTTGGATATTCAATATCTCCTTGCCGCAAAATTCAATGCGGGTGAGACCTATGATAATGATAGATATGTCTTCAATAAAGTGAACATGCAAGTGCATAATCTCGTGTTGAATTTTCATTTTTAATAGGAGGCGAAGGCTGAGGCCAAATTTTTCACGACAGCAAATTTTTAATTTGTTTGTTAATCGTGGATTGTATATACGCATTCACGACAGCAAATTTTCAATTTGTTTGTTAATCGTAGATTGCATCTACGCTTTCACGACAGCAAATTTTTCAATTTGTTTGTTAATCGTAGATTGCATCTACGCTTTCACGACGGCAAATTTTCAATTTGTTTGTTAATCGTAGATTGTATCTACGCTTTCACGACAGCAAATTTTCAATTTGTTTGTTAATCGTAGATTGTATCTACGCTTTCACGACAGCAAATTTTTAATTTGTTTGTTAATCGTAGATTGTATCTACGCTTTCACGTCAGCAAATATTTAATTTGCGAATATCCAAATTGGCACTCGCAAAGAACGAAATCCACAGTCTAGCTTAGTGAGCAGCTAAGCTGCAACACTTCCTATCGTAACTCCTTCAGAGGGCGAAGGGGGTAAAATAGTATATGGGCGAAGGGGGTAAGAATTTCAGGAGTCGAATGGGCTTATGTAGTTCAGAGGGTGAAGGGGATTATGAAGTTTAAGGAGCGAAGGGGGTATAGAAGTTCAGAGGACAATCGGGGTAAAATTCCAACATCTCATTTCAAGGCATGAGCAGCGGAACCAAGTGCCTCAGCAACCACTCGATCAGGAATATTATCTTTGAAGGTAAATGATCTGTAATCTGTAAGCACAGGTGGTATGCAACAAGAAGATATATCGTGTCGCTACTATCCTGTTCTTTTAGCCCTGCATGATCATTTGAAAACACTACCATAGATGTACGGCTTACATGACAGTGATATAAGACAGATAGTTGATCTTTTTCGAAGCGCTCCGGAAATTGATGAAGCCATCATATTTGGCAGCAGAGCCATAGGTCGACACCGTCATGGAAGCGATATAGATCTCGCCCTCAATGGAGAAAAGCTGACATCAGCTATCATGTCACGATTAAGCGAATATTTGAATGAAGAAACCAATATGCCCTATCGGTTTGATCCCTTTAGATTAATTGATATTAACAACCAGGATTTAGTAGATCATATTGGTAGAGTGGGCGTGGTTATATATGGGAGAGCGACTGTGTCTGCTGTTCAGGATCCTGAACAGCCGTATACCGGATGATATTTCAAAGTTGTTCAATCTGCAAAAGCTGAGGGAAACACAGCCAGAAAATTTCAAAAACAATGCATAATTTTGGAGGAGTTGCTTGACGTTAATTGATCAAAGAAAATTTGCAGGTTAGTCTTCGATTTTAAAATTAAATTTAATAGGAGACTTCGTATTTTGAAATGTATTTTTGATCTTGGTGGAATTGTCATAGTTTTTGCAATCGGATTTGTTTATGTTTTGAAACTTTATCTTTCTAATCAAGAACATTTCATTCAAATAGCCGGATCATTATTTGCTGGTATTGCAACCATATGTGGCCTGGCAATGGGGTATGCTTCTATTATAGAGACGGATTCCGATAAGTCAACAATTAAGAATGCCGCTGAAAAATTGCTGCACGCCACAATATTTCTTCTATTCTAGGCTGTATTTGGACTGGTTTTTTTTGATCTTTTAGCTTCGAAGGCTTATTCAAACGTAATAGTAAAAGTCACTACAGAAGTCTTTCGAGGTGCGGGTGTTTTTTTTCTTATTAATGCCTTCTGGGCTGCCCATTATGTTGTAAGGTGGCTTTCTGATGTTCTTTGGGTGAGATGGTCTCGCCGTGATAGAAAAGAATAATCTATGATAAAAGACTTTCAGGATTGGTAATCACTAACTGATCACCAATCCTGAATAATCCATTTTAAAATCACTGTTTCACAAACCGACTCATCCCAACCACGCTGTTTTCTGAAAGGATCTGGATGAAGTACATCCCCTTCGACAGATGTTTTATTTCCATTCGCTGCAGATTTGTGCCCACCTCTGCTTTCTTTTCATAAAGTATTTGACCGGTGAGACTGATTACGCTAATACTCATATCCTGGCTTGTCAGCTCTGAAAGTTCAAGAGTGAATTCCCCATTGTTGGGATTAGGAAATATGTGCAAGGAATTATTTTGTTCGATCGATGGAACAGAAACCAATAACTCGCTAAAACATATATCATCGACTTGAATTTTGGCCTGAGATGCAACCCCACCTTGATCACTTGTATATGGACTGGTCACATAGATAGCAAGCCTGGCTTCAATGCCAGGAGCCTCAGACCCAGGTTGAAGACAAGTAGCAGCACCTACCCATTGATCCAAATCATATTCTATCTGAAATTCAAACCACCCCGTATCTACCTGGGAAAAATCAATTGAAGCGATTTCATAGCAACTATTGGCCGGGCAATTTCCAAATTCAAAATCATCACCTTGAAATAAAACAAGTTTACCTTCCCAGTCCTTCATATGTTTTCCGTTTAGATTCTCATGTGGATCTCCCGAATGTCCAACTTTGCTCTTACCTGTTACTTTGCCTCGACCTAAGGGAAAGCAAATCGGGTCAGCAGAAGCCAACACGTCAGCCTCACTTAAATTTCCTGTGAGTTGAATCGTCCAACCATCGGTACTTCCTGGAATGCCATCTAAAAGATGCGGGCTTCCTGAGATCGCAATCCAATGATCTGTCGAACCACCATTGCTCATGTCTCCTGATATGGCTCCCTCCTGAAAGGAAGGATTGAGATTAAGCGCCCCCCCCGTACAGGCGAATGCTATTACACAAGTTGTTTCGATTCTCCGCTCATATGAAAATGTTGTGCACGTCTGTAGCATAGATTCTACCCGATCAACCTGCATGATAATAGAGTAATCATCCGGACTTGGAAATGAGTAACAAAAAGATTGATTTCCAATCGTGTAGCCTATAGGTGTGCTCATAGTATCATTAATATACCAGGTTACTGTTTCACAATCAGTCAATGCAATTGGTGTGAAGCATGCCTTACAAGAATTATTAAATATAGTTTGTGTAAAACCAGCATCGACTGCAGCTTCAAATGCCTCGATGTCTTGTGTGGTGCAAGCACACAAATCCTGACACTCCACAATGAGCTGAATTTCACAATCGCAAATCTCATTTCCACAAAACCCACTTATGGATAATGTGTACACCCCAGGAAAAGTAAAATATCTCGGAAGCAAATCAATACTAAAATATGGATTGGTCGCAGCCAGTCCAACCTCGCTCCCTTGAGGACCGGTTAATCTCCACGAAATCGTAGAGGTATCCTGACATGTCATTCCAATACATTCGAATAATCCAGTGAAGGAAAAGCCTGTTCCAGCAGGAGGACATGCCAGTGTCAACGGAGCTCCACCACAAGAAACTGGAATACTCATCGCCCCTTGTGAACTTCGAATAAACATGGAGGAAAATGCATTGCAAAAACAGGAGTCAGGCAAAATCTGGACTGTTTCCGAAAATAATTTTTCAAAACAAACTTGCGAACTGTCCTCCGTAATAAACTCTTGTATCAGGTATTGTATTTCGTACACATTGTTATCAGGATAACTATGGGTCAGTCTTGTATTCGCATCAATAGGACCTGATGTTATGGGCGTCCCATCTCCCCAGTCTATGTAGGTGACTCGATTGCAGGCAAGTAGTGAACCTACATTAAGCCGTACAGAGTCTACACTTTGATCCACCTGTATATTTACAATGAGACTTGAATTGTCATCAAAGGCTTTCTGATCCGTACAGCAGCTGTACTGTATTTCCTGTAAACATATATTATCAATCCAACCTTTATTGTGATACCCACAGCAGCCATTACCAAGACCAACGATGACCAGGACGTCGGCATTTTGGGTAGCGGTCCATAATGGCATTGTGTATGTATTCCATGCTGCAGTAGTCGCTTGTGGACTAGTGCCCATAATCTGACAATTCGTACAGTTGTAGGGGTTGTAAAAACCAGGTACTGGTGAATTGGTGGCTTGGAATCTATAAAAGAGATTACTCTTGGAACAATAAGAAATTTTATAGGTATGTCCGGCCAAAAATGGAATCCCCGGTTGGTAAATAGATTCTCCACCAGTCGCAAAAGCAAAGAAATACATCGAAAATGGATCGCAGCAGAAAGTGGTACCATCAAGGTGGGGCGTTTCAGAAATCCTAAACCAGTTATTTGTATGTCCCGGCCACAAGTTAAAGCCGAGATTACCCATAATAGAACCTTGATCGAAACCAGAATTCTGAATCAGATTATTTTGACAATGACAAATACAATCCACCACTATTTTAAATGAGCATGATGCGATATTGCCACAATTATCTGTTGCTGTATACGTAACGAAGGACGTGCCCGCATCGAAAGACAATCCACTCGCACTTCCGTTTCCAGCATACGAGGAGGCTCCAGAGACCACATAGCTGAGTAACGGCGTACCGCAATTATCATCAACCAGTACAGGTTGAATGCCTTGCACGATCATGGAGCAATTAGGGCCTGTGGTGGAAAGGTGTAGGTCAGCCGGACAAAAAATAATTGGCGGAATATTATCTACTCCCTGTACGTCCGTCGTACATGAATTTGTATTTCCACACCAATCCGTTACCGTTAAAACGACAGGGAAACTACCGCAGCCGGTGATCACGTTTGGCGAGACACTCATGGACTGAATCAAGCAATCATCAAATGAACCATCATCAATAAGTGCGGAAGTGACATTCGCCTGGCAATTGGCGCCTAAAGGAATCATTACGCCATTTTTGCATAGCGCCACTGGTGGATTATTATCGACGATGTTGACCAGATGACAAACCGTACTATTGCACATTCCACCATTGATCGTCAAGCATACATTATACTGTCCGCAGGCCGTAAACTTATGCCATGGATCTTTTAGAACCGAAGTGTTATTGGGAATACTTCCCGGATCACCAAAATCCCAGGTGAATGATAAAGGTGCGGGACCGGTGGAGGTGTTCACGAATTGAATTTGACCGCAGAAATCAGCGGGAAAAGTAAATTCAGCCATACAGGTATCCTGTGCTGCACAGCCTGCCAAAGCAACTTCATAAAAACAACTTTGACCAAGACCACAAGTGATATCATATAGGATTGTAAATATCGGTGTGGTGCCTGGCTCAATACAAAATTCAAGCGGGGCACTTGTTCCAAATGGGATGATCCCACTGGAATGGGTGAGCAATAATTCGGTTTGGGTCACCGAGGTGACCGTAAATCCATTACCAACATCTGCAACAAAACTGGTGAATTGGCCCACGTCCAATAATATCCTTAGTTCTGGGGTGCAATCAGACAAATTCTCAAGATTAAGTTGATAACAACAAGGATCCTGATCGATTAAAGTAAACAAAATGGATGGACAATCCGGTTGCGCAAATCCCTGTTGAGCTCCTCCAACGAGCAACATGAATATGACGATAATCTTTCGAATCAATGTTGATTTCTCAGGAAGGAAAATTATTAGCTGAGTCATATTTGTTCCAGTTTTTTTTCAAGAAAATTCTCTCTAATATAAGGATAAAGTTGCTGATGTAGCATCGTCTGTACATATCTTTTAGCTGAGTGGACAGGGATGTGTCGAGATTTCATAATTCAGTTTTGAATGTATCAGTTTGGGTGAAAATGCTGGGTATGGCGGTGCGGTATTGGATTGTTCGAGACCAAACAAAGCTTATGACATCTATGTATTTGCATAATACCCCAATGGAGGATATTTGTCAAATTACCCAACTTTTGCTTGGCGTGTGTGGACTAGTGTCAATAAATATCAACCAGAATAGGTCACAATATGTGAATGTTGGAAAGGGCATTCGGTATAGCGCATAACTCCGTTTGTAAAATCGTATGGCGGGAAGCCCTCTAAAAGTGTTTATTATTGATGATGAGTCAGGGGCCAGAAAGATGTTGAAAACCTTCCTTCAGGAAGGATTCCCTGAGGTCTTCATCGTCGGCGAAGCTTCATCAGTTCGCGAAGGCAAGCAGCTTATCCCTCAAGCCAATTTTGATCTTCTTTTTCTCGATGTGAAAATGGAAGATGGGACTGGTTTTGACTTACTTGACCAACTTCCTGTTTTAAATTTTATTGTCATTTTCGTAAACGCTCATGATGATTTTGCCATCAAAGCTTTCCGATACAACGTCATTGATTATTTATTAAAGCCCATTGATCCCGATGAGTTGTTCAGGCTGTTCAAAAGTCGATAGAACATAGAAATCAGGAAAGTTTACAAAAGCAGCTTCGGCAGCTTCTGCATTCCGCCCGCAAAAATTCCTTTGAAAAAATTACCCTCAGCACCTCCAACGGATTTGTCTTTGCCAATACGAATGAAATTGTTCGGATAGAAACCTATGGAAACTACAGCTTTGTTTATTTGGTAGAAGGCGATCGATTGTTAGTATCCCGAAATCTTAAAGAGTTCGAAGAAATGCTTCCTGAGCCACAATTCTTCCGGATCCATCAATCCCACTTGGTAAATACTTCCTTTGTTAAAAAGGTGATTAAAGAAGAGGGCGATCAAGTCGTCATGAACGATGGTGCCACAATCCCAATCTCCCGCAGAAGAAAGGAAGAATTCATGAATATTATTCTTCGGGAAAACTCATAGTTGTCCACTCCTAACTTTCTCATCTCCCCCTTTCAGGTCCAAGCCTAGTGCACACTTCGACTCCCTCAGTAAAAGAATCCCGCCCTGAATAGACAGCGGGAGGGCAGGGGGTCAGAAGAGGGCATCTTACCTTCTCATCTATTCACCTTCTCACCCTCTTACCTTCTCACTCTCTTACCTTCTCACTCTCTTACCCTCTCACCCTCTTACCCTCTCACCCTCTCACCCTCTCACCTTCTCACCTTCTCACTCTATCACCCCTCACGAAAGAAAATCTTACAATCCACCCACTCCCCATCAAACACCACCCCCGGATACTTTTTATAGAAATTGATCCCCGGCTCATTCCAGTCCAACACCTGCCACTTGACCAAAGCCACATCCTGCCGCTTCGCTTCTTCCAGGAAAGCCTCAAATAGTAGTTTACCGATGCCTGAGCCCCTCATGGACTCCCTGACGATAAAATCCTCCAGATATAACATCCTCCCCCTCCACGTGCTAAACATCCCACAATACAGCGCCATCCCAACGATCTGTCCATCCACCTCCGCTACATAAGCATCAAATGCCCCTCTGCCAAAGTCCTCCTCATAACTCTCCGGACTCGTCGATACCCGATGCAATCCCCGTTCATATTCCGCCAGCTCCCTCACCAATGCATGGATACCTGGAATATCATTTGCTGTCATTTTTCTAATTGTCATTTCTACTTCTATTTGAAAGGTAATGCTTTAAGTCCCCTTTACGCGATGTGCTGAGCTGAGCCGAAGTAGGATTTAGGGGCAAAACGGAGTTCCCTCATCAATGACGCTAGTCGAGCGCCGAAGCTCCCTAGAATCCGAATGCAATTCTATAAGGTTAGCCGCTAATTTTCGCTAATTCACGCTAATTTGATCTCTCAATTCTCAAATCTCAACCCATTTACCCATTTAGCCTCGTAACCCCTAACCCATCAACTAATAAACTTATAAACATATAAACATATAAACATATAAACTTATCAGCCTATCAGCTCATAAGCCCATAAGCTCATAAGCATATAAGCCCATAAGCATAAAAACACATCAACACATCAACCCATCAACCCATCAACATATCAACATATCAACCCATCAACCCATCAACCAATAAGCTCATAAGCCAATAACCCCCTGACCCAATAAGCTCATAAGCCAATAAGCTCATAAGCCCATAAGCTCATAAGCCAATAAGCTCATAAGCCAATAACCCCCTAACCCAATAAGCTCATAAGCCAATAAGCTCATAAGCTCATAAGCCTATAAGCCAATAACCCCCTAACCTCCAGCCCCCTTCCGAATTAATTCTAAAAGGTATACCAAGTATCCCAACTAATAGTCATATCTTTGCATTCGCTTTCAAAAAAGGCGTCTAAAATAATGTGTAAAAATAACGTATGCCTACTATAAATCAATTAGTTAGGAAAGGTCGCGAGAAGGTTGTTTATAAAAGCAAAGCTCGTGCATTGGATGCTTGCCCTCAGAAGCGAGGCGTGTGCACCCGTGTATATACCACTACCCCCAAGAAACCGAATTCGGCTCTTAGGAAGGTAGCGAAGGTAAGGTTAACGAATAGCCAGGAAGTCATCGCCTACATACCAGGAGAGGGCCACAACCTGCAGGAACACTCCATCGTCCTCCTCAGAGGCGGTAGGGTAAAGGATCTGCCAGGGGTTCGTTATACCATAGTACGTGGAGCACTCGACACAGCAGGAGTCAACAATCGCTTGAAATCGAGATCTAAGTACGGAACAAAAAGACCTAAGAAATAGTAGATATCATACAGCATGAGGAAAAGAAAACCAAAACTGAGGGTTATCCAACCCGATCCTAGATATGGTGACCCGGTCGTAAGCCGTTTCGTCAATAATCTGATGTGGCAAGGTAAAAAGAGTACAGCGTATCAGATATTCTACGACGCTATGGATCTTTTATCTGAGAAGTCAGGTCTAAACCCACACGAACTTTTCGGCAAAGCACTCGAAAATACAACTCCATCCGTTGAGGTGAAAAGCCGCAGGATCGGAGGAGCTACTTTCCAGATCCCTACCGAAATCAACCCGAAGCGCAAAGTCGCTATCGGTATGAAGTGGTTGATCCGCTTCGCCCGCGAACGCAATGGTAAAGGCATGGCCGAAAAGCTTTCTGCCGAAGTATTGGCAGCAAGTAAAGGCGAAGGCAATGCAGTGAAAAGAAAAGAAGACACACATAAAATGGCAGAAGCTAACCGCGCTTTCGCCCATTTTAAATAATAACCCCCTAAAGGTTTACGAAACACAATGGCTAAGGACCTAAGATATACACGTAACATCGGCATTGCCGCACATATCGACGCTGGTAAAACAACGACGACTGAACGTGTATTATATTATACAGGGATTTCCCATAAGATCGGTGAGGTGCATGATGGCGCAGCTACCATGGACTGGATGGAACAGGAACAGGAGCGTGGTATCACTATCACTAGCGCAGCTACTGCAGCCCAGTGGTCCTGGAAAGATGAAGAGTATTCCCTGAATATCATTGACACTCCAGGACACGTAGATTTTACGGTTGAAGTAAATCGTTCACTCCGCGTACTCGATGGTCTGGTTTTCCTTTTTTGCGCTGTTTCCGGTGTAGAACCGCAATCAGAGACTAACTGGCGCCTTGCTGATAATTATAAAGTACCTCGTATCGGTTTCGTCAACAAGATGGACCGTTCCGGAGCTAATTTTTTCGAAGTGGTAAAGGATGTTGAAACTAAACTCGGCTCCAAAGCAATTCCACTGCAAGTGCCAATCGGCGAAGAAGAAAGATTTAAAGGCGTCGTAGACCTTATCACCGGCAAAGCCATGGTATGGAACGAAGACGATATGGGTATGACGTTCCAAGAGATTCCTGTTCCGGCAGATCTCGTTGAAATCGTTGCAGAATGGAGAGGTAAACTCCTTGAAGCTGTTGCAGAATATGATGATACCTTATTAGAAAAGTTTTTCGAAGATCCTGAATTGATCTCTCCCGAAGAAATGCGTATTGCAATCCGCCAGGCCGTGTGCGACATGAAGTTCGTACCAATGATGTGCGGATCCGCTTTTAAGAATAAAGGAGTTCAGGCGGTACTCGATGCAGTTTGCGCTTTCCTCCCTAGTCCGGTAGATATCGAAGGCATCAAAGGAATCAATCCTAAGACCGATCTCGAAGAACTTCGTAAGCCTAGTGTAGACGAACCATTTGCTGCACTCGCTTTCAAAATTGCAACAGACCCGTACGTTGGACGTCTGGCTTTCATGCGCGTGTATTCAGGTGCATTGGATGCTGGTTCATATGTCCTCAACACAAGATCAGGCAACAAGGAGCGAATCTCCCGACTATACAAGATGCACGCCAACAAACAAAACCCGATCGACAGGTTAGAGTGTGGTGATATTGCAGCAGGTGTTGGATTCAAAGATATACGCACAGGGGATACCCTTTGCGATGAGAACAAACCCATCATTCTGGAAAGTATGGTCTTCCCTGATCCCGTTATCGGTATCGCGGTAGAACCAAAGAGCCAGAAGGATCTTGATAAACTAGGTATGGCTCTGGCGAAACTCGCCGAAGAGGATCCAACCTTCCGCGTAAAGTATGATGAAGACACCAACCAGACGATCATCAGTGGAATGGGTGAGCTTCACCTGGAGATCATTGTAGATCGTTTACGCAGGGAATTCAAAGTAGAATGTAACGAGGGTCAGCCTCAGGTTAATTATAAAGAAGCACTAACGGTTAAAGTGGATCATACCGAAAGGTTGAAAAAACAAACCGGTGGTTCAGGTCTCTTTGCCCAATTGTCTTTCGAACTCGGCCCAGCCGACGAAGAATTCCTGCAAAGCGATGAGTTCAAGAGTGGTAAAACCAAAATGCAGTTTGTCAACGGCATCTTCGGAGGATCTGTGCCTAAAGAGTTTTTCCCATCAATCGTCAAGGGTTTCCTTGCGATGATGGACAATGGAATACTTGCAGGATATAATATCGACAGCATGAAAGTCAGGATCTATGACGGTCAGACACACGCTGTTGACTCCAAACCAATTGCCTTTGAACTTTGTGCAAAAGAAGGTTTCCGTGAAGCCGCTAAAAAAGCCAAGCCAATCCTTCTTGAACCAATCATGAAACTTGAGGTGGTAACACCTGACGAATATGTTGGTCCGGTTATTGGCGACCTTAACCGTCGCCGCGGATTGCCGAAAGGCCAGGATAGCCGTCCGGGAGCAATAGCTATTTCAGCGGAAGTTCCGTTGTCAGAAATGTTCGGTTATGTAACACAGTTACGTACCATCACTTCTGGTCGCGCCAGCTCAACGATGGAGTTCAGTCACTATGCAGCCGTACCGAAAGGAATAGCGGATGATGTGATTGAAAAAGCAAAAGGCACTGTTAAAGTATAAACAAATTCCTTTACCCCCGGCTGCTGAGCTGTAGAACAAGGAAGTGGGAAAGCAAGTCGAAGCATAGGGGACAATTGAAATAGAGAATAAAGCCCAAAAGAGGGTTCACTAATTATATCATTAATTTTTTTGGTCGGAAATGAATCAGAAAATCAGGATTAAACTCCGTTCTTATGACCACAACCTGGTCGATAAGTCAACGGAAAAAATCGTTAAAACTGTCCGCAATAGTGGAGCCGTAGTTACGGGTCCGATTCCGCTGCCCACCGAGAAAGAAATATTTACCGTCTTGCGTTCACCGCACGTAAATAAGAAATCTCGAGAGCAGTTCCAATTGCGTACGCACAAACGTTTGATCGAGATTTACACACCTACTCCTAAGACGGTAGACGCCCTCTCAAAACTCGAATTGCCGAGTGGAGTAGATATCCAGGTCAAGCTTACTTAGTACTTGTTTGCGGTCAGTAACTGCAAACCGAAATGACTAATAATAGATTTTTATTCTGCCACTGGCGGGATAAAAAAATAATTATCAATTAATCAAATCATCTTACGGTGAAAGGAATAATAGGCAAAAAGGTCGGCATGACCAGCATATTTGACCAGAATGGCCGGTCTATTGCATGTACAGTAGTCCACGCACAACCCAATGTGGTAACGCAGGTCAAGACCATGGATTCTGACGGTTATGATGCACTACAGCTCGCTTACGGTGAAGCTAAAGTGAAGAATACCCCGCAATCTATGCAAGGTCACTTTGAAAAAGCCAATACAGCCCCCAAAAGGAAGCTTGCTGAATTCAGAGATTGTGAACTGAGTAAAAACCTCGGTGATCTGGTGTCCATCGACGAGATTTTTGTCGAAGGCGAAAAGGTTTCTGCGATCGGTACCAGCAAAGGAAAAGGGTTTCAGGGTGTTGTCAAGCGATATCATTTCGCGGGTATCATGCAAGCTTCACACGGTCAGCATAACAGAATGAGAGCTCCAGGTTCTATCGGAGCTTCTTCCTACCCATCCAAGGTTGTGAAAGGGATGAGGATGGCTGGTCGAATGGGTGGTGAGCGCGTGAAAATGAAGAATCTGAAGGTTGCCAAATTGCTCCCAGATCAGAATCTGATTCTCATCAAAGGCAATATCCCGGGACATAACGGATCATTTATCATCATCGAAAAGTAACGGACCTATGAAGCTCGATATTTTAAATTCAAAAGGCGAAAAGACAGGTCGGAGCATTGAACTGGCTGAAGAGGTATTTGGGATCAAACCAAATGACCATGTTGTATACCTTGCTGTCAAAGCATATCTCGCTAACCAGCGTCAGGGTACACACAAGACCAAAGAGCGCAGGGAAGTATGGCGCACAACCAAAAAGTTCAAGAAGCAAAAAGGAACTGGTGGTGCACGTGCAGGTTCGTTAAAGAACCCGATGTTCAAAGGGGGTGGTCGCGCTTTCGGTCCTAGACCGCATGATTATGATCTCAAGGTCAACAAGAAGGTCAAGTTATTGGCCCGCCGCTCCGCACTTTCTTCAAAAGCAATGGGAGGAAATCTCATCATCGTGGAAGAAATCAAGATGGATCAACCACGGACCAAGGATTTTGTAGCCGTATTGAAAAACCTTCAGATAGATAATACCAAAGCATTGTTCGTAACGTCTGAAGCGAATACAAACCTTTATCTCTCTGGCAGAAACCTGCAGAATACAAGATTGGTAAGGGCGCAGGACCTCAATACATACGATATCCTCCGTTCACAGAAACTCGTATTGTCTGAGCAGTCTGTAGACCTGATCACAAAATCATTGAAGTAATCATATCGCTGTCAATTTAAAGCGTAGAAAAATGAGTAATAAAATCATTCTTGTTAAACCCTTAATCACGGAGAAGGCTGATACCTTATCGGAGAGAAAAAGTCAATATAGTTTTATCGTTGACAAAGGGGCCAACAAAATAGAAATCGGTAAGGCAGTGGCACAGCTTTATACCGTCAACGTAGAAGCCGTAAACACCATGATCATTCCGGGTAAGCGTAAGTCACGCAACACCAAGAAAGGAGTGCTCCATGGACGTAAATCTTCCTACAAGAAGGCGGTTGTAACCCTGGCAACAGGAGAGACCATTGACTTTTTCGGAGATATTTAATAGACCTTAATTATTCAGACGTATAGAATAGGTACATCATGGCCGTAAGAAAATTTAAACCCATTAGTCCAGGAACACGCTTCAGAGTTGGTAACAGCTATGAGGAGGTGACGACTAACAAGCCGGAGAAGTCTCTTCTGGAACCCATCAAGAAAAGCGGTGGTCGTAATGCCGATGGTAAAATGACCATGCGTCACAAGGGTGGAGGACACAAAAGACGTTATCGCGTTATTGACTGGAAAAGGGATAAGGAGAATGTCAGCGGTACAGTCGTATCGATTGAGTATGACCCTAACCGCACAGCTTTTATCGCGCTGATCGAATACACCGATGGGGAGAAACGATACATCATCGCGCCTCAAGGACTAAAGGTGGGTGGCAAAGTTATGGCGGGAAGCCAGGCTACACCGGATATCGGTCATGCCCTCTTTCTGAAAGATGTACCCCTGGGGTCTTCTATCCACAATGTAGAACTCTATCCTGGACAAGGAGGGGCAATCGTACGCAGCGCAGGTTCATCAGCAACCATGATGGGCCGTGAAGAAAGATATGCAGTCATCAAGTTACCTTCCGGAGAAGTGAGAAGAGTACTCCTTAGCTGCAAAGCAACAATCGGATCTGTATCCAATCCTGACCATGGCCTGACCGTGTACGGAAAAGCAGGAGCTAAAAGATGGATGGGTCGCAGACCTCGAGTCAGAGGGGTCGCCATGAACCCAGTAGATCACCCAATGGGTGGAGGGGAAGGTAAAGCTTCAGGCGGTCACCCGACTTCGAGGACAGGTATTATGGCCAAGGGCCAGAAAACGCGGAATCCGCGTGCCAACTCTTCTAAGTTGATCATCTCTCGTCGGAAATCTAAAAACAAGTCATAAGCAGTACTAACTCATCATGGCAAGATCAATAAAAAAAGGACCTTACGTATTCAATAAGCTGATGGCCAAAATCGAAAAAGCCAATTCAGCCAGCCGTAAATCTGTCATTAAGACATGGTCGCGTGCATCCATGATCATACCTGACATGGTAGGCCATACGATTGCCGTTCATAATGGAAAGACATTTATCCCTGTTTTTGTAACGGAAAACATGGTAGGGCACAAACTCGGGGAATTTGCCCCGACAAGGACCTTCCGTGGCCATGCCGGAAACAGGAAGTAATAACATTCGAAGACGTATTAAAATAGATATCATACATGGAAGCTGTTGCTAAACTCAGAAACTGCCCGCTGTCTGCCAGGAAGATGAGACTGGTTGCTGACCTGGTGAGGGGAAAGAAGGTAGAAGATGCAGTCAATATCCTGAAGTTCACCAATAAGGAAGCTGCAGGATGGCTCGAAAAGCTCGTGCTTTCCGCGGTCACCAACTGGGAAAATAAAACCAATGGTGCACAGGACGTAGATGAGCACGATCTGTTTATCAAAACGCTCATGGTGGATGATGCGGGACATATCAAGCGTATTCGCCCTGCACCACAAGGCCGTGCGCACAGGATTCGCAAACACAGTAACCACGTCACGGTGATCATTGAAAACAGAATACCCTTCGACGGTGAAACAACTACCGGTGACGAAGAAGAATAAATAAGGACAAGGACAACATCATCAATAGAATAATATAATTTAAGATTCTAATGGGTCAAAAAACAAATCCGATTGGCAATAGACTGGGAATCATCCGCGGATGGGAGTCTAATTGGTATGGTGGACATGACTACGCTGAAAAGGTAATACAGGATGAAAAAATCCGTATCTACCTCCAGGCGAGGATTGAAAAAGGCGGTATTGCGCACATGGTGATCGAGCGCACACTCAAGCGCGTGACGGTAACGATCCAGACATCTCGCCCCGGTATCATTATCGGTAAGGGTGGCCAGGAAGTAGACCGCATCAGAGAAGAGCTCAAGAAGCTGACCAAGATGGAAGTGCAGATCAACATCATGGAGATCCGCAAACCCGAATTGGATGCCAATATCGTAGCTGAATCTATTGCTAAACAGATCGAGGCGAGGATCAACTACCGCCGCGCAATCAAGATGGCAATTCAGTCGACCATGCGGTCCGGTGCTGAAGGAATCAAGGTCAGGATCAGCGGTCGCTTGAATGGAGCGGAAATGGCCAGATCTGAAGAATATAAAGACGGAAGAACACCGTTGCACACATTCCGTGCAGATATCGATTATTCTTTACGCGAAGCTCAGACAGTTTTCGGAAAGATCGGGATCAAATGCTGGATCTGTAAAGGTGAAGTCTATGGCAAGCGTGAGCTGACCCTGAATGCAGGGGCTGACCAGGCTACCAAGGCCCGCGGAGGTAGAAATGAGCGTGGAGGTTTTGACCGCCAGGCAGGTTCAGACTTCCGGGAGAGAGGAGCAGGTCGCGACAGAAATGAGCGGCCGGAAAGAGGCGGTAGAGGCGGTGGAGGTGCAAACCGCGGTGGCAGTGGAGGTGCTCCTAACCGTGGAGGCGGCCCAGGAAGCCGTCCAGGTGGAGGTCCTAATCGCCCGGGTGGCGGTGGAGGAAGCCGTCCAGGTGGAGGTGCGCCAAGGAAGAAATAGTATTGAATAACAACAGAGAGAAGTTGGTAAAAAGCGTACCTTTGCCCAACTTTTCTGAAAAGTGACCAAATCAGGGTAATCATTAAGTATCATGTTACAGCCAAAACGTACTAAATACAGGAAGCAGCAAAAGGGCAGGAACCGGGGCATCGCCTGGAAGGGAAGTGATATTTCCTTCGGCAGCTACGGACTCAAATCCCTTGAACTTGGCAGGCTTACAAGCCGTCAAATTGAATCTGCCCGTATCGCCATGACACGCCACATGAAGAGGGAAGGGGTGGTCTGGATCCGGATATTCCCGGACAAACCAGTAACCAAGAAACCTCAGGAAGTACGGATGGGTAAAGGAAAGGGAGCTCATGACCATTGGGTAGCTTTAGTACAGCCAGGCCGTATCATGTTTGAACTTGACGGTGTTGCACCTGAAGTAGCCAGGGAAGCCCTCGCATTGGCCGCACAGAAATTGCCGGTTAAAACCATTACGGTCGTGAGACACGATTTTATAGAATCATAAGCAGCAGCAACAATGGCAACAAAAAAGTTTATCGAATTAGGCGACATGTCAGATGCTGACCTGAAAGCTGAATTGACGCAAATCAATGGCCAGTTTCAGAAATTACGGTTTGACCACACCATTAAAGGTTTGGACAATCCGCTTACCCTTCGCCATACCAAAAGAGATATCGCCAGGCTCCAGACAGAAATCCGTCGCAGGGAAGTAGCCGTCTTGTCTCCAGCGCAAATCGCCCGAAGGTCAAAAATCAGATTACGCCGTAAAAATGCTTAACGAAGTCATGAATACTAACGAAACATCATTAAAGAAACAAAGGGTAGGTCTCGTGACCAGCAATAAAAACGACAAGACCATCACGGTCATGGTCGAGCGTAAACTCAGACACCCGATTTACAGCAAATTCGTTAAGCGCAATTCCAAGTTCATGGCCCATGACGAAAGCAATGCCTGTGGGATAGGTGATCTCGTACGTATTGTTGAATCACGACCCTTGAGCGCTCAGAAAAGATGGCGCTTGGTGGAAATAATCGAAAAAGCGAAGTAATCATTTAAGGGCGTACCTAAAAGAGACAGATAAAACATGATACAGCAGGAATCAAGACTCAACGTAGCCGATAACAGTGGTGCCAAACAGGTGCTTTGTATCCGCGTATTAGGCGGCTCAGGCAGACGATATGCTTCAGTAGGAGACAAAATTGTCGTTACCGTAAAAGATGCAGCACCGGGCGGCCTGAAGAAAGGCCTGGTTTCCAAAGCTGTTGTCGTCAGGACTAAAAAGGAAATCCGCCGTAAAGACGGGTCATATATCCGCTTTGATGACAATGCTGTGGTATTGTTGAATGCTGCGGATGAACCAAGGGGAACCCGCATATTCGGCCCTGTAGCCCGCGAGCTCAGAGAACGTGATTATATGCGTATCGTATCGCTCGCACCAGAAGTAATTTGATTGACAAAGAATAGCAATAGCTAAAGCAATGAGTACAAAAAAAGCAACCAGTGACAAAAAAATGCCAAAACCTTTTCTGCGGAAAGGGGATAAGGTGATTGTCATTTCAGGATCAGATAAAGGCAAAAAAGGTAATGTGGTTGAGGTGATCCTCGACAAACAGCGGGTCATTGTGGAAGATGTGAATATTGTAAAGAAGCACAGAAAACCAACCCAGAATACACCTGGTGGAATTGTTGAGATTCCAGCCCCTATCCATGTATCCAATGTAATGTTGGTGGATCCTAAATCAGGTGAGCCTACCCGTATCGGCCGCAAAGAGGTTGACGGCAAGCATGTTCGCTATTCAAAAAAATCTGGAGAAATCATTAAGTGATGAGCTATACACCGAGATTAGAGCAATATTATGATGCCGTTGTGGCCCCTAAACTCCTTGAGCAGTTTGGGTACTCCTCAAAGATGCAAATTCCAAGGCTTTTAAAAGTCTGCATCAATCAGGGAATCGGGCAGGCGACACAAGATAAAAAACTGGTAGATGTCTATCAGGCTGAGCTGACCACCATCACTGGCCAGAAAGCAGTTTCAACCATCGCCAAGACATCCATCTCCAACTTCAAACTGAGAGAAGGAATGCCGATCGGTGTGAGAGTAACCCTTCGCCGTGAACGGATGTATGAATTCCTGGATCGTCTGATCACCGTGACCTTACCACGGGTTCGTGACTTCCAGGGGATCAACGACAAGAGTTTTGACGGCAGAGGTAATTTCTCAATGGGAGTTACCGAGCAGATCATATTTCCTGAAATTGACCTTGACAAAATCACCAAGATTAATGGAATGGATATCACCTTCGTGACAACAGCCAAAACAGACGCAGAAGCTTTCGCCCTGCTGAAGGAAATGGGTATGCCTTTTAAAAATCAGAAAATTTAATTCAACACCGCTATGGCAAGAGAGTCATTAATAGCAAGAGAGGCCAAAAGAGTCAGACTAGTGGCCAAGTATGCCGATGTTCGCAAGACACTGAAGGCAGAAGGTAAATGGGATGAACTGGATAAATTACCACGCAACTCCTCCAAAAAACGCCTCCACAACAGGTGCAAACTGACAGGACGTCCAAAAGGCTACATGCGCAGGTTTGGTTTGTGCAGGGTCAAGTTCAGAGACATGGCACTTGAAGGAAAATTGCCGGGTGTCACCAAGGCAAGCTGGTAATCAGAAATAGCAGAACAGAATAACATATTTATATTTAAGTATTCATGGCAATCACAGATCCAATAGCAGATTATCTCACCCGCATCCGGAATGCCCAACAGGCAAGACACAGGGTGGTGAGTATACCAAACTCAAAGCTGAAACGTAAGATCACAGAGATACTCTATGAGCAAGGGTATATTCTGAAGTATACGTTCCAGGGAGAAGGTAAAGAGGCTGTCATCACCATCGCGATCAAATACGATCCTGAAACCAAATTACCGGTGATCAGGGAACTTGGTCGAATGAGTAAGCCCGGGTTGAGAATGTTCGTATCGCATGGGGAACTACCTCGTATCATCAACGGTCTGGGTGTGGCCATCATTTCCACATCCCATGGACTGATGACCGACAAGGAAGCGCGTAAGCAAAACCTTGGTGGGGAGTGCCTTTGCTATGTATACTAGTGAAAAGACAATTAAGCATTCATCAATAAAATATAAAGATTGTGTCTCGAGTAGGTAATTTACCAGTCAGTATGCCAAAAGGAGTTGACATCAACTTCACGAAAGGCAACGTGGTCACTGTCAAAGGACCCAAAGGATCCCTGAGCGAACAAATTGATCCGGATATCACCATCAAGATGGTGGACGGAGAAATGACCTTTGGACGTCCCACGGATCAGAACCGCCATAAGGCACTCCATGGACTCTCAAGGGCATTGGTCAATAATATGATCGTTGGGGTCACAGAGGGCTTTACGAAAACACTTGAACTCGTGGGTGTAGGTTATAGGGTAACCAATACAGGTAATCTCCTGGAGATCATCATAGGTTATTCTCACCCGATCTACTTCTATGTACCGAATGAAATCAAGGTGGAAACCAAATCCGAAAAGGGATCCAATCCGATGATTATTCTTTCTTCCAACGACAAGCAATTGCTCGGACAGGTTGCCGCCAAGATCAGGGCATACAGGAAGCCGGAACCATACAAAGGAAAGGGTATCAAGTACTCTACAGAATTAATCAGAAGAAAAGCCGGTAAGACTTCCGGTAAAAAATAACAAGAGCTAAATCGCTCCAATTATGGCACTAACAAAAACCGCAAGACGCAAACGCATTCACATGCGTATCCGCAAAAAAATGGAAGGCAGCAGCACGCGTCCACGTCTTTCTGTATATCGCAGCAATAAACAGATCTATTGCCAGCTGATCGATGACAGCAAAGGCACGACCCTGGCATCTGCTTCCTCTACTGACGAAGCTGTTTCCGGCGCTAATAAGTCTGAATTGGCCAAGAAGGTAGGTGAATTGCTCGGCTCAAGGGCTCAGTCAATAAATATTTCAGAAGTAGTCTTCGATCGCGGAGGATACCTCTTTCATGGCAGAGTGAAGGCACTGGCTGAAGGAGCAAGAAGCGCAGGACTCAAATTTTAATCCAAATTTCAACAAGGAGCAATCGTGAAAGAAACAACAGGCAGAGTAAAAGCATCTGAGACCGAACTCAAGGATAAAATGGTCGCGCTCAATCGGGTAGCTAAGGTTACCAAGGGTGGTAGGACATTCTCCTTTGCCGCGATCGTCGTGGTAGGTGACGGCCAGGGTACGGTAGGCCAAGGATTAGGTAAAGCCCGCGATGTAAGCGAAGCTATCGCCAAGGCCATTGATGATGCCAAGAAGAATCTCGTCAAAGTGCCTATTCACAAAGGAACCATACCGCATATGCAATTAGGCAAGTATGGGGCAGGCAAAGTAATGATCAAACCGGCATCAGATGGAACAGGAGTCATCGCCGGTGGTGCTATGCGCGCTGTGCTTGAAAGTGCCGGTATTCACAATGTATTGGCTAAGTCAATGGGATCCTCTAACCCACACAACGTCGTTAAAGCAACGATCAACGCATTAATGCTGCTCAGGAGCCCTCAGACAGTAGCCAAGCAAAGAAAGGTGAGTGTCGATACAGTTTTCGGCCAGCCGGTGAATGTAAATGCTGAAATAAACAGTTAATACACAGAGACATGTCCAAGATAAAAGTAACACAGATCAAGAGCCAGATCGACAGGCCACAAAGCCAGAAAGATACCATCATCGCGCTCGGATTGGGAAAAATAAATAAATCAAAAGTGCATGAATCTAATCCACAGATTCAGGGAATGATTGATAAGGTGGCACACCTGATCAGCGTAGAAAATTTAGGTTAAGATTTAATCGACGTATACCATATGGATCTCCATAATTTAACCCCGGCAACCGGTTCGGTACGGGACAATAAAAGAAAAGGGCGCGGACAAGGTTCCGGACGAGGTGGCACATCTACACGTGGCCACAAAGGGGCTAAGTCAAGATCTGGCTACAAGTCAAAGAGAGCCCATGAAGGAGGTCAGATGCCTTTGCAAATGCGCATTCCGAAACGTGGTTTTAAAAACCCTAACCGTGAGGCATTTACAGCACTCAATCTTGATCAGCTCCAGTCCATGACCGAAAAGCATAGTGTCACTGAGTGGACTCTTGAAGCACTTCAGGAATACAATTTCATCACACGGACTGACAAAGTTAAGCTCCTCGGAAGAGGTGCGATTAATGCCAAAGTTAACTTGACTGCGCATGCAGCAAGTGAAACCGCCCGCAAAGCTGTTGAAGCTGCAGGTGGAAGTATCACTATCGTGTAAGAATATCAGGCAAGCCGAATGAAGAACTTTATCACCACCCTCAAGCATATCTGGAAGATTAAAGAATTACGTAACCGTATTCTTTTTACCCTTTTAATGATTGCCGTATACCGCTTAGGTTCCCGGATCGTTCTTCCAGGCGTGGTGCCTTCTGTTTTGGAAAACTTCAATTCCAACAGAAACAGCAATGACCTTCTGGGCCTTATCAATGTATTTACAGGAGGCGCATTTAATAATGCAGCCATCTTTGCATTGGGGATCATGCCGTATATCACGGCCAGCATTATTATCCAGTTGTTGGGTTTTGCGGTGCCCTATTTCCAACGTCTCCAGCAAAAGGAAGGTGAATCAGGCCGTAAGAAGATCACCCAGCTGACCAGACTGCTCACGGTAGCTATTACCTTGGTTCAAGGTGGCGCTTATCTCACATATATCAAGAGCGTTGGAGCTATTTCTGAGAATATCCCCGGAGGTTTATTTTGGTTTTCCAGTATCATCATCCTCTCCACAGGTACCATCCTTGCTATGTGGCTCGGTGAACGCATCACTGATAAAGGCATAGGTAATGGTATATCCATAATCATCATGGTAGGTATCATCGCAACCCTTCCCCAAGCACTGATCTTTGAATTTACAGCACAGGTCAACAAAGGAGGACTTTTGACTTTTGTATTTGAACTCGCCGCCTTCTTTGGTGTGACTATGCTCTGTATCTTGATTGTACAAGGCGTACGCCGTATACCTATCCAGTTTGCCAAGCGAATGGTCGGACGCGGAAATGCCAATATTCCTCAATCAGGAGCACGGGATTATATTCCGTTGAAAGTAAATGCAGCTGGCGTTATGCCTATCATTTTTGCGCAGGCTATCCTCTTCCTGCCGATGACGATCGCACAGTACTTTATGCAAAGCGATGGAACGACGGCCCAGACCGGCGGTTTCCTTCGCTCACTCAATGACCCCTTCTCAATGACGACAGCCGTTTTTTCGTTTGTACTGGTCGTTGTATTTACCTATATCTACACCGCACTTATTGTCAATCCCCAGCAATACGCTGAATATCTGAAACGTCAGAATGCCTTTATCCCAGGTATCAAACCAGGAAAGGACACTGCCGACTTCATCGACAATATCACTACACGCGTTACTTTACCAGGTGCGTTGTTCCTGGGTCTAATTACCATCCTGCCGAAATTTGCCTTCAATGCAGGGGTTAACCAGGGTTTTGCCATTTTCTTCGGCGGCACCTCTTTGTTGATCCTTGTGGGCGTTGTGCTCGACACACTGCAGCAGGTGGAATCTCATCTCCTCATGCGCAAGTATGACGGTCTTGTAAAATCAGGGAAACTGAAAGGACGTAGCGGTAGTGGAATGCAGATCGGAGCCAATATGTAATCCTTATGGCATCCCGGAATTTCATCTTTTCTTACGATTTTTCATCCTGATCCTCAGTTCATGCCCATAGGATCGCGTTTTCACTATAAGACCCCGGAGGAAATAGAAATCATCAGGAAGAACTGTCTTCTTGTATGCGCTACCCTCGCCGAGGTCGCAGCTCACATCAAACCAGGTATTACGGGCTTTCGCCTTGATGAAATAGCGGAAGCATTTATCAGGGATCATGGAGCAGAGCCCGCATTCAAAGGGTATCCCGGCAGTATAACTGATTTTCCGGCTTCCCTATGCATCTCCTTCAATGAGGTAATTGTGCATGGTATCCCTGACAAGACCGAGATTAAAGAAGGAGATATTGTTTCAGTTGACTGTGGTGTGAAGATGAATGGTTATTTCGGTGATGCAGCTTTTACCTTCGCAGTTGGTGAAATTAGTCCTGAAATACTTGACTTACTGGTCACTACCCGTGAATGCCTGGACCTGGCTATACAGCAATCAGTTGCTGGCAACAGGATCGGAGATCTTGGCTACGCAGTTCAACAACATGCCGAGGTGAATCATCCTTATGGTGTCATCAGGGAGATGGTAGGCCATGGGATTGGCAAAAAGTTACATGAACCCCCTGAAGTTCCTAATTATGGGAAAAGAGGGAAGGGCCCGATGCTGCATGAAGGATTGACTATCGCGATCGAACCAATGATTAATTTTGGTACCCGAGAGGTCGTATTAAAGAAGGACGGCTGGACCCTGGTCACAAAGGATTTAAAGCCTTCCGCCCATTATGAACACACCATTGCGGTCCAAAAGTCAGCAGCAGATGTGCTTTCTGATCATAAAGTGATAGATCAGGCTATAAAAAATAACGCCAATTTATCCGAAGTATGGATAAAAAGATAGATATTTGCACTCCAAAATCAAAAAATGGCAAAACAACAGGTCATCAAACAAGATGGAATTATTGAAGAGGCCCTGTCAAATGCCATGTTCAGAGTACGCTTGGAAAACGATCATATGCTGATCGCCACGATCTCTGGAAAGATGCGGATGAATTATATAAGGATACTTCCAGGGGATAAAGTTTCTGTCGAAATGTCACCTTATGATTTGTCCCGGGGTAGGATTACGTACAGGTATAAATAATTGACCTTAAGGTCATTAAATATAGAAAAAAATGAAAGTTAGGGCATCTATTAAAAAAAGATCTGCTGATTGCAAGATTGTGCGGAGGAAGGGGAGACTCTATATTATCAACAAAAAGAATCCAAAATTCAAACAGCGTCAAGGCTGATTAAAACCAATTCAATTATGGCCAGGATAGCAGGTATAGATCTTCCAAGGAATAAAAGGGGCATTATCAGCCTCCAATATATTTATGGCATCGGGGCAACCCGCGCCAAAAACATTCTTGAACAGGCTTCCATCAGCGAGCAGGTGAAAGTTCAGGATTGGACAGATGATAATGTGATGAATATCTCCCGCATCGTGCAGGAGCAGTTTAAAGTAGAAGGTGAACTCAGGTCCGAAGTACAGCTTCAGATCAAGCGCCTCATGGACATCGCCTGTTACCGTGGTCTGCGTCACCGTAAAGGCCTTCCAGTTCGTGGTCAGCGAACCAAAACCAACGCCCGCACCCGCAAAGGAAAGCGCAAGACAGTTGCCAACAAGAAGAAAGTAACGAAATAATCAGATCCTGATTTCATATCTCTATAGAGTATTATGGCTAAGACAATCAAAAAAGTAGCTAAAAAGCGAAAAGTAAAAGTAGAAGCGGATGGAAAAGTTTTCATTCAGGCGACATTTAATAATATCATTGTGACATTGACCAATCGCGCGGGTCATGTTATCTCCTGGGCTTCTGCCGGCAAGGCAGGTTTCAAGGGATCTAAGAAGAACACACCGTATGCTGCCCAGGTTGCTGCCTCAAGTGCAGCACAGGAAGCCTATGATGCCGGCATGAGATCTGCAGAGGTATTTGTAAAGGGACCAGGTTCAGGCCGCGAGGCTGCTATCAGGGCCATTGATGGTGTAGGTGTAAGAGTTTCTAAGATTCAGGATCTTACGCCGGTGCCACACAACGGATGCCGTCCACCAAAAAGAAGAAGAGTCTGACATGCCATCTATATGGCTGAAGTAGTTTTAATTCCATCTATTCGAAATAATTATGGCAAGATATACCGGACCAACCACCAAAAAAGCCAGGGCCTTAGGCGAAATGATTTATGGTTTCGACAAGAGCTTCGAGCGTAAGAAATACCGCCCGGGCCAGCATGGCAACTCTAAACGTCGCCGTCAGAAATCAGAATATGCCCTTCAGTTGCTTGAAAAGCAAAAAGCAAAGTATACCTATGGTGTACTCGAGCGCCAGTTCCGTAACATTTTTGAAAAAGCAACTTCAAAGAGTGGTGTTACCGGTACAGTACTCCTTCAGTTGCTGGAATCACGTCTTGACAATACCGTCTTCCGTCTCGGAGTAGCAAGGACACGCAGATCAGCCCGTCAGCTGGTGTCACACAAACACATCCTCGTCAATGGTGAATTGACCTATGTACCTTCCTACCAGCTTAAAGCAGGCGACGTTGTAACGGTCAGGACCAAGTCACAGCATATCGAATTGATCACAGACAATATTGCTGCTAAACCAGATGTAAGGAAATTCCCATGGTTAGAGTGGAATCCGGATCGTATGGAAGGTAAATTTTTGGCCTATCCGGAGCGTGATGATATCCCTGAGAAAATAAACGAGCAGTTGATCGTCGAGTTATATTCCAAGTAAAAACAATTGTGCGATGGTTATACCTTTTGATAAGGGTGTAACCATCGTTCGCGATTATATTATTTCATTCAGAAATTTCCTTTATGAGCATCTTGAATTTTCAAAAGCCGGATAAAATATTACTCCAGAAAGCTACTGACTTTCATGGACAATTCGAGTTCAAACCGCTTGAACCAGGTTTTGGCCAAACCATTGGAAATTCACTTCGCCGGATTTTGCTCTCTTCTCTCGAAGGATATGCCATTTCTGCTATCCGTATTGCCGGTGTGGATCATGAATTTTCCTCTATCCCTGGCGTTGTGGAAGATGTTGTCGATATCATTCTCAACATCAAACAGATTCGCCTCAAGAGTGCTGTCAAAGGAGATAAAGCCACGGAACACCAGATCTATATCACCATCAGCGGACAGGATGAATTCAGGGCAAAAGATATTGAGTCAAGAACCAATATGTTTAAGGTTATGAATCCTGAACTGCTCATCTGCAAGATGGAACCTTCTGTCAATCTCGAGCTTGAGATGACCATTACCAAAGGAAGAGGTTACGTTCCCGCAGAAGAAAATATGCCAGAAAATGCACCGATCGGCGTTATTCCGGTAGATGCGATTTATACGCCATTGAAAAAAGTTTCTTACCACGTATCGAATACACGTGTTGGTCAGCGTACGGACTATGAGAAACTGAGCATTGAATTGGAGACAGATGGTACCATCCATCCGGAAGAAGCCATCAAGGAAGCAAGCCGCATTATGATTCAGCACCTGATGCTGATTACCGATGAGCATATTACGTTCGACGATAAGGTAGGCAAGGAAGATGGTATCGTCAATGAGCATATCCTCAGCATGCGCAAGCTCCTGAAGACATCGCTCGAAGATCTTGATCTTTCTGTACGAGCCTACAACTGCCTCAAGGCGGCCAAGATCAATTCCCTGGCCGAACTGGTGAAATTCGACACCCATGAGCTTTTGAAATTCAGAAACTTCGGTAAAAAATCTCTTGTAGAAATCGAGGAACTTCTCCAAATAAAAGGCCTTACGTTCGGCATGGATTTGTCGAAGTATAAGCTGGATGAAGAATAATCCAAGTATCAATCAATAAACAATTGCAGTAACCTGAGGCTTTTGCCGGGTGCTGCGGAGTCCATAAATCGCCAACCAATTTTTTTAAGGTCATGAGACACGGAAAAACAATAAACCACCTTAGCCGGAAAGCAGGCCATAGAGCTGCTTTGATGATGAACCTGAGCCTTGCACTGATTCAACACAAAAGGATATTTACCACAGTGGCAAAAGCCAAAGCGCTCAAAAAGCACATTGAACCTTTGATCACAAAGTCAAAAAGTAATACAACACACAATAGAAGGGTTGTTTTCTCTTATCTCAGCAACAAGGAGGCCGTGACCGAATTGTTCTCAACCGTTGCAGCCAAAGTGGCTACACGGCCCGGAGGATACACACGCGTCATCCGCACTGGGTTTCGTAAAGGAGACGGCGCAGAAATGGCTATGATTGAATTGGTCGATTTCAATGAGATCTATACGAATACCAAGAAACGCAGAAGCGAAAAATCAGCAATCCCTGATGGTAAAGTACGCCGTACGCGCAGAAGTAAATCTAAAGGCACTGAAACCGCCAAAGCTGCTCCTGCTGCAGCTGCAGCTACCGATGCATCGGTAGCAGAATAGCTATTCATTCTCGCAATCATAAAAAAAAGGTCACAACGCATTTGTGACCTTTTTTTTATGACAATAGAGGGTTAGGGAAACGTTAAATAAGCCGTACGCGACTGGTATTGCAAATCATCAGATATAGGGGAAATTACAATACATAAGAACAGTACAGCCAGAGATTTTCGTAGAAATTGAACAAAAAGAGATGGATGCAATGCATTGATTTTCTTGTGCTTGGTAGGATGTGCTAACATCTCAACCATCTTTTTTTTTAGGTAGGGCAGCAAACGTTAAGAAACTGTCGTTACCTTACCATGAGTTAATACAAAGTTAACAACTTTGCAAAAATTCATATATTGGGTACTTATTAACCGGGATTATCACTTAAACCAGAATTAGTTATGAAAAGACTATTACTCATGCTCAGCCTGAGCGTATTTGGCCTTTGTACTGCCGTAGCGCAGAGGACCATTACAGGCACCATTAAGAATGCTCAAGGTGAACCTCTCATCGGGGCGAATTTAAATGTAAAGGGAACATCTATTGGAACAGTCGCTGACTTTGACGGCAATTATCGACTTGAAGTCCCGGCAGATGCAACCATTATTATTGTTAGTTACACCGGATTTGACACCAAGGAAATTATACTTGGTACTTCAAATGTGGTGGATGTCGAAATGATTGAAGGTGTTTTTTTCGAGGAGGTTGTAGTGACCGCTCTTGGTGTTGAGCGGAATGCCAGGGATGTGGCCTACGCCAATCAAGTCGTCAGTGGTGATGACCTTAATTCCGCACCTAACAAAAACGCATTGGAAGCCCTGCGAGGCAAGGTTGCAGGTGTTAAGATTTCAACAGGTTCAGGTTCAGTTGGAGCCTCTACAAGAATTGTCTTGCGTGGAGAAGGTTCACTGACCGGAAATAACAATGCGCTTATTGTTGTCGATGGTATTCCTATCGATAACAGTGCTTCGAGATCAGGTGATCCAAACAATCGCCTAGGAAACGAAGCCGTAACAGGTTATGCAGACTTTGGTAACCGTTTTAATGACTTGAATCCTGCTGACATCGAGTCCATTACCGTTCTAAAAGGCCCCTCCGCAACTTCCTTGTACGGATCTCGAGGTGCTTCCGGAGTTTTATTAGTGACCACAAAGAAAGGACCAGGAAAAGACGGCACGTTTGAAGTTGGTTACAATACTTCTTATTCCAGAGAACAAGCATATGTCCTTATGCAGCGCCAGGATCAATATGGTCAGGGCTTTGGAATTCCATTCGCTGAAAACCCAGGTCGTGATTCCGGAGAAAACTGGTCATGGGGTCCTGCCTTTGATGGCATCACTCGTCCCTGGACAAGCCCTGTTGATACTGACGATGATGGTGATCTGGAATGGCTTAATCGACCTTACAGTGCTGTGCCTAATCAAATTGAGAATTTCTTTGACATCGGTAGCACATTTACAAATAATGTTTATTTCTCCGGTTCAAAAAATGACTTTACCTATTATGCCTCCTATTCGAATACGAATCAGAAAGGTATTTTGCAAAACACAGATTATAATAGAAATACATTTAAGTTTGGTGCAAGCGCTAAGTTGAGCGAAAGATTGACCAGTGATTTTTCAGTCAATTATGCGCTAATAGATCAAAACACCACACAGGAAGGTTCACGCCCGTTTGAAGGCCAGAACGCATACGCCAATGCATTACAAGCTCCAGTAAATATTCCGTACACTGAGCTCAGGGATTATAAAAGTCCTTTCCATGACTTCAATGGTTATTATGGATCCTATTCCGTAAACCCCTACTTCATTTTGAATGAGTTTATCAATAATGGGGAAATTGTAAATTTCCTCGGCAATGCTCAGTTGAAATATAAGCTTACGGACCATTGGAATGTTTCAGCAAAATTTGGTTTGAACAATGTTTCAACAAAACTTACCGAAGTTATTCCCCAGTTTAAATACAATGATCATTTGTATTGGGGCGATGGTCTGGCACTGACCCCTCGTGGAAACCGGGCTTTTAATGATGGATTTTATTCTAATGCAGATCTTACCAATACAAATATTGATTTTACAGGTTTGACCACCTATAATGCGAAAGTATCAGATCGGATTACCGCTGATTTTTCTGCTGGATATAACTTCTTTCACAGGAATACATCTCGTATTGATGGTAAGTCTGTTGGTGGCCTTGTGGTGCCTGGATTTTATAGCTTGTCCAACTCTGTTCAAGCACCTTTGGCTGATAACAATCAAACCAAATACAGAATCATGGGACTATTCGGAAACGTTCGTTTTGGATTGGACAACAAACTCTTCCTTGAATATTCCGCACGAAATGACTGGTCTTCCACCCTTCCAGAAGAAAACAACGCTTTCTTCTATCAGGCAGTGGGTGCATCAGCCATCATTACCGATATTCTTGAAATGGAAAGTAATTTCCTGAATTTTTTTAAAGTGTATGCCAGTTATGGTACCACAGGAAAAGATGCTCCACAATATTTGTTGAATTCAGTGTATGTTGGAAACCCAACATTGCAATCGCTGGCTAACAACCATGATTTATTCTTTCCACTCAACGGACAAGCCGGTTACACACAAGGAAATACTATTGGTAACCCTGGATTGAAACCTGAATTGACAACTACATTCGAAATTGGATTTGACGCTTCCTTTTTAAAGGATCGGATTGCAATTGATTATACATTCTATCAATCCAAGCATACAAACCAAATTGTAGTGGTCACACTTCCAAATTCTACCGGATTCACAAATACGGTAAAGAATTTGGGCGAAATGCAAAATACAGGGCATGAAGTTTCCTTGACGTTGCGTCCTTTAGTAAGTCCACGCGGACTCAATTGGGATATCGGCCTGTTGTATTCAACCAATGATAATGAAGTAATTAAGATTAACCCCGAAGGTGATCAGACTGAATTAACGATTGATAACTGGGCTTCCGGTGTAAATTCAGTGGCTGCTGTAGGTCTTCCATACGGAACGTTCAAAGGTCAGGTGGTTAAAACAAACGATGCCGGGCAGGTCGTTGTAGATGCTTCAGGACTACCTTTATTGTCTGATGAACTGGAATATTTGGGTTCATATCAGCCTGATTATATCGCAAGTATCTCCAATACATTTTCATGGCGAGGTTTTAGTTTTGATGTTCTTTTTGATATCCGCCAGGGAGGACAATTCTTATCCTACACAAAAGATCTGGTTGAATTTAACGGAACAGCACTCACTACCTTGATTGGAGACAGAGATTATTTTGTTGTTCCAAATAGTGTAGTTGAAGTTTCTGAAGGTGTCTATGCCGAGAATACGACTCCGGTTGCACCTTACGATTACGTCAGAAATGTACCTTTCTCGACACACCTGGTAGACGCGAGCTTTGTTAAACTTCGTGAAATGTCACTGAAGTATCGTTTTCCAAAATCTGTAACCAGTAAAACTCCTTTCAAAAATGCTGAAATAGGGATTTTTGCAAAAAATATCAAATTCTGGTTGCCAGAGGAGAATACATTCGCTGATCCTGAAGTGAATGGTCCGGCATTGACGGGAAATGCAACAGGAATTGAAACAACGCAAACACCTCCTTCCAAGAGCTATGGTGTCACCTTAAGCCTTATTTTTTAATAGAAAAAAGATAGAAATATGAAATCAATAATAAGAGTTTGCATGATTACACTGACTTTTTGGTTAGTCTCATGCAACAATATTTCTGAATTCAATGTAGATCCGAACAACTCCGCTACTGCAAGACCTCAAGAGGTATTAACATCAGCGCTCGGTTATATTGCTTTCATTATGGATGCCCAATATAATGACAATGCTTTCCTTTGGGGGCAATATTGGACATGGGGTACCGGTGTTTCTTTAGGAGATGATGCCAGGTATATCCAGCTTGCCAATGCAGGAAATCAGGCATGGGCCAGATCATATAGTGATGCCCTTGCAGACATCAAATTCCTGAAAGAAGTGGATAATAGAGCCTATAATGGTATTGCCAAGACGCTTGAGGTCTTTGTTTACCAATATCTCGTCGACCATTTTGGGGATGTTCCTTATTCACAAGCAGTACAGGGAGCTATTGAAGATGGTTCCATCCTTGCACCTGCATATGATGATGATGCAGCCATTTATCCACAGTTGGTGACAGCATTGGATGATGCTTTGGTTGATCTTAATGCTTCTTCAGCTGCCGTTGGTACTGAAGATTTAATCTACAGCGGAGACCTTAATAGTTGGATGAAATTTGCAAATTCTTTGAAATTGCGTGTTTTATTGAGAATGTCTGATGTAAATGATGTTGCTCTGCAGGTAAATGCAACAGTAGCCGCTGGTGAGTTCATTGAAACGGCTGATGAAATTGCAGAAGTTCCATTTACAGGAGCTTCCGGTTCTGAGAATCCAATGTATGCATGGGAAGAATCAGGAATTGGACTCTTTTACAAAGCGGCTACTACCGTAACCAATGTGATGGATGAGTTGAATGATCCAAGAAAATTCTATTTCTATGATGAAGCAGTAAATTTTCCAGGTGAAATCAGAGCAGCTGATCAAAACCAGATTGCCTTGGATTTTGGTGCGGTATCTCCGGATTGGAGTGATCCATCTGCCGTCACGTATGGTGCTGGCGTACCAACCATTTTTATGAGCAATTGGGAAACTTGGTTTTTACGTGCTGAAGCAGCAGTCAAATACGGAACGAGCGATGATGCTACGACGGCATTTGCTAATGCCATCGCTGCTAATTTCGCGTACATAGGTGCTCCTGGTGCTGATGAGTTTATTGCCGGACTAGGTTTTGCGACTGCATCTAATCAGGATAAAATCAACATTTTGGCCGTTCAGAAATGGATCTCTATGACAGGATTGCAGGAAGCTGAAGGTTGGATTGAAGCCAGAAGATTTGATACACCTACAAATCCTGTTTTTTCAGGACCAACTGGCGTATATCAGACTCCGTTGCAATCATCCTTGCCTGATAAAGTATTCCCTAACCGTTGGTTGTATCCTGAATCAGAACAAACCCTAAATCCGAAAGCTCCTAATCAAGAGGCGGTGACCGGTAAAGTATTTTGGGATTTATAACTTTTAATCTAAACGAAGTATGAAAAATTTAAGATTAATCATATCACTTTCATTTGCCTTACTGTTTATTTCAGTTTCTTGTAACGAGGACGATTTGGTCACGTATGGCGATGAGACTAATCAAGGTATCAGTGATCCGTTTCTTCAGATCCTGACACCGGTTATTTCCTTCCAGGCGGGGACGCCTTCCTACCTTATGGAATTTAATGTGGTCAATGGATTAAAAAGACTCACCGCCGTTGAAGTGTATATGACCTTCACAGATGCTGTATCTGGTGCTGAATCCAATGAAGCTTTATTGGCGACCTATACACTCGATGCGGATGATTTAACCGTTATTTCAGATGAATTGACCTATGCAGAACTCAAGGCAGGTTTGATTGTAAATGGCAGTCCGCTGCCTGACAATGAAGTAGATCTAGCTATTGGTTCTGGATGGAAATTGCGGTTTCTTGGAAAACGTGCAGAAGGAGATATTGGACTGCCCGGAAGTATTCGTGTAGGTGTTCTTAGCCGTTTTGCAGGTAATTATAAAGTTATCGAATCCGCTTATTATCGGATTGGTGTGTTTTCTTCAAATTGGAATGGTCAAACCAGATTTATCGGTTCCGTTGATGCGACAACCTTTTCCTATAATGACTATTGGGGACCTTTTGGGTGGGGTGGTCAATCATTTAATTTTAGTTTAAATGAAGTAGACAATTTCCTCACTGTTCCCATTTTGACTGCCAGTGGATTGTTTTCCGGAACAAGAGCTATCAATTGCACTGATGATGGGGCTATCTTCACTAATGTTCCATGTGCAGGTCAGAATGTGCTGATTCCGGATGATGCGGGTGGAAAGCACGTGATCAAACTTACCTACGGATACTTTACCGATGGTAGTGGTCCAAGAGAGTTTTATGAAATCCTTGAAAAAATATAGTCTAAACCAATAAGCAATGAAGAAAATAAATAGAAATATATGGTTCCTGATCGCTCTTGTGAGTTTGGTCATAGGTTCCTGCAAGGAAGATGATACTGAAATCTCAACCATCACTTCTTTTGAGAAATTCTCTACTACAGTTACCCCCTTGGTTGTTGCTGAAGCAGATGCAACGCATACCATAACGTTCAATTATGACAGTAAACAAATCATGGACATTCATGTCGAAGTAGAGGCTTCAGCAGCATCAACAGCTACGGAAGGTGTCGATTATGACCTGAGTGCGCATGAGTATTCTGTTTCTGCCTTAGGTGGATCTGGAAGTGTTGACATTGCGGTTTACGCAGATTTTGACCCTGAAGGGGATGAAACTGTAGTATTGCATCTCACCGGAACGGATGTGAATGGCCTTCCTACACCTGTGGAAAGTCTGGTACTTACTATCCGTGATAGTATTTATACGGTTGCTGTTGAATTGAATTGGGATGGTTCTTTTGTGTATGATGGAGATACCTATTCAATTTGTGAAGAAGGTGTTGATATAGATCTGTTTTTGGCGGATGGTACAGGTGCTTTTGTTGGTGGCTTTGGAGGCGCTACCGGTGCTTGTCCTGAAAGAATGTTTAGTGGAACACTTGCCGATGGCACATATTCCATAGTAGCAAATCTTTATGGAAATGCGCTCTTCGGAACTCCAGCTATTGATACTGTCCCCTATCCATTGAGTATTAGCCTATTCAAAGGTGGCGTGTTGACTCCGGAAGCAACGACCATTAGGTACGCCGCAGCAGACTTTGCCCAGGTGCCTGTGTGGACTACCTATACTCCATCTGATCCTGATGGACTAGCTAATGCAATTTTAGGCCAGATACGTATCAGTGGAGGTACAGTTACTTTAGTAAACCCTGACGGCGCTGATGTAGGTTCCTTAAACAAGTAAGAATCTTCTTTATATAGAAGAATTCAATATTTTAAAAAGGGCAGATGGAAAGTTAATCCATCTGCCCTCTTTTTTTTACCTTTGACCCCCTGAATGTAAGTGTTAAACGCATGCCATCTGATTCAGCGGCCCAAAAAGCCATCCTCCTCTTAGAAGACGGAACATATTTCGAAGGAAAAGCTGCCGGACAACCCGGCACAGCAACCGGTGAAATCTGCTTCAATACCGGCATGACCGGGTACCAGGAAATTTTCACTGATCCATCTTATGCCGGTCAAATCCTTGTGACCACCAATGTGCATATAGGCAACTATGGCATCAAGGACACCGACGTCGAAAGCGGACGTATCCAGATCAATGCACTGGTCTGCAAAACATTCATTGATGAATATAGCCGGACCATGGCAGACAAATCAATCCAGGCCTATTTTGAGGAGCAAAGGAAGTTTTGCATCTATGGAGTCGATACACGCTCCATTGTGCGCCATATCCGCAGCAAAGGGGCAATGAACGCCATTATCAGCAGTGAGGTCACCGATCTAAGCGAATTGAAGAAATTGCTTACAGCGGTACCTTCCATGGAAGGACTTGAACTGAGCTCCAGGGTCACCACCGAGCAACCATACGTGGTCGGAAAAAATGATGCCCCTGTGCGCGTATCCGCAATCGATTACGGCATTAAGACCAACATTCTCAAATGCCTCACAGAAAGAGGATGCACGGTTAAGGTTTTTCCGGCAACGGCTACCTACGAGGAAATCATGTCATTTGAACCTCATGGGGTATTTTTGTCAAATGGACCTGGAGATCCCGCTGCGATGGGCTACACCCATGGGGTGATTAGGAAAGTAGTTGATTCAGGAATGCCATTGTTTGGTATTTGCCTTGGTCACCAACTCCTGGCTCTATCGCAAGGCATTTCTACTTACAAAATGCATCACGGACACAGAGGCATCAATCATCCAGTACTCAACGTGCTGACAGGCAGATCAGAAATCACCAGCCAGAATCATGGCTTTGGCGTATCTCCAGAAGCCATGTTTAAGCAAAAGGATATCGTCGAAGTAACCCATGTGAATCTCAATGATCAGACTGTTGAAGGCCTGCGTGTAAAAGGCAAACCCGCATTCTCCGTTCAGTATCATCCCGAATCTTCTCCAGGCCCTCATGATTCAAGATATTTGTTTGATGAGTTTCTCCAGCTGATCGCCAGTAAAAATTTAATATAAATTAGACTATCCCGACTCACAACTTAGACTATCCCGACTCCCGACTCACAACTCACAACTCACACTTTTCACAAATGAGCGCAATCGTTGACATCATCGCAAGGGAAATCCTTGATAGCCGTGGAAACCCCACAGTCGAAGTTGAGGTGATCACTGAGTCCGGCCATATGGGGAGAGCCGCAGTACCGTCAGGTGCATCAACAGGAAAGCATGAAGCTGTAGAATTAAGAGATGGTGATCCAACCCGATACCTTGGAAAGGGGGTGTTAGATGCCTGCAGAAACGTAGAAGAAAAGATAGCGGAGCAAATTATCGGCATGGATGTTTCTGAACAACTCGAGATAGACCAGGCCATGATTGACCTGGATATCAATGTCAATAAATCGGGCATCGGTGCAAATGCTATGCTGGGGGTTAGTCTTGCCGTTGCTAAAGCAGCTGCATCCTTGCACAGACAACCATTGTTCAGATACATCGGTGGTGTGAATGCGCATATCCTGCCAGTACCGATGATGAATATTCTCAATGGAGGCTCACATGCTGACAATAGTATAGATTTTCAGGAATTCATGATCATGCCAGTTGGGGCCGATCATTTCAAAGATGCGTTGCGGATGGGAGCTGAGGTGTTTCATCATCTGAAAAAAGTGCTGCATACATCAGGGTATTCAACAAATGTGGGTGATGAAGGGGGATTTGCTCCAAATATCAAATCCAATGAAGAAGCTATTGAAATTGTCCTGAAAGCAATTGAAAACGCCGGGTATCGTCCTGGCGATGATATGGTGATAGCCCTTGATGCTGCGGCTTCGGAATTTTACAACGAAGAAGAAAAGCTGTATGTATTCAAGAAATCGAATGGCATGAAAAAGACTTCTGAGGAAATGATCGAATACTGGGCTTCCTGGTGTGATAAATACCCGATTTTCTCCATCGAAGACGGTTTGCATGAAGATGACTGGGCAGGGTGGGGTAAACTCAACACTGCGCTAGGTCATAAAGTGCAATTGGTCGGGGATGATTTATTTGTAACTAACGTAGATCGTCTGGCTCTGGGTATTGAAAGACAAAGCGCAAACAGCATTCTCATTAAGCTTAACCAGATCGGAACATTGTCAGAGACTATAGATGCAGTCCATCTTGCCACACGCAATGGTTTTACCTCCATCATTAGCCATAGAAGCGGTGAAACTGAAGATGTTACTATAGCAGACCTGGCTGTTGCACTCAATACCGGCCAAATAAAGACCGGGTCGTTGTCAAGGTCAGACCGGGTCGCTAAGTACAATCAATTACTGAGGATTGGGGATATCCTTGGCGATTCCGCTTTCTACCCGGGCAAATCACTTTTGGGTAAATAGTCCCGAACCAAAAGGAATATTGTTGGATGGAGACGCCGTCTCCATCTGGTTGAATTACGACCTGAACCCCTCTAATAAATTCCAACAGGAATTACTCTGCCCTCCATTTCCTTGGCACAGTCCTTGTGTAAGGATAAGTATCCCATATTTTTTTTAACACGATTCCCATAGAGCATATCATGTATTTCAGCTTTAATCCCTGGACCCGGGGACAGAAGCTTATTTGTTATGCCTATAGGCGTGCAGATAAGCCTGTCCCCCTTTTTACTACTTTGGCTTCGTTTGGACAGGTCGGTAATAAGAATTATCTTTCGGCCTTTACAATCAGGTCTCAACTACATGAAAAAACTAATTCATCTTCGGCAGGTGATTGCGGAGTTAATTGCAGCCGGCTGGCTCAATAAATATTCTGTCTCTGCAGGATTATTTGTAGTGTGGATGTTGTTTTTTGACAAACACAATTTTTTCACACAATGGAACCTCCGACGTTCGGTTCATCATCTGGAAACTTCAATTGAAGAATATAGGGATCAATTGGCCGAAGCAGAGGCTGCCCATAAAGATCTGATGAACAACAAGGAAAAGTTTGCCAGGGAAAAATACCTGATGCACAGACCGGATGAAGATGTTTTCTTGTTTCAATAACTGACATAAGTATCATATTGATTTTATGAGTGTACTTGTAGGAAAGGATAGCCGTGTTATCGTACAAGGCTTTACGGGGACGGAAGGATCTTTTCATGCCGGCCAAATGATTGAATACGGCACCAATGTCGTAGGGGGAGTTACGCCGGGTAAAGGTGGACAATTGCATCTTGACCGTCCGGTGTTCAATACCGTTCAGCAGGCAGTAGAAGCGACCCAAGCCAATGTCTCTATCATATTTGTCCCACCAGCATTTGCACCGGATGCTATTCTGGAAGCCGCAGAATCCGGGATCAAGGTGATCATCTGCATTACGGAAGGAATTCCTGTGCAGGATATGATCAGGGTGAAAGATTATATCAACAAGTCAGGATGCCGTCTTATTGGACCTAACTGTCCCGGCATTATCACTCCCGGAGAGGCCAAAATCGGTATCATGCCCGGCTTTATCCACAGGCCTGGCACGATCGGCATTATATCAAGATCAGGAACGCTCACCTATGAGGCGGTTGACCAGGTGACCAAAGCAGGACTGGGGCAGTCTACCTGTATTGGAATCGGAGGTGACCCGATTTGTGGTACCACCACGCTTGAAGCAGTTCAGTTGCTGATGGCTGATCCTGGTACAGAAGGTATCATCATGATCGGAGAGATTGGAGGTAGTATGGAATCTGATGCCGCATATTGGATCAAAGAAAACGGAACAAAACCGGTTGTTGGTTTTATCGCTGGTAAAACCGCACCTGTAGGACGTAAAATGGGACATGCAGGCGCCATCATTGGCGGCAAGGCTGATACGGCTGCTGCTAAAATGGAAATTCTGGCAGAATGCGGCGTACATGTAGTGGAGTCGCCTGCCCAGATAGGCGCTACGATGGCGCGCGTTTTACTCCAGAAATGATTTATCTGCTGGCCTGATCAGTAACGAAATAGATTTATTCAATAGCATCACCTCATCATGATTCAACATCAACTATTAGCAGGCAAAAGGGGAGTCATCTTTGGCGCCCTCGATGAGAGTTCCATAGCCTGGCATGTTGCTACACAGTGTGTGGCTGAGGGTGCAAAAATCACCCTGACAAATGCTCCGGTAGCCATGCGTTTCGGCACCATCCAGCAACTCGGTGAAAAGTTGAATGCTGAAGTTATTTCTGCTGATGCCACCTCCACTGAAGAACTTACAACGCTGTTTCATAAATCTGTTGACGTATTAGGCGGACCGCTTGATTTTGTGCTGCACTCTATTGGCATGTCACTGAATGTGCGTAAAGGGAAGACCTATACGGACATCAATCATGAATGGATGCACAAGACGCTGGACATAAGCGCCATGTCATTTCACCGGATGATGCAGGTATTGTATCAGACGGATGCCATGGCTGATGGAGGTTCTATCCTGGCCCTAACCTATATTGCTGCACAACGCGTTTTCCCGGACTATAGTGAAATGGCGGATGCAAAAGCACTTCTCGAATCATTTGCACGTAGTTTCGGTTATCATTTTGGCGTAAAGAAAGGGGTAAGAGTCAATACCATCTCCCAATCGCCAACCCGTACAACGGCTGGTAGCGGTGTCAAGGGATTTGATGATTTCTTTTCTTATGCAGAGGCAATGGCACCACTCGGAAATGCGAGTGCTGAAGAATGCGCGAGGTATTGCGCCAGCTTATTCTCTGACTACACAAAGGCCGTGACCATGCAGAACCTGTTTCATGATGGCGGCTTCAGTTCGATGGGGGTCAATCCTGCGGTATTGAGCAAAGAATAGCAAAACTGAGCTATAGTGGGTTATACCTTGTGCATGTACCATCCTTCCCGTTTTTATTCCATCCTTGTCTTTGGATTCCTTTCGGTGGTCACAACAGTCAGCGCCCAACAGAATGATCCTGAACTCCCTATTGGCAGTACCCGACAGGATACCGTCCTGGAGGGGATTTTGCCCCTGGATACCGCTGTTCCGATGACGTATGTACTCATTGGTAATCCTGACCAACTTTTTTCATTTTCAGATACGTTTCAGTGGGAGGATAACAAGCATTTTCCGCTCGCAGGCTTTCAGGCCCATTTAGGTAATTTAGGCTCCGCTGCAAGATCCCTTGCGCCGAATATTAGCTCTGCTATCGGATTTACTACAGGCTGGACACAATATGATCCTTATTACCTTCATCAGGAGTCCTTCAGGTATTACAATCAGGACGTACCGGTGAGTCAGATTAAATACTCACAAGCAGGTCAGGAAGACACGTACCTCACTCTTGACTTCGGCAGAAGTTTTGCCAGAGGGTTAAATCTGAGTGTGGCCTACCGACGAATCAACCAGGTAGGAGAATTTTTACATCAACGCCAAAAGGATACTGGTTTTAGTGTTGGGCTATGGCACGATGCGCCATCTGGCAAGTACGATGCATTTTACAATTACCTAAACAATGCAGCTGTTACCCAGGAGAATGGCGGTATCACGGATCCGGATTCGATTGGCTATCCAAATTGGCCGGATGAATCTATACCAGTTTATTTATCCGACAATATTTCAGATCCCTCTGCCATAACTACGCACAAGCACAGGTCTTTTCTTACAAAACAGATATTACATTTATTGCCGGACACTACCGGTTTTGGAATGGATATCTGGTTGCAGGGAAAGTTTTCAACAGGTCTCTTTAAATATGTGGATGAAGATATCAATGAAATAGCATCGGCTTATTATGGGCCTACTTATCTGTTAGATGACCGAGGCATACGGCAATATACTTTTCTCACAGAAAACCTGTGGAGCTTTGGTGTTTCTTTGCCTTGGAAAGCAGCCCATTCTACATTAGAAGCATCCATTAAATACAGAGGTATATCTCTGCAGCAGGAACCTATTGAACGGAACATCAGTGAACTTTATCTTGATGCTGGAGGTATATTCCAATGGATAGATCCGCTCATCCTCAGAGGAGATTTGTCATTAGGATTGGGACAGGCAGAAGGAGTGTTTTCATTTCATGCCGCTGCAGATCTGAAGATTGGTATTTTAGGACACTTGCTGGGGTATTGGTCGATTGCCTCAAGGAAACCCTATTTGGTTGAATCCACCTTGTATGTAAGTCAGCAGTTGGTGTATAAAACAGATTTTCTCAATCCCTTTACCAGTGAATTTGGTGTGACCTGGGATCTGAAAGAGCAACGGTTACAGGCTGGTGTGAAATGGTTATTGTTTGACAATTTTATCTACTTCGATTCAGTTGCTTTTCCGCAACAAAAGGGCGGTTCTTTTTCACTTCGGCGTTTATTCCTGACCAAGGATTTTGATTTTAAAAAGATCGGATTTAAAGGAAGCATTTTCTGGCAACCGGATTCTCCTCAGGAGATTGCAGTTCCTGATTTGTGGTATTCGGCAAGTCTGTATGGCCGGATTAATATCTTCGACCGTAAGGTTGTGCTGATGCCCGGTGCGGATATTACCTACAATGGCGTCTTTAACGGGATTAGTTATTTCCCAGTCAATGGCGTATATCATCTGACCAACGGTGCTGATATTCCTGAATCCTTTAGGATAGACCTGGGTATAGGGTTGCAGATCAGATTTATTAAAGCCTTTGCCCGTATGGAAGATTTTATAGGTCTTTTTAAGAATAGGATTCTATATCAGGCGGATTTGTATCCTCATTACAGAGGATATTTCAAGTTTGGTATCGAAGCGGGATTTTTCAATTAAAAGTGGCAATTGCATAAACCAGACGAAAGGTTTTTGTGTTAATCTCTTCATTGTTCTTTATCCAATCACCAATCACAAAATAACCGTACGAATGAAATCTTATACACTAACCCTCATGTGTCTCGTTTTTCTGAGTGTTTTATCCACCAATGGCAATGCCCAGACCGACAAATCAACACGTCCCAGTCCTCCCATGGAGATCAAAGGAAAACTCCAGGATGCCCAGGTAACTATTAGTTATTCTTCTCCGTCTGTGAAAGGCAGGACCATTTGGGGCGATCTTGTTCCCTATGGAAAGGTCTGGAGAACGGGCGCTAATGAAGCAACCGTCTTTGAGACCGATAAAGACCTAGTCATCCATGACCAAAAGCTTCCTGCAGGCAAGTATGCCTTGTTGTCGATCCCCGGAGAAACGGAATGGACATGGATATTTAATTCAGTGTGGGATCAATGGGGCGCTTACAAATATGATGAGTCCAAAGATGTGCTTCGGATTAAAACCATACCACAAAAATCTGCTGTATATAACGAACAGTTGAGATTTGAAATGGAAGATAAAAGGGTTTCGCTATACTGGGAAAATCTTTTGATCAGCTTCTAGACAGCACGTATAGACCTATCCTTAAAAAGTAAAGCCCGCAGAAAGATTTGTGGGCTTTATTCTTTTTTGAAGGAGGTTAGCTAAATCAATTGAGCCTGGCCTTCATCGTCATCCATAGATGATTTGCCAACGATGGGCACTGAAATTCGATGGATTTGAATAGCAATAAGCTAAATACGCTATCACAAGACCAAGACTTTACAAAGTGTAATTTGGGCTCAGTAGGTCATCACGCTGCGCGTAGAAGTCATTGATATATTTCACTACTTCATCCGGGTCATCCATGATGGGGATGAGATCAAGATCCGTAAGACTTATATTGTTTTCTTTTTCAAGCATGACTTCTGTGATCCACGCTTTGAGTCCGGACCAAAAAGAAATCCCTACCAGGATCACAGGCACAGGTGTAATTTTTTTGGTTTGCATCAACGTTAATACTTCAAACGCTTCATCAAGGGTGCCAAATCCACCAGGTAATACAACAAAGCCTTGCGCGTATTTTACAAACATGACTTTGCGCACAAAGAAATACCGATGATTCAGGTTTTTATCAGCATCAATGTAAGGGTTATGCGACTGCTCGAATGGTAAATCAATATTCAATCCAACAGATACGCCTCCCTGAAGACTTGCTCCTTTATTGGCTGCTTCCATTATACCCGGACCACCTCCGGTAATGATTCCAAATCCCGCATCAGTTAGTTTCTGGGCTATTTTAACGGCTGTCTGGTAATGAGGCGAATCTGGTTTCGTTCGCGCACTGCCAAAGATTGAAATGCAAGGACCAATACGATTGAGTGATTCAAAGCCATCCACAAATTCGGCAATGACCTTAAACATCGTCCACGCATTCTCACCCCGGATCTGCGTCCACTGCTTCATCAATTTTGGAGGAAGTCCTTCTGCCATGATTTCTTCAGTTATGGTAGGTGGCGAATGGTATTGCTAAACCCCGGAGATACAGCACTAGTCAATGGAGGCCTGATAATTGGCATATTCCTGTTCGATATACCGTTGCAGATCCCTGAGATCCGTAAAACGGGATAATACCTCCTTCATTTCCAGGGATGATTGTGCTGTTGGTAAAACAAACCTGTCTATATCCTGTGCTGAGATTATTTTACCCCCGAGGATAATAAGACGTTCGACGACATTTTTCAACTCACGGATGTTTCCGGTCCATGGCAGGGTCTGCAGTTTTTTAATAGCCTTCGTATCAAATTGCTTTTCCGGAATGCCATAATCTTTGCAGATCTCACCACAGAAATGCTGGATCAGCATAGGTATATCTTCAACTCTTTCTTTCAAAGGTGGCACATCAATGATGATGACCGCAAGCCTGTGATATAAATCTTCCCTGAAACGACCGGCATCGATCAGCTTGCGAAGATCCTTGTTGGTGGCCGCAATGACACGAACATCCACCCGTATTTGTTTATCTCCACCTACCCGAACTATTTTGTTTTCCTGCAAGGCTCTCAGCACTTTGGCCTGGGCGGACAGACTCATATCACCAATCTCATCCAGAAAGATAGTCCCGCCATTGGCTAGTTCAAATTTACCCGTGCGTGTCTTTATAGCGGAGGTAAATGCTCCTTTTTCGTGACCGAACAATTCACTTTCTATCAACTCGGAAGGTATCGCTGCGCAATTCACCTCGATCAGCGGGTTATCACGTCGGTTGCTTTTTTGATGGATCCAATGGGCTACTAATTCTTTACCTGTACCATTTTGGCCCGTTACAAGCACTCTGGCATCAGTCGGGGCAACTAGTTCTATGGTGGACATAATCTGTCCGATGCATTTGGATTGGCCTACAATGGGCTGGAACCGTGTATTGGAGACTTTGGTCTGGAGCACTTTGCGTTCCGTTATGAGTTCGGACTTATCCAGGGCGTTTCTAAGGGTGATCAGCAATCTGTTGAGATCCGGTGGCTTGGATATAAAATCAAAAGCTCCTTTCTTGACCGCTTCAACAGCGGTATCAATCGAAGCATGGCCTGAAATCATGACCACAGGGGTTTCCCGGGAGATTTCCTGGATTCTGTCCAGAGCATCCATGCCGTCCAGTTTTGGCATTTTGATATCCAGGATGATGACATCATAAGGGTTCTGCTTGATCTTGACAAGGGCTTCCATGCCGTCACATGCCTCATCAACCTCATATTTTTCAAACTCGAGGATATCCCTCAGGGTGTGACGTATACTGCGCTCGTCGTCGACAATCAGGACTTTTGACATGGCCATTTAGTATTAGTTGAAGAAAAGATATGATGATTTATTATCAAAAGTATAACATTGATTCTAAATAGTTTATAATTTATATAAAAAAATATATGTTAAGGTAACCTTTTAAAAGTCTATTTGATACGTTGCTGGAGCACCACAGTGAGACAGTTGAACTGTATACTCCTGTTAACTCAGAGGAATCTTATGCCAGCCGTTGCAGGAGTTTGCTCCAGCAGCCACGAGGAATCTTATGCCGGCCGTTGCAGGAGTTTGCTCCAGCAGCCATGAGGAATCTTATGCCGGCCGTTGCAGGAGTTTGCTCCTGCAACCATGAGGATATCTAAAGCAATTCCCTCATTATTTTCGTTAGGTATCTCGGTGGTTGGCGGAGCAAATAATTCGACTCCAGCTCACTGCAACGCTCCATCCAACGGCATTATTGTTAATCCTGTGGTCCGAAAAGAGCGGATAAGGCTATATAGGCCATTAGGCCCATGCCAGTCTCCAGAGCTGCCTCATTGATATCAAACCTACTAGAATGGACCGGAAAATTCTTTTCGGTCTCCGACCAGCCGGTACCCAGCCGGTAAAAGGAAGCAGGTACTTTTTGAGAGTAGAAAGCAAAATCCTCAGAGGTCATACGCTGTGGTAATTCATGGACTTTATCTTCCCCCAGATAGGCTATTGCCGCATTCCTGCATAGGGAGGTTACAGCTTCGTTGTTAATGAGGGTTGGATACCCGGTAACGATTTTCACATCTGCAGTAGCACCGGATGCCTGGCAAATATTTTCTACAAGATGCTGGATCCTTTGATGCGTAGCAGCTCTCCATTTTTCATCCATCGCCCTGAGTGTGCCTTCGAGGCGGACGATGTCAGGGATGACATTTGTAGCCCCCCCTTCCGAATAGATCTTTCCAATAGTTAGCACACCAGGTGATAAAGGATCAATGGTTCTGCTGACAATCTCCTGCAAGGCAGTGACTACGCGTGCTGAAATGACAATAGGATCAACACATAAATGAGGGGTGGCAGCATGCCCACCTTTGCCTGTGATAGAAATATAGATTTCATCCGAGGAAGCCATGTATAGGCCATTCCTGAAACCTACATGACCTGCCTGAAGTGGTGGATGTACATGCTGTGCAATAATCCAGTCAGGAGACCCCACACTAAAAAGTCCCTCATCCATCATCAGGGATGCACCGCCAGGAAGTTTTTCTTCACCGGGTTGGAAGATCATGCGGATTTCTCCATGAATTGATTTTTTGTTTTCATGCAGTATCACAGCAGCACCCAGCAGACTGCTTGTATGTACATCATGACCGCAGGCATGCATGATACCTTCATGTTGTGAACGATAGGACACATCATTTGCCTCCGTAATGGGTAATGCATCCATATCTGCTCTCAACATGACTAAAGGACCATCAGCATCTCCCCTTACTGAAGCCACAATGCCGTATCCTGCCCAGCCCTCCGTGAAAGGAATTTCATATTGCGTCAGGAAAGCTTTGATACTTTCACTGGTTCGTTTTTCTTCGAAGGATAGTTCCGGATGTTGATGTAGATCCCGCCTTATAGCAATGATAGAAGGCAGCAATCGTTTTGCAGATGAGATGACAATAGAGATGAGGTCACTGGCCATAGCCGGAGTTTATTTTTCCTGTTTTTTTCAATTGCGAGAACAGTATGGACAGATCAGTAGTCCAATGATAGTCGCGGGCATAAACATAGTGAATGTGCTGCAGTTTTCTGGTCAGGTCTGATTCGTCCCGGGGGTATGCCGGATGCAATACGCCAGGAGCCAGCTTTGGTAAAGAGGGTAGCATAGGATCAAGCGGGTGATAGGAAACCCATGTTTTTTTACCCGAAATGACCAGAAATAAATTTTGTAAAAAACGGATTGGATTTATAATGATAAAAACAAGTACCGGAGAAGCAGCCAGGAGCACAAATGAAGAGATAATATCAAATAATCTTTTTGATCTTCTGGCAGAGGGTTCTGTAAGTTTAAAATGGATGCGGATAGCATAAGACTCGCCGGCTATATCCTTTCCCATACTACCCACGATATTCATCGTCGTAGAAGCAGCTAACATATAACGTAAGCCTGGTCCTAATCTGGTCATGCTTGCGGTAAATACAGAAAAAGGAACGTCCTGTGCAGAAAAGATAATCTCCTTGATCTGGTAGATACGGATCAGGTCTTCCAACTGGGCAATGGATCCGATATGTCCTTCAGGGATAATTTCAGTATTATTTTCATGGGGTGAAACCGTTCCCAATACTTCAATATGGTCTTTAGAACGATTGATGAGTTCTTTGATCCTTCCCGCTTCTTCTTCACCAGCGACAATAATTGCTTTACGGTCTATTTGCTGGCCGGCCTGAGTAGAACCGGCGCTCCATGGATTTAATTTTGATCTGGTCAGGATGAGCCATACCATGTAGAATAGTGAGCCCAACAGGATGACCATCCTTGATGACCTTACATAAACCGGCAGGATCGCATAAATGACAAGGATGATCAGTATGCCTGAAAAATAACCGAGCCATGAAGATCTTTTTGTAAACGGCTTGTCATACCCTCCATTGAGATGCATCGCCATGAGCATGATGCAGGTATAGAGGGGTATATTAAAATAAAAAAACGCAGGCTGAAAATAATCAAGGGACTTATAGCGATAGAGTGCCCAAGCTTTACTGACGATAAAAAAAGAACTGCTGATCAAGATGGCATCCATCATTACAGGCCACCAACGGGTGGCATTTTGCCGGATCAGTTGGATGAGGCCGTGAAAATAAATAGCCAGTTGAATCAATACTTTTTGCCCGCTGAACTCAGGATGCTTTTGCGTAAAAATGAGCATGGCCTGGTAAAAGGTCAGGATATAATTCAGTGATGATTTTCGTGTTGATTCACCTTTGTAATGTATGATGCTCGTGGTCGGCAGATAATAAATAAAGTATCCGGTCTTGGTGATGCGATAGGAGAGATCAATATCCTCTCCGTACATAAAGAAGTCTTCGTCGAGGTATCCGGACATCTCCAGTGTTACTTTTCGCATAAACATAAATGCACCGCAAAGCACCTCTACTTTTGCTGTTACATTTTCACCTATCTGCCCTTCGTAATAATGATTCCATGTAGCTGAACGCGGGAAAAGTCTGTATAGCCCGGTCATCTTCATAAAGGATGCTGACAAGGTTGGCAAACCTCGTTTTGATTCAGGAAGAAAACGACCACTTCCATCAAGCATTTTTACACCAATGGCTCCGGCATCCGGATGTTGATCCATGAATTGTATGCATGTTGAAAAAGTGTCGCCCGAAACAATGGTATCAGGATTCAGCAGTAGGATAAACGCTCCTTGCGCAGCAACGATACCCTGGTTGTTTGCCTTGGCAAAGCCCTGGTTATCCTGGTTGGCGATCATCCGCACATCCGGAAAGTGTTGGCGTACCAGTTGAGCAGTCCCGTCTACTGAAGCATTATCTACGACAATGATTTCTCCCTCGATATTGTTCATGGCCTGTCGGACAGATCGCAGACAGTTATCTAAAAAGGGATAGACATTGTAGCTGACGATAATAACGGAGAGTCTCAACAAGGGGTGGATTAAGCGTTCTCAGTCAGTTCGATACTGGTCCGCGCTACGATCGAACGGCCAAGGGTGAGGCCATCCGCATATTCAAGTTCGCCTCCGAAGGAAACCCCCCTCGCGATGATACTGATGCGTACCGGAAAGGTCTTGAGTAATTTGCCTAGGTAGAAAATCGTGGTTTCACCTTCTATGGTCGGGCTGATCGCCATGATCAGTTCTGTGATTTCACCTTTATGAAGCCTTTCCATCAGTGAATTGATGTTGAGATCCTGAGGGCCAACACCTTCAATAGGGGAGATGATGCCACCTAATACGTGATACAGTCCATGATACTGGCCAGTATCTTCAATAGCCATTACATCTCGCTCTGATTCGACAATGCAGACTGTATGTTGATGGCGGGATTGATCTCCGCAGATGCCGCATACATCGCCATCAGCGAGGTTGTGGCATGTTTTACAGTTTTGGATATTCTGCCGTATGCCGTTTAACCCATCAAGTAATTCAGGCAGTAATGTGTTCTTGTTTTTCAACAGGAAGAGGGCGATGCGCAATGCACTTTTACGGCCTATTCCCGGCAACTGACCTATAGTCCGGATGGCATATTCAAGATGACGGGAGGAGTATTGCGACATATATGTTCAAATTTATACAAAAACCCCTGAGTAAGATAATGGGGCATGGCTACACCAGCATCGCTACCGGATTCTCAAGGTATTGCTTCAACGTTTGCAGGAATTTTGCACCAGTGGCGCCATCGATTACCCTATGGTCGCATGATAAAGTCACTTTCATGATTTTTGAAGAGGTCACTTTTCCATCGATCATAGACAATTCTTCTGCGATCGCGCCCACGGCCAGAATAGCTGCATCAGGTGGATTGATGATCCCTGTAAATTCATCGATGCCAAACATGCCGAGGTTTGAAACAGTGAACGTATTGCCTTGCATTTCCTGAGGTTGAAGCTTTTTACTACGGGCTTTATCAGCCAGGTTAGCAACATATGCATTGATGTCTCTTAGCCCCATCTGGTCTGCAGCAAAGAGTACCGGAACGAGAAGGCCTTCTTCGACAGCCACAGCGACTCCGATATTGATGTCTTTGTTGATCCGTATTTTATCTCCAAGCCAGGAGGAATTGACAGCTGGATGCTGACGCAAGGCAACTGCACATGCCTTGATGATAAAATCATTGAAAGAGATGCGGGTTTCTGGCTGCTCATTGATGAGTTTTCGGGCATCCGCAGTTTTATCCATGTTGATCTTCATGGTGAGATAAAAATGCGGGGCAGAAAATTTACTCTCGACAAGCCTTTTTGCTATGGTCTTGCGCATCTGGGATAACGGCACGTCTCCATACTGAGGCGATGCATTGGCCTTATTGGGACCGGATGGTGGAGACGATTTGGCAGCCACAACGTTTTCAACATCTCTTTTTACGATACGTCCTCCATCACCTGTCCCGGTAACAGTATTGAGATCAATTCCGGTTTTGGAAGCTATAGATTTGGCAAGGGGAGACGTTTTTATTCTTGGTTCACTTTCTGTCGCTATAGACGCCTTTTCTTCTATGGTTACTTTGGTCTCCGTTGTATTGGTGATCGCCGTAGTTGTTTCTTTTGAGGTGTTCGTTGGTTCGGCAACTTTTGTTTCTCCGGCAAGGATAGCTTTATAGTCTTCATCTTTTCCACCGATTACTGCCAGGATATCATTCACCGCAACGGGACCTTCCTTGACACTGATATACAATAAATATCCTTCGTGGAAGCTTTCAAGCTCCATGGTAGCTTTGTCTGTTTCAACCTCGGCAAGGATATCACCGGGAGATACTTTATCACCAATTTTTTTGAGCCAGCCCACGATATTTCCTTCTTCCATCGTGTCACTCAGTCTGGGCATTCTGATTATCTCAGCCATTCGGTATCAGGTATTTAAGCGGTGAATTTAAGGATATACACCAGAAGCAAGGGTATATGGGTCGCAAAAAAAATCAAAAGCCCCGGACCGGTAATAGGTCTGGAGCTTTTGAATACACAAAAAAATCTATCTCAAATAACCCTATGCATGATATAAAAGGACTAATAACCAGAGTTGTAGTTTCCGGAATATTTTGAGCCTGGTCTCGAAGAGCCCGGGGTATTTTTTCCGGCTTCCGGACCAGTCGGACGTCCCATTTCGGTATCAGTCGAAGTCGCCACGTGAAATTCTACGCGACGGTTCATGTAATGTTTATATTCTTCGGTAGTGTTTGTATTGAAACCATCTTTGAGGCCGGCTACCATCGGCGATTCTTCGCCACCATAGGTCAGGATAAAACGTTCACGTGGTATACTGTATTTGCTGGCTAGGAAATTAATAGCTTCATTGGCCCTGTTGTAAGACAGTACATTGTTATACTCATTGGTACTCCTGTTGTCCGCAAATCCATTAGTTACGACCTTGATTTCCGGATGTGAACGCATCACAGATGCAATATTATGCAATGAACCATAGAATTCAGGTTTTACGTAATACTTATCCAGATCGAAGTGAATCATAGGCAGAAACCAATTAAGGTTTGATTCCATAGCCGCTGAACGCTGATTTACTAGTGCAACCACATCATCTTCGGTCATATAATCCTGAGGAACCTGAGCTACACCTTCACGGCTTACTTCATATCCTGGAGGTGAATAGGGCTCTTCATCCTTGCAATCCACTACGCCATCTCCGTCACTGTCAAGGGTAACACCTCTGGTGTCAACCGGACAACCAGCGGCTGTATTGATTTCCTGATCCGTCATATCAATGACACCATCACCATCAGTGTCCGTGAGGTCAAATTTAGGCCGCTGCTTAAGTTCAGCGATATCATTTAGCGAAGCATCCAGAGGATTTACCCAATAGAGCGGTTCGATTCGTTTGTCTTTTGAACCAATATTGATCCCGAGCCTGATAGAGGTGTAGTGAGGAATGTCATTACTGGAGGTGGTAGAAATATCATTTTGTTTTTCAAACCCGTCAAGGAGATCATTATCACTCAGGAGAATACGATGTTCAATCCCCAGGTTGATACGCTTTGACAATTTTCTGGAAAGACCGATGGAAAAACTGAAATGGGGGATCACCGTCTTGTAGTCACCAAATGATATAACATCCTGCTCTACGCCTCCGGGGGTTTCAAAATCTCCATCCAGTAAATTCTTCAGATTTTCCCTTGACTGATTTCTGCCATCTTTTGTGGTAAGGTTCAAACCTTCTGTGACAGCGGCAAAGTTGTATAACTGACCGTTGGCATCTATTAGGTCCACACCGACTTTAGGGATGTTGACCCCAAGGCCTATTGAAGTATACAGATTCCATTTGTTGTAAGGGCTGTGAAAAAGCACATTCCCTATATTGAGAACTCCTTCGGCTGTAAAGGCCAAAACCTTGGTTTCATAATTCCGGTGAATATTATCGTCGTTTGTACTCTCATCGGTGTATCCAGCCAGAATTGGGAATTCATCAATATTCTGCTGATAGGTGCGCTCAGACTCTAAATAATTATAATTCCTGGCATCATATCCCCGCGAGGTCTGGTAAGATGCATCCAGACGCCAGGAGAGTGCATAGTTGATGGCTTTACGGATATGGAGTCCAAATCCATAACCTGCCGGAAACGGGGCTTCAACATCACCGGAAATAAAACCGGAACCGCCATGTAGGCCAAGCTCCCACATACTCTTTGGTTTGGCTGAATATTTGGATTGACCACTCCTCCAGAGTTTATTCTGCTCTGGATTAACTGTCATTTCATCGGCTATGTCCGGAGACATAAACTCTCCTGTTGCTGTCTGCGCTCGAAGGGGGCTAGTAAAAAAGAAAGGGAGACTAAACAACAGGACAAGGTGTACTCGTGTCATAGGGTTCAGGTTTAATGAAGAAAGACTATTTGTGTTTTACAAAAGTATTCTATTTCTCCTAGATATGCTATATAGCCAGCAAAATTCATTCCGTGATCCTTATTAATTGGAATCAGAATGAGGTAGTTATGAGAAATATTAACATATTAAATTATTATTTAATATATTTACCTCATGATATCTCATTGGTTTGTTCCGGACGAAAAATCGTCCATTCGCCCTGAGCGGTTGAGTAAAAACTCCCTTTGGCATAAGGTCAGATTTCTTCACGATCAGGATGTTTCCTCCCTTGACAGCGACCTTTTGGTGATCAGTTTTGACAGGACGATGTCCCAGCGGATAAAGAAAAATCTTTACCAGTTTAGTTCAACACCCTCCCTGGCCCTGAATATTGTGGATTGTGGGAATTTTACCCAAAAACAAGCTGAGAGCATTGTCCCGGTCTTGAAGGAGATCAGGGAAAGCGGTGCTATGGTGCTGTTGCTGGGTGCTCCGGTAGGTTTCATGCGGTTTCAGGTGGAGGGCATTCGTATGGCCAGTATGATCAGGGAATCTAATCTGGATGATGATGTTTATCTCCGTAATGCGCATTCAGGGACCATGTATCAGTATATCGGCACGCAAAGACACCTTGTCTCAGAGACTCATTTAAATGTTGAAGGTCACCTGCGCCTGAGTGATTTGAAAGATGAACTATATTTGGCCGAGCCATGCATCAGGGATTCAGATGTCATGATTTTTAACTGTGACAGTATGAGCGCAGCTGAGGCCGGTTACGTCACAGGGATGTCCGGAAGCGGCCTTACGGTGATAGAAGCCTGCCAATTGTTCAGGTATGCTGGTGCTGCACAATCGCTTTTTTCAGCGGGGATATACGGCTACTCGCCGGAGGCAGATGAATCAGGTATGATGGGAAATGCAATAGCACAGATGATATGGTATCTCCTCGAAGGTTCCACATTGCGAGAAAATCCGGAGAAAAGTCCCCTTACGCAGTATCATGTCCAATCCAAAGATCATGAGCATGTATTATTATTTTTCAAAAGTGAACTGTCGGGGAGATGGTGGATAGAAAATAAGGCTGGACGTAAAGTTGCCTGTTCTCACCAGGATTATAGAAAAGCCTGTGAAGAAGACTACAGCGAACTGATCATCAGATCCGTATTGGGATAACCCCCTTTATTATATTTTCACGGCTCGAGAAGGTGCTCTAATAGCATGGACCTGGATCCTTTCAGCAGCATAACTCTTCCGCTGAACTTGTCCCATCGCCATCCTGCCTTTAGTGAATGGATATCATCAAAAGGTGTGATGCGCGAATCATTAAAAGCCAGCGCTCCATAGGCTTGTGTAAAGGCATTACCCACGATATAGATGCTGTGGAATGACATCGAGGCAACAAGCTCAAGCATCTGGCGATGAGCAGAAGGACTCTCCGGACCCAATTCTTTCATGTCTCCTAATACAATAACTCCATCAGGATATTGTGCAGCAAAGGAACGAACCGCAAGTTCCATACTTGATGGATTGGCATTGTAGGCATCCTTGACGATGAGACAACCATTATAGGTGATGACTTCTGATCGATTAGCTCTTGGGATAAAACCGGAGAGCGAATCAACGATTATCTTTTCATCGACTTTAAAGTGCCGCCCAACAGCCAATGCCGCTAACATATTCGAAGCATTGTAATGGCCAAACATGGAGGAATGAAAAGTCAGACCGCTATGTTTGTCAGTCATGGTGAAACCGGGTTCACCGGTATGAGCAGTATAGGAAAAATCATTTTGTGGTTGCGCAGACGAACCTAATCCAAAGGTTACTTTTTTTTCCAGGGCTTCACCGATTTCTCGAAGATTCGGGTCATCGGTATTGACAAATCCGACACCATGATGTTCTCTGAGATAGTCAAAGAGTTCCCCTTTGGCTTTTTTTACACCTTCCACTGAGCCGAACCCTTCAAGGTGGGCTTTACCAATGTTCGTGATCAGTCCATGTGTAGGTTCTGCGATTGAACAGAGTGTAGCGATTTCACCTCCATGATTGGCTCCCATTTCACAGACCACAAATTCAACATCAGGGGTTATCCCCAGCAGCGTCAGCGGGACACCAATGTGATTATTGAGATTGCCGGCTGTAGCATGAACTTTAAATTTCCAGGCGAGAACATCTGTTATTAACTCTTTAGTTGTGGTTTTACCATTGCTGCCGGTAATGGCCAGGACCGGAATCTGAATTTGGCGGCGGTGGAAATTAGCAAGTGACTGGAGGGTCTGCAATGTATCTTCAACGTGGATCAGTTGGTCACCTGCAAGTGAAATATCTGATACAACAGCATAGGCAGCACCTTCACGGATAGCCTGTAGCGCAAAAGCATTCCCGTCAAAATGGGCTCCTTTCAAAGCAAAGAAGATACTTCCCGGCATTATTTTTCGGGTATCTGTGGAAATAAAAGGAAACTCCTGAAAGATGGAATATAAGGTGGAGATAGACATTGGCAACTATAGATAATTCGAAGGAAATATAGTAAAAATAAAACCGCCCAGTCAGAAAGAAAGGGCGGTTTTTACTTTATGGAATATGTCTTATATCTTTATTTATAGCGACGTGATGATTTGGCACTGCCTCCGCCAAAATCATGACCACCAATCTCACCGCCAGGCTCAGATCCACCAATTTGGTGCATGGCGCATCTGAAACCGATCGTACGGTCACCTTGGGTTTGGTTTTTAAACCTTCTGGCTGCAGGAGATAACCAAAACAAACGGTCAGCCCATGATCCACCTTTGATAACACGTGAGCTATCATTTATTAAACTAGTTTCGCCATATCCGTAGAAAACCACTTCGTCATCATCGTCCTTGTAGTCAAGAACATTACCCTTTTGGTAATTTTCACGCAAGGCGGCTACAGAATCCTCAACAATGGCATAGCGAATACGTCCAAGGCTATCTTTTTCAACAGGTTTTCCGTTTTCATCGATAACCCGCTGTTGGAAAATATTACCCCGGAAAGGGTTGAGATCATGACCTTCAACATCACGTAGCGACGTGCTGGTCATAGGCCTGAACAGGTCACCAGTCCACTCACTCACGTTGCCGGCCATGTTATACAGACCGAAATCATTAGGAAAGAAGGCTTTAACAGGCGCTGGGAAAGGTGCATTATCATTTGGCTTGCCGGCAGTACCCATGTAGTTACCTCTGGACTCCTTGAAGTTGGCCAGCATTCTGCCCTGGTTTTTGTCATGAATTTTATAACGGGCCGTATTTCCATCCCATGGATATATCCTGCGGTCTGAAATCAACTCATCCTTTTTAGAGAGGCTATTGCCCTGGAGGGCTAAGGCTGCATATTCCCACTCAGCTTCTGTTGGAAGCCTGTATGTAGGAAGTAAAATGCCGTCTTCAAATCTTACAGGGCGCTCACCGCCGGTCTTGAGATCTGGCAGATTCTTCTTTACACTGCCCTGATACTGACCTACGAGGTACGATTCCGTATTGAAGTTGTCAGCGTCTTTCTGGTCAACATTGAGATTGAGAACTCCTTTCTCAACCAGCAGCATCTCGTTGACGCGGTCAGTACGCCATTGGCAGAATTTATTGGCTTGCTCCCAATTGACCCCGATGACCGGATAATCAGCATAGGAAGGGTGGCGGAAATAAGTCTCCACTAATGGTTCATTGAAGGAAAGTTCTTCTCTCCAGACCAGAGTGTCAGGAAGGATACTTAAAACCTCCTGTGGGTAGGATTCGCCGTAAACGCGTCTTGTCCAGTATTCAAATTCACGGTAGTGTGAGTTGGAAACCTCGCTTTCGTCCATCAGGAACGAGGAGACCGTAACCCTTCTGGGTACGTTGTTCCAATCATAGGTTACATCCTGATCGGTAAGACCCATCGTAAATGTACCACCATCAATAGGAATAAGACCCGGGCCTATTTCCAGATCGCCGTGAGATCCTTTTTCAAAGCCGCCCCATTCCTGGTCATTGTATTTCCAGCCGGTAACGGATGAACGATCGGATTTCTTACAGGCGACAAAACCTAACATCAATAGTGCTCCAGCACTGATTAAAAGAAATTTCTTCATTCTAAACTGAACGTGTTTGTTAAACGAGGGACAAATATACATTTTCTGAAACGTAACCAGGGGGTAATTATTGTTTTGTTTTGCCTCGTGTTCCCACAACAAAAAGTATGCCCTGACCGTAGGTGTTGAATTACCTGAAGATCATAAGGCAATCATTATATCTGGATTCTTTTACTTCCGTTTTCATCACAAAAACGAGCCCTATTTCATGTGTGCCTCCACTCAACGGGAATCCAGAAATCGTATAATCATAGCTGTAGCCTATTCTTAATTGGCTGGTTCTTAGTCCAATAGAGGCGATAATGGCCTCGGATTGACCAGATGAAACCCGGTAGTGTCCTCCAAAGCTGACCGAGCCGGCGTCAAACGTAACTCCACCATTGATTTGTTGAAAGGGGCCTTGCATGACATATATTAGCGCTGGTGAAAGGGTTAGCTCAGTCCTGGTATTAAATACGTTGGAAAAAACGGGCCAGGTCCCCCCTCCATGTAGCGTCCACCGCATCGGTATACCTGGTGAAAGTGAAGGGTTTATATCTAAAAAATCAGGTTTTGGTTGATTCAGGTGCCTGATCGATAACCCTCCATAAAGTCTCTCTCCATATAAAACAAATCCCAGGCCTAGGTCAGGATAAAAGACTGTATTTTTTTCCGGAGCAACTTCTTCGGTAGGGAATGGACTGCCTCCGGGGCTAATGGTGCCAAGATAGTCGTCTATCTGGTCACCAAAGCGGAGTTGATCCCAGTTTAAGGTGGATTGGACGAAGCCTATTTCAGTACCCATTTTTACGAACAAATCATCATTGAGGCGAAGTCGGAATGAAAAGATTCCAGCGGCCTTAATGGTCTTCAGGATGCCATTTCCTGCGTCATCCGAGAGGATCCATAAGCCTGCACCGCTATTGATCGCAGGGAAAAACTGGTCATACGAGACAGCATAGGTCCTGTAGGCATTATTGAAACCCGGAAACTGGTTCCGGTAATTTGCCGAAAACCTGGGTGCTTCGGTCAGCCCTGAAAGGCCGGGATTGAGCTGCAATGGGGACAGATAGAACTGGGAAAAAACAGGATCCTGTGCAGTTAAATAGCCAGCTATTAAAACAAGAATTACGGAGCTAAAACTCTTCAGTTTTAACACAGAAAAACTTGCCGGTTGGATGACAATCCTTTTGATCTGATTATACGGGATAAGATGCATTGATGTTCTGCAATATTAATTCTTTTAGAGTAGGTAACGCCGAAACTCACCTAATACGTCCGTTAATCAACAAAAAGACCTAGCTTTTGTCAACAATTGACCAAAAAATTTATTTCAGGATAGCAATAGTTATTGGTCAGTAACGTTTTATTAACGATTTTTAAGACTCCACTTCAGGCCGGAAAATCATATGAACAGACTTTTCACACTTCTTTTATTTATATGTTTCTTGTCTGCAGACCGGTTGGATGCCCAGCGGGTACTGCAGCACAAGTTTCTTTTAGCCTGGTCTGAAGACCCTAATCTGTCATTTGACGGAGCAGGTGAATTTTCTGAGAACCCAGCACTCCCTGTCTACACATTCAGGTTTCCATTGGAAGGTTCTTCAAACCTCTCGGTTGCATTAAGCGTTGAAGCAAATGATCAAGTAACGATCACTGACAGCGGGCTATATGCTGATATTCCGGAAGAATATATTGTTGGTTCCAGTATAGAGCAGGAGCGTGGAAAATGGTTCGGCAGAGTCTGGATCATGCCGTTGGTTTCGATGGCCGATCAAAAGGCAGAACGGATCACCAGTGGAATACTATCTATACGTATCAATCCGCTATTTTCGGGTGGAGTAGTGCGTTCGGGGCCAGAATTTAAAGAAAATTCAGCGCTTAAAGAAGGAAGCATTCACAAGTTATCAATAGACCAGCCCGGGATTTACAAACTTGATTTCAATTTTGTAAAGGACAAACTAAAGATAGACCCATCATCTATCTCTCCTTCAAATATTGGCATCTTTGGAAACGGAGATGGACGCGTACCCCAATGGAATTCAGCTCCCAGGATTGACGATCTGGAACAATCTGCCTCCTATGGTTTTGGACTGGATGACGGTCAGTTCAACCCGGGAGATTATCTCCTTTGGTATGCTGAGGGTACTCATCACTGGGCCTACGATTCTGTTGAGAGGGTCTACAATATGGAGTTTAATAACTATGATGAAGTCAATCATTATTACGTAATCGTAAATGGGCCAGCACGAACATCAATTCAAAGCAGAGCGAATGGAACAGCAAGTGATTTTGTCTCGGAATCATCAATTGATTTTCAACGACTCGAAGAAGATAAAGTAAATCTATTGGGTCGTTATAGGCCACCGGGCTCCGGCCAGGAGTGGTATGGTGATGAGATGACCGTTGTGAAAGAAATTGACTACACAGACCGGTTTGATTTAAGGGATCTTATAGCTGAAGATACCATTCATTATAAAGTGAGATTTGCCGCCAGAGCAGCCAATCTGACCAGGTTCTATTTTCGCATTGATCAAAAAGAAGTAGGTCGCAATGTAGGCGGTGTGGATTTGGTTAATTATGAATCTTCATTTGCCAACGATGCCCTTTTGCAAGGAGACTTTGTTCCAGGGGCTCCAATACAAAATATTGTCGTCAGATACCCGGATGCCAGCGGGGTGAATTCCCGTGCATGGGTTGACTACATTCAACTTAATATCAGAAAGCAAAATGTATACAGGCCAGGAAGCCCGTTGTACATCCGGGATCCACGTTCTACGTATGCTGGTACACCGGAGTACACAATGCAAGGGGTTACTTCCGGATGCCAGATCTGGGATATTTCCAAACCACTGATACCTATCCTCCAACAATATACCATTGGAACAAAAACAACCTTTATAGACTTTCCCGGAAATGCTGCACCGGATGAATTTATATGTTTTAATCCGGCAACAGATATCCTCATCCCTGTCTATGAGGGGGCCATTGCCAATCAAAACCTTCACAATCTGCATCGGGCTGATTTAGCGATTATTTATTATGATGAGTTTGAGGAGGCAGCAATGAAGATTGCAGAACACAGAAGGACCCATAGCCATCTTGAAGTGGTGGCTATACCTGCAAGCCAGGTTTTCGAAGAATTTGGTGGTGGTTCAAAAGACCCTTCTGCCATCCGCGATTTTGCAAGGATGTTATATAAGCGTGATGCCGATTTCAAATATCTCTTATTATTAGGTGACGCAACGTATGATTATTTAAATCATTTTACAGATCTGCCTTACCAAAATTTTATTCCGGCTTTCGAGACAGAAGAATCACTGGATCCGATTCGTTCCTTTCCCTCTGATGATTATTATGCGCTCCTCGATGATGATGAAGGTGACAACCTGATTGGTGCTATAGACATTGCAGTTGGTCGTCTGCCTGTAAGTGAAGCTGCTGAAGCGTTGGAGATTGTCGATAAAATTATCCATTATGATACCAGCCCATCAACACTCAACGACTGGCGTTCAAGAATCGTCATGGTAGCTGATGATGAAGATGGAAATACGCATTTGAATCAGGCAGATGGATTGGTCGTACAGACGATAAATGAAAATCCTGACCTGAACGCCCATAAAGTTTATCTGGATGCCTTTCCGCAGGAGTCTACTCCCGGCGGAGACCGATATCCTGCAGTCAATGAGGAAATAGATCTCAATATGAAAAAGGGGGCTTTGACAGTGACCTATATGGGTCATGGAGGGCCAAATGGATGGTCACAGGAAAGGGTATTGGGTATCAACCAGTCCCAATCATATGATAACCTGGACAACATGCCACTTTTTATCACGGCGACATGTTCTTTTGCCGGTTATGATGAACCTGGATTTATAAGCGCAGGGGAGCATCTATTACAAAACCCTGAAGGAGGGGCTGTTGCTTTGATGACCACCGTCAGAGCAGTCTATTCCGGGTCCAATGAGCGCCTGACACGTGCTGTCTTGAAATTACTCTACACACCCGATTCAACAGGAGCTTATCTAACGATGGGAGAGGTACTTCGTAGAGCAAAAAATGTAAACGCAATTGATACGCTTGATAATAATGCAAGAAAGTTTACGCTGCTTGGTGACCCTTCACAATTACTTGCCATTCCGAAGTATCAGCTTAAAGTAACCGAAATCGGTGGTAAGCTTATCGGTGGAGGTATATCAGATACACTGAGTGCACTCGAAAAGGCAAGTGTCTCCGGAACGGTTATTAACCAACAGGGTGAAATACTTACAGATTTTGACGGACAGTTGTTTCTAACCCTGTTTGATAAAGTCCAGGTAAGCAAGACCCTGGCTAATGATGCGTCAAGTACGGTCAAACCATTCGCCTCACAGACCAGGCAGTTGTTTAAAGGTACAGCAACCATTGTTGCAGGCACATGGTCTATAGAGTTTGTATTGCCTAAGGATATAGATTTTACATTTGGTCAGGGAAAGATGAGTTTATACGCTCATAATGGTACCACAGATGCGTCTGGCTATACGACCGAATTTATTGTCGGAGGCGTATCGACAAGCGGGCTGACAGATAATCTCCCACCAGTGATCAAACCCTTTATGAATGATACCAATTTTCTTTCCGGTGGTATCACAGACACTGATCCTGATATTTATATTCAACTGAGTGACGATAACGGAATCAACGTTTCTGGAACAAGTATAGGTCATGACATAGAAGCCATTCTCGATGGTGATGACAGGAACAGTTTAATCCTCAATGATTTTTATCAGGCGTCTCTTGATGATTATGCCAGTGGCGAAGTTCGTTATCCCTTGTCGTCTCTTTCACCCGGGTTACATACCTTGAAAGTAACTGCCTGGGATCTTGCTAATAATCCTGCAGAAGCTTACCTTGAATTCTTTGTCATAGACAGTGATGGCCCCATTCTTAAAAACCTGTTCAACTTTCCAAATCCTTTTTCAGAGGAAACCTTCTTTCAGTTTGAACATAACCGCCCCGGTGTGATCATGGACATGGACCTTGACATTTTTGACCTTTCCGGACGGCGTGTCAAGAATATATCCCTCGATAGTTACGTTTCTGACGGGTATCGGATAGAAGATTTGTACTGGGATGGCTTGAATGAGGCTGGCGTTGAGGTGGTGCCTGGCATGTATGTATTCAAGTTAAAAATCGTCTACAAGACGAATGGAAATACGGAGACTATAGAAAGCGATGTCGAAAAACTCGTCATCCTCAGATGATTTCAATTAAACTATCTTTGCATTCATTTTTTTAAATAATTCAGATTTTCATGAAATACATTTCACTCTTTGTATTAATGTTTTCTGTGGTTAGCACGGCTAAGAGCCAGTATTGTGATCCCGCAACAGAAAATTGCCCTAATGCCATTATTTCGGCTGTCCCATTCCTCAGGATCGTTCCAGATGCCAGATCAGCGGCTATGGGGGATGGCGGAATCGGTATGTCCGCTGATGCAAACTCTATGCACTTCAATGCATCAAAACTGGCTTTTGTGGAGAACGATCTTGGCCTCGCTGCCAGCTATTCACCATGGCTCAGGTCATTAGGCCTACAGGATGTCTACCTCGCCTATCTCGCCGGATACAAGAAAATAGGGGAGAATCAAACCCTGGGAGCATCTCTCCGCTTTTTCTCACTGGGCGCGCTTGAGTTTACAGACATCAATGGTCTGTCACTAGGCCAGGGTAACCCAAATGAATTTGAAGTGGCAGTAGCCTATGCAAGGAAACTCTCTACTAAGTTTAGCGCAGGCCTTACAGGTAAGTTTATATACTCCAACCTCGCAGGCGGCCAGCAAATAGATAACATAGATATCGTACCTGCTACATCAGGAGCCGTGGATATCTCATTTACCTACGAAAACCCCATCAAAATTGCTGAAGGTGGTATGCTCAGGATAGGCGCTGCATTTAACAATATCGGCGCAAAGGTTTCCTATACGAAATCAGAATTCAAGGATTTCATCCCGGGCAACCTGGGATTGGGCGCTGCACTTGAAATGAACTTTGATGATTACAACCAGCTTACATTCCTCCTGGATTTCAACAAACTACTAGTTCCTACCCCAATCGATCCTACATCAGACGATTATGACAAGAATATGAATGGTTACCCTGATTTCAGGGAGAAGCCATTGTTTGAAGGGATTTTTGGCTCATTCACAGATGCACCAGGTGGCTTCAAAGAAGAGATGCGTGAAATATCTTTTTCAGTGGGTACCGAATATTGGTATAACAAGCAGTTTGCTTTCAGGGCAGGATATTTTTATGAGCACCCTACTAAAGGTAATCGCCAGTTTCTCACTGCAGGTCTTGGGTTGAAGTACAATATCTTTGGACTGAATATTTCATACCTTGTTCCGACCTCCAATCAACGTAGTCCGCTCGACAGTACATTGAGGTTTACCTTAATGTTCCATTTTGACGATAAAAAAGATGCCTCTGCTACAACGAATTAATTGGGATTCACAAGGGATTTTTATCCCTGAACAAATAAAAACGAAAGCCGGAAGTTATCTTCCGGCTTTCGTTTTTTTAGCTCAATGGCCAGTAGATAATGAACAGGTTGAGTTCCCATAGCCTGACCAAAGCTGTCAGGGAGATTTGATAAATAGAAAAGAAAAAAATGCATCTGTGACGGATAAGCCGGATTCTGTTGTCCCGCCCCAAAGCGGGATATCTATCATTTATCTGGGCCGGGCATTGCTGCCACGACTCTAGCTGCCTACCCCCTTCAACTATTTACATATTCCAGCGAGCCGCCAGATACCTTAGCCCATCGAAATGGTCAAAGGAATTGAAGTGTACATGGCATTTCAGCCCACAAGGTTTATCCCATATTCCGGTCGCCCGGATTATGCGTGCGCTCTTACCACACGTTTTCACCCTTACCATAAAGTAGTTTAATCCTTCATGGCGGTATAGTTTTCTGTGACACTGTCTGTCCCCGCCAAAGACGAAGCCCATCTGTTAGATGGTGCGGTGCCCTACGCTGTCCGGACTTTCCTCCCCCTCTTCAGGGAGCGATAGATTCATCACAGATGCAACCCTGTAACGACTGGATATGCCCGGAAGTTCGCATAGCGCAATTTAAATTTTGCAACCGCGGCCCATGTCTGAGCATTGAATGGTAATCATATGACAGATAATTATTTATTTATTAAATATTATCTTTATGTGATATTATGCAGATTACCTTCAACTTCTTCAGGTATCTCTCAGTGGCCGGCATCTGCCTTTTGGTGCTTCTGGCCCTGATCGGGTTTGACCATCTGTCTTATGATCGGACTCATTTTGCCCAGCAAATAGAAGAGAATATTCAGAACCTTGAAACTGAAGCGGTTTATCAGTTACGCGAAGGTGACTGGGTCGGCCAGATTCGATCAGCTCAGAAATCAGACAGGATATTATCCAATGACCTCATCAGCCAGATTGAAAAGGTGGGCCAACAACCTTTTACGATATATCTCTATCAGAACGACAGCCTGATCTTTTGGTCAAAACCAGGTCCGATTATCGACCCTGTGCACAGGGAGTTTATTAACATTCCTTGTGTCATCAGGGATCATCGGCAGGATTACTATGTCAAGAAAACGGAAATTGCGGATGGTCAGGAATTGCTGCAGGTATATTTTAAAATTCCCATTTTACCAAACCAGGAGCAAGCCTATAGTATTGGTGTCACAGAATACAAATTCGGACACCTTTCCCCCGATGATGCAACCCTGATAAGAAGCATAGATGGTTCGCCCATCGCACACATACAACTGCTGACCAGGGAGTTTTCATATTTGATGCAATCATTAATATTGATTCTCTGCATGATAACTTTTTGGGCGTTGTGTATGGCCTGGATTGTCTGGATCAACAGCAGATCAGATCAGAAGGTGTCCGGTATCAATAAGATATTGCTGCAAATTTCCGGTGTACTCGGTTTGCGTATGGCTACCTTATTCATTCCGTATCATGATTTTTTTGATCAGATTTCATTGCTCAGTCCGATCATTCAGAATATCAAATTTCCATATTCAACGGCCGATCTTTTATTAGACAGTGCTATTTTCCTATGGCTCTGCACTTTAGCCAGCAAGATTTACAGCCGTGATTTACCCGGAGGTACTGCTGCATTTTCATCATCATCTGTACGGAAGAAATGGACAGACCGAATGATGACAACCACGCATTACCTCGTAGTCATAATGCTTTGTGGGTTGACCTCATGGATATTGCGACAGGTCGTAGGACAGAGTAATTTCAGACTTGACCTTGGTGAGATTTCATTGTTTGATGTACATCATTTTCTTTCGATCCTCGCTTGCGGTCTTATTGTCATGGGCGTGTTCACATTTTCATTTCAGATTGTAACCCGCGCTATTTTTTATACGACCAATTTTTATGAGCGCATGATCGCGCTGCTTTTTGCAGGAGCACTGAGCCTCCCATTGATCTTCCTCATCCAGATTGACATTCCTTTTGTTGGATTTTATCTGGGTGTATTTATACTGATGACTCTTCTCGATTTATATATCGAGCAGGGAAACAAATCAGTGATCTGGGTGATGAGTTGGCTAGTGGCTATCTCATCTATGACCGCACTTGTTCTCTATAAGTACCAGAAGGATTTTGAAAAAATAGCCCGCACAGATATTATACTGAGTGCCCCTAGAGATTTTGGCATGAATGAAAGGTCTGAGGAAGCTATTATCGAATGGCTGCCGCACCTTCCCAGGAAATACAGTCTCGGTGTTTATCAGGAGGGGCAATTGATTTATGCACATCAATATGATTACGCGCTGGTATTTCCTGAATTCACAAGTTGGAAGGTCGGTGAGTTCCTGGAACTGGCGACCGGTAATGACCGCACGGACATAGCCATGCGGGATGCCAGTGGCCGCGTCATCCTCATCGGTAAGAAGGTCGAAGGAGTCAATCATGTAGTCTCGCTCTTCTCACTGATATTTACCGTATTTAGTTTTCTGTTGTTCCTGCTGGCTGGGCTTAATGCCATGTTTGGTTTTTTACCAAAGAACATGGAACTCACTATATCCCCAAGGCCCTCGCTGAGGAATAAAATTCAGCTCGCCGTCGTCATCATTATTATTCTTACGTTCGTGATTGTGGGGTTGCTGACTGTGTATTATATACGCTCCAATAGTCGGGCGGATGAATTGCGCCGGTATGACGAACGATTGCGGAATATTGCGGGATCAATACGACAATCACTCACCCCGGAAGTCAAAACTTACCGGGATGATATGAAGAAAGCCTCACGCATTGCGCTGGCCAATAGTGCTTCCAATAAAATCTATGATCCTGAAGGGAACATGATCCAGCAACAGGATAATCCGGGAAGTAATGATCACCAGATCGCTGTGAAAATGGCCTTTCTGCCAAAGTTGATCCTCGATGCGGGCTCACGGGATTATTACCTGTCCGGTACACATGTTGAAGAAGGGAATCCGAAACGGAGAAATGATGTTGGATTTGTCACGATCCATAATAGTGGTGCTCAGTCAGGTTATATAGAATTGACTGAGTTGTTTCCGTCCGGCAGTGAAGGAGGAGATCCAGGCTCAGCTTTTTTTATGACACTGCTCAATGCCTATGTTTTCATTTTTCTCATTGCGATAGGCATTGCTGTATTCATGAGCAGATCGATCACCGGACCTGTAGCTCAGCTGAGTGAAAAACTTAAAAAAATCCGCCTGGGTAAAAAGAATGAAACCATTCAATGGTCCATTGATGACGAGGTCGGTGAACTCATCCGTGACTATAATGGAATGGTGACCAAACTTGATGAGAGCGCGCTCTTACTGGCGCAAACAGAGCGGGATACGGCCTGGAGAGAAATGGCGAAGCAGGTGGCTCATGAAATCAAGAACCCGCTCACGCCAATGAAACTGAGCATTCAATACCTCCAGAATGCAGCTTCCAGAAATGAAGACATTGATCTTCCGGCCATGATCAAGAGAGTCAGTAAAACATTGATCGAACAGATTGATAACCTTACACACATCGCTTCTGAATTTTCGAGTTACGCGAAGATGCCAACGGCGATGAATGAAGTTTTTGTTATTAACGATGTGCTTGCTTCTGTTCATGATCTCTTCCGCAAGCGGGAGGATATGGATATTCAGCTTCAGGTTCCGATCAATGATTTATTTGTCTTTGCCGATAAAAGCCAGGTTATTCGTGTTCTTAACAATATAGTTAAGAATGCTATTCAATCGATTCCAAAGTCAAGGAGAGGTTTGATCCACATCAAGCTCACCTATACAGATGATCAGGTGATCCTTTCGATCCATGATAACGGTGTAGGCATTGATGAGCACATGAAGGATAAAGTTTTCTATCCTAACTTCACAACTAAGTCATCCGGGATGGGCCTTGGTCTTGCTATTTGTTCTGACATAATTCAATCTTTTGACGGGCATATATATTTTGAGACGGAGAAAGGTGTAGGAACAACTTTTTTTATTGAACTCCCACGTCATGCAATGAATGGAGATCATGTACCTGATCCTGCTGTTCCAGGCGACAGTAATCCCTGGTTTATGTCTGAATGACTTGACATCATTTATCATTGATGATCGAATGAGGTCAGTCTATCTCCATAGAAAATGGGTGTTGCTATGCTAATTTTTTACAGCATTGATCAGGCTCTCTGCATTTGTCAAAGCAGCTATGGAAGGGGGATCGCCACTCAGCATTTTAGCCAGTTCGATCACACGCTGGGGAGGTGTGAGGAATTGAATAGATGATATGTCTTTATCCTGTGCTGTTATTTTTGATACATGATATTGGATGGTTGCATGAGCCGCGATTTGCGGTGAGTGGGTTATCATCAGGATTTGATGGCCACCGGCAAGTGACCTGATCAGTTGTCCCATACGCCAGGCGACCTCGCCGGAAATACCTGTATCGATTTCGTCAAAAATAATGGTGGGAAGTTGCGCTTGCGCGGCATAAATGGATTTTAAAGCAAGGCTAAGTCTCGAAAGTTCACCACCTGAGGCCACTGCCTGAAGTGGTTGAAGCGACGTGCCTTTATTGGCTGAAAACATAAATTGGATATCATCCAACCCATGAACTCCTGGTGTGGTGATCGGATGAATCTCAATTGTATACTGTGCGTTTGTCATGCCAAGTTCATGGAGGAGAGCAATGACTTTTGGTAAAATTTTTTTGGCTCCTGCTTTTCGCTTCTTTGTTAGTTCTTCTCCTTTATCCTGGAGGTTCTTTATAATCCCGGCAATGGCCTCTTCCAATGCAGCAATCTGATCATTTACAGAGGAGAGAGCTGACCATTCTGTTCGAAGTGATAGCTGTACTTCAAGTAATTCTGCATCATCTCTGCACTGATATTTTTTTATAAGATTATATAGTTGATTGAGTCGGGCGTGGACCTTTGCCAGTTTTGCAGGATCGTTTTGTCCCGGACCTTCCAAACGGCCTGCTTCAAGGGCCAGGTCCTGTATCTCCACTCTTACCGCCTGAATCCTGTCTCCTATTTCACTGATGGGAGGGAAAACCGCACGGACACTTTCTATTTGTTTGATCAGACCCGTGACTTGTGCTGTCAGTGAATGGGAGCTATCACTCAGCACAGATTGCAGATGTGACAGTACATGATCAATGGCCTCAGCATGCTCAAGCATATTCTGGTTGTCTTCAAGCGAAGTTATTTCGCCCGGTACCAGTTTGGCATTTTCCAGTTCTGCCAATTGAAACGAAAGGAATTCTTTCTTGCGTGCTGAAGAGAGTTCTAGTTCTTTTGTCCTGCTCATTTCACTCCGGGCAATATTCAGTTGATTGTACAACTCAGTATACTCCTTGTATTGTGGATTAGACCCACTGATGGTATCCAGTAGGTTGATCTGGTATTCTTTGGATTGAAGAGCAAGATTATCATGCTGGTGATGAAGTTCAATCAGGTGACCGGTGACTTCCTGCAGGACCTTAAGGGAGACTGGTGTGTCATTGATAAATGACCTGCTTCTGCCACCTGTACTTATCTCACGTCTGCAGATGAGCAATGAATCATAATCCAGACCTTCCCGGCTGAACAATGGTTGAAGGGATTCTTCCTCTAATTGAAAATGTGCTTCGACAATACATTTTGAATCGTCATCCGGCAATACTTTGGTTTCTGCTCGCCGACCTAGGGCAAGACCAAGGGCCCCGAGGAGGATAGACTTACCGGCCCCGGTTTCACCGGTTATAATGGTTAGACCGGGCTGGATGTCAATATCCAGTTCCGGAATGATTGCATAGTTTCGAATGATAAGCCGGCTTAGCATAATGTTTTCCTGGTGATGATAAATGAAATAAATCTTTTCCTAATTCAATTTCGCCTGTACTTCCGGCTCTATAGGTATACCGAATTGTTTCACGGTGGGCAATACCTGAAGCGCATTGGTCTTTTGCCCAAGGAGCAACAGACTCTTCATCTTTTCATAGTAATATAGGCCTTGTTTGTTGTTGAGCTGAATGGCCCTCTCCAGGTCCGCAAGACCTTCGTTTGGCTTACTGATTGCATTTTTAATGCGCCCGCGTTCATACCATAGGTCTGCATCTTCAGGGTGCATGCTGAGGTATTTTGATATATCGGCAAGCGCGTTGTCCCATTGCCCAAAAGACTGGAAGATCAGAGACCGGTTTTTATACCCATTTGCATGATCAGGTTTTAGGATCAGGCCTTTATTGAAATCTAAAAGCGCGCGGGGTAAATTATTGGTCAGGGCATAGACGGCACCGCGATTGATAAAATACTCCCCTTCAGTGCTGTCAATGGCAATGGCGCGGTTATAATCTTCAAGGGCTATGGCGTATTGTTTTTGGTTGAAATAAAGCTTAGCTCTCGAATTGTAAAGTGCACCATCAGGTTTTAGCGTTAAAGCAGCATTATAATCCGCCAGCGCTTCTTCCGTTCTTCCCTGGTCGCGTCTGAAGTTTGCCCTGTTCCGATATGGAAGCGGAGTCTTGTCTGAATATTTGAGTACATGTGTCCACAGCGTATCACTATTGGTCCAGATTTTGTTTTGTTGCCAGGTCATAAACAGGTATAAGGCCAAAAGACCGCCAAAGCCATACACAGCGATTTTTCCGGTTTGTTTTTTTTCATTCCATAACCATTGTCCTGCATAGGCTACCATAAACATGAATCCTGCATAGGGAATATAGGTAAAGCGATCTGCCAGGAAACCCTGGCCTGCACCTACTACCTGTAAAACGAACATGACATTGAACAGGAAAAATAGAACTCCGAAGAGGAATGGCCTCCAATCTTTTTTAAAGGCGATGTAGGAGAATAATAGGATGCTAAAGGCGGCAGCAGGTCCAATAATATAAACCTCCGCCGGAAGGCTAGCAGGATATGGGTAGAGTGGGGACATATTGTACGGGAAAATAAATTTCGCTACATACACCCCTAATGAATATCCACCGATCAGTAGCCTTTGGACAAAAGTGTAGGTAGTCGTGTCATTGATCGAACCTTCATCTTTGAGAAAATAGATACCCACGAGACCAATCAGCAGAGAGAGTCCGAAAAAGGCCCATTTCTCAATCACCAGTTTAAATTGAATAGGCCGTTTAAAATAATAATCTACCAGGAGCATGGTCAACGGTAAGCTGACAGCCTGGATCTTGGCAAACAATGCAAATATGAAAAGGCCTAGAGCAGCATAAAAATATTTTTTTACATAACCTGTTTTGACATACAGTATGTAAAACCATAGTGCAGCCAGGAAAAAGGCCCCGAACAATACATCTTTTCGTTCTGTCACCCAGGCCACCGATTCCACACGCATAGGGTGTATTCCAAAAAGAAGCGCTCCCGCACCCGCAGCCAGGGTGGTCAGGTTTAAGGATCTGAATATCCTGAAGATGAAAAAAACACAAACAAGGTGGAGCAGTACATTATTGACATGATACACGGTAGGATCCAATCCAAAAATAGACCGTTCAATGGCAAAGCTCAGAATAGGTAAAGGATTGTAATTCCCGATGACCGGTTCACTGAAAATTTTAACAATATTATCCCAGGTGAGCAAGGCGGTATTGGTATTATTGGCCAGATTGTAATCGTCATCCCAGTTGACAAATTCATTGTTAAGGGCCGGAATGAAAGCAATGAAGGTTAGGGCTAAGACACCTACAATACACTTCCAGTCCTGACTGTCAAGCCTTTGGATCAAAGACTTCTTGCTTTTAGTGCCGCTCTTGGCGGTCTTCTTTAATGGTTTTTTACTGCTGGTCATAGCTCAAAATTATACAGAGAAGCTGATATATCAGATTTCGGACACATGTGTAGGTAATTCTAATTTCAATATTTAGGTGAATATATCGGACTTTCTCTGGTGCAGATATCCCACGAATGTTAATTTTGCGCCATGATAATCAATGCTGCACAATTGTGCGAGCTGCTCCAGGGTGAACTGATTGGCGATGGGGACATGAAGATCTACGGACCTTCACAGATTGACAAAGGAATTCCGGGTACAGTAACTTTTTTGGCGAACCCAAAATATGAAGAGTATGCGTATACCACGGATGCCAGCCTATTGATTGTTTCCAGGGACTTTACGCCTAAAGCTGAGCTGAAGACTTCCATGATCAGAGTGGATGATGTGTATGGTGCGATGATGTTTCTGGTGGAGAAATTCAGTAAGAACGGAACACCTAAGCCTGGTGTATCAGACCTGGCCCAGCTGGCCGCGGACTTTGCTCTGGCCCAGGATATTTCTATTGGCGCTTTTGCGGTCATTGAAAATGGAGTTGTGATAGGGGCCAGATCAATCATATATCCACAAGTCTTTATTGGTCATGGTTCACAGATTGGTGAAGATGTTGTGATTTATCCGGGGGTTAGAATTTATGCCAACTGCATCATTGGTGACAGGTGCATCGTCCATGCCAATGCTGTGATAGGTTGTGACGGATTTGGATACAGGCCTGATGAAAAAGGACAGTATATCAAAATAAACCATGTAGGCCGCGTCATCCTTGAAGAGGATGTGGAAATAGGGGCCAATAGCGTAATAGACAGAGGAACATTGAATTTTACCAAAATCGGTAAAGGAACAAAGATTGATAACCTTGTCCAGATAGCCCACAATGTGACTGTAGGGGAACACACCGTCATTGCCGCCCAGGCAGGTATTGCAGGCAGCTCCAGTGTAGGTGATCATGCCAAGATAGGTGGACAGGTTGGTATTGCGGGACATATTCATATTGCCGATCGTATAGAAATACAGGCGCAAAGTGGCGTTCATTCAGGTAAGTATGCTGAAGGGACAAGGCTTTTCGGTTATCCGGCCATCCAGTATAACGATTATTTAAAGTCGTATGCGGTGTTTAAGCAATTGCCCGCATACATGAAAAGAATTGAGGAAATAGAAAAACAAATTGCTGCCTTAAAAGCGGATAGCCAATGAAACAGAAGACATTAGCCAAATCATTCAGTTTGAAAGGGGTAGGGCTCCACACAGGCAAAACGGTTATTATCGAATTTGAGCCTGCTGAAGTAAATCATGGAATCAGGTTCATGCGAGTGGATATGCAGGATCAGCCGGTGCTCATAGCGGACGTAAACCAGGTGGTTTCAACAAACCGCGGTACGACCATTCGAAACGGAGAGGCACAGATCAGTACGGTTGAGCATGTTTTGTCTGCATTGACAGGCACCGGAGTTGATAACGTTTTGATCAAAGTGAACGGTCCGGAAATACCGATTATGGATGGCAGTGCCATTGATTTTGTAGATGGTATTCTGGGTGCCGGACTTTTGGAGCAAGCTTCTGATCGAGAGTATTTTGAAATTGAAGAACCTATTTCCTTCAGGGATGAAGTAACAGGAACAGAGCTTCTCGCATTGCCTGGTGATAAGTTTGAAGTCACAGCTATGATTGACTTCAATTCACAGATACTTGGACATCAATACGCTAGTCTTCAGAATATAGATGATTATGCAACTCAGATTGCGCCTTGCAGAACCTTCGTTTTCGTCAGGGAACTTGAGCAGCTTTTTGATCAGAACCTGATCAAAGGAGGGGATCTTGACAATGCTGTTGTTATCGCTGACCGACTTATGGACCAGGATGAACTTGACAGACTGGCCAAGAAACTCGGGAAGCAAAGTATCAAGGTTGAGAAGACGGGTATACTGAATACCACCTCTCTTAAGTTTGAAAATGAACCCGCCAGGCATAAATTGCTTGATGTGCTGGGTGATTTGACCTTGCTTGGAAAACCAATTAAGGGCAAGATTGTGGCGCACAAACCAGGCCATACTGCTAACATAGAGTTTACCAAGTTGCTTAAGCGTAAGATGATGGAGCAGCGCAAGTTGAAAGGTAGGCCTCGAATTGATCCGGACCAGCCACCTTTGTATGATATAGAGTCTATCCGAAAACTCCTGCCCCACAGGTATCCTTTTCTACTGGTAGACAAGATCGTAGAGATGACCGACAATTATATTGTTGGAGTCAAGAACATTACATTTAATGAGCCGTTTTTTCAGGGTCATTTTCCAGGCAATTCCATTTTTCCGGGAGTGCTCCAGATTGAGGCCCTTGCACAGGTTGGCGGGGTTTTTGTCTTATCAAAAGTTGAAGATCCGGAGAACTGGGGGACCTTATTACTCAAAATAGATAATACGAAGTTTAAATACAAGGTCTGCCCCGGAGATCAGTTGATCCTTAAAATGGAATTGTTATCTGCAGTCAGGAGAGGAATTTGCCTGATGTATGGTACCGCCTATGTTGGTAGTAAATTGGTTTCTGAAAGCGAGTTAACAGCACAGATCGTGCGCAATCAACCTCCAAATGAATAACATACATCGTAACGCAAAGATAGGACGTAATGTCCAGGTCGGGCCATTTACGACCATTGAAGAAGATGTGGTCATCGGAGATGGTTGCCGGATTGGTGCTAACGCCAGTATTCTCAATGGAACCCGAATGGGCAACAACTGTAATATTTTTCCGGGAGCCGTAGTTGGGGCATCACCGCAGGATTTAAAATTTGAAGGTGAAAGTTCAACGCTCGAGATAGGAAACAATGTTACGATCCGTGAATATTGCACCATCAATCGCGGCACAAAAGCTAGTTTCAAAACATCTATTGGCGACCATTGCCTGTTGATGGCATATGTACACGTAGCCCATGATTGTATTGTTGGTCCACATACCATTCTGGCTAACAACGTGAACCTCGCTGGACATATCAATGTCGGACACCATGTTGTCATCGGCGGTTTAGTTGCTGTGCACCAGTTTGTAAAAATCGGAGATCATGTGATGGTAGGTGGTGGTTCGCTCGTCCGCAAGGATATCCCACCATATGTGAAAGCAGCTCGTGAACCACTTTCATTTGTTGGGGTCAACGTGACAGGCCTGAAGCGAAGAGGATTTGCTCAGGATCAGATACATGCCATCCAGGATATCTATCGTGTATTATTTGTCAGAGGGTATAATATCTCCCAGGCAGTTTCTGTCATCAAAGAAACAATTCCTGGCAGGCCGGAGAAAGACCTCATCCTCGAGTTTGTAGACCAGTCAGAGAGAGGCATCATGCGTGGTTTCAGAGCACATAATCCGGTCAATGGATCTGTCTATACAAAAGCTGAGTAAAGCTTTTAATCAACGAACAGTCTTTAATGAACTGACTTTCCGTGTAGAGTCAGGCTCGCGGTTTGCCATTACAGGTCCAAATGGATCAGGGAAGTCAACGCTATTAAAAATACTATCAGGGGGTTTGTTACCCTCAGGTGGACATATTCAATATTCACTAAACGGTCAGGTAGTTCCTGAGGATTTACTTTATCGGTATGTGCATTTTGTGGCCCCGTATAATACGGTCATAGAGGAATTAAATTTGCCTGAGTTATTCGTGTTGCATCATCGATTGGGTCTGTTAAAAGCTTTCAAGCAATATGCAGATTGGCATGAAAAGCTTGAGTATCCTTTCGATCCGGAACGCCAGATCAAAACGTTTTCATCCGGTATGAAACAACGTATCAAGCTCGGTCTCGTTTTATTGGATGACAGACCTTTGATCATGCTGGACGAACCCGGTTCCAATCTTGATGAGCAGGGCAAAGCCTGGTTTTATCATTTGCTGGATCAGTTGACCACGGCGCAGACGCTCATTGTCGCTTCCAATGAATCTGCAGAAATAGGGTATTGTACTTCATCCATCAGTGTAGGAAAGGCATACTAGATTAACGCTAGCTTGAAAGTTTGTCATCCAGGTCCTTAAGGCGGGATTGAATGGTTTTAAGTCTGTCTATAAGATCTGCCTGTTCAGACAAAGGTCCTTTTTCTTTTTTAAGTTCTTGCTTCGCTCCATCCAACGTAAAACCCCTCTCTTTAACCAGGTTGTAAATGATTTGTATTTGCTGGATATTTTCCTTGGTAAATAGTCTGTCACCCTTTCTGTTTTTCCTGGGCGTCAGAAAGGAAAACTCATTTTCCCAGTACCTTAAAAGGGAACGTGAGACATCAAACATCTCAGAAACTTCACCAATACTATAGTAAAGTTTGTCCAGGTTTTGGGTATCAATCGATTTCATTCTCCGTTGATGGTTTGATGGTCGGATGATTCTTCTTCATCCCAGTTCACTATCGGTTTTTTGATGCTTTAGTTAGGGACCTTATATCTTTCAAAAGTGAAATATAATGATAAATCGCTATAAGTCACACCTTACTAGCTTAAAATAAGGGTTTTCCATCAATCTGTTTGCAAACATTTGGGAGGTGAGGGGGCAAGGATCAAGGAGCAAGGAGTAAGGAGTATGGAGCAAGGAGTAAGGAGCAAGGAGCAAGGAGTAAGGAGCAAGGAGCAAGGAGCAAGGATCAAGGAGCAAGGAGCAGGGAGCAAGGAGCAAGGAGCAAGGAGCAAGGGGCAAGGAGTAAGGAGCAAGGAGCAAGGGGCAGGTCGAAGCGCAGCGGAGATCCCGCCAAATGCACGGCATTTGTAGCGGGAGGGTATAGCGCATAGGTCAGGGATAGGGAGATTTGAGCAAAGGAGTATGTTAGACGCCGCTTCGTGAGGCAGTAGAACAAAGTGAACTAAGTAATTGGTAATCGGCAGCTAGTCAAGGGGAATAATCTCCTAAAAAAAGTAGGGGCTCAAAATTTTGAGCCCCTACTTTTTTTAGGATTTCTATCAATATCTTTTGCCATTTATATCACTAAGCCCTCTGCTCTAAGCCCTCTGCTCTATGCCCCTAGTCGAAAGATTGATTTTCCAGGGCAGCTAATAGAACCAGTTGCTGGTACTCCTGAGGGGTAAGGTCATCCATGCAGTAGGTAATGGGATCCACTGGGTTGCCTTTTAAACGAACTTCATAGTGAAGATGTGGAGCAGTGGAAGTGCCTGTGTCACCTACCTTGCCGATGGTTTGGCCTTTCTGGATGATGTCGCCAACTTTCACATTAAAGCTTGACATATGGCCGTATAATGAGCTGTAGCCCCAGCCGTGATCTACGATAACATGGTTTCCATAGCCATAGCGTTCATGCTCTGCTTTGACTACCTTTCCATTACCGGTTGCCTGTATAGGCGTGCCCTGTGGGGCGGTGAAATCAATGCCGGTATGCATCCGATCCACTTTATGCACAGGATGGAGCCTGATGCCAAAACCTGACATTGCGTTCAGGTTTTTCTTTAGGAGATCTATCCTAACAGGTTTTATACTAGGAATGCTGGCAATCATGTCAGCCCTGTTATTAGCGTTCGAAAGAATGGTGTCCAACGAATTCTTCTGGATTTTGAGCTGGAGCATCAACTTATCTACTTTTTTCTGGGTAGCTATCAGCAGTGCACCTGTGTTAGGAAATTTTGCAAAATTTTGGTACTTGTCACTACCACCAACACCACCATTCCAAACCGCTTCATCTATGGGCTCCATACCTAACATAAAACGGTGAATGCCCCTGTCCCTTTCCTGGACGTTAGCGAGTTCAGAGGACATTTCATCTAACTGCTCGGTAACACCATCATAGTGATATTTCATTTGCTCGAGCTCACGCTTAAGCGCTAGCTCTTGTTGACTGGGAAAATAGGTATTGTGCAGGAAAAAGAAAAGGAGTGATGTAACCGCTGTAGCGCAGAGATAACCAAACAAAGTGAGCAATCTGAATTTGCCCGGAGTCTTATATTCCTCAAAGGAGAGGGAGGCTTCGTTGTAAACGTACTTCTTTCCAACCATGAAATAACCTGATTTGACTAATTTTGACCTCGCCTTTTAAAAAGGCGTTACTCAAGATGTTTACGATGGGATCGTTTTGCGAAGATAGCTGTTGAGGATCTGTTTACAAAACATTTAACGATTTATTATATATCATTTTTATCTGCAATATATACTTGAAGTCAGACCATTGAATATATAATAAATTATCTTAATTTATAAAAAACATAATCAAAATACATTATGGCTAAATCTGCCAAGGAAATCCGGAGTATCTTTTTAGCTTTTTTTGAAGAGAAACACCATACCATAGTCCCTTCAGCCCCGATGGTCAATAAGGATGACCCCACATTGATGTTTACAAATGCAGGGATGAACCCTTTTAAGGATTACTTTCTTGGCCACAAGCCACCTACTCATAAGCGGATAGCGGATACCCAAAAGTGTCTGCGTGTCAGTGGTAAACACAATGACCTTGAAGAAGTAGGAAGGGATGGGTATCACCATACTATGTTTGAAATGTTGGGCAATTGGTCATTTGGTGATTATTTTAAAAGGGAAGCCATTGACTGGGCGTGGGAGTTGCTGACAGTCCGGCTCGGGTTACCAGCTGACCGCATATACACAAGTGTGTTTGGCGGTGATAAGGCAGATGGACTGGCCGAGGATACTGAAGCCCGTGAGATATGGAATCAATGGATGCCAAATGAAAGGATTTTATCCTTTGACCGGAAGGATAATTTTTGGGAGATGGGAGACACCGGACCCTGTGGCCCTTGTTCGGAAATTCATGTTGATCTCCGGAGCGAAGAAGAGCGTAAGTTGATACCCGGCGCTGATCTTGTCAATACCGGGCATCCAAACGTGATTGAAATCTGGAATCTGGTCTTTATGCAATTTAATCGCAAAGCAGATGGCTCTCTTGAGCCATTGCCTGCAAAGCATGTGGATACAGGAATGGGGTTTGAACGATTGGTGCGCGTTATCCAGGGAAAGACCTCTAATTATGATACTGATATTTTTGCACCACTGATTTATTATGTGGAACAAGCCACGGGCATACCATACCGCAATGACTATAGTGGAACGGTCATGACCGACATTGCCATGCGGGTACTTGCTGATCATGTTCGTGCAGTGAGTTTTGGAATAGCGGACGGAGAGATGCCTTCGAATACTGGAGCAGGCTATGTGCTGCGTAGAATTTTGCGAAGGGCTGTCAGGTACTACTACACTTTCCTCGACACCAGAGAGCCTTTGATGCACCGCCTTGTGCCCTTGCTTGCTGATTTTTTCAAGGACATTTTTCCTGGATTCCAGGAACAAAAAGATTTTCTTAAACGGGTTATCGAGCAGGAAGAAATCTCATTTTTACGAACACTCGAAGGAGGAATCAAGCGGTTTGAAACACTGAAGGCCACCAACAAAATCATTGCCGGAAAGGACGCCTTTGAATTGTATGATACGTATGGATTTCCTGTTGACCTGACCCGTTTAATGGCGGCAGAGAAAGGTTGGTCCATTGATGAATCAGGTTTTAACAAGGCACTCCAGGAACAGAAGCAACGTTCGAGATCAGATGCAACGATAGCAACAGGAGACTGGATTGACGTGAATCCAACTTCTTCGAGCCCGGTATTCGATGGATACGATCATGATCAGCTTGAAGGTGTCAAACTTGTCAAGTACAGGAGTGTAGAAGACAGAGATGGCATCCATTATCAATTAGTGCTCGACCGCACTTCTTTTTATCCTGAGGGTGGCGGTCAGGTGGGCGATAAAGGCATCCTGAGTTTTGGTAATGAGAAGATCGAAGTCGTGGACATGATCAAGGAAAATGATCTGCCTATCCATCTCGCGATGCGCTTACCTGCTGAGGTTTCTGCTCCCGTAACCACCCGTATTGATGTAAAGCGAAGAAGACGTATTGAAAATAATCATTCAGCAACGCATTTGTTGCACGCAGCTTTAAGAGATGTCCTCGGTGATCATGTACAACAAAGAGGATCATTATTAAATGAAGAATATCTCCGGTTCGATTTTTCCCATTTTGCAAAAGTGACTTCTGAAGAATTGCAAAAAATAGAAGCCATGGTCAACCAGAAAATAAGGGAAGACATTCAGTTGAAGGAAGACCGTAACATCCCGATCAGTATGGCAGAAAAATCAGGGGCGAGGATGTTGTTTGGAGAGAAATATGGAGAAAGGGTTCGTATTATCACCTTCGATCCTGCGTATTCTATTGAACTCTGTGGGGGATGTCATGTCAGGTCAACAGGCCACATTGGATTCTTAAAGATCATTTCAGAGTCCGCGGTTGCTGCTGGTGTCAGGCGCATCGAAGCGGTGACTGCAGATGGCGCAGAAAAATATGTCAATGACCAGCTGTATCAACTGGCACAGATCAAGTCAGAATTGAAAAATCCTGCTGATCTGATCAAGTCACTGAAGGAATTGATGGCTGAAGTAAAGGATCTGAAACAGCAAATCGAAGAAGTGGAAGCCGGAAAAGCAACGATGATTAAGACCGCCTTGATGCAAAGTATTGAAACCATTAATGGCGTCAAGTTTGTCAGCCAGGAAGTGGATATCACAGATCAGAAGTTAATCAAGCAGATGATTTACCAAATGGGTCAGGAACTGGGAGATCAGAATTTTTTATTGTTAGGTTCAAAAGGAGATGGCAAAGCACAGCTCACCCTCTACATCAGTGAAGAACTGGTAAAAAACAGAAAGCTTCATGCGGGAAATATCGTAAAAGATTTAGCAAAAGCGATTCATGGAGGTGGTGGGGGCCAGCCTTTCTTTGCTACAGCAGGTGGAACTTCACCTGAGGGACTCAAAGAAGCTTTGAAGAGCGCGAGAACATTCATTGTATAATAAATCAAATGTTCATTTAACCGAATGACTTCTTTATTTGCGCAAACGGCAAGGAAGTCAATCATTTGAATGAAATAACAAGAATAGTATGGGGCAGAATCATCAGGTTGAAATAGGGGTTATCGGAGCAGGGCACCTGGGTCGGTATCATATTGAATGCCTCAGTCGGATTGAGGGCTTTTCATTAGTCGGCTTTTACGATATTGATCAGGATAGAGCGGAGGAGATTTCTGCTAAGTATAATTTGCCTGCTTTTGAGAGTGCGGCGGCCTTAATGGACCGCGTTTCAGCATTATGCATTGTTACCCCGACAGTGGCTCATTTTGATATGGCCGTCTCAGCAATTGAAGCGGGCAAACACCTCTTCATTGAAAAGCCATTGACAGGTGATCCGGTGACCAGCCGAAAACTTGCTGTTTTGATGGCCGACAAGGGATTGGTAGGCAGAGTGGGTCATGTAGAAAGGTATAATCCGGCTTTTATAGCCGCACAGAAGATGGGAATTGACAAACCAGTCTTTATCGAAGCTCATCGGCTTGCGCCTTTCAATGTTCGGGGAATGGATGTTCCGGTAGTCATGGATCTCATGATTCATGATATTGATCTTGTCTTGTCCATGGTTGATGCCGAGGTTGACCATATCGAAGCGAATGGTGTGGGTGTGGCTGGCAAATCAGCTGATATCTGTAATGCGAGGATTACCTTTAAAAATGATGCTGTAGCCAACCTTACTGCCAGCAGGATCAGTCTTAAACAAATGCGCAAGCTGCGGCTCTTCCAGCGAGATCAGTATATGGCCATGGATTTTTTAAATCACGAAGTGCAGGTGGTGAAACTGTATCATGCTGAGCCTAGTGATATGTTGACCATGAAACTGGATTTGCCTGACGGCGACCGCTGGATTGCAGCTGATAATCCTGTCGTCAGCAAGCATAATGCAATTGAATTGGAGCTTACAGAGTTTTATCATGCTATGTGTAACAATTCGGCTTCAGGTGTATCGTTTCACCAAGGAGCCAGGGCTGTTGAAGTAGCATCGCAGATCATGGAGCAAATCATGAAACATGAAAAGTAACCAGGTATGTGACCGGATGATTTGGCTTGTAATAGCCCTGGCAATTGGCCTGGGTAGTTGTAATATCATTAATCCGGAAGAGCCTAAACCAACCGTAGTGCATCTCCAGCCCTTTGCATTCCATATTGAGTCAGGGCAGGGTTCAGGCACCAATAAGATTACCGAAACATGGGTAAATGCGAATGGCAACTTTCTTGGTGTCTTTACACCCCCTGTGGATATTTATTACCTTGATCAGGGAGAAACCAGGTTTACCTTTTATCCCGGCATACGCAATAACGGAATTGCTAGCGATCCGATACAGTATCCAATGTTTGCGGTCGATAGTTTCGAATTCCTGGCGGGGGAAGGTGTGGACATAGAGATTCAGCCGGTGACTTCCTACAGGACCGGAACTGTTTTTAGTTTGTTGGCCGATTTTGAATTGACGAATGCCTTTACAGACAATCGGGATACAGTTTCGGCAAGTGAACTGATCCGTTCATCTGTGGATGTTTTTGAAGGTCAGTATGCAGGTCAGATAGTGCTTTCACAAGAAGCCTTTTTTATTGAAGTAGGTCACACGGTACCCATGTCCGGATTGCCTGCCGACGGTAAACCTTCATATCTTGAATTAAGGTATAAGAGCGAAATCGAATTCAGTATTGGCATTTTAGGTATTGCACTGAATGGGCAATCATCCTCCAATTTCTTTTACCTTGTCCGGCCATCACCGGAATGGAATATGCTCTATATTGAACTCACAGACAAAATTTCGGAATCGGATTTTCCGGCTTATAAAATTTTATTCCGCTCCTTGTATCCAACCGGGTCACCGGAGCCGCAGTACAATATTTTCCTGGATAATATAAAGGTGGTTCATCTCTGATGCAATGAAGGAACTCAGGAGATTTCATATGTTTTTATACGGCTGCGCTGACCTGGCTTCAGCCATGACTGCCTGGGCATTATTTTATTATTTCCGCGCACAAGGAGAGGGAAAGACCTTCAAGGATGGGGTGATTAATGATCATAATTTCTGGTATGGCCTGGTGATTGTGCCATTGGCCTGGATCATCTTTTACTGGATATTTGACAGATACCGTGATATCTATAGATTGTCAAGGCTTACAACGCTGGTCAGAACTTTTTTCTTATCGCTGGCTGGTGTTGTGATCATCTTCTTCACTTTGTTGCTCGATGACCAGGCGGACGACGTATCGGATTACGTCCAGTCTTTTTTCAGGTTATTCCTTTTGCATTTCATCATTACAGCGGTCGTCAGAATGTTTGTCCTGACCATTGCGAGCAGAAGATTACGATCAGGGAAAATCACCTATACCACGATTATCATCGGAGGTAACCAGAAAGCGTTTGAATTATTTGAGGAAATCAGGACACGAAAAAAAAGCCTTGGCAACCGATTGATTGGTTTTATTGAAAGTGAGGTTAGTGGCCCTAATGCATTGGATGGACATCTCAACAAACTGGGCACCATTGATCAGTTACCTGACATCATACAAACTTATGAAGTCGAAGAGGCACTGATTGCAATTGAAACATCAGAACACAATAAACTCAAGGGCATACTGGACGTTCTTTTTGATTTTAACGAGGAGGTTCTTGTCAAGATCATACCTGATATGTATGATATTCTATTAGGTACGGTTAAAATGAACTATTTGTATGGTGCCGTGCTCATTGAGATCAGGCAGGGCCTTATGCTCAACTGGGAGAAGCTGGTCAAACGTTTGATGGATATCACCGTCAGTATCGTTGGCCTTGTCATTCTGCTACCGGTATTTGTTTACATTATTATTCGTGTACGATTCGCCTCTGCAGGCCCTGTCTTTTACTCCCAGGAGAGGGTAGGGCTCAATGGAAATCCCTTTATGATCCACAAGTTCCGTTCAATGTATACCGGGGCGGAGGGGGTTACGCCGCAATTGTCTTTCGATGGTGATGACCGATGTACACCCTGGGGTGCAGTCATGCGCAAATGGAGACTGGATGAGTTGCCTCAGCTTTGGAATGTATTGATAGGTGAAATGTCTCTGGTAGGTCCCAGGCCTGAACGGAAATATTTTATTGATAAGATCATGGAGCAGGCCCCCCATTACAAACATTTACTGAAGGTAAGGCCTGGAATTACTTCATGGGGCCAGGTCAAATATGGTTATGCCAGTAACATCGAACAGATGTTGCAGCGGCTCAAATTTGATATCCTGTATATTGAAAATATGTCGATCAGCCTGGATATCAAAATACTCTTTTACACCATGCTCATCCTGGTGCAGGGGAAAGGAAAGTGAAAAGTGAAGAGTGAAAAGTGAAGGTATAAAAGTAAAAAACAGAGCGGGAAGTTAGCAGTTAGCAGTTTTCAGTCGGCAGTTATTAGTTGGCAGTCTGCAGTTATCAGTAAGCATTTTAATAGCCTGTACAAATAAATAAAGGTAGAGGCTCAGCGAAGTGAACCTCTACCTTTTCTTTGGTATACAGTATTTTAGGAAAACTCAGCCGGACCTGTGATCAGATCCGTTTGCGTCTTGGTTTGTCATCGAAATCGTCATCATAGCGCTTCTTCGGGCGGTCGTCTCCAAAGCGATTTGATGATCTGGAACGGTCGTCATTTCCACCGCCACCACTTCCACCCCAGCGATCGCCGCCGGGCCTTGGTCCGCTAGATCTCCGGTCACCGCCTCCGCTGCCTCCACCGCCTGAGTTAAATGGTGGTCTTCCGCCTGGTCTTGGAGGACCTCCTCTGCCACGATCATTGCTGCGTGGAGCTGGATCAGATTCCTTTACAAGGACTTCTTTGCCATCCATTTCAGTGCCATTAAGTCTGTCAATGGCATCTCTGGCTCCTTCTTCAGTAGCCATTTCCACAAAACCGTAGCACTTAGACATGCCGGTATCGCGATCAGTAATAACCTTGGCATCAAGTACACTGCCATAGGATTCAAACATAGCCTTAAGACGTTCTGAAGTGACGTTCTGGGGCAGTTTAGCGACAAAAAGTTTCATTTATAAAAAAAGATTAATGTTTTGATTTGCTTGAAGTGTGCACAGCTCGTCTAAGTTAAAGGCAAAGCTAAAAACAAGTCGCTGATATGGAACGCCTCAATAAGAATCCAAAGGTAAACTAAATATCGTGATTGCATATAGGTGAAGCATGTAAGTTTTAGCTTAATACGACTTACTTAAAAGAAATGTTTTAGCCCAAAAACGCCCCAATATGGTGACTTTTTGTGGGGCAGAGAGGAGTCGAACCCTTGGCCTTCCCGCCGCATTAATGTTGAGTGACGGGGCGCTCTTATCGTTGAGCTAAAAAAAAGACTCCATAGTGGAGTCTTCAAGTGGAGCTAATGGGACTCGAACCCAGGACTTTCCCGCCGCACTTGTTCCTTATAGGAACTACGTGGCGGGACACTCTAGCTGCTGAGCAAAAAAAAAGACCCCATTTTGGGGCCCTTACGTGGAGCTAATGGGACTCGAACCCACGACTTCTTGCATGCCATGCAAGCACTCTAGCCAGCTGAGCTATAGCCCCTCTTGGTTTAAAGCTTTCTCAAACCGGACTGCAAACATAAAATATTTTTCTCTCTGAGAGCCCGGAACACTATATGACTTGTCTGGATGAACCTGTTTGCTGGTGTATTGTTTAGTTTTGTCGCCGCTAAAGGAAAGAAATTTATGAAGGAAATATATATCGTATCCGCCACCCGTACACCAATTGGTAGTTTCGGAGGGAGCCTGGCCAGCCTTTCAGCCACTATGCTAGGAGCAAAAGCTATTGCAGGTGCACTTGCGGCCTCAAATGTGCAGCCTGACCAGGTACAGGAGGTCATTTTTGGTAATGTAGTTTCGGCCAATCTTGGGCAAGCTCCTGCAAGGCAGGCTTCACTGGGGGCAGGGATACCAAATAACGTGCCTTGTACGACGGTCAATAAAGTATGTGCCTCCGGGATGAAATCCGTCATGTTTGGCGCACAGGCCATAGCCCTCGGACAGGCCGATATCATTGTCGCCGGAGGGATGGAGAGTATGTCCAATATTCCTTTTTATGTGCCGGGTATGAGGTGGGGCCAAAAGTTTGGCAATGCCGAATTAGTCGATGGACTCACTAAGGATGGGCTGACAGATGTGTACAGCCAAAGTGCCATGGGTGTAAGTGCGGATAAAACAGCAGAAAAGTATAGCATCACCCGTGAGGCTCAGGATGCTTTTGCGATAGAATCCTATAAGCGTTCCCAGCAGGCAACGAAAGAGAACCGGTTTAAAAATGAAATCACGCCTGTTGAGATAGAACAACGTAAAGGCCAAGCGCTGGTCATCGATCAGGATGAGGAGTGTTTCAAAGTAGATTTTGATAAAATTCCTTCCCTTCGTCCTGCCTTTAGTCCGGATGGAACAGTGACTGCTGCCAATGCATCCACAATCAATGATGGCGCTTCTGCTCTCATCCTGGCCAGTGGAGAAGCTGTGAAAAAATATGGGCTGCAGCCTATTGCCAGGATAGTATCATACGCTGACGCGGAACAAGACCCTTTCTGGTTCACGACATCTCCAACCCTTGCCACTCCCAAAGCACTTGAAAGAGCCGGGCTCAGCAAAAATGAAATTGATTTTTTTGAAGTGAATGAAGCTTTTGCAGTCGTACCCATGGCCTTTGAAAAGGTGTTGGATATCGATCATGAACGTGTCAATGTCAATGGAGGTGCATGTGCTTTAGGGCATCCGCTGGGAGCCTCCGGCGCAAGGATTATTACCACCCTGACCCATGTATTGCAGCAAAAAGAGAGCAGATATGGGCTAGCCACCATTTGCAATGGGGGAGGTGGTGCATCGGCTATCATTATCGAACGTGTTTAATATCTACGCGACCATCCTTACTAAATCTCCTTCTATTTATGCTTGGAAATAAGATCCGTGGTTATGTCAGGTTGTTCTTCTTCGCCCTGTCGTCAATGCTGGCCTTTTTGGTTGTGGTTTTAGTCGGGCTGTTGCCGGTCAACAAATATAAAACCAGATTAAAGATCAGGCGCATATGGGCTAAGTCTGCTGTGCTGATTCTTAATTATAAAGTTGAATTGAAAGGCCATTTTCCGCATGACAGAAATTATCTCTATGTTGGAAATCACCGTTCATCGCTTGATCCATTTGTTTGCCTGGCATTCCTTGAGGCTAATCCGGTGAGCAGATCAGATGTGCGTAACTATCCGTTTGTAGGGAAAGGGGCAGAAATATCAGGAATTATTTTTGTCAATAAAGAAAGTAAGACGAGCCGCAGTGCATCTAAGGAAGCTATTTATAATGCATTGAAGGAAGGTAAGTCAGTGTTGATCTACCCTGAAGGAAAGACTGGTGTGCAACCACTGACTGCTACTTTTCAGAAAGGTTCTTTCGACGTAGCTGCAGAATTAAATGTGCCGGTGATTCCTTTTGCTATGGAATACAAGAGTCTTGATGATTATTGGGATCATACCGACACCATGGCAGGGCATTATTTCAAATACCTGGCTAAGCCAAGAACCTACGTTAAATTGTCGGTCGGTGAAGCCATCCAGGGAGACAATGCTTTTGCCTTGCTCAGGCAGTCCCAGCAATGGGTCAATGATGAGATCATCAGTCAGCGAGCGGAGTGGGGTGGATTGGCGCCAGATGCCTCGACTCCGCTCAGCACCCATTCGGTTCCGCTCGGCAACCAGTAATTTGGGGCTGGCTTTGTAGTATCATGAACTTTGCGTACATTTGCGTCCCGCTCAGAAGAAGAGTCGGAAAGAAACATCGCGGGGTGGAGCAGTTGGTAGCTCGTCGGGCTCATAACCCGAAGGTCGTAGGTTCAAGTCCTGCCCCCGCTACTAAGAGGCACTGGAGTAAATCCGGTGCCTTTTTCATTTATGGAACATCGTAAGGTATATGTACACTGTTTACGTCCTTTATTCTGATCAATACGACAGGATTTATATTGGATTTACATCAGGTCTGACTCAAAGGCTTCTTTCGCATAATGAATTGGGACAAAAAGGGTGGTCTGTAAAATTCAGACCATGGAGAGTAATCCATTCTGAGCTATTTGATACGAAAATGGAAGCCATGAGGAGAGAGAAGGAATTGAAAGGGGGAAAGGGTAGAGAGTGGATTCGAAAAACTTAACTAAGGTGATTTAGCTCGTCGGGCTCATATCCGCCTAAGGCGGACGTAGGATCAAGTCCTGCCCCCGCTACTAAGAGGCACTGGAGTAAATCCGGTGCCTTTGTCATTTATGGAACATCGTAAGGTATATGTACACTGTTTACGTCCTTTATTCTGATCAATACGACAAGATTTATATTGGATTTACATCAGGTCTGACTCAAAGGCTTCTTTCGCATAATGAATTGGGACAAAAAGGGTGGTCTG
>ENA-ORBV01000078-ORBV01000078.1-microbial-mat-metagenome-genome-assembly--contig:-NODE-78-length-180100-cov-15.272137_pt1 | contig 180100 bp, 142 predicted proteins | sample MGYA00237777_ERZ505514 | MGnify/ENA primary metagenome ERZ505514 (study PRJEB26160, sample SAMN06269048) | microbial mat metagenome | isolation source: Oligotrophic lake microbial mat | place...
GCTGCGAACTCGTCAGAGCCCGAGCGGAGCCGCCCGAAAATGGAACTTCCTTTGTCCATGCGGCTCGCGCGAGGCGAAGTGCGCCCAGCTCGGCGATCGAGCATGTCCTGAGTTCTGGGCGCGTCACCCACAGGAAAGCCGGAAGACCCGGAAAAAAGGATGATTTCCGGCAAAGATGTCATCGCGTTTTCGTCGGCACAGGACGGTAACGGATGCGGCGGAATCGGAGCGCATCTCGGCGCAATTTAGTAGACTCGACCATCTCCCCGCAATAACCCCGGTGATCCTGATGGAGCCGAACTCGATGACCACTCCGACCATGGCCGACGTGATGACGCGCAATCCTGTGAGCGCGACGCCAGGTATGACGATCCGTCAGCTCGCGACCATCTTCGCTGATCGCAACGTTTCGGGAGCACCGGTCGTCGACGACAAAGGCGTCCTCGTGGGCGTTGTCTCGCGCACCGATCTTTTTCGTCGCGTCAACCTCGAATCAAAGGACGTGACTCCGAGCTTCCTGTTCGATCTGCTGAATGACGCGGTGCCGCAGGGCCGCCAGCCGATCCCCGAAGCGCTGCTGACGATCGCTGACTTCATGAGTGAGAGCGTGGTCACCGCCAGCCCGACGGATTCCATCTGCGAGATAGCGCATCGCATGTCGCAGGCTCGGATCCACCGCGTTGTCGTCGTGGACGGTGCCCGACGTCCGATCGGCATCGTGACGTCGCTTGACATCCTTCGCGCGTTTCCGAGCTGACGTCGTCACTCCGACAGCTCGATCGCAGGCGACCATTTGAGCCAGTCTTTGTCGACCTCGTCGGCGATCTCGTAGCGGGCGCCGGCCTTCGCGGCGGGCTTGTTCGCGTCCGGCGTTGCGAACGAGACCCCGCCGCCCAGAATGGACTCGAGGCTCTCGGTCCGCAGCTTCAGGCCGGTCATGCCCAGATCCACGCCGAAGCCGCTGCGGCTCCAGAAGCGCGACCCCTCGCGGACGAGCGGGGCGTAGCGCTCGCTGACGACGGCAAAGACTTCGGCCGAGCGGCCGTCGCTGGCAAGACGTGTTTCGATCACTTCGCCGACCTCGACATCGCGATACGTCACCGGCGAGCCTGGCCGGATCGAGCCAAGTCGCGGCGTGCTGAGCGTGATGCGAAGCCCGGGGAGTCCCCCCGCATCGGACGGCGCACGGAGCAGTGCGTTGAACCGGGCAGCGAGCGGCGCCTTGTCGTCGCCGGGGCGTGCTTCCAGCACCGGACCGGATGTCAGCGTCTCAAGACCGCTGACGCCGCGAAATCCGATCGACGGGGTCACGATCCAGTACACCGTTCCTTCTCGGGCAAACGTCGACGCCCAGCGTTCGAGCCGCACTTCGACGAGCGGGAGTTCGAGCCGCTCATCGAGACGCACTCGTTCGACGACACCGATCGGCACACCGCGGGACAGCACCGGTGTGCGGCCCGCTTCGATGCCGGTCGCCCGCGGCAGCTCGATGAGCACCATCGGTCCGCGCTGACGCCATTCGCGGACAACGAAGCCGGCAACGACCATCATTGCAAGCAGCGGCACGAGCCAGATCGCCGTCGTCCGGCTGCGGGCGTCAACCGACGCGCGCGGCAGCGGCCGATCGCCCCGTGGATCGGCACGGGGATCGGCACGGGGGCTGGCAGCGTCCTCGGTCGCGCTCGGTTGAATCGGGTCAGGTGTGCCGGTCATGGGTGTGAGTTCACTGTTCGGATTCGGTTTGCAGCTCTTGCCAGAGGCTGCGCGAGTCGAAGCTCGCACTCGCCAGAATCGTGAGCACGACGACGGCGGCGAAGAAGAAGAGTCCCGGTCCGGGACGTGCCGAGCTGAGCGAATCCAGTTTGACGAGTGCGACGAGAATTGCGAGCAGAAACACATCGAGCATCGACCAGCGGCCGATGCGCTCAATCTGCCGCAGCAGCCACACGCGCGTCCGGACGAACCGCGACGATCCGTCAAGCCAGCACAGGGTGAAGATGGCCGCGAGTTTCGCGAACGGGATCACGATGCTGGCGAGGAACACCACGATTGCGACAGCCGTCATGCCCTCGTCCCACAGCGCGACGCAGCCGCTCCAGACCGTGCTGGCTTTGACGCGGCCGAGATACTCGATCTGCAGGATCGGAAGCAGGTTCGCGGGGAGGAGCAGGATCAGCGCCGCGAGCGCCAGCGCCGCCGCCCGGGTCGCGTCAGCGGGGCGATGCTGCGCGACCCGCGCGCGGCAGCGCGCACATCGCGCCACCGCGCCGATTGGGAGGGTCGGCACATGCTGTTGCAGTCCGCATCCGTGACAGGTGGCCGGCACGCTCAAACAGGCCACGCTCAATCGGGGGTGTGCGTAAACGTCGTCGCAGACTTGACGTTCATTGCGGGGTTCATCCATCGTCGCTGATCAAGCAGTTCGCCGATGCCTGCCGCCATCGTGCTTCCGTCGACATGAACAACGGCAACCTGTGAGCCGAAGCGGCGGTGGGGAACCGCTTGGGCGACGTTGACCTGGATCCCCGCGGAGGCGCTCTGGACGGGCACGAACGCCTGCGCCAGGAAGCTGAACACGCCGGTCGACGACGTCATGCCCTCGAAGCTGACGCCGTCGCTCGGAGACCAGATGCTCTCGTCAGCGAGCACACTCGGGACCACCCACGCGGCGCCGGTCGTGAACTCACTGCTTTCTTTATAAAAGCCAGGCTGGCGAAAGGTGCTGGCACAGAAGGCGATCATCGACGAGGCGGCATGCACGCTCCCGACGCGCGTCGCAACGATAAGCCCCTTGACTTCGGTTCCGTCTTGGGCGTTCCAACGGGAGTTGCCAAACTTCAACTTGGGTTTTCCCGAAACAAGCTCCCACCACCCGCCGAGGTAGTACGCGTTGTAGCCAAACGCGGGCTGGCCCCCGACCGTCTTGAATGCCTCTGTGTTCGGATTGCCGTCGCGATCCGCGCCGTTGAAATACGAGTCGTCCCCCTTGTCGAGATAGCCGAACAGGGGCTTGTATTCGTGGTCGAGATACGACATCAGGCGCCATGGATAGGTGCGGGCGAACTGCTGAGGAACCTCAACGGCGTCCTTTGACCGGTAGGTAACGCGCCACGCCTCCTGGACGCCGTCTTCGAGATACCCCGGCAAGAAGGCGTCGTTGTTGCTGCTCGCGTACATGCTCCATGCCGTATGGAGCTGCTTGAGGTCACTCATCTGCGTCGTCTTCTGACTCGTGCGACGCGCGGCCTGCAGACCAACCATGAGCAGTCCCATGAGGGCCGCTATGACGGCCATCGTCACCAGCAGTTCGACGATGGTGAAGCCCCGGTCGGGCGAGTCGGAATGGAATCGGTGATGAAGCGGGCGCTGTGGACTGGCCATGAACATGGGCTCCAATGCCCCGCGAAATCCCACGTCAGCGGCAGCCCAGATCAAAGCGGGCCCCCATAAGGAGCCCCAAACGGAGCAAGTGGGCCGAAATGGGGGTTACATTCGGGGGGGAAGACAGGCGGAGACAGGAAAAAGAATCGACTTCTGACACCCAAACTCCCGCACCGGCGATCATCCTGATCGCGAGGCTTCGCGCAGGGCGCACCGGTACGAGAGTGCTTCCATCCACTATACGCGGAAGTTATCGATTCGATGCCACCAAATCAGAAGCTCAGCGACTCCGGATGTCGCTCGGCCCATCGCCCCCCATTGACCGACCGCTGATCGGCTCACTGACCGCCGATCGTCACCCGCTCAACAAGTCCCGCATTGATCTTGGCGGCGCCTGAGCCGAGCTCGCCGATCGGATCGGGCGGCACGATGTCGACGACCTTGTCACCGAGCTTTGCTTCGCCGCGCTGGACCTTCGCCTGAAACTCACGGCACTCCTGCAGCAGGCGATCAAGGATCTCCTCTTCGGGCACGTTTGCGACACGCTCACCCTGAACATAGATGATGCCGCGCCGGTCGCCGGCGAACACGGCCACGTCCGCGCCCTCGGCTTCGCCGGGGCCGTTCACGATGCAGCCCATCACTGCCACCTTCAGCGGCAGCGTGATGTCCTTCGAGAGCTTCCGTTCCACTTCTTTGATGAGCGTGAAGAGGTCCACCTGGATGCGTCCGCACGTCGGGCACGCAATGAGATCGATGCCTTTGCGCTCGCGCTTGCCGAGGCAATACAGCATCTCCAGCCCGTCCTTCACCTCATCGATGTGATCGCTCGCGTAGCTGATGCGGATCGTGTCGCCGATGCCGTTGGCGATCAGTGTCGACAGCGCGGCGATCGAGCGGATTGTCCCCGTCGACTTGGGGCCGGCATGCGTGACGCCGAGGTGCAGCGGATAATCAAAACGGTTGGCGATCTCGGTATACACATCGATCACGAGCGACGCATCCATCGACTTGGCGCTGATGACGACGTCGTGAAAGTCCTTCGCTTCGAATATCTCGAGATACTCCTCGAGCTTCGTGATCATGAGCGCGAGAAGGTGGCCCGACTTGTGGCCGGCGAAATACTTGCCCAGTTCTTCCATGCGCCGTTCTTTGTCTTTGCGTTCGATGATCGAACCTTCATTGACACCGACGCGGATCGGGATGCCGCGTTCCTTGCACGCATCGATGACGGCGTGCACCTGGTCACGGTCATTGATGTTGCCGGGATTCAGGCGGATCTTGTGGACACCGGCCTCGATCGCTTCGAGCGCCCGCTTGTAGTGAAAGTGCACGTCGGCGACGATCGGCACGCTGACCTGCGGCAGGATGAGCTTGAGCGCATCGGTGTCCTTGCGTTCGGGCACCGCGACCCGCACGATGTCCGCGCCGGCCTCGGCGTATCGATTGATCTCGGCAACGCACGCATCCACGTCGTAGGTGTATCCCGCCGTCATGGTCTGGACGACGATCGGAGCATCGCCGCCGATCTTCACGCGTCCCACGCGGTCATCACCAACGGTCACCTGACGGGTCTTGCGACGGAGTTGCATAGGTCACGGATGATACGGCACACAGTGCAAGTCACGGCTCCAATCCGCAGTACGATCCCCGGCCTATGACATCGACCGTTGATTCGTCGTCGGGCGGGCTGGTCAAGACGCGGCTCGCCGTGATGATGTTTCTCCAGTATGCGATCTGGGGCGCGTGGCTGCCGATTCTGTATCCGTTCCTCATGAATCACCGCGGTTTCTCGCTCGACGAGACCGGCATGGTGCTGGCGGCAGGCGCAGTCGGCGCGATCATCGGACCGTTCATCGCGGGTCAGCTTGCGGACCGGACGTTCGCAAGCGAACGACTGCTCGGGGTGAGTCATCTGCTCGGCGCGGTGCTTGTGTGGTTTCTCGCCACCGCCACGACCTTTCCCGTCATCCTCGCGCTCTCGCTGCTCTACGGACTGATCTACGCACCGACGCTCGCGCTCACAAACTCGCTCGCGTTTCATCACCTGTCCAATCCCGACAAGCATTTCGGACCGGTCCGCTCGTGGGGAACGATCGGATGGATCGCGGCCGGCATCGGCGTCGGGCAGCTCCTGCTGCGCCTGCACACACCGGCCGGCGGATCGCTGGAAGAAATCGCGGCGGCACAGAACGCAGGCCGCGCCGACGCGTTCACGATGTCCGCGATCCTTGGCGTGATCATGGGGATCTACTGCTTCACGTTGCCGCACACGCCGCCAGTCACCAAACCGCAGCAGCGATCGGCCTGGTCCCAGGCGCTGCGCGAAATCCGGCTCCAGCCGCTGATCACGCTCTTTTTCATCGCGGTGCCGATCAGCATCGTGCATCAGTTTTACTTTGTGCATGCGAGCGAATTCCTCACCGGCATCCAGAACGCCAGCGCCAACGCAGGAGCGATTGCCTCGAAAATGAATCAGATCTTCGGCGTGGGCGGCGGGGGGCTGATGACGATCGGACAGATGGCAGAATTCGCCGTGCTCGCGCTGATGCCGTTCCTGGTGCGCCGCGTGTCGCGCAAATCCCTCCTCGCGGTCGGGATCGCGGCGTACGCGGTCCGCATGGCGGTCTTCGCCTACGTGCCGTCGTTCGAACCGGTGCTCGCCGCTATCGCGCTGCACGGCCTCTGCTTCGGCTGCTTCATCTTCGTCGCGTTCATGGTGGTCGATGAGAACACATCGAGCGGCGTTCGCGCGACGGCGCAGAATTTGTTCAATCTCGTGATCATCGGCATCGGCATCATCGTCGGAAGCTGGTTCTCCACGAGTGTCGCGGGACGGTTCGCGAGCGAGCCGGACGGCACCTTGAACTACACCACGCTCTTCAGCATTCCGATGTGGATCGCGCTCGGCTGCCTTGCGCTGCACCTCATCTTCTTCCGAGGCGGCCGCCGAAACGCCCCGCAGCCGGCGGGAAGGTGAATGCCTGCCGCCAGGCGCCGCGCGAGAACCAATCGACTTTCGCGATGCTCGACGCTGGCTCGGGCGAACGCCTCTTGTACACTCGGAATTGATCGGGCCGACTCCCGTCCGCCCGCGCGCTGGTCGCTCTCGTGAGGTGCGCCGATGGCTGGGGAGCTTGGACGAAGCGTGACACGATGGACAGCCCGATGGCTGCCGACTGTTCTCATCGCATTCACGCTTGGCGCACGAGCAGGCGCGGAACCGCCCCGGTACGGCCGCGACATTCGCCCCATTCTCTCGGATCGCTGCTTTCAGTGTCACGGCCCTGATGCGGGCATGCGCATGGCGGATCTGCGGCTCGACGTGCGCGAGGAAGCGACCCGCGTGCGCGCCGACGGATCCGCCGCAATCGTTCCGGGCGCGGCGACGGAAAGCGAGCTGTGGCGGCGTATCACGTCAAGCGATCCGAAGGTCGCCATGCCGCCTGCGGACAGCCATAAGAAGATCATCTCGGACGAAGAGCGTGAATCCATTCAGCGCTGGATTGACGCCGGCGCCGAGTACGAGCCGCACTGGGCATTCACACCTCCCGCGCGGCCGCCGCTGCCGGAAGTGCCCAGCGGACAGGAGTCATTCGTCAAGAATGCGATCGATCGATTTGTCTTGGCCACGCTGCATGAAGCGGCCATCGCTCCGTCACCGGAAGCGGACCGCATGACGTTGGCGCGGCGCGTCTATCTTGATCTGACAGGCCTGCCACCGACCCCCGATGAAGTCGATCGCTTTCTCACCGACACCCGCGCCGATGCATACGAGCAGCTGGTCGACACGCTCTTCACGGCGGAACCGTATCGCACACGTGTTGCCGAGCGGCTCGCCGTGCCGTGGATGGATCAAGCCCGCTATGCCGACACGAGCGGCATCCACATGGATGCGGGGCGCCAGATGTGGCTGTGGCGCGACTGGGTGATCAATGCCTATCGCGCGAACATGCCGTTTGATCAGTTCGTGATCGAACAGATCGGCGGCGACCTCCTGCCGCAGGCGAGCGCGGAGCAGAAGATCGCCAGCGGATTCCATCGCAATCACGTGACGAGCGACGAAGGCGGCGCGATCGCCGAGGAGTATCTCGTCGAATACGTGGTCGACCGCACGGCAACGACGGGGTCGGTGTTCCTTGGACTCACCGTCGGCTGCGCCCGCTGTCACGATCACAAGTACGACCCCGTGAGCCAGGAAGAGTTCTTCAAGCTCTTCGCGTACTTCGATTCGATCGAGGAACCAGGGCTGTACTCGCAGCTGCCGAATGCCCAGCGGGCGCTCGAGCCATTTCTCGCGGTGCCGACTGCGGAGCAGCGGGCGATGCTCGCGGCACTCAACGAAGAAGCGGCACACTGCACGCAGCTCATGGACACACGGGATCCTGCGGAAGCCGCGGAGCTCGAATCGTTTCTTGCGGACATCACATCCCGCGCTGCGATCGCATGGGCACCGCTCACGCTGTTGACTGCGCGATCAACCGATGGCGCCACGTTTGAGACATATCCCGACGGTGCCGTTCGGGCGAGCGGACCCGCGCCGGCGCAGGACGAGTACCAGCTGACCTTTACGACGCCAGCGGAGGACCTCACGCTTCTCGCGCTCGAAGTCCTGCCTGACGAAACGCGCGACAACCGCATCGGTCGAACCGCGAACGGAAACGCCGTCGTCACGGGCATCTCGGTGACCGCGACGTCGCTCGCTGATCCGGCGCGCAGCGTGACGGTGCATCCGGCCTGGGCGTGGAGTGACCACACGCAGACGGACGGTGACTACGACATCACGAATCTCGTGATGGCGCGCGAAGGACGCACTTGGGCGCTCGGCGGCCATCAGAAGCCTGGTGGACGTGTTGCATTGCTGCTGCTGAATGAACCGATCGGTTTCGAAGGCGGTTCGACGATCACCGTGACGATCGCGCAGCGATCGATGTACGCGGAACACACGCTCGCGAAGCTGCGCGTACGACTGGCATCGATCAGCAGGGACGGGCTCGCCATGTTGCCGAGCGCTCCGACGCGCTGGTACATGACAGGCGAGTTCGCGAGCGGCGACGTGTATGCGATGCGCTACGGCCCCGAAGACGCGCAGGCGATCGACTTCGAGCAGGTCTTTGGCGAGTCGCGGCGGTGGCGGTTCGCCGATGCGCTCGTCGACGGCCGCACCGTCGAGTTTCAGGCGGGCATCGGCGCCACCTATCTTGCTCGGACGGTCTACGCACCGACCGCCCGCTCCATGCGCGTGGCGCTGGGGAGCGACGACGGATTCGCGCTCTTTCATCGCGGCCAAACGGTGGCATCGCAGAAGGTCGACCGCTCGGTCGCCCCTGAGCAGAACGCAGCCACAGTTCCGCTCGTCGCCGGCGCCAATCTGATCGTGATGAAGATCGTCAACACCGGCGGACCGGCCGGCTTCTACTGGCGGCAGGACGATGACGCGGCGCTCACGGGTGACGTGATGTTCGCGGCGCTGCCGCTCGGCATGGGCGGTGACGATGCGGGCGCGCGGCTGGAGACGAGCTGGCGCACGCGTCATTCACCGCAGTATCGCGAGGCGAAGGCGAATCTGGCGGTCGTGCAGAAGCGGAAGAGCGATCTCGATGCACAGGTGCCGCTCACGATGGTGATGCGGGAGCGCGAAATGCAGCGCGAGACGTACGTGCTGAATCGAGGCGCGTACGACCAGCCTGATACGAAGCGCAGAGTGAGCCGCGGCATTCCTGCGGCGCTCGGCGAACTGCCGGCCGATGCGGAGGCGAATCGCCTTGGGCTCGCGAAGTGGCTGGTGTCGACTGAGAATCCGCTCACCGCGCGCGTCGCAGTAAACCGCTGGTGGGAGATGTGTTTTGGACTCGGCATCGTGAAGACGACGGAGGACTTTGGACTGCAGGGTGACTGGCCGAGCCATCCCGAGCTGCTGGACTGGCTTGCGGTCGAGTTCCGCGAGAGCGGATGGAACGTGCAGCACATGCTGCGGCTGATCGTGACGAGTGCGACCTATCGGCAGCAGTCGGCGACGCGGCCGGAGCTGGCCGAGCGCGACGCTGAGAACCGGCTGCTCGCGTCGTTTCCGCGCCGGCGGCTCACGGCCGAACAGATTCGAGACACCGCGATCTACACAGCGGGACTGCTCGTCGAAAAAGTCGGCGGTCCGAGCGTGAAGCCGTACCAGCCGGACGGACTGTGGCAGGAGGTGGCGATGCCGCAATCGAACACGCGGATCTATGAACAGGGCACTGGCGATGATCTGTGGCGCCGCAGCCTGTACACATACTGGAAGCGCGCGGCGCCGCCGCCGTCACTCCTGACGTTCGACGCACCGACGCGCGAGTACTGCACGATCCGCCGCAACGCGACGAGCACGCCGCTGCAGGCGCTTGTCCTGTGGAACGACGAGCAGTATGTCGAGGCGGCGCGGCTGCTCGCACAGCGCACGCTGGAGGAAGCGGAGAGTGACGCGGAGCGCCTCGCTCTCATGTTCCGCCGATGTACGAGTCGCGAGCCCGACGCGGACGAGGCAGCGCTGCTGCTTGGAGGCCTGGCACAGTTTCGCGAGCGATACCGCGCTGCCGACGCGGACGCGGCCGCGTTGCTCTCGCGCGGAGCTGCGCCGCGCGACGCTGACGTGCCGACCGCGGAGCTTGCGGCGTGGACGATGATTGCGAGCACCGTGTTCAACATGTACGAGACGACGACACAGCACTGAAGGAGGCGATCACCCACGTCATGGATCCACTCGAACGCTACGGCCTTGACTGCACACGTCGCCGCTTCTTCGGCAGGGCGGCAGAATCCATTGGCGCGAGCGTTGGCGGCGTGGCACTCGCCTCGCTCATGCAGTCATTCGCGGGCGCGGCGCCGCTGGCGATGGGGACGGCGATGCCGACGTCGATGCCGACGTCTATGGGTGGCGCGCATTTTCCGGCCAAGGCCAAGCGCGTCATCTATATGCATATGGAGGGAGCGCCGAGCCAGCTCGATCTCTTTGATTACAAGCCGCAGCTGCAGCGACGCTTCAACGAAGATCTGCCCGAATCGATCCGCAGCGGCCAGCGGCTCACCGGGATGACGAGCGGCCAGGCGCGGTTTCCCGTGGCGCCGTCGATCTTCAAGTTTGCGAAGTACCGAAACCGCGAAGACGGTGTCTGGCTGAGCGAGCTGATTCCCCACACCGCGGGACTGGCCGAAGACATATGTCTGATTCGCTCGATGCATACCGAAGCGATCAATCACGAACCGGGCATCACCTTCTTTCAGACTGGCAATCAGCAGCCGGGACGTCCGTCGTTCGGCGCGTGGGCGAGCTATGGCCTCGGGTCCGCCAACGCGAATCTGCCGACGTTTGTCGTCTTGATCACGCAGGGCATCGGCAACATGCAGGCGCTCTCGGCGCGCTTCTGGGGCTCAGGCTTTCTGCCGAGCGAGCATCAGGGATGCAAGCTGCGCTCAGCAGGTGATCCGGTCCTCTATCTCAAAGATCCCGCCGGTGTTTCCCGCGACGACCGCCGCGCGATGCTTGATCTCGTCGAACAGCTGAACGAGCGCGAAGCCGCGCGTTCGCTGGATCCCGAGGTGCGCACGCGCATCGAGCAGTACGAGATGGCGTATCGCATGCAGATGTCCGTGCCCGAACTCACCGATTTCAGCACGGAGGACGAAGAGACGCTGACGATGTACGGGCCCGACGTTCGGACGCCCGGCACATTCGCTGCGAACTGCCTGCTTGCGCGGCGGCTCGCCGAGCGCGGCGTCCGCTTCATTCAGCTGTACATGCGCGGCTGGGATCAGCACAACAATCTGCCGGGCGAACTTCGCGCCCAGTGCAACGCCGTTGATCAGGGACAGGCCGCGCTCATCAAGGATCTCAAGCGCCGCGGAATGCTTGACGACACGCTCATTCTCTGGGCGGGCGAATTCGGCCGCACGGTGTACAGCCAGGGAATTCTCACGAACGACAACTACGGCCGCGATCATCATCCGCGCTGCTTCAGCGTGTGGCTCGCCGGCGGCGGCATCAAGCCGGGCATCACCTACGGAAGCACGGACGACTTCAGCTACAACATCGTCGACAAGCCGGTCGATGTGCACGATCTGCACGCGACGATGCTGCATCTCCTGGGCATGGATCACACCAGGCTCGCACACCGCTACCAAGGACGAGACTTCCGGCTCACAGATGTGTTCGGCAAGGTCGTGAAGGACATCCTCGCGTGACGATCGACGCAGCGCTTCTCTCTGTCGGCCGCCTGCATCCGCTCGTTCTTCATGCACCGATCGGTATCGTCATCGGGCTCGTGGCGGTGGAAGTGCTGGCGCTGCTGCGGCGGAAGCCGCTGGGATCCGAGGTCCGCTCGACGCTCATCTGGTTGATCGCGCTGAGCGCGTCCGCCGCGGCACTCTCGGGTTGGTTCTTGCGCCGCGAAGGCGGCTATCCCGCAGCGACGGCGGATCTGCATCAATGGCTGGGCATTGCGATGGCTGGTTCCGCCGTGCTCGCCGCGCTGCTGCACGCGCGCGGCCGCGCGGTCGCGTATGGAGTGATGCTGCTCGCCACGGCCGGCGTCATGGTGCCGACGGGACACTTCGGCGCCACGATGACGCACGGCGCAGACTTTCTCCTGTCGCCGTTTTCGGAGCGGACGAGCGCGCGTCTGGTCGTTGCCGCGGAAGTGCCCGATGCCGCAGCACTGACCGTGTTCGCGAGCGACATTCAGCCCATCCTCAACGAATACTGCGTGAGCTGTCACGGCGCCGAACGGTCCAAGGGGAAACTTTCTCTGCACTCGAGCGACGGCATCACGAAGGGTGGATCGAGCGGACCGTCGCTGATCGCGGGAGATGCGGAGTCGAGCGAACTCCTGCGCCGCCTCCGCTTGCCGCTCGATGACGACGATCACATGCCGCCCGACGGGAAGCCGCAACCGACGGCGGACGAGATCGCACGCATTGCGCGCTGGATCGCGGACGGCGCGTCGTTTGAGGCGCTGTCCGACGCGCCAGCGATCGCGCTGGAAACGGAAGCTGCCGAAGTCAAGCCGATCGCCGCTCCGGATGCCGCTGCGATCGTGGCGCTCAAGCAGAGACTCGTGCACGTCGAACCGATCGCACAGGGGTCGCCGCTCCTGATTGTCGACGTCTCGGCGGTGGCGGCGAGCTTCGGCGACGAGGACGCGCAACGGCTGCTCGGTCCGCTCAAGGACCAGATCGCAGATCTGTCATTGGCCCGGTCGCAGGTCACCGATGCGACGATGACGCTCGTCGGGGCGATGCCGCAACTGAAGCATCTGGATCTCGGATCGACCGGCATTACGGACCGCGGCGTGGCGATGCTGGCGGACGCAGCGGCACCGCAGCTCGAGACGCTCGTGCTGACCCAGACGGCGGTGAGCGACGGAGCAGCGGCGTCAATCGCATCGCTGCCGGCGCTGCAGCGGCTCTACCTGTGGAAGTCGGCGATGACGAACGACGCTGCCGACGTCATCAAGGCGGCGCGGCCGGATGCCGTGATTGATCTAGGCATCATCGTGGCGGCTGCAGTCATCGCGCGAGAGATGGATGAGCCCGCGCCGGCCACGCAACCGGCAGCGGTGTCGCTGAAACCTGTCAACGCTCTCTGCCCCGTCACCGGTCAGCCGATCGATCCGGCGATGGCGATCGTCTACCAAGGGCGAGTCGTCGGTTTCTGCTGCAAGCACTGCCTGGCGAAGTTCCTCGATGACCCGGCGGCGCACGCGGGGAACATTGAGTGAGAAGGAAGAAGCATGAAGGAAGAAGCATGAAGGAAGAAGTGTGAAGGCAGAAGGATGAAGGCCGCCTCGAAACCTTCGGGGTGCATGGAGCCTGTTCCTTCTTCCTTCTTCCTTCTTCCCTTCCCCCTACATCTTCTCGCTGCATTCACTCTTCACGCGGGCGATGATTTCGCGCATCTTGTCCATGGCAGTGAGGGCGCCGCGGACTTGGCCTTCCAGCGGGTCGAGCGTCGTTTCTTGAAAATTGATCGCGACGTCGTCGGTCCACTGTTCGCGCACGCGGTCCCACTTCGCGAGCAGGTCCTTGAGCGCCACCTGCGCCTTGATGCGTCCTCCGGTGACACTCATGGCGATGCTCCCGGTGCCGCGTCGGCAGCCTTGATGTCCTCGTCCTCACCCGACCGCTTCATGCTGCCAACGACGATGGCGGCACTGGCGCCGTCGAGCAGACTGCGAAGATCCGGACTCGGCATGCGCAGATACTGGTCGAGCGCATTCGCCATCCGCGAGAGGCGGAGAATCGCCGCCGGAAGATCACGCTCGACCGCCGCAGACAGCGGCTGGACGAGCCCCTTGTAGAGCGCGTACTGCCGTTCCATTTCGATCGCCCAGCGCTTCGCGGCCTTCAGCCTGCGGTCCGCGTCTTCCAGTTCGGCGATTGCTCGCTGCAGCGCCTTTTTTTCGTCGACGACCGACGCCCGCTGATCGTTCGGTGACGGCGTGATCTGCTTGCGGAAGAGCGCCGACTTGCACATTGTCACCTCTTCCTGCTTCTTGCGAATGACCTTGGTCCAGTGCGCCTGGCAATCGCGGCTCAGCCAGTCGGCAACGCGGCGGATCTCGCCTTCCGATTCACTCAGCGCCAGGTTTGCTTCCTCGACGAACTTGAGCACCGCCGCCTTGAACTCGTCAAGGACGTGGACGGAAGTGATGTTCGCCTGAATGGACATGCGGTTCGAGAGGGGAGCGCGAGCCGGGACACCGCGCCCCGGACGCCGCGATCAGGACGCCGCGATCAGCGCTGGTTGATGTATTCCTCGATGCGGTCCGCTTTCCGCAACAGGAACGGAATGTGCGTCTCGGACGCCTTGATGAACTTCGACATGACCTTGATGGTCGCGTCGAACTCCTCTTGAAACTTCGCCTGTTCCTGGTCGCGCCACGTCTGCCCCAACGTCGCGAGCCGGTTGCTGATCATCGCAGTCATGCCCTGCAGATCAGTGTTGAACTTCTTTAAGTCATGCGCGAATCGACGGAGTTCCTGCGGATCAACAATCGCTTTGGCCATTCGGATCGATGCCTCCGGGACGAGTGTATCGCGTGGCATCGGCTGCGCTTCCAGCAACTTTCCCATTCCAGGGGAGTTCCGCGCGCCGGCGGTATCGTGTGCGCATCATGATCGAAGCTCGCAACTTTGTGGACGGACGCTGGACCGTCGCTGCCAGTGGCCGCACGATTGCCGTGACGAATCCCGCGACGGACGAGACGCTCGCCGACGTGCCGGACGCCGGGAGGGACGAGACGAGGCATGCGGTCGAGGCGGCAGCGCGGGCGCTGCCCGCATGGCGCGATCGGCCGGCCGCTGAGCGCGGCGCCGTGCTGCGACGATGGGCGGGGCTCATGGTGCGCGACTGTGAACGGCTCGCCCGCCTGATGACGCTGGAGCAGGGGAAGCCGATTGCGGAATCGCGCGTCGAGATCCACTACGCGGCGAGCTTTCTCGAGTGGTTCGGCGAGGAGGCCCGGCGCATCGGTGGCAAGACGATTCCCGCGTCCACCGCGGACAAGCGCCTTTTCGTTCTGCCGCGGCCCGTCGGTGTATGCGCCGCGATCACGCCGTGGAACTTTCCCGCGGCGATGATCACCCGCAAGACCGGCGCGGCGCTTGCGGCGGGCTGCACGCAGATCGTCAAGCCGGCGGAGCACACGCCGCTGTCCGCAATTGCGCTCGCGGAACTCTCGATCGAGGCCGGAGTACCGCCTGGGGTTTTCAACCTCGTCACCGGCAAACCGGAACCGATCGCCGAGGAGTTCTTTGCGAATCCGCTCGTGCGCAAGGTGAGCTTCACCGGCTCCACCGAGGTGGGCCGGGTCCTGATGAAGAACGCCGCGACCAACGTCACCCGGCTGTCACTTGAGCTTGGTGGTCACGCGCCGTTCATCGTGTTTGCTGACGCCGATCTCGATCGCGCGGTCGAGGGGGCGATCGCCAGCAAGTTCCGCAACGCCGGTCAGACGTGCGTCTGTGCGAATCGCATTCTCGTCGAGGAGTCAATCCGTGAAGCGTTCGCCGCGAAGCTCACCGCGGCAGCGAGCAAGCTGGTCGTCGGCGACGGACTCGTCGACGGCACGCAGATCGGACCGTTGATCGAAGACAGCGTGGTCGACAAGGCGCTTGCCCACATCGACGATGCCAAGGCGCGCGGCGCGAAGGTGCTGTGCGGCGGGGGGCGTGCGACCGTCAAGGACCGGTCCAACCGGTTCGTGCAGCCGACGGTGATTGATCGCGCGAGCCGCGAGATGCTCTGCTTCAACGAAGAGACGTTCGGGCCCGTGGCCCCGATCATCGGGTTTTCGAGCGAGGCCGAGGCCGTGGAGATCGCGAACGACACGCCCTTCGGTCTCGCCGCGTACTTCTACACGCGCGATGCAAGTCGGCTCATGCGGATGTGCGAAGCGCTCGAGTACGGCATCGTCGGCGCCAACGACGCGCTGCCGTCCGTCGCTCAGGCGCCGTTCGGAGGCGTGAAGCACTCGGGATTCGGCAAAGAGGGGGGACGTGCAGGGATCGATGAGTACCTGGTGTACCGATATGTGTCCTGGCGGCTGTAGCGCTACAGCGTGATGCCTGCGGCTGCGCGCAGTCAGTAGCGGCGCAACACTCCTACGACGACGCCTTGAATTGAACAGTCCCGCACGATGATCGGAGCAAACTCCGGATTCGCCGGCTGCAGCCGAATCGAGCCGTCCTTTTCGCGAAAGAACGCCTTGAGTGTGGTCTCGCCGTTGGGCAGGAGCGCGACAACCCGTTCGCCATTTCGCGCGGTCTCGCGCTTCTCCACGATGACGTAATCGCCGTCGAAGATGCCTTCGTCGCGCATCGAATGGCCGTCGACCTGCAGCGCGAACATCGAACCCTTTTGACCGCGCCGTGGCCCGAAGATCTCTTCCAGACTGAGCTGGTCATCCTGCGCGAACTTCTCAATCGGATAACCCGCGGCAATCCGCCCGACCAGCGGGAAGTGCAGTCCGCTGACGGTGGTTGCCGAGAACTCCGACGGATGGCCCGCCGAACGACCCGTTCGAGAGCGCGATCTCGAACTCGCCGCGGGCAGCCGCTCAGCCTGCACTTCGTCGGGAGCTGCGACCGAGGCGCCAAGGACACCTGGCACTTCAACCTCGTCGGGAATCGACAAAGAGCGAGCCTTGTTCGGATTCCGAATGAGAGCGCCCTTCCCGATCAGCGACTCGATGTGCTCGAACACCGTGACTTTGCTGACGCCGAGGAGATCCGCGATCTCCTGCATCGTCGGGGAGTAGCCATGGTGATGACGCCAGTCGCGGATGAACTGCAGAATGCGAAGTTGCTTCGGTGTGAGATTCATCGGAAGTGCTTCCCGCACAAGACGGGATCTCCTGAGTGGCAGGTATGGCACGGAATCCGCCCGCCGGCACGTGCGGAGCGAATGATGTTGCCGCGAAGGAAGGGGCGGGGCATGCGAGCGAAGCGAACCGCCTGCGCGACATGTTGACTGATCGATGGTTGATGCTGCTGGCGCCGATGGCGGGCTGTATGTCGAGTCGCGACTTGCAAAGTCCCGGATGAGACGTCCAAGGTGGATAGCCCGGCGCGTGAGCACCGGTTCGACTGAGTGACTCGCGCGCGGTCGTCAAGAACCGCGTCTGACGAGACAGCTGCTTGGAGACCGCACCGAGGACTGCCCGCAGCTGGGCCTGGCCTTGGGCTTGGCTTTGGGCGAATTCGCCGTCCGGCCCCCCCGACGAGCCCCGATCTCCCGGGAGAGCTTGAACAGGTTGAACAGCGTCGCGCGATCCGATTGGCACCAATCTGACCAGATCGAGTTCGCCTATGTCGAGATCGGCATCGCTATCGGCATCGGACCTGAACGCGTCGACGAGCGATCGCGTCTGCCGGCGTGCCAACTCCGCGAGGCGATTCCAAGGCGGCGCCACCCCCGACGTCACGACACGCAGGAGAGCGACACACGCACACCGGAGCAGGCCGAGCACGCCGAACGACCACGACCACGACCACGACCACGCCCGCAACCAGTACCGGACGAGTTTGGTGAGCGCATGATCACCGAGGTGATCAAACTCGTCGGCCTGGTCGTGGTGTGAAGGGCCAGCCTGATCAGCAGCCTGATCAGCAGCCTGATCCGCAGCCTGATCAGCAGCCGGGCCGTACGTGGAGAGGAACGCTCCGCCAGGCCCAAGCACCACGAGCGGGAGCGAAGCGCTGCTCGAGCCGCGGGCTCGCTCGACGATCTTGGAGATTCCTGCGGTGAACGCAGTCATTGCGAATGCCTCGGCGAGGGGAGAAGGGAGTCGGGTCCGGCCGTGCGGAACGTTCAATCGGTCTTTGTTCGGGTTTCGCTCCACAAGTTGTTCGGTTGATGTTACCCGTACAGATGCCGCCTGCAAGCACAAACTTGGAAAGTTTCGGAATGCGTATCTCTCAGCGGGGCCTCGACGCAATTCGGTAGGCTCCGCTCGATGAACGGGATTTCGACGGAACACGCTTCGCCTCTGTCCTTTGCGCCGCAGCCTCTGATCCCGCCGGCACCGCTGGGAAGCGAGTGGACCGAGTTCTGGCCGCTCGATTCGTCGTACGACTTTCTCAATCACGGGTCGTTCGGCAGCGTCCCTCGTCCCGTGCGCGAAGCCCACGCGCGCTACGGCGACCTGGTCGAATCTCGGCCGATCGAAGTTCTTGGACGCCGCTACCGGGAGCTGCTTGCGCCCGCGCGTGAGCGCGTGAGCCGCTTTCTGCGTGCCGACTCGGCCGGTCTCGGCTTTGTCACAAACGCGACCGAAGGCGTGAACGCCGTGCTGCGGTCGATCGAGCTGCGTCCCGGCGACGTGCTGGTGACGACGGACCATGTGTATCGCGCGATTCATCAGACGATGAAGTACATCGCGCGACGTGCCGGCGCGGAAGTGCGCGTCGTGCCGATTCCGCTTCCGACGAGCGGGCCGGACGAGATCGTCGATCGCATCGAGCGGGCGCTCGATGGGCGGACACGCATCGTCGTCGTCGATCACGTCACGTCGCCGACCGCGCTCATCTTTCCCGTCGAGCGCATCGCCGCGGTCTGCCGGGCACGCGGCATTGCCTCGCTCATCGACGGCGCTCATGCACCCGGGATGCTGGATCTCGATATCGCAGCCGTCGGAGCGACGTATTACGCCGGGAATCTTCACAAATGGGTCTGTGCGCCGAAAGGCTGCGCGTTTGTGTGGGCTGACGAATCGGTGCGCCAGTCAGTCCATCCCGCGACGGTCAGTCACTTTCTCGATGAAGGTTTTGATGCAGAGTTCGACTGGCAGGGCACGCGCGACATCGGCGCGTGGCTCACGGCGCAGGACGCGATCGCGTTGTTTGAGCCTCTGACGTGGCGAAGGCTCCGCGAGCACAACCGCGGGCTCGCACGATGGGCGCACGCGCATCTGTGTGAAGCGCTCGGCGCCGTACCGCGTTCCCCTGCATCCGACGACATGCTCGGCGCGATGGCCGCGGTGGTGTTGCCCGAGCATCTATGCCGACATTGGGAGAACGCGGAGGCGCTGCAGGCTGATCTGTATCAGCGGGAGCGCATCGAAGTGCCGATCGTCGACTGGGGCGGCCGATGGCATGTGCGCGTCTCGTGTCAGGCATATAACCGCCCTGAACAGGTCGAGCGTTTGAGCGAAGCGCTCCTCTCCCGCGCACACCGCTGAAGCGGAGGAGTGGCTTCTCCGATAATCTAGGCATGCGCCGGATGCATCATGCGACTGGAACCTACATCACACTCGCGGTCATTGCGGGTATCGCCGCTCTGCTGGTGTGGAACGATCAACCGCTCAAAGATCGGCCGCGCATCGCCGACCTGAACATCAAAGCCGGAATGGACGGCAAGACGCTTCCCGCGCCGGACTGGATCGCGAAGTCAGTCAAGCTCGTGCCGCGCATCGATGTGCGCCGCGAAGGATTCAAGCTGAAGCATCAGGTGCTTGCGATGACGTCCGTCGCGCGGCCGTCGGCTCGGCTGCGTCCGGCCGGAGCGACGCTCGTGTTCACGGACGCGTCGGACCTCGAGGACCGCGTAAACGATGTGCTCGACGGAACTGTCCCCGTCAATCCGGGGACCAAGGCAACGTTCGCGCTCGATCGACTTGCGGTGGTGACACTCGTCAAGCTGGACGCGACGGGAACCGTCGCCACCGTTGAAGAGGTGCGCGTGAGCTTTGTCGAGTTCACGCACAATACCCTCGTCGCCCAGCACTGAGTGCGCCGCCGATCAGTCGATCGTCGTTTCGGCGTCGCGTTCCAGGAGCTTCGCACGCTCGATGCGCGCGGCTTCCTCGGCGCGTTGCGCGAGCTGCGGAAGGTATTCGTCGTTGTACCAGCGGGCCCACGCCGCCTTGTCGTAGCCGAACTGATCCGTCGACGTTCCTGTCGCATCGCTCGTGAGCTTGACCAGCGCGTGGTGAATTTCGGTTCGATAGATGATGACGACGGCATCCATCACGCGAAGGAGCGTCCCTTCACCGATCACACCGATAATCGGCTGGAACGCGCCTGCGTTGTCACCGAGCACCGGCACGACATTGGCGATGTAGCTCTTCTGCGTCTGGATGGCGATCCACGCCAGGTCGCCTTTATCATCGGTGCGCGCACGTTCAGACGATTGCGTCGCGATCAACGTCGGAATCAGCTGGATCGCGCCCGCCGCGGCTGCGAGCGACCCCGCGCGGTTCGCGACGACGTTGTCGGATGACGCGAGATTCGTCGCCAGAAATCGGTTCAGCGCCGGCGTCGCGGGCTTGGTGATGCGTTCCGTAGCCGCAGCGCGGATGCCCGGATCGACTTCGTGCAGCACAACCCAGCCGAGTGCGACCTGGCCGTTCTCGCCCAGCGTGGCGAAGTGATCGAGCATCGCCGTGACGACGTCGGTCTTCTCGGCGCGAAGCTGTTCGTACAGCACCTGCAGCGATGCGGGATTCACGAACGACTTGATTCGCTCGAGACCCTCCGTCCGAGTCGGGCCGTCGCGCATCGTGCCGAAGTGCTTGCGCCGAATGGCGCGCACGGCCTCCAGCGTCGAGCGATCGTGCGGAGCGCGCTCGACGCGAGGCGGACTCTGGACTTTGCTTGCGCCACCGGCGGGCCCTGCGTTGGCGATCGGTCCAAACGTGATCAGACCGGCAACAAGCGTGGCAGTCGTGATGAGGAGCATTCGGACCTCGCTGGCCTTTAAGGGTTCAGGGCGTCGGCGTCAACCATCGACGGTGCCCCCCGCAACATCGCCTCGCACTATACGATTGGCCGTTTTGAATGGAAGCATGGAACCGCTGACTCCGAGCATCTTTGAGCGTTTGGGCGGGGCACCCGCCTTCTGGCGGATTGCACGCGCGTTCTACGCGCGGGTCGATGCCGATCCGACCGCCAGCTTTCGATCGATGTTCCCCGCCGATCTCGATGAGGCAGTCCGGAATCAGGCCGAGTTTCTCATGCAGTATTTTGGCGGCCCGCAGACATATTCAGAGCGGAAAGGGCACCCGCGGCTCCGTATCCGGCACGCCCCGTTTGCAATCGATATGGATGCCCGTCAGAGCTGGATGGGCCACATGCGCGGGGCACTCGAGGACGCGAACATTCCTGAACCGGAACGGGCTCAGATGCTCGATTACTTCCACAAGACATCGCTCTTTCTCATCAACCGCGACTGAAGGCTGCTGGGCTTGTCGCACCTTATCCCGGCGCCGCGGGGCGGCCCACGACGACGCCGCTGGCGCCAAGCTTGGTCATCGCCGAGTCTGCAGCACGACGGTCGGCAAAGCTGCCGAGCTGCACGACGTGAAGCGTCGCGCCGTCGGAGCCACGCTTGGCGACGACCGTCGGCTCGCCGAGTCCGGCTCGCGCCGCCTTGGTCTTCAGTTCCTGGGCGCGGCGTCGCGCTTTGGCGACATCACGGAACGCTCCAGCCTGCAGCACGAACTGACCTGCGAGCTGACCTGGGACCGGCGGCGCCGCGACGGTGCCCGGTCGCGGACCTGCGACCTTCGGCGGGGTGGGCCCCGGGGCCGGTATCGGTGCAGACGCCGTACTGACGCTCGTCGGAACGGGAACTTTCGCGAGGCGAAACTGCTCGTTCGCGTTCGTGGTGTCCCCCACGGCCTGGAACGCGTTTGCTGCCGCGAGGTGCGCCTTGTCGGCTTCCTCACCGTCAAGATGCGTCGCGGCCCGAGCGAACGCGCGGGCCGCCTCGCTGCGCCGGCCCGTCTTCGCCAGCGCCGTCCCGAGCGTGATGCCCGCCTGGCCCGCGATCCACGCGTCGCTGCTGCGTGCCGGATTCTCCAGCAGCTTCGCCGCCTCGGCCGGTTTGTTCAACCGATACGCGCTCATGCCGGCGAGGTACGCAGCCTCATCGGAGTCCTTCGTGGTGCGCGCCGATTGGGCGGCTGTCTGTGCCGAGCTGTACGACTCGTCGTACTTGCCGGCGTTGTATGCGCTCAATGACTGATTCAACGCGTCGCCGTTGCCCGCGCAACCAGCAAGGATCGCGGGAAGCGAAAGGAGCGAGATCGCAAGAGGTCGAAGGAAATTGAAGCATCGCATGGGGTAGAGCTGTCCCAGGAGAGAGCGACCGTCGCCGGCCGGAGAATCCGTATGCTACCGCCGCTCCGATGGAACTCCTTTCGACGATACGCCGGCAGCTGATTCTCCATCCTCGTCGCGTGGTGGCGGTCGATGATCAGCGCACGTGGCGCGGAATCGACCTCTTGCTCGGCAGCTGGCATCTGGCGTCCGCAATGGAACGGACGACCTCAGCAAAAGCGATCGGGGTGATGGTGCCGACATCGGGCCTCATGCCGATGGCGATGCTCGCCGCGTGGACACTCGGCAAGACGGTCGTTCCGATCAACTATCTGCTTTCCAAAGCTGATCTGGCGTACGTTCTCAATGACGCGGGATGCGACACAGTGGTCTGTGTTCAGCCGATGCTCGACTTCATCGGCGGACTTCCTGATGGAGTTCGCGCGCTTCGACTCGAGGACGTGTCTTTCGCGGGTCTGCCTCGACCGCGCATTGCGAACCCGCTTGCGGAGCGCGGTACCGCGGTGCTTCTGTATACGTCGGGCACATCCGGCAAACCGAAGGGCGTCGTGCTCGCGGCCAGCAATCTCGCGGCGAACGTCTCGCAGATCCGGTCGTGGATTACGTTTGACCACCGTGACGTCATGCTCGGCGTGCTCCCGCAGTTCCACACCTTCGGCCTGACTGTGCTGACGCTCCTGCCGCTCGCGGCCGGGTGCAAGTCGATCTACACCGCGAGATTTGTCCCGCGGCGGATCGTGGAACTCGCGCGGAAACACAAGCCGACAACGGTCGTGGCGATCCCGTCAATGTTCAACGCGCTGCTGCATGTCAAGGACGGGAAGTCCGAGGACTTTCAGGCGATCCGCTTCGCCGTCAGTGGCGGGGAGCCACTACCGTCAGCGGTGTTTGAGGGCTTTCAGACCAAGTACGGGATCCGGCTCAACGAAGGGTACGGCCTGACAGAGACCGCGCCGGTCACGAACTGGTGCCGACCTGACGAGTTTCGTCCGCATACCGTCGGCAAGCCGCTGCCCGGCATCGATCAGCGGATCGTCAGTCCGGACGGCCGCGTGCTCGCGGCGAACGAAGACGGCGAAATCCGGATGAAGGGGCCCAACATCATGCAGGGCTATCACAAGCTTCCGGAAGAGACCGCCAACGCGTTTGACGAGCACGGCTACTTCCGCTCCGGTGACATGGGCCGCTTCGATCAGGACGGGTTCCTATACATCACCGGCCGCATCAAAGAGATGATGATCATCGGTGGCGAGAACGTCTTTCCGCGCGAGATCGAAGACGTGCTGAATCACCATCCGTCGGTGAAGGAGTCGGCCGTCATCGGCATGCCTGACGGAAGCCGAGGTGAGGTGGCGCTCGCATTCGTCGAACTCATCGAAGGCGCGACGTTTGACGGCAGCTCGATTCGCGCCCACTGCCGAAGTCATCTCACACAGTTCAAAGTTCCGCGTGAGATCCGGCAGGTCGAGTCGCTGCCGAGAAATGCCACGGGCAAGATCGTGCGCCGCCAGCTGTCGCCGACAACCGCGGCGCTGGCCTCGGCGTGACAGCACTCGCTGCTCGTGTCACATCAGTTGCAGGGACCCCACGCGCCGAGCAGAATCGCCAGGTCGGGCGCTCCAACGCTGCCGCTGCCGTCGAGGTCTGATGCACCACCGGCTGTCCCCCAGGCGCCGAGCAGAATGGCGAGGTCCGTCGCGTTCACCGCGCCGCTGCCATCGAGATCCGCCGGGCACGAGGCGCACGCCTCCCCTGACGACGAGGTCAGCGTGAGCGTCCCATCGCCCCAGCCGCCGCCAACACGCACCAGGTAACTCACGCCGCACCTTGCGGCCCACGACACCCGAGCGGCGTCCGCGGGGAAACAGACTCCGCTGGCGTCGTCGTCGCACGCGACCAGCGTGAGCGCGTTGCAGGTTCCCGTGTAGATCGCAATCGCCGAGTTAAACGGAATCTGCGATCCGCAGGTCGTCGCCGTGGCCGTTCCGGAATTCGGCGGCGAGTAGAGGAACCAGACGTCGCGCACAGCCGGACCCGGTCCGCTTTCGATGCACATCGCAGGAGCCCCGGGAAGACTGTTCGTCGCTCCAATCGAACTGAAGGCGGTGGCACCGAGCGTGATCGGCGCCGCCAGGCCGCAGTGGTCGTTGTCTGGCGCCTCGGCGCACAGCGAGATGGCCAGTTTCGCGCATTCGCCGTCCCAACCGAACTCACAGCAGACTGGATCGACGGCGCAGGTCGCTTCGCAGCATTCGGGATCATTGCAGCCGGGCCCCTTGTGCACCTCAAAGCACGGACCGGACGCGGAGGAACACGGCTTCGCACACCCGATTTCGCTGGTCAGGATACGCACGAAGTAACGGTCCGCATCGCCGCACTCGACCGTGGTCATGCCAAAGTTCGGCCATGTGCCGCTCGCCACGACAACTCGATAAGCGCCGGCAGGGACGCAGACAGTTTCGCCCGAACTCTCGACGCACTTGGCGGAGTTCACGTGCGCCAGCGCCGCGCTCAGCGGCGGGCACCCGGTCGCGGGGATCAGCGCCGCGAATCCCTGGAAGCCGGAACTGAATGTCAGCTGCACCGAGACCACACCGTCGCCGTTCCCGTCGGGTGCGACGACGTTCCAGACATCGACATCCTGCACGAATCCGTTGGGCGAGGGGCCGACCTTGATGTGGCCGCACCCGACGCCATTGGCTGGAATGGTCTTGAGGACGGGCGATGGGGACGGGAAATAACACGGGTCGTTGGTGTTCTGCTGACAGCCCTCACCCTCCAGGATCGAACCGGCCGGACACACGGGCTGACAGGATCCGAAACACACTTCGCCTGCGATGCGCACGCAGAGGAAGTCCCAGCTCACATCGCAGCACGACGGGTTGACGGCGCACACCGCGGTGCAGCACGCCCTGTCCTCGCATGCGCCGTTGGGGTGTGCTTCAAAGCAGGATCCAGCTTGCGGATCACCGCAATTGCCGCCACTGCCGAGGTCGCAGTTCAGACTCGCTGCAATCGCGCACGCGAAATCCCACCGCACTTCGCAGCAGAAGCTGTCGAACCCGCAGATGAGTTCGCAGCAAGCCTCATCGTCACAGGAAGGCGTGATGTGCGCCTTCAGGCAGCTGCCGTTGACATCGGCACCACAGAGACCGACGCAGATCTGGTTCGCCTGCATCACACATTGAGCGTCCCACTGCGTATCGCAGCACGACGGATCGGCGCTGCACACCGTCTCGCAGCAGTTCTCGTCGTCGCAGAACGGGGTTGTGTGGGGGAGAAGGCAGGAGCCCGCCGCCGCCGTTCCGCACTGCGCCAGAGCCGCATCGCCCGTTGCCAGACTTGCCAAGAGCGCGATGCCGGAGCGCAGGAACAGAGCAGTCGAGATGCCGTGATTCATAGGGATTGAAATCGGGAGTGGGGTGACACGACGTCGCGTCGCGGAGGGAGCCGAAGGAATGTACGCCCTTGACGCTGCGCGGGCCCCACGAAACTTGGCAGTTTCGATGGCCCCTTCAGAGGCTCGGGGCCGCTGCCCAATGCAAGTGAACGGATCCAGTGGTCAAAACGACAGCCCCCGACCGGGAAGGTCGGGGGCTGCGGATTTGAATGATGCGATCTGAGTGAGGGGTCACTCAGTTTCGATTCCACACCGGCTTACGGGCACGGGCCCCATGCACCGAGGAGGATCGCCAGATCGGCGCCATTGGTGTTGCCATCACCGTTGAGATCGCCGGCCGGGGTTTCCCATGCACCGAGGAGGACCGCGAGGTCAGCAGCGTCAACGACGCCGTTGCCATCGAAGTCACCCGTGCAGGAGCCGCCACCGCCGCAAACTGCACAGAGCGAAGCAGCTTCGGCAGCGCAGATGCCGTCCCACGCAACCGAGCAGCAGAACGAATCGACGGCGCAGACCGTGGCTTCGCACGCAGCGTTATCGCAGCCGAGTCCACCATTGGAAATGCAGCAGTTGCTGCCGCCCGCATACGAGCTCATTGAGAGCACGAAGACCGCGGATGATCCCGCGGCCAAGGTACACAGATCTTTCATCTTCATGACAATCTTCCTTGCAAGAGATTCTCTTTTCCCACGATCGCAGAGCTGCCCCCCAAGACGCGATCGCAGGGGGACATCGGGGGCAGCGTCACGCAGCGGTAAGTATCCACCGTTCTTGCGCGAATCGTTGATCGAAGCGGGAAAATTGCGATATTTTGTGATGTGCTTCTCTTGACCAACTCGTGACCAACTCGGACAAAACGAAAGACCCCCGACCTTGCGGCCGGGGGTCTTTCTTTCTGACGTACCTGTTCGACTGAGGAGCTCAGGCCTCCGCAGGTCGAGTCAGGTGACCGGGATCTGATCTCACAGGAGAGATCAGCGTCCGGATCAGCAGTCGCCCCATGCGCCCAAGAGGATCGCAAGGTCAGCAGCGTTGACGCTGCCGCTGTTGTCGAGATCGGCACTGCCCGATCCGTTCCACTGGCCGAGCAGGATCGCAAGGTCAGAAGCATCGACGTCGCCGTCGGCGTCGAGATCACCGAGGCAGTCGTCGCACTCGCCAAGCTGCGTGATCGTCATCGTGCCGTTGCCGGTCGCACCTGCGCCGAACGAGCCGAGGAGAATGGTGTACGACTCACCGCAGACTGCTTCGAACGTCACCAGTGAGGTGAAGCCGGCGCAGCCAGGACCATCGTCGTTGCAGGCAACGAACGTCTGGTTGTCGCACGGTCCGCTGAAGATCGCGAGCCGGCTGTCAAAGTTGACAGAGTTGCAGGTCGACACGGTTGCCAGGCCGGAACCGGTGGCCACGTAGGTGTAGAACACGGTGTTGTTGACTTCAACGCCGAAGCCCTTATCGCACGAGGCGGGGAGGGTGAACGAGCCGCTCGCGCCGACGTTGGACACCGGGTTGGCGCCAACGTTCACCGGGGTCGCCGTCTCGCACTCGTCGTTCTCGACACCGCCGGTGCAGAGATCACCGCACAGCGACAGAGCTTCGCCGGCGCAGATGCCGTCCCAAGCAACCGAGCAGCAGAACGCATCGACCGCACAGACGGTCTCGCAGCACGCAGCGTCGTCGCAGAACGGCGTACCGTTCGGCGCGCAGCAGCTGCCGGAGCCTTCTGAACCGCAGCCGAGCGGCTCACAGTCAGCACCAACCGTGAGCGTGGCGACGTACTCGTTGCCCTCTCCGCTGCCGCAAGGCAGACCATCGAAGAAGCCAGGAGCCACGAACGCCGTGTAGTCACCCGCGTCAAGGCACGCGGAGACTTCGGACGGGCAGCCGGTCAAAGCCAACAGGACGTGAATGAACGGCGGGCAGTTGGCATCGAGGATGCCGATGACCACCGGGATGTCGGCCAGAACCGAGAGCGAGACCTCAGCGGTGCCCGCGGTCGAGAAGCTGAGCCAATCCGTGTCACGGGTGCCGCCCTCAGCCCAGAAGTTGCCGCAAAGCGGGGTTCCGGGGGTGATCGAGCCGTACGCAAGGCCCGGGTTGTTGCAGCCACCGTTGTCGTCATTGCCGCAGGCTTCGCCTTCCTGCTCGCCGCCAGCCGGGCAGCTGGTGTCGCAGTCGATACCGCACAGCTCGACGCAGAGACCAGCAGCTGCGCCGGAGCACAGGCCGTCCCACGCAACGCTGCAGCAGAACGCATCGGCCGCGCACACAGCGTCGCAGCAAGTGGCATCATTGCAGCCGGGGGTTCCGTCGCCGGACGGGACGCAGCAATCGTTCCCGGACGGTGGGCAGAAGCTGGTGCCTTCGCACACCACGCACTGCTGGAGAGCGGCGCCGGAGCACAGGCCGTCCCAAGCAGCAGAGCAGCAGAACGGATCGATCGAGCAGATCAGAGTGCAGCAATCAAGGTCGTTGCAGCCCGGAGTGCCATTCTGGGAAGGGAAACAACAGTCGTTCGTCGCACCACCACAGACGCCGCCGAAGCTCGCGCTAGCAAGCGCAAGCGTCGTCGCGGCAGCCATGGTGCCAATACATGTCCAGTTTCTCACGCGCATCTTCAAATCTCCTTTGGAGCTACCGCCGGGTCGGCAGCGAGAATTGGGTTCCCGGTCCACGACAAAACGCGCCGACCCCTCGGCACGTCCGAACCCATTGCAGAATAACCGCAGACCTCACGTTTCCAAACGGCGGCAGGGGTATTGCCCAAATCTGGTGCGTTGAACCGCGAATTCTCAGATCGTCAAAGCGCCCAGGTTGCCATACACCATGTAAAACCTCACCACAACAACAACGCCCCCGTGCCGAAGCCGGGGGCGTTGCCGTGTGTTGGTCGATGTGCGACTCGCTACGCGAGGGCATTCATCGTCTATAGAGCTGGACGTGATCGAACCTGTGCTCGATCGATGAGCTGCACTCCTTTTAAGAGCACGAACCCCATGCGCCCAGAAGGATGGCAAGGTCAGCAGCGTTGACGCTGCCGCTGCCGTCGAGATCGGCACTGCCCGATCCGCCCCACTGTCCGAGAAGGAGTGCGAGGTCGGCGGCGTTGACAGCGCCGCTGTTGTCAAGGTCTCCGATGCACTGGGGATCACAGGTACCGGCCTGTGAAACTTCGAGCGTGCCCGTGCCGCTCACGCCGCTGGTGAAGGCACCCGCGACGATCGTGTAGGTCTCGCCGCAGACAGCTTCAAACTCGAGGATCGAGGTGAAGCCTGCACAGCCTTCGCCGTCGTCGTTGCACCCATGGAACACCAGGTCGTCGCACGTCCCGGTATACACGGCCAGCCGTGTATCAAAGTTCGCACTGTCGCACGTCGACACCGTCGTGGTGCCGTCACCCGTCGCCGTGTAGGTGTACCAGACGTCATTGAAGATAGTCGCCGAGGCGAACGACACGCACTCCGCGGGGAGAACTGTCGAGCCGGTCGCGAGGATCGTCGAGAACGGATTCGATCCGAGCGAAAGCTCGGTCGCATCTGCGCACTCGTTGTTCGCGGGTCCGCCGCCGCCGCCACCGCAGTTGATGCTGATGGTTCCGCTGCCGTTGCCACCGAACCCGCCGACGCGGAGCAGATACGTCGTGCCGCTGACGAGATTCGCGTCCATCGAGGACGAGAAGCCCGGGCAGCCAGGACCGTCATCGTTGCAGGCAACGAGGCTGAGGTTCGCACACGTTCCGCTGTAGATCGCGAGACGCGAGTCGTAGTTGACCTGTCCGCAGGTGGAGAAGTTCACGACATCCGTGCACGTCGCGGTGTAGCTGAACCAGATGTCCTGCACGAACGCGAGTCCGAACCCCTTGTCGCATGACCCGTCAAGCGGCGGACCGCTGGTGGTCGCACCGGCCGTTGAGTAGCCCGTATCGCCGTTGAAGATTGCAACGGCGCCGGTGCATTCATCATTGGCCGGCGGATCAACAGCGCAGATCGGGCAGAGGCTCGCCGCTTCGTCGGCGCAGATGCCGTCCCAGGCCACGCTGCAGCAGAATGGATCGACCGAGCACACGATCGAGCAGCAGTCGGCGTCGTTGCAGAACGGCGTGCCGTTCGCGGTGCAGCAATCGCCGGCGTCCTCAGAACCACAGGTCACCGGCGTGCAGGCGTCGCCCGACGAGATGGTGAGCACGTAGGTGTTGAGGTCGCCGCTGTCGCAAGGAGTTCCGTCGAACGTGCTCGGAGCAACGAACACGACATTGTCGCCGGCCGGGAGGCAGAACGACAATGCGGCGCCGCAGCCGGGCTGCGCTTCGATGATGTACACGAGAGGGGGGCAGTTGCCGTCGATGAGTGCGATAGTCACGCCGATGTTGGCGTTGACATTCATGTTGACAATCGCCGACTCAGCGAGATTGATCTTGTACCAGTCGGTGTCGCGCGTTCCGCCTGCAGCCCAGAAGGTGCCGCAGATGGTCGAGCCGATCGTCGCATCTTCGTAGATGCCGCCGCCGTTGCAGCCACCGTTGAGATCTTCGCCGCAGAGTTCGACTTCCGGCGTCGCTCCGCCCGGGCAGCCTTCGCACGCCTGGAACTGGCTGATCGACATGATGCCGGTGCCGGCCGAAGCCGCACCGAAACCGCCGACCCGGATGTGGTACTCGACACCGGCGTCGAGGCCCGCAAGCAGGAGCGACGAGAATCCGGCGCAACCATCGCCATCGTCGTTGCAGCCGACGAGATCGAGCGCAACGCAGTCGCCGGAGTAGATTGCGAGCCGCGAGTCGAAGTCGACCTGATTGCAGGTCGAGATCTGATAGAGCGCGCTCGCGCTGGGCGTGAACGTGTACCACACGTCGTTGAACATCGTGACCGAACCGAATGACACGCACTCGGCTGGCAGCGGATCACCGTTGGTGAACGCACCGATGGTGTTGACGTCGTTGTCGCCTTCGAAGGCGGGGATCGCATCGTCGCATGTGTCGCCGGCAGGCGCCGTGCAGATCTCGCCGGTGTCGACGATCGAGAGGAGGTACTTCGCGTCGATGTCGCACGCGGGCGAGTTGAAGCCGGCCGGCGTCACGACGATGCGGTACGTGCCGGCGGGAACACACACGTCAACGATCGACACCGGATCGCACGATCCGGGAACGCCGCCAACGAACTGAATCACCGAAGCGGGGCAGGCCTGACTGACCAGGAACAGGTTCGTCGTGATCTGACCGGTGACCGAGATCGTCAGCACCTTGTTCTCAAGGACGGTGAATTCGTACCAGTCAGTGTCGCGCGTTCCGCCTTCGGCCCAGTACTGGCCGCAGATGATGTCGCCCACGTCGACGAACGAGACGAGATCGGACGGGTTGTTGCACCCTCCGTTGTCGTCGTTGCCGCACGGTTCACCCTCTTCAACGGTGGCGCTGCTGCAATCAACAGTGCAGCTGGTTCCGCAGGCCGCGCAGAGGCTGATCGCCTCGCCAGCGCAGATGCCGTCCCACTGCACTGTGCAGCAGAACGAATCAACGGCGCAGACCGCGTTGCAGCAGTCCACATCGGAACAGCCGGGGTTGGCAGCAGCGACACAACAACTATTGGTGGCAGAACTACAGACGTCGCCGCCGAAGCTTGCAGTCGAAACTGCAAGCGTCGTCGCCGTCGCCAAGGTGCCGACAAAGGACCATGGGCTCACGCGCATCGGTGTGTTTCTCCTCGTCTTGTCGCAGAGAGAGCGGCGGTGCGGGCGAAGCCTCACAACCCCCTGATCGCAGGAGGTCGCCGAACCGCACGGTCACTCTACATCTTGGACCGATCGCTGCGCGAGCCTCGACCGAAGAAAACTCGTGTTTCCAAACAGTCTGCGCGGAGCTTGAGGGTCGCGCCCGTGGAACCGATCCTGTCGACGAACTCGCCGCGCCTCGGACGAGTGGATGATTGCCCGTGAGATCGTTATTGTCATCGTCCCTTCCGACGGGCGAGTCATGGCCACCGAACTGCCTCGCCTATCTTCACACTTGCAGACGACCCGAACCGGGTGAGACCGGGCGCGTCCACGGAGATTTTCATGGCACTGACGACCGGCTCGCTTGCTCCCAAGTTCGTCCTCCCGTCCAAGCCCGGAAGTCCAGTCGACGTCGGCTCGCTGATGGGGAAGGAGAAGGTCGTACTCCTCTTTTTTCCGCTCGCGTTCAGCTCGGTCTGCACCGCAGAGATGTGTCACTTCCGGGACGGGTGGAAGCAGTGGAGCGAACTGGGAGCGAAGATCTTCGCCATCTCGGTCGACAGCCCGTTCGTCACCGACAAGTTTCGCGAGCTGGAAGGCATTCCGTTCCCGGTCCTTTCTGACTTCAACAAGACGACCGCGACAAGCTACGAGGCGCTGCACGACGATCTCAAGGGCATGAAGGGCGTGACCAAGCGCGCGGCGTACGTGATCGGCCGCGACGGCAAGATCGCGTACGCGTGGGTCAGCGAGGATCCGGGCGTGCAGGTCGACTTCGAAGCCGTGAAAGCGGCGGTGGCCAAGGCCCCCTGAAAGTAGCGGCCGTCGGATAGACTTGTTCGACTGTTCGACATGTTCGACTCGACATGTTCGACTCGACATGTTCGACTCGACATGTTCGACTCGACATGTTCGACTCGACATGTTCGATCGGGTCCCCGCGGGCGTAGCTCAGTGGTAGAGCGTCAGCCTTCCAAGCTGAACGTCGAGGGTTCGAATCCCTTCGCCCGCTTTGGCGTTGTCGCCGCAGAAACATGCGAAAACCCCGGCGCTTGCTGGGGTTTTTCGCTGGAGGGGCGACCCGCGCCGACTGACGAATCACCGCGCCGCGTTGCGCTGGGTCGCCCGCTTTCGCGCTCCAACTGCTGGCAGTACTGCTGGGGGGCCGCCGGCACAGAGTCCGTGGTCCCCGTCGCTGCGTTCTCGTGCCGTTCGCGGGCAACACCCGGCAGCCGATCCATCGCCGCAGCGGTGTCGACGAGCCCCAAGACGGTGTAGTGCTTCAACGTCGTCCGGTAGTCGCTGTGCCGCATGATGCGTTGCGCCACCTGCGGCGTCACGCCGGCGCGGGCAAGCTGCGTGCCCAGCGTCGTCCGCAGCGCGTGCAGGTCGATCACGCGCCCGTCCTCGTCCTCAACCACGATCCGCGTCTTGACCCGCTCCCGCTTTCCGGTGCCGATCGTCACCGCGTTGCCGTCCGCGTCGAGCACGTCCACCCGCCGAGCGATGCCCGCCCGCAGGAAGTCTTTCAGCCGCGTCACGTCACCGACCGTGTCGGGCCACACCTGCGCCTTGGGAAGCGCCGGCGACGCGGCCAGCCGCCGCTTGAGCGATTCAGCAAGTTGGGGGTGCATGGGCAGCACGTCCAGCCGCTTCGCCTTGCCGTGGCGGATCGTCAGTGTTCCCTCGGCGAAGTTCACGTCGCCCCACGTCAGGCGCTGCAAGTCACCCTTCCGCAGTCCGGCCAGCGCCGCAGCGAGGTACCACGAGTCCCTCCCGCGTTCCCGCGCCACTGTCAGTAGCCGTGTCATCTCATCGTCGGTCAACGGGCGACGAACGCGCCGGCGGTCGCGCGTCTCGTCTTGCTTGGGGACGACTCGCAACGGATTCGTTTCGGCACGTCCCGTCTTGACGCACCAGCCGCAGAATGCCACGGCAATCTGCCGTGCGAAGTTCACGGACCGCGCCGACAGCTTGCGGTCCTTCAATGCGGTCAGGTGCAGCTCAAGCGCGTCGGCCGTGAGTTCGGCCAGCCGCGTCGCCTTGCTCCCGGCGATCATCGCTTGCAGTTGGGTTTCCTTCTGCGCGACGTGGTGGGGCGATTGCCCTGCGTGCCGACAGTGCGCGATGTACGCCGCGACGTGTTCGGTCAGCGGTCGTCGTCCCTCGGTGGCGAAGCGGTCGTCGCGCGGATCGATCACCAGATCACGTCGCAGCGCCGTGTCCGCGACAACCTTGGTCAAAATGCGTTCGGCCGCGATGCGGTCCGTGGTGCGCGTCGAGTGCTCGCGCCGCTTACCGGCATGATCGAAGTAGGAAGCGATCCACGGACCGCGCGCTGTCTTGCGGAAGAGCGATCCGGTTCCCTTGCTGCGTTGCTTCCGTGCCATCGGTCAGCCGTCCTTTCGCGTGGTGCCCGTCTTCGTCAGCTTCAATCCCAAGTAGGTGCAGAGCCGGTCGATGTTCTCCGACCGCAGCCCGCGACCGCCCGCCACGAACCGCGACAGCACCGAAGCTGGAATGCCCGTCGCCTTGGTGATTGCGTAGCGGGTTTCTCCGCATCGCTCGACTGCCCGCCGAAGAGTGTCCGTGACTGTTGCCATGCGGACAATCCTACACCATAGTTCGTCTAGTGCAAACATGCAGCGCGGATTCACCGACAGCGATCAGCCACGCCGGCGAGCCCGTACCCGTCGGCATCGCCAGTTCATCGCCGATGCCGAGTCGTTCGTGAAACACGTAGACGGCTTCTGCGTCGACCGGCACGTATCCGCCCCGCAGCAAGCTCAGCAGTGCTGCTCGATGCGTTCGCAGTTTCGCCACGATCGCCGGCGGCAGTCCGGGCGGGCGATGCCGCAGGCGGCCCGCGTCGGTTGGGTGCATCGCCAGCTCGATATGCGCCGCGCCAAGTTCCAGCAGCAGGGCAGCGAGTTCGTCGGTGAGTCCGATCACAGCTCACCCCACCCGTCGCCGGTGTCCGTGGGACTGGTGACAGTGGCGACGGTGACAGATATACCGCGATCCCCGGCGCTTCCGCCATTTGTGTCTCCGTCACCAGTGTCACCAGTGTCAGCGGTGTCACCAGTGTCACCAGTGTCACCACGCCGCGACAGGAGCCTGAAGCGATCGGCCGGACGCCCGCGCCCACCGGCATGGTCCTCGACTTCCCACCGTCCAGCGCCCGACGCCACGAGTTCGGCCAGCGCCTTGGCCGCCTTGTCGGCAGACCGATACTCGCGTGGGCCGCGTGACAGGTCGCGCACCGTCACCGCTCCGCCCTTGCTTTCGATCCATTCCAGCAGTCGGCGGGATTCGCGCTCTTCGTCCGACTCGCTAAGGGTCGCATAGACGCGCCGGGCTTCGTTCCCGAACCAGCGGACCAGCGCCACGCCGTTCGCGATGCTCACCCCATCGACCCGCGCCGGATCGCCTAGCGTGGCGTCACCCGCCGCCCAGCGGGTCATGTGAATCACCAGCGCCAACCGGGCCGCGTACCCCTCCAGCTTCGACCACACCGCCGACAGGTCGCCGGACAGTTCCGCTTGCTCGGCCGCGTGTTCGTTGTAGAACGTCACCCACGCCCGCTTCCCGTCGTCGGCCAGCCGCACCAGCCGGGGCCGCAGGTCGGGATTCGGCGGGTCCGCGCTCTCGGGATCGACTTCCATCGTCAGCCCGAATAGCCGATCGAACACCGCCGCCACCGCCGCTTCGGTGTCCGCGTTCACGTCCGCTTCGGTCCACCGCTTCGACTTGCGTGGGGGCATCGCGTACAGCACCCGCGCCGCCATGCCACTTTCGTGGTGTTCCCGCCCTAGCGCCCGCGCCAGGATAGCCGGTTGAATCCCGCCCGTGATACTCACCGATGCCGATGGAACGTGGATCGTCGGCGGTATCCCGGTCTTGCGGTCGATCGTCATGGCTTCGCCGTTGTGCATCGACAGCCAGTGTGCGGAGTCCGCGCCCGCCTTCCCCGCCTTGGCGTAGCGGTCGAACCCTCCCAACCACCCGGCGAGTTCATCGCGGGCCAGCAGCACGCCGTGCGGGTTGCCCAGCAGGATCGGGGACAAGGCTTCGGTCGTGGTGTCGGACACGACGTACCGCCGCGCGATCGGCGGGGCCGGTTTCTCGGGCGGGTCACCGGCGTCGCCGTGTCCCTTCGCCGCTTTCCGCTTCCATGCCGTCAGTACCGCTTCGTATCGCAGGAGTTCGGCTTCCCATTCCGTAGTCGCCGCTTCGTGTTCCTTCCACGCCTTGTCTTGGGCCTTGCGAATCGCTTTCATCGCCAACTTGAACGCGGGCGTTTTCATCGTCCCCGACTCGCCCACGAGCGCCGTCCACAGAATCGCCGGCTCCGTCCAGCCATCCTTCAACGCGACCCGGTGGGTGTTGCCGATCGCCGATGCCAGCGCCGACAGCAGGGGCAAGGCGATGTAGGACGGATCACAACCTAGCGCCTTCGCCCCCTCGGTCACAAAAGCACGGATAGGGTCGGGCAACAGGTCGGTCGGAAACTTCAACGCGCGGGTCGCGGGCGAAGCGCCCGCGCCACCATCACCACAACCCGCAGACTCCGGCGATTTCGGTGGGGTATTGGTGACGGTGACACCGCGCGCCGCCTCTATCCCGTGTCCCTCGATCCGGCCGAACGCGTCGTTGGGGTGATAGCGGGGTTGCAGTCCGATCGCCTTCAACACCGCGCCGTCCGTGCAGCCGGCATTGCAGGTCAGCCGAGCGAGTCCGTCCTCGGTCGCGCGGATGGTCAGACTCATGCTCGCGTCAGAGTGCGCCGGGCATCGACACCGCCAAAACCCGTCCGCATCGACGGGTTTGTGCCCGTTCTTGCGGAGAGCCGTCACGATCGCGTCTACGGGACTCATGATCGCACCGCCTTCCGCACGCGGTCAGCGGAACCGGCGGCCGTGGGACAGCCGCACGCGACCCACGCGGCGAGTTCCGCCGGCGAGTAGCGGACCGATGCCCCGATCTTGCGCGACGGGATCGCCTTGCAATTGGTCAAGAGCCACAGCCGACGTTCACCAATGCCGAGCAGGGCCTTGGTTGCCTTCGCATCGATGAGGAGCGGGGACGTGCTCGTGTCATTTGTCACGCGACACCTCGCGATCTTGCCGCTCGGCGAGATGCTTGAGTACCGCAGTCAGTTCGAACACGCGTCGCCGTCCAGCATGAATGCAAGGCAACCGGCCCGCATCCGCTTCGCGCCTCAGCCAAGCTGCGGGAAGTCCCGTCCGCTCCGACAACTCGCCCAGCGAGATTAGTATCGATTCCATGCCGACAGCATGGACGTGAGACGTGAGGCTACAAGCCTTCGCGTTGAAGCGTTGCGCATCGTTGCGCTTCGTTGCGCATCGTTACGCTTCGTTCGGAACGACATCGGGCCACCACCGCCGCGCATCGGCAACGGAGTAGCACCGAACGCCGTCAATCGTCCGGGTGCGGACTTGTTTCGACTTCCGATCTATTCGGGCGGCCATGCGCAGCCGGGCGGCCAGTCCTTTCTTGAACCAAGTCGCGGGTCGGTAGTCCGCGTCCGTGGCGAGACGTTCAGCCTCAGTCTTCGCCAGTCCGTCATGGAGATGCGCAGCCAGTGGTTCCACGAGAAACGAGAATTTGGAAAGTAGCTCCGCGTACAGCTCACGTCGCGTCGGTTCGTCGACGCGCGCGAGGCGTTCAACGAGTCGGCCAGCGATCAGCTTGTGGTCCTTAAAGAATCCGTCTTTTGTTGTCTCGTCGCTGGAGGTCCAGTCGATGCGCGACTTGACTCGATCCAAGAACCAGTGGACCGGATACGCCCAGCGTCGCGGAGGACCGGGCTCCCGCTCGGCAAGCGACAGCCGCGAGTCGTAATCCGCTTTCTCCCGCAGGAGATTCGCGTCGTTTGGGTACGGCCGCGACCTCGCGCCTTCGGTGTCGTGAAGCCACTTGATGAAGCCGTCAAGCGTCTTGCTCTTCGCGGCGATGCTCGCCAGCGAACGAATCTGTTGCTCGTCGGGTGGCGCGTTGTCAGTAGTCATTGACCCGTCCTTTGTTGGGCCGGGCGAGCGTGACCGGGGACGGGTCAGTGTCTCGGTCACGCTCGCGCCGTTCGTCGGGGATCAGCCGACTACCCACGCAAATGCTAACGTGCCGCGTCCGACGACGCAGCGAGCGCACTACCCCCGTTCGACGCTAACAGTGGAGCCGCCACCCCCCCCTTATCGACTCGTGTGAATCGGGGTGGGGGACTGTCTAACGCGTGCGCGCACGCTTTGGGCTTCCGGCGCTTTTTGCTTCGCGGAGAGGCGGACGCATGGGCGTCCCTCCCGCCGCGCACTCGATCGGACAACGGGTCACACGCGATACAGCTAGGGACGCGACCAGCACGCGAATCCGGCCAGAACCAGCGCCAAAACGCCATAGTGGACAGCAAGTAAGAAGTTGGCACCGAGTTGAGCCTCTAAGAGCGACTCAAGGAATGACAGCGCTGACAGCAGAGCCACTACGATCGCAGCCAGACCAAAAAAGACTGAGGCGGCATTGCTCCGCGCTGGTGCTGCGGAAGTGTTGCGATGTGGCGACACCTTTGGTGCTTCCCTCAGGCCAAACCACACAGCGCCGAACGCGCAGGGGAAGCCCACCGCGATCCCCAAGATCAACGCGAGCGCCAGCCAGCCTGCACTTGCCGGCTGCTCCGTGAGTCCTCGCCAGACCAACCACCCCGCGAAGCACCACACCGCGACGGTCACAACCAGCAACACCGCGGCGACCGTCGGCGAACGACGACGCGCTCCAGACTTGGCTACTCGGGCGTACATAGCCTGCAATTCGTCGTGGCTCATCCGGCCCATTGTTCGCCCCTCACGAAGTCGACCAGCGGGAGAGTACCCTGCCGCGAGGAGCGATGCGTTCGCTGGGCAAGACTCATCCAGACGCCCGCGCGCTCGCCGCTACGATCGCCGTTATCGCTCCGCGCAGCTCCGGAGCAAGGGTCCCCCACGCCGCGATCACGGCGGCCAAGCCGGGGTCGTCGCACGTGGCACCCGTCTCATTCGCCGTCGAGATGCTGGCACTACCGCTGGGGGCTTCAATCGCCGCGCCGGAAACGCCTAGATTTGCCGACGTTTCCGCGCTATATCGTCCGCCTTCCAAGCTGAACGTCGAGGGTTCGAATCCCTTCGCCCGCTTTTCTTCCGCAGTCTCGTTGTCCCCGAAGCCGACGTCGCCGTTCCTTCCGAGACGCGTTCCGCCTGAAATGTCTTTGCTGAACAGCGCGATCCGTATCAAGTACCGCGCGTTCTCGGTACTTTGACACACTGCGGGGGGTGACCGTCGTCGCGAACGCGGGGGGACATCTTGAACGAGAGCACATCTGTCCGGAGACGAGGCGTCGGTGCGCTTTGCTGTGCCGTATGCATGGGTATGGCGTCGCTGTGCACCACTCTCGCGTCCGCGCAGACGACCTTCACCGATGAAGCGCTCGCGCGTGGCCTGCGGTACGTCGTCGTCGAAGGGGCATTCGGCGGTCCCGGGCAATATGGGTGCGGCGTGGCGCTGTGCGATCTCGACGCGGATGGCGATGAAGACATGGTGTGCAGCGGGGGTCAGAAGTCCACGCTCGCGCTGTTTGAGAACGATGGAACAGGACACTTCGTCGACCGCACCGCGACGTGCGGGCTCGGTTCGCCTTCGAAGCCTTCAGGCATCGCGGCGGGGGACTACGACGCGGACGGCGATCTCGATCTCTGCATCACGCGGTGGTACGCGCCGCTCTTGCTCTTCCGCAACGACGGCGGATTGCAGTTCACGGATGTGACGGCGGCAGCGGGCGTGGCTCTCCCCGGAATTGCGGCGGGCGGCGGGGCCGCGTGGGGAGACTACGACGGCGACGGCTGGATCGATCTGTCAATCGCCAACCGCACGGGCGGCGGCACCACGATCAAGAACCGCCTCTTTCGCAATCTTGGCAACGGCACCTTCGTCGATGTCGCGCCGAGCCTCGGAATCAACAGCGGCTTCGCGAGCTTCCACGCGGGCTGGTGCGATCTCGATCGCGATGGCGATCTCGATCTCTATGTCAGCAACGACAAAGGCACCGCGGGGCTCTCATGGAATCATCTCTACCGCAACAACGGCGACGGTACGTTTTATGACGATGCCGCCAGCAACGCGCTGATCTCGCTCGACGCGATGGGCGTCTGCTTCGGAGACGTGAGCGGCGACTCGCGCCCCGACATCTACGTGGCCAATGTTCCGACCGGGAACGTCCTCCTGCAGGCGGCCGCGTTCAACACGTATGCGAACGTGACGAGCCAAGCCGGAGTCGGCGCGTTTGCGACCTGCTGGGGCGGCATCTGCTTTGATCCCGATCACGATGGCGACACCGACCTGTTCGTGGCGGCGACTGCGCCGCGCTACAACTTCATGTTTGAGAACACCGGTACGTGGCCGATGGTGAACCAGACGGCGTCGTGGGGCCTCGGCGATCCCGGTGAGAGCTACTGCCACGCTTCCGGCGACGTCGATGGCGACGGTGATGTCGATCTCCTCGTGCAGGCGCGCGACGCCAACCTTCGCCTCTACATCAATCAATCGCCGCAGCGCGAGCGCCACTGGGTGACGTTCCGGCCGATCGGCATAGGCACCGACCGCAACGCGCTCGGACTGCAGATCGATGTCGACAACGGCAACGGGCTGCAGTGGCGACAAGTCGAGTCAGGGTCGGCGTACAAGAGTCAGAGCTCGCTGATCCTCCATGTCGGCGCAGGCACCGCACGCACGCTCGCGTCCGTCGTCGTGCGCTGGCCGAACGGCGGCGGATCACGCACGCTGTTCAATTACGGCGTCGACTGCCGATGGACGCTCTGGCCGGACGCGCGACTCGGTGACAGCGCGGGCGACGGCGTACTCGGCCTCGATGACCGCGCCGCATTCCTCGCGTGCAAGGACGCGGCCTTCGCGCCCGGCTGCGAACAGCACGACTTCGACGGCGATGCGGACGTCGACGACGCGGACGAACTGCTCTTCCTGCGGCGTTACTGCGATCTGACAGGCGACTGGAAGATCACGCATGCCGATCTCGGTCATCTGCTCGGTGCGTGGGGCGAGGCTGCGGGCGGACCGTCCGCGGGCGACTTCGACGGTGACGGCGTGGTAGACGGCGCGGACCTCGCGCTCCTGCTCCAGTGCTGGGACGTCTGAGCATTTCGAAGACACCGCCGACGGGCGAACGCCGATCGCACTCAAGCATCCGCTCCATCTCGTCTGAGACCGCGAACGCATAGTCTGGTCCCCGGTGATCTCCTCCACGAACGCTCTCCCTCGCGAACGACCGGGCTTTGTCTGCGTGCGCGGCGCCCGCGAACACAATCTCAAGAACATCGACGTCGACATTCCGCGCGACGCGATTGTCGTCTTTACCGGTGTGTCGGGATCAGGGAAGTCCACGCTCGCGTTCGGCACGCTCTACGCCGAAGCGCAGCGCCGCTATCTCGAGTCGGTCGCCCCGTACGCCCGCCGACTGTTCCACCAGATCGGCACGCCGCAGGTGGACGACATCACCGGACTTCCGCCCGCAGTCGCGCTGCAGCAGCAGCGCGGATCGCCGATCACGCGCTCGTCGATCGGCAGCGTGACGACACTGTCGAACCTGCTGCGCATGCTGTACTCGCGCGCCGGCGAGTATCCGAAGAACCAGCCGCTGCTGTATGCCGAGTCCTTTTCGCCAAACACGCCAGAAGGCGCATGCCCGCGCTGTCACGGTCTCGGGCGCGTCTACGAAGTGACCGAGGCGTCGATGGTGCCTGACGATTCGAAGAGCATCCGGGACCGCGCGATCGCCGCATGGCCGCCGGCGTGGCATGGCCAGAATCTGCGCGACATCGTGACGACGCTCGGCATCGATGTGGACACGCCCTGGCGCGACCTGCCGAAAAAGGAGCGTGACTGGCTCCTCTTCACGGACGAACAGCCGACCGCCCCGGTCTACGCGGGGTTCACGCGCGACGAAGTGAAACGCGCAATCAAGCGGAAAGAGGAACCGAGCTATCAGGGCACGTTCACGGGCGCTCGCCGCTATGTGCTTGAGACGTTCGCGAAGACCGAAAGCCCGTCGATGAAGAAGCGCGTCGCGCGCTACATGATCAGCAGCGAGTGCCCCGTGTGCGGCGGCAAGCGCCTTCGTCGCGAGGCACTCTCGGTGACGTTCGCGTCACTCGATATCGCCGACATGTCGAGACTGCCGCTCAAGAAGCTTGCCGAGGTCATGGCGCCGTACGCGGACGGCACTGCGCCCAGACTGGCAACGCTCGAAGCCAGACTGGCAACGCTCGAAGCCGCACACCCCGAACAATCGATTGTGGCGCGTCGCATTGCGCAGGATCTTCAGGTGCGGCTCAGCGTCATCCTCGATCTCGGACTCGGCTACATCCGGCTCGGGCAGCCGGCCACCGAACTCTCAGGTGGCGAAGCGCAGCGGATCAAGCTCGCCACGGAACTTCAGCGCGTCGGACGCGGCAGCACGCTCTACGTCCTCGACGAGCCGACGACGGGCCTGCATCCGTCGGATGTGGAAAAGCTGATGGTGCAGCTGACGAGTCTCGTCGCCGCCGGCAACACCGTGATCGTCGTCGAGCACGACATGCGCGTGGTCGCCTCGAGCGACTGGGTGATCGACATGGGGCCGGGAGCGGGGGACGAGGGCGGCCGTGTGCTCGTCGCCGGCCCGCCGGCGCTCGTCGCTCAGACCCGAGGAAGCCGGACGGCACCGTATCTCGCGCAGTTCATGCAGGAGTCGAAGCCCGCGCAGCGGCCCTCGCGCCGCATCCGCTCCAGCGCCTGAACAAGCGTGCGCGGGAGCCCACGCCCGACCAACTATTGGTACACTCCCGCCCCCTCAGGGCCGGTTGGTCGACGTTCGGGGAACGCGGTGGCGCAGTCCGAACGCGACGGGTGACGGGACAGGAAAGTCCCCTCCGGCCTCGAATGCCTCCATTGGCTTCATTGGCTTCATTGGCTTCCTCATTCCGGACCCCGTAGGGACCCTTTTATGCACCTCGGTCAGCAACCGCACGCGGCCCTTCTGCGGCGACGCCCATCGTTCCTGCGTTCCGTCGGCCTCTCCAGTCTCCTGCACAGATCGTCGATCACCGTCAGCGCCGCCGTCGCGACGCTCGCGATCGCCAGCGGGGCGTTCGCCGGTGAGGCGGACCTCCGGATTCCGCCGGTCGATTCCGTCAGTTTCGACATATTCGGAACCAGCGTGAACGGCTACGCGCTGATGCTGGCCGGACTCGTCATCGCCGTTCTCGGCGCCCTGTTCGGGCTCGTCCAATACAAGCAGACGGTTGCGCTCCCCGCGCACAAGTCAATGCTTGCGGTCTCCAACATCATCTGGGAGACGTGCAAGAGCTACCTGTTCCAGCAGGGGAAGTTCCTCGCGATCCTGTGGTTCGCGATCGGTGCGGCGATCGTGTTCTACTTCTACGTGCTTGAACACAAGCCGGTCGGAAGCGTCGCGGTCATTCTCGCGGCCAGCATCCTGGGCATTCTGGGCAGTTACGGCGTCGCGTGGTTCGGCATCCGTATCAACACGCAGGCCAACAGCCGCGCCGCGTTCGCATCGCTGAAGGGGGACGGACTTCCCGTTCTCGGCATCCCGCTGAAGAGCGGCATGTCGGTCGGCATGCTGCTCGTGTCGGTCGAACTCTTCTTCATGATCTGCATCCTGATCTTCCTGCCCGCCGACCTCGTCGGGCCGAGCTTCATCGGGTTTGCGATCGGCGAGTCACTCGGCGCGTCGGTACTGCGCATCTGCGGAGGCATCTTCACGAAGATCGCCGACATCGGTGCCGACCTGATGAAGATCGTCTTCAAGCTTCCGGAAGACGATCCCAAGAATCCCGGCGTGATTGCGGACTGCACCGGCGACAACGCCGGCGACTCGGTCGGCCCCAGCGCGGACGGCTTCGAAACCTACGGCGTCACGGGCGTCGCGCTCATCGCGTTCCTCGCGTATGCCCTCGGTGGTGTGCATGACGACATGTGTGCCCGCCTGATCGTGTGGCTCTTCTCGATGCGGGCGCTGATGATCATCACATCGCTCGTCAGCTACTACATCAACGAAGCCATCAGCAAGGCGAAGTACGGCGGCCTTCGTGATTTCAACGAAGAGGCGCCCCTGACGTGGCTGGTGTGGATCACGTCGATCATCTCGATCGCCGTCACGTTCGTCGCGAGCTGGGTGCTCCTCCGTGGCGTTGAGTTCCCGATGACGGTCAACGGGCAGACCACGACGGTTGTGCTCGATAATCTCTGGTGGATCCTCTCGATCATCATCAGCTGCGGCACGATCGCCGGTGCGATCATCCCCGAGCTCACGAAAGTGTTCACGTCGACCACCTCCGGTCACGTGCGCGAAGTCGTGAACGCGTCCGCGCAGGGCGGCGCCAGCCTCAACGTCCTCTCCGGATTCGTCGCGGGCAACTTCTCCGCGTTCTGGAAGGGTCTGACCATCGCCGCGCTCATGGGCATCGGCTGGTTCTTCTCGACGTACCCTGACGTCGTCACGATGATGCCGAGCCAGTACACGTTCGCCGGTCCGATCTTCGCGTTCGGACTCATCGCGTTCGGCTTCCTCGGCATGGGTCCGGTCACGATCGCGGTCGACAGCTTCGGGCCGGTCACCGACAACGCGCAGAGCATTTATGAGCTCTCGCAGATTGAATCGCAGCCCGGCGTCACCGAGGAGATCCGCCGTGACTTCGGCTTCCAGCCCGACTTCACCAACGCGAAGCATCAGCTGGAGAAGGCGGACGGCGCCGGCAACACGTTCAAGGCGACGGCGAAGCCTGTGCTCATCGGCACCGCCGTCGTCGGTGCGACGACGATGGTGTTCGGCATCATCCTCGCGCTCATCAAGGAGCACGCCGGGCGTGACCTGGCAGCGGACGTCGCTCCGACGGTCGAACAGCTCGGCGTCGCCGCGGCCTACGTCGTCGGCAAACTCAGTATCGTGCAGCCGGAGATCCTCCTCGGCCTGCTCGTCGGCGGTGCCGTCGTGTACTGGTTCACCGGTGCCAGCACGCAGGCCGTTGTGACGGGTGCGTACCGCGCGGTCGTGTACATCAAGAAGCACATCAATCTTGACAAGGCCGCTGCCAGCATCGAAGACTCGAAGGAAGTCGTGCGCATCTGCACGTTGTACGCACAGAAGGGGATGATCAACATCTTCCTCGTCGTACTTTGCATGGCGATCGCACTGCCGTTCTTTGATCCGTTCTTCTTCATCGGGTACCTGCTCGCGATCGCGTTCTTCGGCCTGTTCCAGGCGCTCTTCATGGCCAACGCCGGCGGCGCATGGGACAACGCGAAGAAGATCGTCGAAGTCGAGATGCGTGCGAAGGGAACCGACCTGCACGCCGCCACCGTCGTCGGTGACACCGTCGGCGATCCGTTCAAGGACACCTCCTCGGTGTCCCTGAACCCCGTCATCAAGTTCAGCACGCTGTTCGGTCTGCTCGCGGTCGAGATCGCTGTGCAGCCGGCCGTGCAGGATTACAAGTGGTGGATCGGCGGCGTGTTCTTCGCCATCGCGCTCGTCTTTGTGTATCGCAGCTTCTACAGCATGCGTATTCCTTCCGAGAAAGCCGCCTGACGAGCTGACGTCACAACTGATTCGTTCACACGGGCCGGCGTCTTCTTGGGACGCCGGCCCGTTTCAATTGGAGGGAATTGCGAGCCCGTGCGACGTCGCGAACTCCGCAAAGTTGCGCGGGATCTCGCCGACAACGCTGACAGCGCGGGCGTCATCGGGGTGCGGGAACGCAAGTTTCCAGGCGTGCAGATGGAGACTCGGATTCTTGGCGCCGCGTCCGCCCGTGTTTGCCCTGCCCCCGACGGCGTAGATCGGATCGCCGGCCACCGGCGCGCCGATCGACGCCATGTGCACGCGGATCTGATGCAGGCGTCCGGTGACCAGATCGCATTCGACAAGTGCGTACCGACCCGCGCGACCGCGCAGCTTCCAGTGCGTGAGCGACGGTTTGCCCTTTGGGTCGACCACGCTCACGCGATAGTCGCCATCGGTGCGGTCGGCCAGCGCGAGATCGATCGTGCCGGCATCGTCACGAAGCTCGCCGCGCACGATCGCGAGATACGTCTTCGTCAGCGCCCGCGATTCGAACGCCGCACGCAGCGTGTCCCACGCATCCGGGTCGAGTGCGCTGAGCACGAGGCCGCTCGTGAGCCGGTCGAGCCGATGCAGCAGTCCCCAGTCGCGCGCTTCACCGAGCCGCGCGAGGCGGCTCGCGAGCCGACCGTTGTCCACGGCGAACAGCCCGTTGAGCAGCGTCTCGTTGCGATGGCCGCGACCTGGTTCCGTGACGAGCCCCGGCATCTTGTTGACGACGATCGTCCGCGCGTCTTCATGCGCGATGCGGATTCGGATGCGCGGATTCCCTTCAGGCACGGCCATGTCCCCACCCACTCTACTGCAATAGGAACGCAGCCACTTCGCGCGCGATACGCTGCGCCGCATGACAACGTCCCGTGTTGCCACGCGTCTGCAGCCGTTCGGCGCCACCATTTTCACCGAGATGAGCCTGCTCGCGCGCCAGCATGGCGCGGTCAATCTGGGACAGGGCTTTCCCGACTTCGATGGTCCCGTATTCGTGAAGGATGCCGGCATCCGTGCCATTCGCGATGGCCACGGACAATACTCGCGGATGTTTGGCGTGCCGGATCTCAACGCGGCCATCGCAGGCCGATTCAAGCGCGACACGGGCCTTGATGTCGATCCGGACAGCGAGATCACCGTGACGTGCGGATGCACGGAAGCGATCGCCGCGACCATGATCGGCCTGCTGAATGCCGGCGACGAAGTCGTGCTCATCGAGCCGTATTACGACTCGTATCCGGCAACCGTGGCGATGGCGGGGGGGACTGTCCGCTCGGTGACGCTGCGCCCGCCTGCTTTCGCCCTGGATGTCGCAGCACTGCGCGCCGCGGTGACACCCAAGACCAGATGCGTTCTCCTGAACACACCGCACAATCCCACCGGCCACGTCTTCACGCGGAGCGAACTGGAAGGAGTGGCGCAGGTCTGCCGCGAGCACGATCTGATCTGCATTTCGGACGAGGTCTATGAACGCCTCGTGTTCGAGGGTGAGCACATCTCGATCGCGACCTTGCCCGGCATGCGGGCGCGGACAATCACCCTGTCGAGTCTCGGCAAGACCTACTCGCTCACCGGCTGGAAGATCGGTTGGGCGATCGCGCCGCCCGACCTCACTGCCGCAGTGCGCGCCGCGCACCAGTTCATCACGTTCTGCGCATCGACGCCGCTGCAGGTTGCCGCCATCGAAGCCCTCGGTTCGGGCGACGACTACGATCGGGCCTTCCTTGCGGAGTACCGCCATCGCCGCGCGATCATGGTCGACGGGCTGCAGGAGTCCGGGTTCGAGGTGTTCGTGCCGCAGGGGACGTACTTCATCATGTGCGATCATGCACGCTTTGGGTTTCCCGACGACCTCAGCTTTGCGAAGTACCTGGCGATCGAGATCGGAGTCGCAGGCATTCCCCCCGGATCCTTCTATCAGCGGCGTGAAGACGGACGATCGCTGATCCGTTTCGCGTTCTGCAAGAAGGAAGAAACGCTGCGCGCGGCGATCGACCGCATGAAGCGGCTGCCGGCGGGTAAAGTCTGAGTCGAACCGCTTCGACCTCGCTTGAACCCCGCACGCGATTCCCCACGCGCCTCATGTTCCGACTCGACGACGAATCCCCGCCTCGTTCCGCCGCCACCATCCCGGTGGCAGTGTGGATCGATCACGGTGCCGACGCGCTCGCCACCGCTCTCGCGACTGATCTCGCGCAAGAGCTGGAGACGGCGTGGGGCTGGCGCATTCACGCCGTCGGCGGCGAGCGCCGCGCGCTGGTCACAAGCTGGGCCGCGCGGACCGGTGCGCAAGAGATGGGTACGCTGCGCGAGCTCGGTCGCTGTGGCGCCCAGCTGCTGCTCGTCCTGAGTCGGGAGTCGCCGGCGGACGCTGACCTCGACGTGCTGGTGGAGGGCGACCTCACGGTCGTCGTCACCGCGCCGGCACCGCCGTCGCTCGTGGAAGCCCATCGTCTCGGCGATCGCGTGACGCGCCTTCGGACGGTGCCGCTCTTTCGCTGGTCGGACGCGTTCCGAACCGCGCAACCGATGATCGAGGAGTTTCTGACCGACGGACCCCCACGTTCCATCAACGTACGGGTGCGCGCAGGCCCCGATCCATCCGGCCTGCACACGATGGACGGCATGCTCGCTGATGCGTGTGACGTCGTGCTGGAACTCGTCAACGGCGTCGAACACGTGGTCGCATTCGCCCGCCCGGCGAGCGGCGGGGAGGAGGCCCGGTTTTACTCGGCGCTCGCCCGCACGGACACCGGTGGAATCGTGGCGATCGATCTCGCCGACACCGGCGGATGGTGCCGCGAGGTCGAGCTGATCGGTTCAGCTGGGCGGCTGCGCATCGAGGATGGCCTGATCCGCCGCTGGGACAGAACGGGCCAGCAGTCGGAGTGCCACGAGCTCGCCGCCGCGGATCCGCCCGTGACCAACTCCGTCAGCGCATGTATCGAGGCGCTCCGGACGGTTGCACGGCTCCGCCTTCCGCGCGAGGAGCCGCAGCGGCTGGCGGCACGGCTGGCGTTCATGGACGCTGCGCGACTCAGCGCCCGCACCGGAAACGCGGAGAGTCCGTCGCGCATGGACGAACTCGCCGCACGGCCGTGAGGCGACGCTTGTCCTCGAAAGTTGAAATCCGCGGCAGCGTGCTCAGGCGGCGATCGCGTCGATCTTCACCCGCAAGTAGCCTTGGCGGTGACCGATCTTCTTGCGGCTGCCCTTGCGACGCTTGTACTTGAGGGTGATGACTTTCGGACCGACCGATTCACCGAGGATGGTCGCAGTGACCGTCGCGCCGGTGAGGTAGGGGAGTCCGATCTTCGCGGCCGACGTGCCCGCCGCGTCGCCGATAGCCAACACCCGGTCGAGCACGAGCGTCGTCTGGTCGGCCGTGAGTTCTCGAAGATCGAGGTCGATGAGGTCGCCGGGGCGCACCTTGATCTGGGTTCCGCTGTCCTCGATGATCGCGTACACGGTCGTAGACTCCTGAATGGCTTGGCGCCTCTCACACACAAATAAACTTTGGGCGCGCTGGGCTGGGAAGAATCGAGAGAGTATACAGAACGAATCGCGACCCGCAACGCCTTCAGGCCGTACAGTGCCGTTGTGGACAGGTGATCGCGATCGTGGCTCGCAAGAGCTGCGGTTGAGGAAAGTCCGAACACGGCAGGACACGGTGGTGGGTAACGCCCACCGGCCCGGTTGCGGGTCAGGGACAGTGCCACAGAAACAAACCGCCCCGCTTGTGAGCAACCTGGTTGCCTGCAGGTCGGGGTAAGGGTGAAAAGGTGCGGTAAGAGCGCACCGCTCGTTCGGTGACGAACGGGGTCCAGGCAAACCCCACCGCGTGCAAACGCAAGCAGCTCTTGTCGTCAAGCCCTGCAAAGGGACCCTTCATTGGGGACTTGACGACCCCTGCGGTCCGCAGGCGTGAGAGCGGGTAGCGCGCTCGAGACGGGCGGCAACGCACGTCCTAGAGAAATGATCGCCACGTGTCGCGGCCCAAAGCCGCGACGCTCACAGAATTCGGCTTACGTCCACAGCAACCACGGCCTTCCCGCGAGGGTTGGCCGTGCGCGCTGATCATCCGCAGGCGCAACCACCACGCGTCGTGCCGTTGGGGAGAAATCCCACAACCCGTGGAATTCAGTCCGATTTGAATGCGTGATCTTGCCTTTCGCCGAGAGACCGCAACAATCAGCGTTTCAGGTCGCCTGCCGGTGACCTTCGCGGGGGATTCCGTCTGCAATCCAATCGGCTTTCGTCCACTGATTTAAGCAGGGGCGTCGCCACTCCATCGATGTTTCGAGCCACCGGGCACGCTGGCCTTTTTCACTCTTGCCGACGGGAAGCAGGCGTGACGATGCGAGCAGTTCAAGCAGACAATTAAGTTGATCCGCCAATGAGCAACCCCACCAAAACGACGAGCCTTCAGTCATACCACATGCTCGTGTTCCGCAAGGCGCTTCATCCTGAGTTCTTCGGGATCGAGGGGCGCAACCGAATTCGCCACGATGACTATGAAGCCGAGAGCTGGATCTTCCGTGGCGGCCACAGCCTCCGCTTCCAGCACAACGGTCTCTGCGTCGTCGAAGTGGTCGTCGAGCAGCTCGATCAGATTCCTGATCGCGGCCTCGTCGCAACGCTTCCCTGCGCCGGCGAGCGTGATCACGAGGAGAAGTTCGGCGACTCGCTCGTCTACATGACGACGATGCAGACCGAGACGCTCTCGGATCATCTCTATCTCGGCACCTACAAGGAAATGCTGCAGCACGCGCGCGAAAGCGGTTCGCTGCTGTCGATGTGGACGGACGAGAACGGCAAACCCAACCTCTCGGTCCTGGACGTGCAGGCCACGCGCAGCGATCTGCATCTGCAGGGCTACCACCTGCGGAGCGATTGCGGACTCGTGCTGCGCACGCAGTCGATGTTCCAGATCGTCCGCGACGCCGAGGCCAAGAAGAAAGCGGGCAAGGCGCCGATCCGCGCCGCACGCACCCTCGACGACCTCGATTGACACATGCCTCGATTGACACATGCCTCGATTGACACATGCCTCGATTGACACATGCCTCGATTGACACATGACTGATCCGCACTTAGCAACGGGATGACGACCCGACGCGCCGGCCTGGACAACCCCAGCTGGCGCGTCGGTCTTTTTGCGCTCTGCATGGCCACTGACCTCTGATGTCCCAATCGAAATCCTCCAACTTTCGCGGTGCGTCGGACGCCTCGACGCGGATGGCGCGGCAGTGTGTGGCGACGGATGTCGCGTTCGGTTTGACGAGTGTTCCCGTTCACCGCCGTTCTGTGAGAGTGGTCGACGTCGACCTCGCATCCGCATCCGCATCCGAACCCGAAGCCGAGGTTGTGCCTGCAGCCGCTGTGGGAATTCCCATCCAAGAGGCGATGCTCGACGTCGCTGGGCTGCGCTCGCGGACTGACCGCGATGCAGCGCTCGAAACGTTGCGAGCCCTGCACGCAGCGGAGTGCCCGCACTGCACGACAGCGACGGCCCACACGAATCTCGTGTTTGGGGAAGGCAGTTCCGAAGCGCTTCTGATGTTTGTCGGCGAAGCACCCGGCGAAGTCGAGGATCAGCTCGGCCGTCCGTTTGTCGGCCCGGCCGGTCAGAAGCTCGACGAAATGATCAAGGCGATCGGCTTCCAACGCAGCGATGTGTACATCGCGAATGTGCTCAAGAGCAGGCCGCCCGGCAACCGAACTCCGCTGCAGCATGAGGTAGACGCCTGCGGTCGCTATCTCGTCGAGCAGATTCGGATCATCGCGCCGCGCGTGATCGTGACGCTGGGCGGACCTGCAACCAAGCTCCTGCTCGGCACTGAACTCGGCATTACACGCCTCCGGGGAATCTGGGCGCGCTTCGTCCGCCCCGGAATCGCGCTCGATGTGATGCCGACGTTTCATCCCGCATACCTGCTGCGCAACTACACGGCTGAAACTCGCCGTCAGGTATGGTCCGATCTGCAGTCCGCGCTCACGCGAGTGCGCGAACAGGCATGAGGGGATCGCCGCATGCGTGCCGGTGCTGGACGCGGTGCAGCGTGTGAACCTCGGCAAGCTGCTATGAAAAAGGGACAGATTCTCGCGACGGGCTGGAACCGTTGGTCGCATCCGTGCGGAATGTCTCACGAGGTTCGAGCCGCGTCCGACGGAGGTCCGCTTCCAGTCACCGGTTCCCGCCTCTATTCATTGCCCCCCACGAGGAGCCTGTCGCGGTTTCACTGTGACGGGCTCTTTTTCTTTTTTGCATGCGGGCGTTGCCGTGCGGATCACGCGCGCAGGATGAGCGTGACCGGACCGTCGTTGACGATCGCGACGCTCATCGTCGCACGAAAGCGCCCCGTCCCGACCGGCAACGCGTACTCGGTCCCAAGGACATCGCGAACGAGTTCGTAGAGGGGTTCGGCCGCAGCGGGCGGCGCGGCGTTCGTGAAACTCGGCCGGTTGCCGGCGCTCGTGTCACCCGCCAGCGTGAACTGGCTGACCAGCAGAATGCCGCCAGCGATGTCGACGACAGAGCGGTTCATTTTCCCGCTCGCACTGGCACTGGCACCGGCACCGGCACTGAAGGGCTCGTCTGGGAAAATGCGCAGCTTCGCAAGCCGTGCCGCCATCAGACGCGCGTTCGCAGGTTCGTCATCACGCTCGATTCCAAGCAGTACACAGAGCCCACGTCCGGTCGATCCGACCACCTCGCCATCGACGGTGACCGTCGCCTGCTGAACGCGTTGAACGACGGCAATCACGCGGTGGGGGTTGGTGCTGTTAGGAGACCAGTGCCATCGAGCAACTGGTGACCATGGCCACGCCTTCGGGGTCAAACGCCTGGCGATAGTCCACGAGCTCGACCGTCGCCGGCTGGAGCAGTTCGAGAGCCGCCGCCATGTTGCCGATGCTGCACCATCGCGTAGGGTTCTTCGTCCACTCGCAGGCATCGAGAAACTGCTTCGGATCGGCCGACATGTACTTGCCCATCAGCTCGCGATCGTGCCGTTCGACTTCGATCTTCCGCTGATCGTTCACCGCGACCGGCTCGCCAAACTGCGGGCCGACATGGCTGAGGTCGCTCGACGCGACGACATACGTACGGCCGCCGACGTCCTTCAGCGCCTGCCGCAGCGAGCGCACAAACTCCTCGCGACCGACGCGGCCGCCGTCATCCGAGATCATGGGGGTCAGCGGATCGGGAATGAGAGCCGCGACGACCGGCACGTCACCCCAGAGGTACTGGATCCACGGGAGGTGCAGCTGAATCGAGTGTTCCGGCAGGTGATCAAGCTGATCGACAAAGAGGCGGTCGCCGAGTGAGGCCCTGAGCTTCGACAGGACCTCGCGGTCCGGTTCAACAGCCCCGAGCGGAGTCCGGAAACCGAGATCGCTCATGACAACGCCGTCACCGAGACCGAAGTGGTTCGTCCCGAGGACAACGACGCGGTCGGGCTTCTCCGCACCCTCGAAGCAGCGATAGCTGGATGCGTACACCGGCCAGCCCCGCGCGTAGTCAAGGTGCGGTGCGATGATGCCGCTCGCCGGCGTGTCGAGCTCGGGATCTTCGGACCCCTCGAGCCACTCCGTAAGCTGCTTGCGCGCCGCGTCTACATCTTGGCCCAACGTGCCCGAGGCAGTGACCGGGAAGTGGCCGTCTTCCTGGAGCTTGGCCTTCATCTCCGACTCGAGCCGTTCGAACGTGGGCCCCCAGAGAAGGCCGAATTCGTCCATCTTTTTGACGAGTTCGACCACGGGCTGGATTTCGGTCTTGAACAGGGCTGCGATGTCCTCAAGACTTCGGTCGCCGCGGAAGTGCTGGATGAGCTGAACGGCCGGCGGGGGGACCACCATCATCTGGTTCGACAGCATGGACGGGTCGCGCAGGCCGATCAGGACGGTCGTCTGACCAGTTTCCTTGTTCTGAGCCTGGACCGGGACCGGCTGGAGAGGGCGGACTTGGGGCGTGCGGAGATGAGCGGGAAGTTCCTCGAGGGACATAGCCTCGCACTGTAACATCGCCTTCGCGAAGATCCGGCAATGCGCGAATCTTCCACAGGGATCTCGTCCGATGATTCGATAGCATGTCACCCTCGACGGAGTGGCCGTCGGGGCGATTGCCGGCGGCACGCCCGAGCAGCGAACTTCCTGACTGCGTCGGAGGCAATCAGATCAGACGCGACTCGTTCACTGCGGCTCGTCGTTTTCGACGGTCGGAAGGCCATTCAGAGAGAGCCCATGGACAGCCCATGGACAGCCCATGGACAGCAAACGGGGCAGCCGGTCGGGGTAGTCAATCACACAGTCAACCGAAGCAGACGTCCACCCTCTCGAGTGACGGGGTGTGGGAGTGAAGGAATTGAGAATCATGAACATGCAGTCCAACCTCAGCCATACACAGTCTCACTCCAGCCGCACCCGCCGCTGGACCTTTATCGCTCCGGCGGGCGTCCTGATTGCCGCCATGCTTGTCGCGCCAGGATTCGCGGCAAGCCCGACGATGGCCCAGGCCAGCTCGCCGGCGTCTGCCCCACCGGCCGCCAAGCCTCAGACCCCATCAACGCCAACCGCCCCGGACAAAAAGCCAGCCGGAACAGAGAGTGGCACCATCTCGAACCGGCCAACGGCCCGCGACCGGCAGCGGCCCGGCGCGTCGCCGGATGCGACGACCCAGAACCTGACCCCGAATGCGGTCTTCCCGGCCCCGGCGCCGCAGGTTGCGACCACGCCGGTGCTTCGCTTTGAACCCGAGGTCCTCGAGTTTGGCGAGATGACTGCTGGCGTCGCGTCGACCAAGAAGGTCCAGATCCACAACATCAGTTTGGAACCGGTCACCGTTTCCCGGGTTGTTCCGGGCTGCGGATGCACGGTCGTCTCCTGGCCCAAGGATCCGATCGCTCCCGGCGCGTTCGCCGAAATGGAGATGACGCTGAAGCCGCCGGAAGCACAGGGCACGGACCTGAAGAAGCACGTCACGGTCCAGCTGGTCGGTCACCCGCCCGCGTCATACGAGTTGAGGGGCCACGTCGCCGAGTACATCCGCGTCATGCCGAAAATGGTTGATGCCCCCGGCAAGGACGAGACGAAAGACGGCGAGATCACGCTGACCTCAGTGGATGGAACACCGTTCAAGATCGTCGGTGTGAATCCTCCGGTCGTGAAGGATTTCGGCGACGAGGCGAAGACGGAGCACAAGGTACATGTCGACTGGCCGACGTGGCTCGAGAGCGGCAAGACATCGAAGCTCGCGTTTACGACGGACCATCCCAAGTCCACCAACATCACGATGATGATCAAGCGGTCCATCAGGGACTCGCAGCCGATGCCGCCCGCTGGTCCCCGTGCGCAGCCGCACGCCCCGGCGACCAACCTGATCCATCAGGCCGTGCAGGCGGGTGACGCGGAGGCCCTGAAGCGGGCGCTCGCCACAGGTGATGTAAACGCCGTCGACGCCGTCGGCGGCAACCGCACCGCACTGCACTGGGCGGTGAAGGACGGCAAGAAAGACCTCATTCCGATTCTGCTCGACGCCAAGGGCGACATCGAAGCACGGGACCGTCTCGGCAAGACGCCGCTTACGCTCGCTGCCGAAGGGCGCGATCTCGAGATCGTCAAGCTGCTTGTCGAGCGCGGCGCGAAGGTCAACACGATCGATCTGATCGGCGGCAACCCGGTCCTCTGGGCCGCCGGTCTCGGAAGCCCCGACGTCGTCAAGTTCCTGATCTCGAAGGGTGCCGACGTCAACGTGATCGATACAAACGGTCTCTCGCCGCTCCTCTGGGCGGCGAGCATCGGCTCGGCGGAGTCGGTCGAGGCGCTGCTGCAGGCGAAGGCCAGAGTCGATGTCGCCGACACGATGACCGGCGACACCGCGCTGATGCGCGCAGTCAATACGGGCAAGATCGAGAGCGTCACCTCTCTCATCAAGGCGGGCGCGAACGTCAACACCAAGAACAAGCTGGGCCACACCGCGTTCATTCTGGGATCGGCCCGTGGATCGGTCGAGAAGCTTGAGGCACTGAAGAAGGCCGGCGCGGACGTCGCCGCCAAGGACGTGCGCGGCTGGAACGCGCTCGATCATGCCAACAACCGCATCGACCCCGAGAAGTCCAAAGTGGTCGGCTACTTGACCCCGATCGTGCCGCCATCCGGCGCGGCGGCGGCAAGCGAGCCGACGACGAAGCCCGCAGGCGAGACGCCGGCAACAGCGGCGAAGCCTTGATGCTCCAACGGGCTCGCAACGGCGTGGCAACGGCTTGGCAACGGTCCGGCAACGGGCTCTGATGATGCGAGAGTGACAATCGACTGCTGAGATGATTCTTCGACTGAGTGTTCCACAGGGCCCGCGGAAGCGCGGGCCCTGTCCTTTTCATGCTGGCACTTCGCGCGACGCAGCCTGTGTCGAAGTGACCCGTATGATGCAGGTCCGCGCGCCGCGAGCGCGTGCACTTCACCCTCGAAGGATCTCCGCATGTCCGTTCTTGCCACCGGCACCCGCTCCCTCTCGCAGTCCAAGGCCTACAACGATCTCATCACGCACATGTCGGACGTCGGGCTCCTGCAAAGCACATCCGGGATCCTTGGCTGGGACCAGGAGACGATGATGCCGGCCGGCGGCCTCGATCTTCGATCGAAGCAGCTCGCGCTTCTGGCGCGACTCGAGCACGAGATGTCGACGAGCCAGCGCGTCGGCGATTGGCTCGCCGCATGCGAGAGCGACAGCAACGTGATGGGTGATCCGCTCTCCGACGCGGCCGTGAACGTGCGTGAGATTCGGCGGTCCTATGACCGTCAAACGAAACTTCCGACCGCCCTGGTGGAAGAGATCGCGATGGCCGCATCGATTGGCCAGCATGAATGGGCGGAAGCGCGGAAGGCTTCGAACTTCAAGCAGTTTCAGCCGCACCTCCAACGCATCGTGCAGCTCCTCCGCCGCAAGGCCGAATGCTTCGGCTGGCAGCAGGGGGGCGAAGCGTGGGATGCGCTCGCTGACGATTACGAAACGGGTTGCACCGCGAAGAGCGTTGCCGAAGTGTTCAAGCCGCTCCGCGACCGGCTCAGCGCCCTCGTGCACGCGATCCTAGCCGCCAAGAAGAAGCCTGCTGACGGATTCAATGAGTACGCAATCGCCGTCGATGCGCAGGAGCGGTTCGGGCGGTTCATCAGCGGCAAACTCGGGTTCGATTATGAACGCGGCCGCCTCGACCGGTCGACGCATCCATTCTGCGGCGGATCGCACTGCGACGACGTGCGCATGACGAGCCGTTACAGCGAGCGCTGTCTCAATGACGGCCTCGGATCGGTGATGCACGAGACGGGCCACGGCATCTACGAGCAGGGGCTGCGCTCGGACCAGATCGGTCTGCCGATGGGCCACGCAGTGTCGCTCGGCATCCACGAAAGCCAGAGCCGCATGTGGGAGAACCAGGTCGGTCGCAGCCGGCCGTTCTGGAACTGGGCCAGCAAGGAACTTCCTGCGTACGCCGGCGACGGCGTCAAGGCATTCTCGCAGGACGATCTCTACAGCGCGGCGAACGTGGTCGAGCCCGGCTTCATCCGCGTCGATGCCGACGAGGCGACGTACAACCTGCACATCATGATCCGTTTCGAGATCGAGCGCGCGGTGCTGCGCGGCGAGCTTGAAGTCGCGGGCATTCCCGAGGTGTGGAACGCGATGTACAAGGAGTACCTCGGCCTCGTCGTGCCCGACGACCGGAGGGGCTGCCTGCAGGACATCCATTGGTCGATGGCCGCAATGGGCTACTTTCCGACGTACACGCTGGGCAACCTGTTCGCGGCGCAGTTTTACGAAACGGCGAAGCGGGACATCCCGGGACTCGAAGAGGGCTTCGCACGCGGTGAGTTCGCGCCGCTGAAGAAGTGGCTGAACGAGAAGATCCACCGGCAGGGACAGCGCTACCGCTCAGCGGATCTGTGCCAGGTCGTGACCGGCCAGCCGCTGTCGGCTGAGCCGCTGATGCGGCACCTCGAAGGAAAGCTGAAGCCGCTGTACGGGCTGTGAGTACGGCGCGGCTTTCGCGACGACGGATGTTCAACACAGAGGGCACAGCGGCCGGTCGGAGGTCACAGAGAATGCGCCGCGCATGGACACGAGAGCCAGAAGTAACGGGTGTGGGACGGGATGGCGCGCAGACGAAGCCCATTTCCCCCCCTGTCTGCTCTGTGTCCCTCCGTCTGGTCTCTGTGTCTCTCTGTGCTGCTCTGGATCCGAGTCTGAACTCGTCCCCCAGCGCAGCCTGTGTTAGAACTCCCCCGTGCCCCCCACCCGACGCAGCGCTGCAATTGCTCTTGCTCTCGTCATCCCGGCACCGTCCATCGGCGCGCTCGTCTCCTTCTGGATCGCGCCCGGTCCCATCGGACTGTACGTCTACGGCATCTGCAAAGCGGTGCTCTATCTCACGCCGGTCTTCTGGTCGCGTCTCGTCGATCGTGAACCGCTCAGCCTCTCGCCGGCGCGGCGCGGCGGCTTCGGGATCGGCATCGCCAGTGGCCTCGTCATCAGCGCACTGATCTGGTGTACCTGGTGGGTGCTCGGCGACCGTGCGATCGATATCGGAGCATTCAAGTCGGTGCTGGAACAGAACGGGCTCACCACACCGGCGAAGTACCTGTTCGCCGCCGCGTGGCTCACCATCGTCAACGCGATGCTCGAGGAGTACGCCTTTCGCTGGTTCATCACGACGCGTCTGGAAGTGCTTGTGCAGCGGCAGGCGGTGTGGTGGGCCGGCGCGGTGTTTGCCGCACATCATCTGATCGTCCTGCTGAAGTACCTGCCCGCGCCGACCGCGGTGCTCGCCACTGCTGGCATCTTCGTCGGCGGCGTCTTCTGGTCGTGGCTCTACCGCCGCTCCGGGTCGATCTGGCCCGCATATGTCAGCCATGCGATCATCGATGCAGCGGTCATGGCAATTGGGTGGATTTCCCTCTTTTGAGCCGCCAGAACGCAATGTGTGCTTCGCGTTCACGCGGCCGTCCGCAATAGGGGAATCAGTCGTGATCGACGAATGCAAGGCTCGTGTTACACTGCTTGACTTTCCATAACCCGAGCCGCTTTTTTGATGCTGGTCGGTTTCATTCCGCACGAGCCCTTTCTATGGCCACTTCTGACGATATCCGTCACCGCAACGTCGCGATCATTGCACACGTCGATCACGGCAAGACCACGCTCGTTGACGCGATGCTGCAGCAGTCGGGTGTCATCAAGTTCACCGAAGGCGGCCAGGACTGCGTGCTCGACTCGAACCCGCTCGAGCGCGAGCGCGGCATCACGATTCTCGCCAAGAACTGCGCCGTGACGTACACGATCCGGTCCGGTGCGCGCAAGGGCGAGGTCTACCGCGTCAACATCATCGATACCCCGGGCCACGCCGACTTCGGCGGTGAAGTCGAGCGCGTCTTGCGCATGGCCGACGGCTGCCTGCTGCTCGTCGACGCCGCCGAAGGTCCGATGCCGCAGACGCGCTTCGTGCTCGGTAAGGCGCTCGAGCTCGGACTGCGTCCTATCGTCGTCATCAACAAGTGCGACCGCGCGGATGCGCGCATCGATGCGGTCCTCAACGAAGTGTTTGATCTGCTCGTTGACCTGAACGCGCCGGATGAAGCGCTCGACTTCGCGACGGTATACGCGTCGGGTCGCCAAGGCTGGGCCTCGCGCGATCTCGATGACCGCGATCGCGGCGTCGACGACCTGTTCCAAGTCATCGTCGATCGCGTCCCCGCGCCCAAGGACGACGCGTCGGCGCCGCTGCAGATGCTCGTCACGAGCCTCGACTGGTCCGAGTACGTCGGCCGCATCGCGATCGGGCGCGTCTTCGCCGGCACGCTGAAGAGCGGCTCGAGCGTCGGCGTGTGCAAGGCCGACGGCAGCGTCAAGCGTGTGCGCATTCAGAAGATCAACCGCTTCGAAGGATTGGGTCGCCGCGAAGCGAACCAGATTGAAGCGGGGGACCTCTGCTCGGTCGAAGGAATTTCGGACATCGATATCGGCGACACGATTGTCGATATGGACAATCCGATGCCGCTGCCGCGCGTGCGGGTCGACGAGCCCACGCTGCACATGGTCTTCCGCATCAACGATGGACCGTTCGGCGGGCAGGAAGGCAAGTTCATCACGAGCCGTCAGATCTCAGAGCGGCTGGAGAAGGAACTGCAGTCGAACGTCGCGCTGAAAGTCACACCCGGTGAAACCAGCGAAGAGTTCCACGTCAGCGGCCGCGGACTTCTGCATCTCGGCGTGCTGCTCGAGAATATGCGCCGCGAAGGCTACGAACTGACGGTCGGCAAGCCGGAAGTGATCGAAAGGGAAATCGACGGCGTGACGTGCGAGCCGTTTGAACGGCTTTCGCTCGATGTCATCAGCAACGGCATGGGTCCCGCGCTGGAACTGCTCGGCGCCCGCGGTGCGGAGATCCTCACAATGGATCCGCGCGGCGAGCGCATGCACATCGAGGCGGAAATCGCGGCGCGCGGCTTGATTGGTCTGCGGACGCGCCTCCTCAACGCCACGGGCGGCGATGCGATCATGCATCACACGTTCAGCGAATACAAGCCGCTGCGCGGCGAGCTGAAGAAGCGCCAGAACGGCGTGCTCATCTCGCTCGAATCCGGACGCGTCACGGGCCACGCGGTCGAGAATCTGTCGGACCGCGGCATCATGTTCGTGCGGCCTGGCGACCAAGTGTACGTCGGCCAGATCGTCGGCGAGCACAATCGTGACAACGATCTGATCATCAACATCACGCGCCTCAAGCAGCTCACGAACTTCCGTGAGACCGCCAAGGAAGCGACGATCGTCCTCAAGGGCGCGCGCCTGTACACGCTGGAGGCGGCGCTCGAATACATCGAGAGCGACGAACTGGTCGAGATCACGCCGCAGAACATCCGCATCCGCAAGCGCATTCTCGACGAGGGTGCGCGCAAGCGCTGGGAGCGGTCCGACCGTGACCGCATGGCAACCAGCGACGTGTGACGGTTACGCCGACCACGCGCCGAGAAGCTGCGCGAGGTCGTTTGCGCTGACCGCGCCGTCACCGTCAATGTCGGGGCCGTTGAGCGGACCGAACCGGCGGCGCACGACGTAGATGTTTGCGGGATCGGCAGGCACGAAACTTGGCGACCACGTCGTGAAGCTGACGAAGCGTCCGTCGACGCTGATCGACGACGGGCCGTTGATCCACGTCCAGTTCGGCTGACCCGGCAGCGCGGCGACTTCCGTGCTCGAGGGTGCCGGTCAACCGATCCTTGAGAAGGATGGTCGCAAACGGCGTGAGTTCGGGCGCGAACGTGTTGAACGAGACGAACCGGCCGTTGCCGCTGACGAGCGCGTTCCATGCGTGCGTCGAGCCCTGCGTGCCGTCCTGCGCCACGGAGATGCGCTCGATCACGCCCGTGTCCATGTCGCGTGCATGGATGTCGTGGTGCCGCCTGCGAGCGTGGTCGCGAGCACCGGTCCGGTCAAGGCAAAGATCACGCTGAGAACGACACAGTGGGGCGCGGTGAGCGCGCGGAGCACAGTCATCATGGAGGAGACATCTTCGATTCGTCCGGGCAGATTCCCTCTTCGACGAAATGGGTCAAATCCCTGCATCGGCGAATTCGATTCGCACTCCTGGGTCTTTCGTCGGAGCCCCGTCCCCGAACCCCTTTCACTACACTGCCCGACTTTCCCATGGCGACCATCGTTCAAAAATTCGGCGGCTCTTCGGTCGGTGACGCACATCGCATCATGCGCTGCGCCAAACGCGTGGCCGAGACACGTGCAGCGGGCCACGACGTCGTCGTCGTCGTCTCGGCGATGGGCGACACGACTGATGATCTCATCGCGCTTGCGGAGAGCATCACGACGGAGCCGGACCGGCGCGAGATGGACTCGCTGATGTCGACCGGCGAGCAGGTGTCGTGCGCACTGATGGCGATGGCGCTGCAAAAGCTCGGCGTGCCGGCGCTGTCGTTGACAGGGGGCCAGGTCGGGATCCGCACCACCGACGCGCATCGCAAGGCGCGCATCACAGCGATCGACCCCGCGCGCATGCGGCACGAGTTCGCCCACGGCCGCGTGCCCGTCGTCTGCGGATTCCAAGGAACATGTCCCGCTCCCGCCGGATTTGGCGGCGACATCACGACGCTGGGCCGCGGCGGATCAGACACAACGGCCGTCGCCCTCGCGGCCGCGTTGAATGTCGCAAAGGAAGGGGGCTACTGCGACATTTTCACGGACGTCGACGGCGTTTACACGGCCGACCCGCGCATCGTGAAGAACGCTGCCAAGCTCACAGTCATCAGCTACGAAGAAATGCTGGAACTCGCGACGCTCGGCGCCGGCGTGATGCACGCGCGGGCTGTGATGTTCGGTGAACGATACGGCGTGCCGATCCACGTTCGGCACAGCCAGAAGCCTGACACAGGAACCATGATCACGGACGAACGGTCCGTCCGGGAGAAGCACGGAATGGAAGACATCGCTGTCATCGGCGCGGCGCTCAAGGCGGACCTCGGACGTGTGAGCCTGCGCCGCATCCCCAACAACGTCGGCGTGCAGGGACTGATCTTCGAGAAGATCTCCAACGCGAACATCATGGTCGACGACATCGTGCAGACCGAGTACGGCGAGATGGCGTCGATCTCATTCACCGTCGATCACGCGGATCTTGCTGATGTCAAGATCGCCGCGAGTCATGTGCTGGACGCGCTCGGCACCGGCGAACTGGCGATCGAGATCGGTCTCGCGAAGGTCTCGGCAGTAGGCACGGGCATGAAGAGTCACACAGGCGTCGCGAGCCGGATGTTCTCGGCGCTCGGCAAGGCCAGCATCCCGATCCACAACATCACGACCAGCGAGATCAAGATCAGCTGCATCGTCCCGAAGGAGCACGGTCAGAAGGCGCTGCAGACCGTGCACGACGCATTCAACCTCGAGCTCGGGGACTCGGTGAAGGCGGGGATGCAGACGGACCGGAGTACCGAGCCGAGGACTGCCGAGATGCCGGTGATGCCGGCCATCCCCGGGATGCCGAAGTGAGAAAGGGCCACGGACCGGGCGCCGCCAGCGGATCCGGGTTCGCAGTTTTACATAACAGGCATTATAGGACCTAGGACCGGAATCGGCGTCTGGGTAGGGTCGCGTAAATGCCGGTTCGCTCGCCGGTTAGCCTCCGTGACCTCCAGCTCTCTGCGCCTCGGCGGCGAATGCGTCCCGCGCGACGCGCGACCCCACAGAAGGAAGCCGCACCGCTGCGCGTAGATCCAGCGCCACGACCCCGCGAGATGGCGACGGTAACGAGCCCAGATCGCAATCGGCAGATTGGCGAGCGACACGATGCCGAAAGCGCGCGACGGCAGGAATCGCTCGTATCGCAACGACAAGTCCCGATGCGGTCCCGATCAGGCTGCTCGCGACATGGATGAGCGTGAAGATATGGATGAGCGTGAAGATTGTGAGTCCGATGCCTGGCATGGGCGACTCCGTATGCTGACGGCGACTCCGCGCCGTGCGCGGTGAAACTGCTCCGTCGCGGGCGCAGTGGCTCTCCGACCCTGCGATCGGTACTCTGCCCGCATGCACGACATCTCGCCGACTGTGCAGGCTGGTTTGGCCGCCGCTGCCGTCATCGCGGTGTGGGCCGCAGCAACCGGACGCCGGGGTCGGTGCCGGCCCGCGTGTCGAGCGTGTGGACGGGATGCGCGGCCGTTTGCGTCGTCAGAAGAGCCGACATGTGCGTGCGGCGTGCGACTTGATCAACGCGGCGCGATTCGGTTGCTGCGCCGGCGAACCGTCCGCGGGGTCGTCGCGTCGCTTGTTCTGACCGCACTCGCCCTCAGCTTTCCGTTCTGGGCCGCCAACGTGCACGGCCGCGCCAACGGCTGGCGTGACGAACTGCCCAACTGGCTCTTCGTTCGATTGCTGACGTTTGAACCGAGCTACGCGGCGCAGCGCTCGCTCGAGCGCCGCATCGCGGAAACGCGCGACCGTGAGACGGCGACGGTTCTGCTGCGCGGCGCACTGGACGCAGCCGACGGAGCGGCGATCGGTTCGGTCGGGGATCTTTCGAACTGGGTGCAGCGGTCGTTTGCGATCCTCGGACCGCTCGCGTCTCCCGAAGGCGAACTGGGCGGGCGCCTTGCCGCGACAGCCTTTCGGCTGGTTGATGTCGTCGTCACATCGACCTCCACTGGTCCGACGCTGGAAGTATCCGTCCCCGGATCCATCGACACTGCCCAACGGCGTTTGTTTGTTCGCATCAACGAGATCATGGTGAACGGTGCAGCGGCCGAGTTCGCATTGACAGCGCGTCTGCGGCGCGGCAGCAGCGTCGCCGATCAACAATGGCACGTGCTCGCGCGCGGTCCGGTCAAATGGGCGGTCGAGGTGCCGCCAACGACGACCGCATCCGATGTCCTCGTCAAAGGCGAGGTGGTCTATTGCCCCGTCACGGTTCGCGCGGCGGTCGATCAGTTCCTCCCGCGTCCCGATCCGGCGGACTGGAACGCGCCCGTTGGCGTCGCGCGGTTCGAGCGCGTTGCGGCTGAGGTCCAACGCCGCAGTTCCGGCGCCATCGCCATCTCCGTCCCGCCGCCGATGGCTGCGCCGCGGGCGTCGTTTGTCGGACCAGACTGGTGGACGGCGTCTCCCGCGGCATTCTCCGCTCCGCGGTTGGTGGCGATGAGCGCCCTCGGCCTGTTGGCCGGCACAACAGCGTTTCTGCTGTGGAAGTTGGCGCAGCGGATTGCGCGACGCCGCGAGGCACTGACACGCCCGGTGTGCGACCGCTGCGGGTCGACCATCCTCGACACTGGCAGCGCGCGGCCCGAGCGATGCACTGAATGCGGTGCCGGATTGCGCACCGACACGGCGATGCGGTACGTCGCTCCGTCGGCCCTCGGCGCGCGATTGGCGGGGGCGCTCGCCGCGCTAGGGATCGCAGGGATCATTGCGGTTTTTGCCGGGCCGATCGGCGCGAGTTGGCTTGAGACAGCGCTCACCCCGACGCTCCTGTCGCCAGACGGATATGGCGCCTGGCTCGCGGACGAAGCGCTGTCGGCCAACGAATCCCAGATCCGAACACAGCTTCAGGCGGCGGATCTCCCCTCCCCCGACATGATGTCCGAGACGGCCGGCGAAGTGATGGCCACGGCGCTCGCACTGTTCGCACGTCGATGGCACGACGGAGTGGGCCTTGGAAGCTCAGCGGACAGAGTCAGATCAAAGCGCCAGCCGAGGTCGGTGACGCAGACCTCCGACTGGAGTGGGCGATGGTGGAGCCGGCGCGGCGCGAAGCGCTGCAGACGCTCGACGACGCGACGATTGAAGATCGTCTCGCGCGCATTCCGCTTCGTGGCACCAAGACCTGTCGCGTGCGCATTCTTCCCGAGGACGCACCCAGCGTCGTGACGGATCCCACGCTTGATCCGTTCACCGACCGGGCGCCGCTGCGGCTTCGCGTGAGCCCGCTCGGAGGGCGGATGGAACTGATGCTGTCCGCGCCGTCACTCGAGCGAGGCATGTCTTGGAATGGCCATTGGGCTCTGAGCTGGGACGGCGGCGGCGTCACGCTGACGCGCGCTGGGCGACAGACATTCTTCGATGCGCTCACCGATAGAGCCGCGGAACTTCCGGCCAAGCTCATGGCTCGATTCGTGCCGGCGGCGCCGCAGTCAGCGTCGGATGCGAAGCCCGGACCGCTCCAGTGGGGGCGCACAGTGGAATGCGAGCTGCGCCGCATCGAGCCAAATACAGGCGATCAGGGGGAGATCCAATACGTGCAGACGCCGTAGATCCGCGGATTGATCCGCGCGCCGTGATCCGGCAATCAACGCTGACGCGTCGGCCGCTGCGCGGCGGGGCGAATGACGACGGGAATCTGGCGCGGCGCGGGCTTGCCGACGCAGCCTGCGAGCAGCTTGGCGACCAGCGAACCGATGATGACAACCACACTGTCGCGACGCTGCGGAGAAGACCGGTTCATGAGCATGTGCCTCTGCGATGCCGACTGCGCCTCGGCGATGCCGAATGGATCTCCCGGGGGCGGAACACGCGCGTCCGGGACCGAGACGATCGAGTGTGCGGTGTGATCCGTTCACCTGCAACGCGAATTCGGGCGTTTTTGGGGCAGAGAAAAAGCGACGGCCGTGGTGGGACCTGTAATGCGATCTCTCGTCGGCGAATGACGGGCAATCCTCGGCTTGACCAGTGCTCACCTGCGGCATCAATCTCTTACGATGCCATCCAATGTCGACCTCCGGACTTCCCCAGCCCTTTCGCGCCACTCCCCTTCCGGGCGGCACGTCCATACCGGCTGCGAGCGGGACGCCCACCGTCATGGCGCCTCTCTGTTCCGTCTTTCGACGGTTCTTGAGGAGCCAGAACCTGAAGTACACGCCGGAGCGCGCGGACATCCTCAGCGCGATCATTGAATTCGGCGACGTCTTTGAAGCAGAAGAACTGCTCCTCCGCATGCGCTCGCAAGGACACGATGTCTCGAAGGCGACGATCTATCGCACGATCCATCTGCTGCAGGACTCCGGCATCATCACGCAGGCGCTCTTTGACAGCAAGCAGGCGCACTACCAGCTGATCTACGGCAAGGCGCCGCGCGACTTCATGATCTGCATGAAGACCGGCAAGCTCGTCGAATTCACGAGTCCCGAACTCATTGCTCTGCGCGACCGCGTGTGCCGTGAACTCGGCTGGCAGCCGGTCGGTCACCGATTTCAGATCTACGCGATCAGTCCGGAAGCGACAGGCGGCAGCGGCGAGGACGCTGATCCTGATGCTGGCGCTGACGCCGCTACCTCCGATGATTGACGCGCTCAGTCCGTGAGTTCTTCATCGCTCTCGATCGGCCTCGACACCGTGTATCGGCCGCCGAACCATCGGCCCAGATCGGCCATGCGGCAGCGCGAGGAACAGAACGGAAACGTCGCAGCGTCCGTCGCCACCGGTTTGCCGCACGATGGACACGTTGCAGCGCGCGCCGCTGACGGCGGCGCCGCGGTATAGAACGCCAGCGCGTCGCCCAGTTTGCGCCGATCACCAGGATCGTCGCGCCGATCGACAATCGTCACGCGGCGGTGGCCGTCGATCTCGTGCTCCAGCGTGATGTCAATGCGCTCGGCAGGAAGCGCCGCAGCAATGCGCGATGGCCACTCGACCGCGACAAGGCACCGTTCACGGCGGAGCACGTCATCCCATCCGATCGACTCCAGCTCTTCGTCACTGTGCACGCGCCACGCATCGATGTGCACGAGATCGATCGAGTCGGCGCCGCCGGTTCCGCGATGTTCGACGCTGATCACAAACGTCGGACTGGTGACGGCGTCCGGTTCGATGCCGAGCCCCGCAGCGAGTCCTCGCACAAGACGCGTCTTTCCCGCGCCGAGTTCCCCTTCCAGCGTGACAATGGCCGCGCGCCGCGCACTCGCCGCCACGCCTGCGGCCACACATTCGCCGATGCGGCGCGTGTCGCGTTCCGATGTGCTGATGCGTTCCCATGTCGAATCGATCATGACGCGTGCTCCCATCCGGCCCGGCTCACATCGACGCGATTCGATCCATCGCGTGCGAGCACAAGCGATTCGCCGTCGATTCCCCCGGCCCTCTCGATCACTGTCCCGATCCGCGTGACCGGCGTTCCGCACACGGTCGAAGGGACTTGGCCGGTCGCCGTGAACAGCAGCTCGTAATCTTCACCATCGGTCACTGCGCGCTGCCACGGCACACCGCGGTGCGCGGGGATCGCCCGTGCGTCGAGATCGATCATCAGGCCCGCGCACGAATCGTTCTCGAGCAGATGCGCGGCGTCGCGGCCCAGCCCGTCACTGATATCGATCATCGCGTGCAGCCGCGCGCCGAGATCCTTCAGCAGCGCGACACCTTCGTCCATGCGCGGGTCAAACGTGAGGTGGCGACCGCCGCCGTCCGGGTCCAGACTCCCGCCGAGGCGGCCGGTGACGTACAACCCGTCCCCCAGCTGCGAACCGCTCCGAGTGATCACCCGCGCTCCGGTCCACGCCGGCGACGCCATGATCGTGACGGAACACACGAGCGGCGCCCGCGGATCTTCGTGGAACGCCAGATCGCCGCCGACGAGCGGACATCCGAACAGATCCGCGGTCGCGCGCAGGCCTTCGAACAGCGCGAGCGCGCGGTCGGTGCCGTAGTCGGGCGGCAGCGCGACCGCCACCACGGTCGCCGTGGGCAGCGCGGCCATCGCCGCGACATCGCTGCAATTCCGCGTGATCGCCTTGCGACCGACGAGCGCCGCGTCCGTGTCGGCACGGACATGCCGACCCTCGATGATCTGATCGACGGCGATGAGCACGACAGGATCGTTTGTGCGCACCACGGCCATGTCGTCGCCGGGAGGCACGAGGACGTGACTCGGCAGCAGCGCGTTCTTCGCGAAGACGGATCGCAGCAGATCAAACTCACGCATGGGCGGTCCTCTCATTCAGCGGTTGCCCAGACGCGGTCCCAGACGAGTTGGAAGTGATGATCGCCAGCAGCAGTTCGGCATTGCGGCGCGTCGCCCCCTGCTGGGCGCGGATCACCTCACGCCCCCGATCCGCGAGCGCGCGACGCTCGTCGGGAGTCGCGAGCAGTCGTGCGAGCGCCCGAGGCAGCTCGGCCGCTTCCACTTCGACAATCCCGCCACCCGCACGCAGCAAATCCATCGTCTCGCGAAAGTCGCTGGTGCTCGGGCCGATCAGAACCGGCTTGCCCAGCGCGACAGGTTCCATCATGTCCGAGCCGTGCAATTCTCCGAACGATCGTCCGACAACGACGACATCGGCGAGTGCATACGCCATGCGCAGTTCGCCGATCGTGTCGAGCAGAAACCGGCCGGTCGCACTGCCGTGTTCATTTGTGCTGCGCCGTGCGCAGCCGGCCAGCGCCTCCGCGGTGTCAGCGAACCATTCCGGCCGCCTCGGCGCGACGATCAGCTGCACGCCGCGCGGCAGCGATTGGGCGATCAACGTCTCTTCGCCAGGCGCCGTGGAACCGGCAACCACAATCGGCTTCGTGCGATCGATGCCAAACGCCAGCGCCAGTTCATCGCTGCCCGGCACGTGATCGGCGATCTCCGCCGTGTCCCACTTCATCGTGCCGCCAACGACGACTCCGGCCGGAGCGGCGCCGAGTGCGCAGAACCGCTCCGCATATTCGGCTGTCTGCGCGCTGACCGCGCTGAGGCGGTGAAAGATCGGCGCCACCAGCGGGCGCACGCGCTCATAGCGGCGAAAGCTGCGGGCGCTCAGCCGACCGTTGATCACTGCTATCGGTATGCCTCGGGCTTCACACTCTGCGGTGAAGTTCGGCCACACTTCGAGTTCGACGAGCGCGACACAATCGGGACGCACCGCGTCGAGGAAGCGCCGGACCGCTCCGGAGAAATCGAATGGATAGCGGACGACGCGATGCTGCCCTGCAAACAGTGCTTTCGCCCGTGCGAATCCCGTGTCGGTCGTCGTTGCGATGACGACGTCGGGGGCGCTCGCGTCGGCGGCCAGCTGCTGAACCAGCAGACGGATCGCGTTCACTTCACCCACTGAGACGGCGTGAATCAGGATGCGCTTCCGCGCGGTCCGTTCCATCGGCGGCGTCACGCGACCGAACCGCGCGGGCCAGTCCGTGCGCAGCTTCCCCCTGCGACCCATGCGCCACAGCCACACCGGGCTCGTGAGCACGGCCGCGACGCCGAACGCAGAATCAATGAGCAATGACGACAGCAATCGCGACCGAAACGGCATCGGGGAGGGCATCGACGCTCGGCGTCAATGCGCTGCCTGGTCCTTGGACCCCGGGACTGCGGCGGGATCCTTGGACTCCGCTTTCTTCTGATCGGCGGCCTTCTGGTCAGCAGTCTTGAGCCCCAGATTCTTGAACATCGCCCGCATGAACGGCTCGGCTTGCCCGCCGACGGAGACGTCGAGAATCTCGCCCTTACGGCTGACGTAGATCACCTGCGGAATGGTGCCTGCACTGTTGCGGCGGCTGATGAGCGCTCGCACCTCCGGAGTCGCCATAAGGTCACGCACTTTCGATTCGTGCGGATTCGTGGCGCGGTTCTTCGTGATCCAGCTCTTGACGTGCTGCGCCCCTTTCTCGTCGACCGACAGCGCGACGAACACGCCATCCTCGTACTCAGTGCTGAGCCGGTGCATGACTGCACGCTGCTTGACGCACGGACCGCACCACGTCGCCCAGAGCTCGATGATCATCGGCTTTCCAGCGGCATCGGCGAGATCGACGACCTTGTTGTCCAGATCCCGATAGATCGCAGCGTGCATAGGACCAAGCGTTGGTGCAGCCGGCGTGGCGTCGGGCTTCACGTTTGGCTTCACGTCCGGACTCGCGGGAGGCTTGACGTCCGGCGTGCTGGCGGGCGGGCTGGCGGGCGATCCTTGCACCAGCGGCCCAGCGACGGCGGCGCCGTCTCCGCCACGGAACGCTTCGAATCCTGACGTCACGCTCGAACACAATCCAGAACAGAGCGGGCACGCGCCCGTGCCTCCCATCACAGCGACGATCGCCACGAGTGCGGTGGGGATCGCGAGAATCCGAACGATCACGGAGCGGTGCGAAGTGGGCTGCGAGCTGGGCATAGACGAGAGGATACTCTTGGCCCCCGTCGGGCACTACATCCGCCTTGCTCATTCTGCTGTTCGCCTCATGCCATCCGAGCTTCTGGCCGACTTTTCGTCCTCTCACCCCCTACAAGGCCCCCTCTTGCGAGACCCCCTGCTGCAAGTCGGGGCCTGCTGGCGGATCGCCCTCGACACGGGAGGCACGTTCACCGACGCGATCGCGATCGCGCCCGACGGTACGTGGCACCGCCGGAAAGTGCCAAGCGACGGCGCGATTCCGGCCCGTGCCGTATCGATCGATTCGATGACGATTCGCCTGGAGGTGCCCTCCTGGCTGCCCGCATCGACGCGATTTCTCGACGGATGGATCCTTGCGACGCGCGCGGGCGAAACGGCGCGTTTGGTCGCGTCGTCGAACGGAGTGTGGACAGTCGACCGGCCGATCACGATCGACGGCGCGGTGCGCCTCACGGGCGGCCTGGATGCGCCGATGCTGGCCGTGCATGTGCTGACCGGCTGTATGCCTGACGAGCCGCTGCCTCCGCTGGAACTTCGGCTCTCGACGACGCGCGGCACGAATGCGCTGCTCCAACGGCGCGGCGCGCGCACCGCGCTGATTGTTTCGCGCGGATTCGCGGACATCCTCGATATCGGCGATCAGAGCCGGCCGCAGCTCTTTGCGCTGGCGATTGAAAAGCCCGCACCGATCGCCCATATGGTCGTGGCCATTGACGAACGGCGCTGCGCCGACGGAACCGTGCGCGCTGCGCCGGATCCCGCTGCGCTGGATCTGCTCGCGGCGCACCTGAAGCAGCATGGCATCGAGAGTGTCGCGATCGCGCTGCTGCACGCGCTGCCCGATCCCGCGCACGAGCACCTCGTGCGCGCAGCCATGCAGCGCGGCGGCTTTAACGATGTGGCGCTCGCGTCCGAACTGTGCGACGCGCCTCGCTATCTCAGCCGCGCCGAAACGTCGGTCGTTCACGCGACACTCGCACCGGTCATTCGTCGCTATCTGGCGGATGTCGCGACCCGCGTCTCGTCGCGGTCGACGTTCATGCTGACGAGCGCCGGCGGGCTGCAGCGCGCCGATCGCTTTCTCGCACGCGACTGTCTCTTGAGCGGACCGGCCGGCGGACTCGCGGGCGTCGCCGAGGCAGGCCGGCGCGTCGGACGAACGCGGCTGCTCGGACTCGATATGGGCGGGACGAGTGCCGACGTGTCGCGCTTCGACGGCGACTTTACATATCGATTCGAGACGCGCGTCGGCAGCGCCCGTGTTGCCGCACCGGCGCTGGCAATCGAGAGCGTTGCTGCGGGTGGCGGCTCGATCTGTTCCTTCGTGCGCGGCGAGCTGCGCGTCGGACCCGAGAGCGCTGGCGCGCATCCGGGTCCCGCGTGCTACGGACAGGGCGGACCGTTCACGCTCACCGACGTCAATCTGCTGCTTGGCCGCATGGACCCGGCGCGGGCCATCGTGCCCATCACAGCGGCGCCTTCGGAACAAGCGTGCGAAGCACTGCGGGCCATGGTGAGTGCGTCGCGCGGAACTTCGATGACGCGGAACGAACTGCTGCTCTCCCTTGTCGCGATTGCCGACGAGCGCATGGCGATGGCCATCGCTGCGGTGAGTGTGCGCGAAGGTGCTGATCCGCGCGATTACACCCTCGTGCCGTTTGGCGGCGCAGGCGGTCAGCACGCCTGTTCGCTCGCCGAGCGGCTTGGCATTAGCGAGATTCTCTTTCCAGTCGACGCCGGCCTGCTGAGTGCCCGCGGCCTGCTCGGGGCCTCGATCGAACGATTCGCCGCAGAGCCTGTGTTCGCGCCGCTTTCGGCGATCGAGACGTCGCTGGACGCTCGCATGCGGGCAGTCGAAACGCAGGCGCTCGATGCGGTCCGCAGCGAGTCCGGCGACGGACCTGTCGCCATCGCGCAGCGCCTTGTCAGCATTCGCCTCGTTGGCCAGGACCAGGCACTCGAGATTCCGTTCGGTGACGCCTCGGCGATTCGACGGTCGTTCCGCGATGCGTTCGAACAGCGCTTCGGCTATCCGCCGCCTGGACGCGAACTCGAAGTGGAGGCGCTCCGCGCCATCGCCCGCGCCGAAGTGCCAGTGCTCCGGGAGAACGCGCGCGGGACCGCGACTGTTGCGCCCGGCGGCGGCGCCTTGCCCGTGTTTGATCGGCACAGCCTTCCGCCCGGCAGTTCGATCAGCGGCCCGGCGCTTGTGGTTGATGACGGCGCGACGGTTTCTCTCGCCAAGGAGTGGACCGCTGACGTCACTGATGACAGCGATCTTCTCGCGCGACGTCTGTCGCCCGCACTGCACCGCGACGAAGCGGCGGCGGAGCTCGATCTCTTTGCGTGCCGCCTCGAGGCGATCGCCACATCGATGGGCGAACTGCTGCGCCGCACCGCGTTCTCCACCAATGTGAAGGAGCGGCTCGACTTCTCCTGCGCGGTGCTCGACGCGCAGGGCACGCTGCTGCAGAACGCGCCGCATCTGCCGGTGCATCTGGGCGCGATCGGCGCCTGTGTCCGCGGCGTGGCGCAGACGATCGACTTGCATCCGGGCGATGTCGCGATCACCAATCATCCTGCGTTCGGCGGGTCACACCTCCCCGACGTCACGCTGGTGACGCCTGTCTTCGTGCAGGCGACGCTTATCGGCTACGTCGCAAACCGCGCCCATCACGCGGAGATCGGCGGCACACGGCCCGGTTCGTTTCCCCCCGCTGCGACGCGCCTCGTGGAGGAAGGCGTGGTCATTTCGCCCACGCTCCTCGTTCGCGGTGATGGAGGGCCCCGCGCCATGGAGGACGGCTTGGCGCAGCTCGCACGGATGTTCACCGAGGCGCCGTATCCGACGCGGGCGCTCGATGAGAATCTCGCGGACATCCGCGCGGCGCTTGCGGCGAATGCTTCGGGCGCCGCCCAGCTGCGCCGACTCGCAGAGCGGCACGGTGTTGAGCGGATGCAGGCGCTTGGGGAAGCGCTGCTGGCGCGCGCCGATCACGCGCTGGGGATCGCGCTCGCGCGGCTGCCGGCAGGACGTCGCGATGTGTTCGAACGCCTCGACGATGGATCTCCCATCGCGCTCACAGTGACGCTGCGCGCTGGCGGCACCGCGTGTGTCGACTTCACCGGTACTGCCGCAACGCATCCGGGCAACCTGAACGCTCCGCTCGCCGTCGTCCGCGCGGCGACGCTCTACGTGCTGCGCCTGCTCATCGGCGAGGACATTCCGATGAACGAAGGACTGCTGCGCCGCATCGAACTGATTGTGCCTGAGGGATCGCTGCTCAATCCGATCTTTGATCCCGATCCCGCGCGCTGTCCCGCGGTCGTCGCCGGCAATACCGAGACGAGTCAGCGCGTCACAGACGCGCTGCTGCGTGCATTCCACCTCGCCGCGTGCAGCCAGGGGACGATGAACAATCTCCTCTTTGGCAACGAGCACTACAGCGCGTACGAAACGATCGCCGGCGGCAGCGGCGCCACGCACGAACGCGCGGGCGCTGATGCTGTGCACACCCACATGACCAACACCCGCATCACCGACCCGGAGGTGCTGGAGCGCCGCTGTCCCGTACTGATCCGCGAGTTCGCGATTCGCCGCGAGTCCGGCGGCCGTGGCGCGCAGCGCGGCGGCGATGGTGTCACGCGCGAGATCGAGTTTCTCACGCCCGTGCAGGTCTCCTTTCTGAGTCAGCATCGAGTCGAGCGGCCGTACGGCGCCGAGGGGGGCGACCACGGCGCGCCGGGACAGCAGTGGCTCGTGCGCCGCGACGGCACGCGCGAACCGCTTCCCGGCATCGTCGCGCTTGACTGTCGTGCGGGCGAAGCGATTCGGATCGAGACGCCCGGCGGCGGAGCGTGGGGACCGGCTTGATTGCGACCAATTCCATGCGACCCATTACATACGACCAGTTACATACGGAAAGGCGGACGGCTCCGATCCGCGACCAGCTCGACGCGCTCGATCGAGCGCGCCCGTCCCGACGCGGGATCGACCTCGACGACGACGCCCCAGAGCGCCTCGCCCCCTTCGCCCATTGCATACGGAACATGCAGCGATGTGGTCATCGCCTTGATCACCATCTCCGCGTCACGGCCGATCACGGTGTCGTACGGCCCGCACATGCCGAGGTCCGTCTGAAACGCCGTCCCGCCGCGCAGGATGCGGGCGTCGGCGGTGGGGACGTGGGTGTGCGTGCCGACGACCGCGCTCACGCGGCCGTCGAGGTAGCGGGCGAGCGCGATCTTCTCGCTCGTCACTTCCATATGCGCTTCGACGATGACGATCGGGGATCGTTCGGGAATCGTCGCCAGGAGATCATCGACGGCGGCGAACGGGTCATCCGCCGGCAGCGGCATGTAGACGCGGCCCAGGACCGTGATGATCCAGACGTCGCGCGGTCGCCGTTCGTTGGCAGGCAGGCGGATCATCCGCTTGCCGGGCGCTTTGCGCGAAAGATTCGCCGGCCGCGCGATCGGCTCCAGTGGATCCTCGAGCAGCGGCACGATCTTTGGATCGCGAAAGACGTGATCACCCATCGTGCAGGCATCGATTCCATAGCCTCGAAACTGCCGGTAGAGCTCCGGAGTCAGTCCCGAACCGGCCTTGGCATTCTCGGCGTTGGCGATGATCACATCGGGTGCGAACCGCTCTTGGAGGACCGGCAACTGCTGGGCGACGACCTGACGACCGGGAGCTCCGTTGATGTCACCGAGAAATGCAATGTGCATGCGGAGCTGACTCCTCAAGAGAACCCGTCGCCACCGAATACGCCCCGGCACGACGGTCTGCTACACTCTAAACGTGGTCGTCCACATCATGGGTTGTCACGCTCAGATCGAGCGTTCCCCAAGTGAACGACCCCCCCCACGTCAACGACCCGCAGTCAACGTCGATAGTCAACGTCGATTCTCGACCTGTTCCATTCAAAGCGCCCGTCGCACCGTTCACACCAGCGGCGCGGCAGGCATTGCTCCCAACGCCGCCCCGTGAGGCGTGCCACGCTGGCACAATCCTCCGTAGACCAGCGCGCAGACCGCGAAGACATCAGTCAATGAGCACATTTGGCAATTCGTCCGTTCCCGGTGATTCCGTTCCAGATGCGGCGCTGCCGACCTACGCCGTCGGCGAGAAGCTGCGTCACCGTCAGCGCCCCGAATGGGGATTCGGCGCGGTGACGAAGATCGAGACGGTCACGCGTCAGGGGCAGCGGGACCAGCGCATCTGGATCCGCTTCCCGAACGCGGGTTTGAAGACCGTGCTTGCAAGCATGGCCGAGCTGGAGCGGTCGAACGGTGAAGGGATCGATCGCACCATCGCCGTCCCGGAAACGTTCATCGCCCGCGAGGCGCGGCACGAGGGCGGCTGGCTCGGCGGCATCGCCAAGCGGAAGCCGGAAGAAGCGATGACCTCCCTGCCGTCCAATGCATCCGATCCGTTTCTTTCGATCGAACGGCGTCTTGAATACCTTCTGTCGCTGTACCGATTCGAACCTGCCGGCGGCAAGCTGATTGACTGGGCAGTCGCTCAGAGCGGGCTCGACGATCCGCTGAGCCGCTTCAATCGCCACGAACTCGAAGCATTCTTTACCCGATGGAGCTTCGAGCGAGATGCGACGCTGTCGCGGCTGGCGCAGGAAGCCCGCCGCAGCGGAACGCCGATTGAGAGTGCGGTCGCCAAGGCGCCGCTCGCCGCACAACGTGCGTTGCGAAAATTCACCGGCTCACGTTGAGCGCCGGCATCAGCCGTCGCAATTGGCGGCCTCCTGGCGCCGAGAATCCGGCGTTCCTCCGATAAGAACATGCTCGACTTCGATTCGGCGGGAATCGCAGGCGATGGCACGCCGCCGTGCAGAACCGGGCGCGGTGATTGTTCCTACTGCACACTGACGGAGGCGATTACAACTACGAAGAGAAGAGGAACTGCCATGGACGAGATCAGCTTTCAGCAGAAGATGACCGAGATCATGAACCGCATCCGCGAGCTCCCGGAAGAGCAGCGCGAGCACGCGGGCGCCGCCGCTGACGCGGTGACGGGCCGACGCGAGCGCATCACCCGCTCCGTCGCCGAGCTGCAGGAGTCGCTCGACTATCTGCGCCTGAGCGTCAAGTACCTCATCTTTGATCTCGAAGCGACTCGTCGCGAGAACGCGTACCTCCGCAAAATGATCGAGCAGAGCAACCGCGAGGCTGAGAAGCGGCGCAGCGAATCGGGCGAAGACGAACTCGATTGATGCGCCTTCTCACGTCGCCGATGACCCGCTTTCGATACACGCGATGACCATCGTCATCGCAGGGGCCGATCCAACGACGCCGTCATCGACGACTTCCCACGTACTGCACGGACACGAGGCAAGTGTCTGCTGACATTCAACACCGCGACCCGCGCACTGTGAGGAGGATGCGCGGGTCGTTGGTGTTTTGAAGATGGCCCTGTGCGGAGGTGCCGCCGCGTGCGCCGGTCAGCTCAGTTTGTCCGACACCTTGTAGCGGCTGGCGAGTTCGCGAAGCGACGCGGCCTGGGACGCCGTTTCTTCAGCGGCGGCGGCCATCTCTTCGGTCTGGCCTGCGGTGCGATTGATGACTTCGTTCAACGCTTCGACATTGCGATTGATCTCGCTGATGCCCCGGGTTTGCGAGTCGCTGGCTTTGGCCACGACGATGAGCAGGTCCTTGACCTGAACCGTGGCCCCGTTGATCGCGGTCAGTGATTCCACCACGCGCGTCGCCAGTTCGGCACCGCGCTGCGCCCGTTCGACGCTGGACTCGATCATGGTCGTCGTACTGCGCGCCGCATCGGCGGAGCGCCGCGCGAGGCTGCGGACTTCTTCGGCCACGATCGCGAATCCCTTGCCTGCTTCGCCCGCACGCGCCGCTTCCACGGCCGCGTTGAGCGCGAGCAGATTCGTCTGAAATGCAATCTCGTCAATGACCTTGATGATGCGCGAGACTTCGTTGGAACCCTGCAGTATCTCGCTCATCGCGGCATCCATGAGCTGCATCTGCTCGCCCCCCTTCGCGCTCGCGGCCTGCGACTGGTCACCCAGGGCGCTCGCCTGCCGGACGACATCGTTGGTCTGCTCAGTGTTCCGGTCGAGTTCGCGAAGCTGGGTCACGATCTGATCAAGATTGCCTGCCGGGTTCGTGGCGTCTGCAGCGACTGCCTGCGTCGAGGTCGACACGAGGGAAGCGCCGGAATCAATCTGCGATGCGCCGCTGCGGACTTCGGCCACCGTGCCCTCGACCCGCGCGACGAATGCATCGAACCACTTCGCGAGATCGCCGATTTCGTCGGAGCGGCCGTCGAACGCACGCTTGGTGAGATCCGCCTCTCCCTCTGCGATGTCGCGCAGCCGGCCGGTGAGCCGGGTGATCGGCCGGACCAGCAGCGATGCGAGCATGAGCGCGCCCAAAAACATGAGCCCGCCGCAGACCGCGACGGAGGTCACGACCTGACGCTGGATCGAGGTGATGCCGCTCATCGTCTGGTCCGTGTTAGCGAACACGAAGCCTGACCAGCCGAGGCTGGCGAAACCGTTGACGCCCAGTTGCGGCGCGTAGCCGCCGTGATACTCGCCGGTGCGACCGGGCGGCGTAAAGATGCCGCTGCCCGACTCGCCGCGCATCGCGAGTTTCGCAGGCGCCCATCCTGCATCAGCATAGTTCTGCTTGAGGAGCACCTGCATATCGTGAACGGGCTTGCCATCCGGCGCCGCGGACGGGTTCCAGTCGCAGATGACCGTGCCCTTTCGATTGGCAAAGACGATCGACGTCGAATCAAGTCCCGCGGTTACGAAGCTCTTGTATCCCGCGTGGACGATCTCCTCGATCGAATCCCAGCGCATGTAGTTCTTCCACACCGCGATCGTCTCGCCCTCGGCGTTGCGAAGTTCTGGGACCAGACTGCGGCTGTGTCAAGCGGTTTGCCGAAGCCGTCCACCGTGTTCACCGCAATGACTTTGCCCTCGGTGTCAACGAGCAGCATCACGCCGTAGATGCTGTAGGTCGTCATGTACGAGTTGAGCCATCTCGTCAGAATCGGATCTTCCGGCGTATACCAGCGCTCCTGATCCTGAAACGCGGCGTTGAATCCGAACGCCTGCACATCGCCGTAACGCTCGAACAGGCAGCGGTCGACCTTGTCCAGCACGTCGACGCTGCTCTGCTGAAACCGCTTGCCAATGTCGTTGGCGATGGTGTTCGTCGCGCCGCGGTACCCGATGAACGCGCACGTGAGGGCAGGCAGCAGACCGGCTGCGAGAAACGACAGGCCAATCTTCGTTCGAAGTCGCATGGCGCAGCAATGCTCCGGTAATGAGTGATCGAGAGCCGGCAACCGTGTCGCGGGACCCTTGTCCGTCACCCCAAGATCGGAAGGGAAGACCCGCCACGTGAGTCGAAAGCCCAATCTGACGAGCCGGCCCGGCATTGGACGTTTGGCTGCGGGTCTATGACGCGAAGGGCTGACGGTATAGTGCGGATTCCACCCCCGATGCCCCCCACTGCTCCGTCGACACCCCAAGCGCCCGCACTCGAGATCCGCGAGCTGTTCTTCCGCTATGGACCGCAGAGTGCAAGGGGGCTGCAGGACGATGCGTCGCTCGACCAAGACGGCAGCGGCGCGTTCGCGCTGCGGCTGAACGGCCTCACGCTCGATCGGGGCGACCAGCTGCTGCTGACTGGCGGAAGCGGCACCGGAAAGAGCACGCTGCTGCAGCTGATTGCGGGGCTGATGGAGCCGGCATCCGGCACGGTGATGATCGGCGGCACGCCGATGCACGCGTTGCACGGGGCAGTCCGCGACCGTTTTCGCGGACAGCAGATCGGGATGATTTTTCAGACCTTTCAGCTCGTGCAGGGGTTCAGCGCCATCGAGAACGTGCTGCTCGCACTGCTGTTCGGCGATCCACCGGCCGCGCGGGTCGGCGCGCACCGAACGCGGGCGGCGGAGCTGCTTGATGCGCTGGCCATCGATCGGCCGGATGCCATGGTCGAAACGCTCAGCGTCGGTCAGCAGCAGCGCGTGGCGGTGGCGCGCGCACTGGCGTGCCGGCCCGCGCTGGTGCTGGCTGACGAACCCACGGCGAGTCTTGACCCAGCGAACGCGGCGAAGGCCGTGGCGCTGATCCGCGCGACCGCGCGCGATCAGGGCTCTGCACTTCTCTTTGTGAGTCACGATCCGTCGCTGGTTACCCAGTTCGACCGCCGCGTTGATCTGGCGGCGCTCGTCGAGCAGGAGAGCGCGTCATGAGCGTCATGAGCGGCACGCGAGGCATGAGCGATTTCACGATCGTGCTCCGTTCGCTGCAGGCGCGGTTGTTTTCAACGATTGTGACGATCGTCACCGTAGCCATCGCCGTCGCGCTGCTGCTGACGCTGCTGTCATTGAAGAATGCAGGCAACAAAGCGTTTCTGCGCGGCAGCGGCAATGCGCATCTGCTCGTCAGCGCGGACGCGAGCCCGATGGACTCGGTCTTGAACGCGATCTTTTACAAATCCGCGCCGCAGCGGCCGATCGAGCAGGCCAAGTTCAACGAGATCGCCACGAGCTTTCCATGGGACTCGGTCGTCCCGATGCAGCAGGGTGACAACTACCGCGGCTTTCCGACGCTTGCGACCGAGCCGGAGTTCTTCAGCCGCTTTCAACCGGTCGAAGGTGAACCATGGGTGTTCAGCGAAGGCGAACCGTTCGCGAAGAACTTCGAAGTGGTGCTCGGTTCGACGGTCGTCAGCGAGACTGGCCTCCGCCTCGGCGCGAAGCTCCTGTTCACGCACGGCGCGGGCGAGCAGGGTCACGTGCACCGGGAGTACGAGTTCACCGTCGTCGGCATTCTCGAGCCGACCGGTTCGGCGCATGACCGCGCGATCTTCTGCAGCCTCGAATCGAGCTGGATTCTTCACGCCCACGATCGTCACGAGCGCGACGCGGCGCTCGCAGGTGCCGGGCACGTGCACCGACCGCCGCTGACCGAGGCCGATCTGCTCGATGAGGACCGCCTGATCACCGGCATCCTGCTGCGCCTTCCGACTCGAGCCGGTTCGACCGTCTCATCGGCGATGCAGCCGCAGTTCGATCGGCTGCGCCGTGATCCCACGATCACTGTCGCCAGTCCAGCGCACGAGATCGGGAAACTGCTGACGATCGTGTCGCGCGTCGACGTGCTCTTTGTCGCGATGGCGATCGCCATCTTGGTCGGCAGCGCCGTCTCAATCCTCGTCGCACTCTATAACTCGATGCATCAGCGGCGCCGGCAGATCGCCATCTTCCGCGTGCTCGGATGCAGCCGATTGCGAGTCATGGCGCTGGTCCTCACCGAGTCAGCCCTGATCGGCGTGCTCGGCGCCGCCCTCGGTCTGGTGGTCAGCGTCGTCGGTACCGCGCTTGCTGCGGCGTATCTCAAGAGCCAGGTCGGACTGGTGCTTGGACTTTCAGTCGACATGCGGAGCGGCGTCATGGTGCTCGCGGCAACGGCTTTGCTCGCAGCAATTGCCGGTATTCTTCCCGCGATTCTCGCATACCGCACGCCGGTCGGCGATCATCTTCGGCCGGCTGCCTAGCACGCAGGCACGCGGGGACCCGCTCTATGAAGTGGTTCTGGATCTTTCTCGGAGTTCTGATCGCGATCGCCATCGTGGTCACATTGCGGCCGCCGCGGCACTCGCGCATCGACCCGCGGGCGTTGCAGGCAGGCGAAGCGCTGGCCGAAGAAGCGGCGCGCGCTGTGAGCGCATCGTCCAGGCCGGTCTCGCCCCAGCCCGTTACAGATCCCGGGGCGGCAGCAGTTGCACCGGCTGCGTCCGATTCCGCGCGCGAACTCGTGCAGGATCTCCTCACGCCGCGCGCAAAGGCGGCAGGCACAGCCGTCATGGCAGAACTGCCTATTCCGACGCCTGACGGCGAGCGGATCGAGGAAGGGCTGGACCGCGTCCTGCCGAACGCCACGGTCGTGCGCGGCACGCTGATTCGGGCCGCGGACGGATCGATTGTCGCCGACAGAAAATTCGTACTGCGCGGCAAAGGGACCGAGGACGATCCGATCGTTGTCCCTTGGGAACTGCTCACGAGCGCGATGGACACGTACCAGCCGCGCTCGGGCCTGAAGGAGATTCCGCAGCGGATCGCGTTCCTGGACGGCAAGCGGATCCGCATCGACGGCTATCTGGCGTTTCCGCTCATCGCGCAACAGGCCACTCAGCTGCTCGTCACGTTCAACCAGTGGGACGGCTGCTGCATCGGGGTGCCGCCGACGGCATTCGACGCGCTTGAAGTCACACTGGCTTCGTCGATTCCCGTCAACCGCCGTCATGGTTTGCTGTTTGGTTCTGTGACGGGAATCTTCAAGGTCGAGCCGCTGCTGTCAGGCTCCTATCTCATCGGCATGTATCTTCTCGATGACGCGTCGATCAAAGTCGACCTGTGACCCCCTCTTTCAAACGATCCACTTCCACCTATGCAGTTCATGCAGATCATGCAGATCATGCCAATCCTGAGCGCTCTCCTCATCGCTCTAGCGCCCGCATCCGTGACCGACGGCTACCGCGACAGCGCCGCACTCAGCGCCGACGCGAGGACGATCAGTGCCGCATCAAATGGACTGGCCACCGTCGTTCCACTCGGAACGTCGCGCGAAGGCCGCGAACTCGTTGCGCTCCGGATGGGAACGGCCGGCGACACGAAGCCCGCGCTGCTCATCACCGCCGGTCTGGACGGCACGCATCTCTGCAGCAGTGAAGTCGCGCTCGGAGTCGCGAAGGAACTGCTGAGCGAAGAGTCGCGCACCAAGCATCCCGATCTGTTCGATCGCGTGACAATCTGGATCATTCCGCGCGTGAACCCCGACGCGCTTGACCGCACACTCCAAGGGCCCGTGCCGCAGCGCGGCGCGATCCGGCCCTTCGACGATGATCGTGACGGTTCGATCGATGAGGATCCTCCGCAGGACCTCGACGGCGACGGTGTGATCGTGCAGATGCGCGTGAAGGATCCGCCGCCACCCTTCGTCGCCACGATGATCGCTGATCCGGCGGAGACACGGCTCCTCAAGAAGCCGGAGACCGGACCGGCCGCGAAAGTGCTTGCAAAGCCGGAATACGCGGTGTTCACGGAAGGAATCGACGCGGATGGCGACGGGCGCATCGCTGAAGACGGACTCGGCGAGGTCGACCTCGACCGCAACTTTCCGCATCGCTACCCGGAGTTTGCGCGCGATGCCGGTCCGATGCAGATCTCAGAGCCCGAGTCGAAGGCGCTCACGCAGTTCGTGCTCGCGCATCCGGAGATCATCGCGGCCATCACGTATGGCCGGCACGATTCGCTGGTGAAGGTGCCAGACACGCGCGACATGGACGCGACAGGGCGCACGCCGCTCGTACATCTGCCTGCGGATCTTGAGATGTACCAGGCGCTCGGCAAGGTGTATCGCGACACCAGCGGTCAAACCCGCGCCGCGAGCGCCGATCACGCCGGTTCCTTCTGGCTGTGGCTTGCCAATCATCGCGGCGTGCTGAGCCTGGCATCGACCGTGTGGGGGCGGCCGGATGTTCCGAAGGAGACTGAGCCGGTGAAACCCGAAGCGCCCCAAGCGCCCGACGCGCCGGAAGACGCTGCCGCGCCTGAGGCAACGCCGCTCGCTGCCATGGGCGCGCTACATGATCTACACGATCCACATGATCCAGCCGATCCAGCTGATCGGGCGGATGACCACGCACTGAATCCTGCGGGCCTGCAGACGGTCCCTCTGGCGCCGCAAGGAGGACCGCGCCGCCGTGGCCGCGGCGGCGCAGGCGGCCCCGGCGCGCCTGCCCGCCCTTCGGAAGCGACCGCTGCGCCGACTGATGAAGAAGCGGTGCATTGGCTCGCCTACAGCGACGCCGTGCGTGACGGCGCGGGCTTTATCCCCTGGCACGAGGTTGCGCATCCGTTGTTCGGCACCGTGGAAGTCGGCGGCTTCGATCCGCTCTTTCGCCTGAATCCCCCCGCTGCGGAACTGCCAGAAATCGCGAAAAAACAGACTGCATTCCTCCACGCCTTCATTGACCTGCTGCCCGTCCTCGACGTGAGCACGCCGGTGGTGACGAAACTGAGTGACGGCGTCTATCGCATCGAATCGTCCGTCATGAATGCGGGCCGGCTTCCGACGGCGAGCCAGATGGGTGTGACGACCGAGGCGCGGGCCGCAGTCATCGTGCGACTGTCGGCACCGCTGGAACGGATCGTCAGCGGCGAACGGGTGCGCCGCATCTACGCACTTGAGTCCGGTGAACGCGTCGAACTCGCGTGGGTGGTGCAGGCACCGTCGGGCAGCGAACCGATCGAGCTGACGATCGGCAACAGCGAATTTGGCACACGCCGCTTTGTCATCCAGAACGGCGTCGTACAGGAGGCGGCTCGATGAAACTCGCACGTACTGTTCTTTTCCTGCTCGCTGTGGCCGTGGCGCCGCTGTCTGTTTCCTCAACGGCGTTCGCGCAGCAGCAGCTCGAGAGCAAAGTGCCGATCGCGTTCGATCGCTATTACGACCACGAGGAGCTCATCGCGCTGTTCCACGCGCTCGCCGCGGCCTATCCCGAGTTCGCGTCGATGAAGCAGGTGTCCACATCGGTGCGTGGTGAGCCGATCTGGGTCATGACGATCAACAACCCAAGGACCGGCGCCGACACCGCCAAGCCGGCGATGTGGATCGACGGCAACATTCACGGCAACGAGATCCAGGCGGGCGAAGTGGTGCTGTACACCGCGTGGTACCTCCTCTCGGCCTACGGCAAGGTCCCCGCGCTCACCGACCTTCTTGATCACGCATCGTTCTATCTCGTGCCGTCGATGAATCCCGACGGACGCATTCACTGGTTTGCGGAGCCGAACACCTCGAGTTCGTCGCGCGGCGGCGTGAAACCGACGGACAATGATCGGGACGGTCTGCTCGATGAAGACGGACCGGACGACATCAACGGCGACGGGTCGATCGGCGTCATGTGGCGCATGGATCCGAACGGAACGCATCGGCGCAGCGAACTCGATCCGAATCGCATGGAGCCGATCAGCGCCGAGCCGCTCGCCGACGGAACGGTCCGCCGAGGTGACTGGTCGTTCGCCGGCAGCGAAGGCATCGACAACGACGGCGATGGCCAGGTCAATGAAGACGGCATCGGCGGCTACGACCCGAATCGCAACTGGCCTGCGGACTGGCAGCCGAATCACGTGCAGGACGGCGCAGGCGAGATCCCGCTGTCGCTGCCGGAATCGCAGGGCGTCGCGGAGTTCGTTCTCGCGCACCCCAATATCGCGGCCGGCCAGAGCTACCACAACGCCGGCGGCATGATTCTCCGTGGCCCCGGCGCGCAGGACCGCGAGAGCGCGTACGGCGCGCGTGACCGCGCGACGTACGACGCCATCGCGACGGCCGGTGAAGAAATGCTCCCCTTCTATCGCAAGATGGTGATCTGGTCGGATCTGTATCCGGTGCGGGGCGGCTTCGTGAACTGGCTCGCCGAAAGCCTTGGGATCGTCGCGTTCACCAACGAATTGTGGAGCGACAATCGCATCCTGCAGAGCGGCAGCGGTCCCAACGAGGAGCAGACGCGCCGCTGGCGCGAGCGCGTGCTGTTCGCGCAGACGATTGCACCGCTGAAGGAAGTCGATCATCCGACGTATGGCCGCGTGCTGGTCGGCGGCGGAACGAAGTATTCAGGGCGCATTCCTCCACCGTTCATGGTGCAGGAAGAGCATCACCGCAACTTCGCGTTCACCATGTTTCATGCGGCGCAAATGCCCCGATTGCGCTTCGCGAGCGTCGCGACGAAGGATGTCGGCAGCGGGCTGTGGCAGATCGACGTCGAAGTTGCGAACAACACGCTCATCCCGACGCGCATCGAGCGGGCATCGAGCAACGGCATCGGTCAGCCTGATCGGCTGACCATCAACGGCGTCGACGTGGTGCTCGCCGGCTCGCTCGAGAACCGCTTTGACCGCACGATCAATGAGCAGCGGTATCGACCGGCGACGCTCGAGAACGATGCAGGAATTCCAGGGCGCGGCTCGCGATTCTTCCGGTTCATCGTGAAAGGGACGGCCGGTGCATCGATCGACCTGCGCTACAGCGCAGCGAAGGCGGCGACGATCACGACGAGCGTGCCGTTGACGGCACCTGCAGAGGAACCGGCGGCCGGCGAACTCGCTCATGACCGCGGATCGCGCTGACGTTGTCATCGTCGGCGCCGGCGCTGCGGGTCTCATGACCGCGATCCGCGCGGGGCGGCTCGCACCCGGCGCGTCCATCGTGCTGCTGGACAGCGCGCGAACACTCGGCGCGAAGATCCTCGTCGCAGGCGGAGGACGCTGCAACGTCACGCACGATGTGGTCGATGATCGCGCGTATGCGGGCTCGACGCGGCCGGCGATCCGCAACGTTCTGCGCCGCTTTGACATCGAGGCGACAGTTGCGTTCTTCAAAGAACTCGGCGTGGAGCTGAAGCGCGAAGCGACGGGCAAGCTGTTTCCGACGACCGACAGCGCCCGCACCGTTCTCGATGCCTTGCTCAGCGCGGTGCGTGACGCGGGCGCGGTCGTGCACCATCCGTGCCGGGTCGACACCGTGGGGTGCGATGGAGCGGACTTCGTCGTCGAAGGTCCATGGGGCGCGCTGCGCGCCGGCATGCTCGTGCTCGCAACCGGAGGCAAAGCGCTGCCCAAGTCCGGATCCGATGGTGCCGGCTATCGGTTCGCGCAGACGTTCGGCCATTCGGTGACGGAGCGCATTGTTCCGGCGCTTGTTCCCCTGCTGCTGCCGGACCGTCATCCGCTGCGCGAGCTTGCCGGCATCACCGTGGATGCAGACATCCGGCTCGTGTCAGGAACCGGCAAGACGCTCGTGACGTTCAGCGGCTCGATGCTGTGCGCGCACTTCGGCCTGTCCGGTCCAGTGATTCTCGACATCAGCCGTTACTGGTCCGAAGTTCGGGCGCGTGATGAACAGGCGGAACTGCGGATCGGATTCGTGGCTGGCGCAACCGTCGAATCGCTCGACAGCGAACTGCTTCAAGGCGGCCACGCGACCCCGCTCGCATGGCTGCGTGGCCGTATGCCGGAGCGCCTCGCACGGACACTGTTTGCCATCGCCTCGGTCGATCCAGGCGCGAGTCTGCGGCAGCTGTCGAAAGAACAGCGGCAGCGGCTCGCCGCAACGGTCGCCGCGCTGCCCGTACAGCCCACCGGCGATCGCGGGTTCACCGTCGCCGAAGTCACGGCGGGCGGCGTCCCGCTTGCGGAAGTGCATCTCGACACGATGGAGAGCCGCTGCACGCGCGGCCTGTATCTCGTCGGCGAACTGTGCGATGTCGACGGTCGGATCGGCGGATTCAATTTTCAGTGGGCGTGGGCGAGCGGATGGGTTGCGGGGGCGGCGATCGCCAAACGGAGAACGTGAGGAGTCGTATTGCACGGATCGATTCGGCGGTGTGCCCGTCATCTCGAATGACGCAGCGCTTCCAGCTGTTTCTTCAACGGCCGCCAATACGCAGCGTCGATAGCACGCTCGGCATCCTCTTCATCGCGCAGCGCCTGGCTGATCGCTTCTGCCGTCGCGCCCTGAACAGCCAGTTGGACGACCGGCCTTGTCTCTCTCGACGCCTCGATCGGATGATGTGCCACGAGGTTCTGAAGCAAAGAGGGCGTACGGCATTCGCGCAGCCAGAACGATGGCGCAGCGTCGCCCACGCTCGATCGCGGCGCAAAGTAGTCCGCCTCGATCAATCGTCGCACCATCGGCCAGTCCTTGTCGCGCTGTGTCTTTTTTGCCAGGACGAGATCAGGCAGGGACAGGACCCCGACGCCGTTCGCAAGGAGCGTGCGCCGTTCCCACAGCACCGGGAATGGATCGACGCCCCGCATCCGGCTCATGATGTCGACGCGTAATCCCGACACGGCCGGCGCTGCGCACCGAAAGTGCACCGCATGGCCCGCGTCCAGCAGCTCCTTCATGAACGGGGGCACCGCAATCACCTGCGCTTGAAGTTCGCGCATCGCCGTTGACAGAGCAGCAAGATTGCTCGCGTCGGACAGAATCGCGACATCGACATCGCGCGTCACTTCACTCGCCCCGTAGTACACACACGCCTGCCCGCCCATCAAGATCGCTTGCACGCCGTGCCGCTCAAATGTCGCGAGCACGAGCTGGACCGACGGCTGCATGCTCACGGCTGCTCGGCCCCCCCCGGCTCTGCTCGTGACGCTCGGTGCACTGGAATCGCGCGGGCGAAGGAGGCAAAGTCTTCGTCACTCCAGAACGGACTCTGCGTGTCGATCTCCGGTTCAAGACTCCCGCCCATGGCTACATACTCGGCGAACAGCCGCTGTCCTGCCTCCCATCGCTGCATCGGCGTCAGCGCGTACCACGCGGCCCACTCAGGCCCCGCGACTTCCTCGGCGGTAGGTCGGGAACGCATCACGGCCTGCATCGTATCCATGTCGTCGCGCGTGTCTGCCGCGCGGGGCCCATCACTCCGTCCGCGCGTGATGTCGTCGCGGGATCCGGAGGCGGGCTCGCACATTACCGTCTGGCCGGCACAGTTTCGGCGATCACCCGGCAAGCCTTTGGGGTTCCGCCGACACGATCTTCTGCAAATTGACAGCACCTACCCAATTGACGAGATCTTCCCCGGTTTGTAGCGATCTGCTTGCGGCGCGCGTCCCGGGCTGCGACCATCTGCAGCTTCCCTGACAGATGGCTCGACCCAGTTCGAGTGGGCGGCGGTTGTTCTGGACACCTTTTCGAGAGGACTCGATGCAGTTTGAGTCACCCGTTGTCGTCTACGCGCCTCCTGGATTCGTTGTGCAAGCTGACATCGACCGGAGCGGCCTCGCCTGGGACATCACCATCCTGAATATCGGCAGCGAAACAGTGTCGGGCTGCGTCGATGTGCAATGGCGCGTGCCGGAACGGGCGCGTGATCACATGCTGGCGCTCAGAGCGTTTTCTGCCTCGGATTCGTCCATCGAGATGGATCGCAGCTTCCGCGTCGACGAACACATCATTCTCCATCCGGAAGCATGGCTGACGCTCTGGCTTGGCGAGCGGATCTGCCTTGAGCTCAAGGTCGGTCAAGAGGTTGTCATCAGCGGCGCAGCTTCGTCTGTCTTCGATGTCGATGGCGACGGAACCGTCGCCGCGAATGACCTCGCCGAAGTGCTGAGTGCCTGGGGTCCCTTGTGCGGACCCGCCGACGTGAACATGGACGGTGGGATCAACCTGCTCGATTTGATGCTGGTGCTGGATGCGATTCCGGCGTCCTGACGCGTGGTAGCGTGGAGCCGGCCAACGGTTTCTGCGCTCAACGGGTGAGCCCCTCATGCTCCCGCGCGCCGTTGCCGCTACGCTGGTCGCCACCACCACCTGCGAGCCGCTACACCATATGAGCGTTCACCACGAAGCATCGGATTCGGATCGACTGCGTGCGCCTCCGGTCGATCGATTTGCGGGGCTGGCCCATCGCGTCGACATCGCGGCAGCACTGAAGGCATTGCGTGACGAACCGCAGCCGCCCGCGAACGGCCGCCGGCAGATCACGGTGTATCACCGTGTTCCCGTCACCACCGCCCTGTTCGACTTCGAGGCCGGCGGCGCGCTCAACCAGCACACGACCCACGGCCTCGTCACGATTCAAGTGATCGAGGGGCGCCTCGTGATTGAGGCCGATGGCGGCACACATGAGCTGCGGTCTGGACAGCTGCTCATCTTGAATCCGGACGTGCCCCACTCGGTCCGCGCGCCTGACGCGGGCGTCATGCTGCTGACAGTGCATATGGAGCGCGATTGACTTTTGTTCATGTGTTCATGGCTTGCCACGTGCCGCGTGAGCGCACTCCATTCGGCTGTGCCCCCCGGGGACTTGAGCGCGGAACCCTGTGATGCCCGATGATGTGACTGGAGAAAGAGCCGAAGGCGGTACCGCTCCCGAGCATGCGGTGTCCGTGTCGCAGAACATCAAGCCGCGCAAGCCGTGGCTCATCGCCGCATGGCCAGGCATGGGCAACGTTGCGGTGATTGCAGCCGGCTACCTCATTCAGCAGCTCGAGATGTACGCGGACGGCGAGCTGCTCGCGTTCGATCATTTCGACGTCGAAGAAATCGATGTCAAGGACGGACTGACAGCGCCAGTGCAGCTGCCGCGCGGTTACTTCTTTCGATCGAATCTCGCGCAGGGAGAACGTGATCTGCTCGTGTTCGTGAGCGAGAAGCAGCCGACGCAGCAAAAGTTCGGCTATGCCCGCGAACTGATCGCGGAAGCGTCGAACCGCGGCGTCGAGCGCGTCATCACGTTCGCCTCGATGGCGTCGGCGCTGCACCCGGCCGAGAACTCGCGCGTTGCCGGTTTCGCGACGTCGGTGGACGCGCTGGCAGAACTGCGCCGCGCGGAAGTTCGTCCGCTCGATGAAGGCCAGATCGGCGGACTGAATGGCATCGTGCTCGCAGCGGCAGCCGAGCGCGGCATGTCCGGCGTATGTCTGCTGGCCGAGATCCCCTTCTTCGCGGCTGGTGTTCCGAATCCCAAGGCTGCTCGGTCCGCGCTGAGCGTCTTTAGTGTCCTCGCAGGAATCGATGTCAGTCTGGACGACCTCGACCGGCAGTCGACCGCGATGGATCGACTGCTCATTCAGGTCTATGAAAAGCTCGAAGCGCAGTCCGGCGGCGACTCCGACGAGTCGGACGATGCGTCGGAGGAAGACGACGGCGGCGACGACGACGAGAACGGGGACAGCATCGACGAAAGCGCACCGGCGCCGACCGAGAACGAAGCTCCTCCAGCGCAGCCAGAGGACCCGACAGCAGCGCCGTCCGAGAGCGATGAAGCCCCGGCCGTGCGACCAAAGCCCCCTCTCGAACAGACGAAGCTCAGCGCGGCCGACCGGCAGCGGCTGGAGCGGCTGTTCGACGACGCGCGCAAGGACGCGAGCAGGGCGGTCCGGCTGAAAGAGGAACTCGACAGACTCGCGGTGTTCGCCGAGTATGAGAACCGGTTCCTCGACCTGTTCCGCCGTGGGACGTGACGGGAAAGGAAGAAGGATGAAGTAGGACCGCAGAATCGACGCGAATTCATCCTTCTTCCTTCTTTCTTCTTACTTCCTCCTTCCCCCCACACTGTCCCCACGTGCCCAGCAACTGAGCGAGGTCCGCGGCGTCGACCGCGCCGGAGCCGTTGATGTCGGCCGCGCCGCCGTTGGGCCCCCACGCACCGATCAGTATTGCAAGATCCGCAGGGCCGATCAGGCCGTCACAGTTGAGGTCCGCCGCGCAGTTTGCCGGCGGAAGCACATCGACCTTGACGCGCCGGTCAATCTCGAGCACGAGCGGCAGCTGCTCGCCTGTGGCGCCGTACGCAACCCAGCTGTTGAGGCTCGCGATCGGCGGTGTGAGCACGTTGTCGTCGACCTCTGCAAACTGCACGATCATGGACTCGCCGCACTTGAACTTGCCGATCGCGATGCCGTCGCTGCAGCACTCGCCCCACTTCTGCCGCGCTGTGAACAGTCCTGATCCGGGCAGACCCGTGTAGAAGTCGGTCGACTCGCTGATGTTGGGATCATCCTGAACGAGAAACGCAGCCTGGCTCGCGTCGTCGAGCGCCTCGATCTTCATCTCGGCAGATCCGCCGTCAGGGTTGTCCGGTTCCGCGCGATCGTGCACGATGAACAAGGTCACCTCGTCCGCGGTGACCGCGCCGAAGAGATGCGATCGATCGGCTTCGAGCGACAGCGCTGCGCCGTTCCATGAGGCGCTTTCAGGAACGCCGTAGCCGTAGAACGCAGCGGCCGATGTCCCGACCGCAGACCACAGCGGTACCTCGCCGAGAATGTTGCGGCCGAAATCACCGGCGCCTGGCGCCGACTCTTGCGAGAGTCGAAACCGCGGTGTGCACTGGGGCGACGGACAGGGACGGGCGACGGAGACGAAGTCGAGCGCCCATCCGATCAGGCCGGTCGTCGCGTTCGGCGTCACGTCGACCAGGACACTCGTGATGCTGCTGCCGGCCAGCGTGACTTTCACGCTCTTCCCGTCATTGACGAGCGTGCCGACGACCGTCGTGGAGTCGACGACGGCCGCTCCGTCGAATGCGGTCACCGTCACGACGTCGCCGTCAGGCGCTACGCCGTCGATATCGATAACGTAGAAACTGACCAAGGTGACCGGCGGATCAAATTGGATACGAATATCATTCGGCACAAAGTAATTGCCGCCGCCGACGGGCGGGTCGGTCAAGCCGGCAGTGCCCGAGCTCATGCTCGCATCGGCGCCGTTCGCGCTGAAGAAGGCGCTGGCAATCGGAGTGCCGGCGAGCGTGATGATGGGGAAGAGGTCTGGCCGGCCCTCGATCGCGAAGGTCACTCCGAACTCCTCGTACTGATTTGATATGGCGGTGTTTTCTGCGAGTCCCTCGAAATCAATCACGTACAGCAGCGAATCCGTTCCCGAGTGCGCAGTCGCGGCGACCACGGCGAGTGCCGCGGTGCTCAACGCGGCGAACTTCCACCGGCGATTCATGTCGGATGTCATGGCGGTCCCCAGATTGCATGGTGGCGCTGTGTCCGGCGCGCAACGGAGCGGCGGATTTCGCCGAGCGGAGTCTACGGCTTTGGGGAATGCCCGCTAATCCCGAAGTGCGAGTGCAGCAGCGGTGCGCGGCGGGCCCGTGCGAAGCGATTCGATTCTAAGAAAATGGGCCGGGTGGGATTCGAACCCACGTCTTGGTAATTATGAGTTACTGGCTCTGGACCGCTGAGCTACCAGCCCTGCACGTGCCGCCGCGGCCACGTCCCCTTCACGAACCTCCCGGCGACGAGGATACCGGCGCATCTCTCGCGTCGGAGAGCAGTTGCCGCTATCTTCCGAAGGCGATGGCGAAGTCGTCTTCGGGAACCTTTATTCGACCCGTAGAGCCTTGGCAACCAATGCTCGAGGTCCGCGGGATTGAGAAGTCATTTCCCGCCACGAAGGCCCTCGATGGCGTTTCGCTGCGATTCGGCAAAGGCGAAGTGCACGGACTGGTCGGCGAGAACGGAGCGGGCAAGAGCACGCTCATGAAGATTCTCGCGGGCATTTACCTTCCGGACGCGGGCACGATTCTCGTCGACGACAAGCCGCGCGTGTTTCGCTCGGTAAGCGAGGCGGGCGCCTGCGGCATCGCGATGATCCACCAGGAACTGAATCTGGTCGGAGCGCTTTCGGTCGCCGAGAACATCTTCCTCGGCCGCGAGCCCCGTCGGCCGCTGTGGAGCGGCCGCCTGGTCGACCGCCGTCTGATGGAACGAAACGCCGCGTCGCTGCTCGTCAACGTCGGTGCCGGGATCGATCCGACACGTCTCGTGGAATCGCTCTCAGTCGCCGAACAGCAACTCGTGGAGATCGCCAAAGCGCTCGCCTCGAACGCCCGCTTTCTAATCATGGACGAACCGACGGCCGTGCTTTCGGAACGGGAGACGCGTTCACTGTTTTCGCTCATCCGCCGTCTTGCAGCCAATGGCGTGGCGATTGTCTACATCTCGCATCTGCTGCCGGAAGTGCTCGCGATATGCAAGCGCATCTCCATCCTTCGCGACGGACGGCTCGTCGAGACGGTGTCGCCGCAGGACGTGAGCGAACGAAAGCTCGCGGAGCTCATGGTCGGCCGCGAGCTCACGCACGTGTTTCCCGAGAAGCGGCCGGCGCCCGATGCGGCGCCGGCGCTCGAAGTGCAGGGCATTGCCGCGGCGCCCAACGTCCTTGATGTCTCGTTCAGTGTGCGGCCGGGCGAGATCATCGGCCTCGCGGGCCTGGTCGGCAGCGGCCGCACTGAGGCGGCGGAGGCGATCATCGGCCTGCGACGGCGGGTGCGCGGTACCGTGCGGGTGTTCAACACGCTGGTCGACTTCCGCAGTCCGCGCGATGCACTCGCTGCACGCGTCGCCTACGTCTCCGAAGACCGCAAAGGCCGCGGGGTGCATCTCGACATGAACTGCATCGAGAACACCACGCTGGCGCATCTCTCCGCATACGGCGCGGTGTTTCCCAGCCGCTCGCGCGAGCGGAGAGCAGCGCGCGGGTGGATCGAGCGACTGGCGATCCGCTGCCCTGACCTCCTAGCGCCGATCCGCACGCTCTCCGGCGGCAATCAGCAGAAGCTCGCGGTGGCAAAGTGGCTCGATGGAAAACCGAGCATCATCATTCTCGACGAGCCGACACGAGGTATCGATCTCGGCGCCAAGCGCGAGATGTACCGGCTGATCGTCGACCTCGCTGAGGCGGGCCTCGCGTGCGTCGTCATCTCCAGCGAACTTCCCGAATTGATCGGGCTGTGTCATCGAATCGTCGTGCTGCGGCAGGGACGCGTGGCCGGCGAACTCGCCGGCGCCGACGAGCTCACGGAACAGCGCATCATGTATCTGAGCGCCGGCGTCGATCGCTCCCCCCGCTTCCCGCCGCCGACCCCGACGCCGCCGACATCGCCACCACCATCATCTAACGAAAGCCAGCAAAGGAAGTCCGCATGATGGTCGCCGCGGAAACTCTCGCCGTCTCCCATGCCCACCGTGTCGCGACGTTCCTCGAACGGCACGGCGTGCTCGTGGCCTTTGCAGCGCTGTTCCTGTGGAACGCGGTCGTTGCCGACACCGCCGAAATCTTCCGCAACCCCGAGAACCTTCGCAACATCATCAATCAAAACGCGACGACCGGCATCGTCGCCATCGGCATGACCCTCGTGATCGTGGCGGGAGGCATCGACCTTTCGGTCGGCAGCATCATGGCGCTCGCCGGCGCGGTGGCGCTGCTCACGGTGAACTATCTGCTGACTGCCGGTGAGGACGGCGTCGTCGCATGGAGCGAAGCGTTCGCCGTCATGGCGGGCGTGGGCACGGGGCTCGCGACCGGACTCGCCTGCGGGCTCATGAACGGGTTTCTCGTGACGGTCGGTCGGCTGCCGGCATTCATCGCGACTCTCGGCGGTCTCTCGGCCTACCGCTCGATCACGCTCGCCCTCGCGGACGGCGGCGAGATCCGCTCGGCCTCGGCCTCCGTCCTTTCGGCGATGGGGCGCGGCAGCGTGACGCTGGTTCCGGCGTCAGTGCTCGGTCCGGAGGCGCGGCCGATCACGGTGACGTGGAACATCCTCCTCTTCATCGCCATCGCGATCATCGGTCACATTCTGCTCACCCGTTCCCGCTTCGGCCGCCATGTCATCGCCGTCGGCGGCAACGAGACCGCCGCACGCTACTCGGCCATTGCCGTCAACCGCGTGCGGCTCGCGACGTTCGTGATCGTCGGCCTTTGCTCGGCGATTGCCGGGCTGATGGCGACGGCGCGCATGAATTCCGTGTCCTCGTCCCAGCTCGGCAGCTTCATGGAACTCGATGCGATCGCCGCGGTGGTGATCGGCGGCACCAGCATGGCGGGCGGCCGCGGGCGCGTCTGGGGAACTGTCCTAGGTGTGATGATCCTCGCCATCATCAACAACATGCTCGTGTTCGCGGAGGTTTCTCCGTACTGGCATGGATCGGTCAAGGGTGTCATCATCATCCTCGCCGTCCTCATCCAGCGCGGCCGCCGCGCTTGAGTGTTCCACGCACTTTCCGGAATCCCATCATGTCGATCTCCCGTCGTCAGACCATCGGTGCCTTGGCCGCTTCCGCCTTCGCTCTTCCGGCCGCGGCAGCGCAGTCGGGCGGCACGCCAAAGAAGGTCACGATGGGCGTGAGTGTCCCCGCCGCCGATCACGGCTGGACCGCGGGCGTCATCTGGTGGGCGAAGCGGGCGATGGCGCTGTATCCGCAAATCGACTGGGTGTTCTCGCCCGCGCAGAATCCGGAGAAGCAGGTCGCTGACATTGAAACGATGATGGCCCGCCGAGTCGACGGACTGGTGATCCTCGCAACGGAGAGTGCGCCGCTGACGCCGACGGCCAAGGCCGCGTCGCAGAGCGGCATTCTTGTCGTGAACGTCGACCGCGGATTTCTGGAGCCGGTTGCTGACATCTTCATCGAAGGCGACAACAAGGCGTTCGGTCGCAAGTCCGCGCAGTTCATCGTTGATGAACTGAAGAAGCGTTCGGGCGGCAAAGGCAAGGTCATCGTCCTCGAAGGCATTCCGTGCACGGTGAACACGGACCGTGTGACGGCGGGTCTCGAAGTGTTCAAGGCGAACGGGATCGAGGTCGTCGGTCAGGCGAGCGGACAATGGAGCCGGCAGAAGGCGCTGGAAGTGACTGAGACGCTGCTCGTCAAGAATCCGAAGATCGACGTGATCTGGGCGTCCGATGACGACATGGCGCTCGGTGCCGAACAGGCGATCCGCGAGGCCGGCCGCGAGAAGCAGATCTGGATTCTCGGCGGCGCGGGCATGAAGGACATCGTGAAGCGCGTGCGCGACAAGGACCCCATGTATCCCGCGGACATCACCTATCCGCCGTCGATGATCGCCACCGGCATCCAGCTCGCAGTCGGCGTGCTGCGCGACGGCGAGCGGAAGAAAGTGCTCGAGTTCATGCCCAAGCACATGATGATCGACGTCGAGCTGATCACGCCGGCGAATGCGGCGCAGTATTACTTTGAGCAGAGCGTGTATTGACGGCTGAGTTCCAGGATCTTCCGAGATCGATCGGAGTGTCCGTTCTCTGCTGGATCTCGCTCGACGTCGCGGCGCACGCCGACGTGACGAAGAAGGAGTATGCCCACGCTCAGAGCGGCGGCAAAGTGATCGCGATCGAGCAGCAGACGGACGGCGCGGGCGTGCTGAAAGAGTGGGATCCCGTCACCGGACAGGCGTCGGCTTCGGCGGACCCGCGGTCTCGATCATCACGGATCCGTCGCTCGTCGATCCGAAGGGACTCGCCTTCGATGATGCCGGGCACCTGTTCGTGTCGACATTCAATGGCGGCAATCGTGCCATCATGGAACTCGAGAACATCAAAGGCGAGTGGGCGCCGCGCGCGGGGAGCGTCTTCACCGGGCTGCCGAGCGGGGATCGGTGCGACATCACACGGAGCCGGTCGAACTTCGATCCGGAAACCAGCGAACCGTTCGCACCCAACATGGATCCGTCGGAGATCCTCGTCAGCATTGGGCACGGATTGTGCGACACCGATCTGGACGGGTCCGACAGTGTCGACGGCGCGGATCTCGCCATCCTGCTCGGAAGCTGGGGCACGAACGCGACGCTCGCAGACATCGATCACAACGGCGTGATCGACGCCGCCGATCTCGCGGCGCTGCTCGGCGCGTGGGGCGCGTGTCCGTGATCGCGATGGACACTCCGCCGGCGACGACCAAAGCGGGCTTAGCAGTCTCGTGCGCGGGATACCAGGCGATCGCTGGCCTGCTCGAGAATCGCTCTCGCGACCTGTTCCGGGTTATATCCCGCCGTGAGGAGCACGCATGGCTTTCCTGCGGCATCGGCGGCAGCTCTGGCCTCCGCCGCGTACAGGTGGCCCGTCAGCTTGATGATGACCAGCACCAGCGCCGTGTCACGACGCTGGATCGCCGTACGCATCGGGGACGCGGAGCCGTGCTCTACAAGCGAAATCCAGTCGGCATCCGCCAACTCGAATGCCGCGTTGAAACGTGAGATCGCCGCCGGATTCGGTTCGCCGCCGACGATCACCATCCGTTGTCCGCGCACGCGGTCCCGCACGTCGAGCACCAGCTGGCTCCACTCCCGCGGCTCGACCGAAGCCGACGTGTTCTCCTCCTTGGCCGTCCTTTCTGCGAGGAGCCGCGCGCGGCCAATGATCGCGGCGACCTGACCTGCCGCGGGCGACTGGGCGGAGTCGGAGGCAGCCGCACGGTGACCAAGCGCCTCGGTGATCCGGCGATCCGTCTCTGGCACGTTCATTGTGGCGAGCAGCGCGACTGCTGCGGCGATCTTGTCCCAGTGCTCTGATGTCTCGGCTTCGGCGCATTTGATGATCCGTCCCGCGTGATATCTGATCTGGCTGAGCGACCGCGCGATCCCGCTCGCCCTCCTGATGCGAGCGTCGATCTGCACATTGAACTCCCCGATGCGCCGCCGGAGCCCGGCGGCCACGCCAGGATCTGCGGGATCATCGGCGGTCATGTGACGACTGATATAGATGCGGCGCGAACTCGTGGCGTGCTTGAGCCACATGTGCACATCAGCCTGATCGTGGTCATTCCCCGCGAGCCAAGTGTCGCCCAGAGCGGCGCGAAGCGCCGAGTTCGCTTCCGCCAGCAGGTAGATCGCATCCTCTTCATCGGACGCTGTTGCCGCACCGGCGCCCTCGTCGATTTTGCCCATCAGCGCCACCGCATCAGCATGCGCATCGTAGTTCTCGGCGATCTGGGCAAGATTGGCGTCATCGGGCGGCGTGCGCTCGCGCCAGTACACCCACAGAAAGCAGTTCGCCATCGACTTGGCGTCGGCGATCATCTCATTCATTCTGCGTCGAGTGTCGTGCTCAATGTCGGGAACGGCGGCACCGGCCCGCCGTTCGATGAACAGTCGACACGAAGCGGCCTTCAGGCGGCACCGGCGTTCCACAAGGTGCAGATCCGGTTCGCGTCGATGGAGCGATGTCGCGGAAGTCTCGGCGTGGCGCGCGGGCGACCACCCCAGTGCCGACTGCTGCGCCCGCGCGAGTTCTTCCGTCGTTCCTGAAAGCGGGACGTGGACAAATGCATCACCAAGTCTCAAAGGCACAAGTCTCGTCGACGCCGGCGCTGACGAAGCGAACGGTTCCGGTTGGGGCGGATCCGCCTGTGGGATGTCAACGCTCGTCGCAAACTCCGGCGCATTCGAAGCGTACGAGGCGATCTCATGGACCGTGTCATCGGTCCGCCCTTCCTCGTCGGGACCCTGCGCAGCGGTTCCAGAAGCTGCGCGGGCTGCTTCATCGCAGAGCAGCCTTCCGATCAGCGCGACCATCTGCCGCAGCGGTTCGGACCGCTGAAGCTGGGGACGAATGACGCGCATCACTGCATCGGCCAGTTGATGAAGTTCGGAGTCATTCATGGCGTCGTCTTGACAGCGTACGGCAATCACACGGGCGGACGTATCGCCGCTCGCCTCGTTCACTGCCCGTTACCCACTCCTGACCAGATTCCACCCCTCGACATCCACACCATCACTGCACATCGCGTGGGGTGCGCCCTCCGGCTCGACGCCGGCGGCGCGGATGAGCGAGTCATCCAGCTGCGTGATCGTCGCTGCGCACAGCGGCCAGTGCTGATGATGCACGCGGCCCCGTTCGATGCCGCCGAAGCGGCGCGTGAACAGCCAGTAGCGCTCGCTGAGAAAGTATTCGAGCGAGCCAGGCTGCGCGAGTGGCATCGCCCGGCCGACCTCCCACGTGACGTGCGTATGCGCCGGCGGATGCGACGGCAGCCGACGGCGGGTCAGGCGGTAATCGATCGTGTCGCCGCGCCGCTCCACGGCAAACCTGCTCCACATGTACGGGAGCCGCCACAGCGCGCGTGCTCCGAGCACGGGCAGCAGCCGTTCCGCGTCGAGCGAGAAGAACCAGACGCCGACCGCGCCTGCGTGCTTGGCGTATGTCCTGACGTTGCATTCCTGGAAGTGACTCAGCGACCCCAGCTTCGGAACTCCGCGGAAGCGCGTGTTCATCATGGTGAAAGGAACAAGTCCGATCCATGCGCTGCCGTCGAAGCAGTCCAGTTCGAGCTCGCGTGGTATCAGGCGCCGCATGTGATCGGCGGGGACGCGCCAATGCAGAAAAAGCAGGTCGTGCCATCGCATGTGGATGGCGGGCGGACGATCATGAATGCGATGAAGCGTTGCAGCGTCGGAAGGCATCGAGCCGAAATCGTACCCAGCATGACTCGAGGCAGTCTCCTCGGCGCGCTGTGGCTGATCACGCTTGCGTGCGTTCTGTGCGCGTGCGCGTCACCCCCGATCGCCCGAGACGCTGCGCACCGCTCCATCGCCGGCTGGCGGGCGATCGGAGTGTCGGTCGAAGGCCGGTCGATTGATGCGATCACCGTCGGCTACGGAACGCGCCGGATGCTGCTGATCGGCGGCATTCACGGCGACGAGCGCGAAGGACTGACCGCTGTCGACCGGGCCGTCGAGATCGCGCACGCGCACGGCCACTCCTGGACGACGACAATCGTGCGCGACATGAATCCGGACGGCACAGCACGCGGCACGCGCACGAACGCGCGCGGCATCGATCTCAATCGCAACTGGCCCGCCGGCAACTTCAAGCCGGGCCGCGCCCGCGGCGCGCGGCCGCTGTGCGAGCCCGAGACATCGGCCGTCCACGCGCTTATCGAGGAAATGCGCCCGTCGATTGTGGTCGTCTTCCACTCGATGCGCAGCGGGCCACTCGTGAACTTCGATGGTCCGGCGCGAGACTACGCCGACGCATTTGCCCGCGCCGCTTCACACGACGGAACAACGTGGCGCGTGGAACCGAGCATGGGATACCCGACGCCTGGTTCGCTCGGCTCCTGGATCGGCATCGATCAGTCACTGCCGATCCTGACCATCGAGTTCCGCCGCGGCGCTCGTGATGTCACCGACGAGACAGAACGCGCGCTGCAGGCGATCTACGCCACGGCACTTCGAGAGAACCCGCTCAGCTCCACGCGCCGAGCAGAACGCTGAGATCGAGAGCATCGATCTGACAGTCGCCATTCAGGTCGCTCGGACACGCCGCACAATCGCTGCAGGTTCCCCACGCACCGAGCAGGATCGCGAGGTCCGCGCTGTCAACACTCGCATCGAGATTGATATCGCCGATGCTCCTGCCCACACCGGCCGCCGCATCCGCCTGCACGATGCCGTAGCCGCGGATAAAGAGAGGATCGGGCATCCCGGTGATCACCAGGTCCGTGGCCGTCGCGAAGAGCGCCCCGCGGAGTGCTCCGACCCTGAATTCGGGTCGCGCCTGCAGAATGCACGCGGCGGCGCCTGCAATGATCGGTGCTGAGAAACTTGTGCCGTTCACGCTCGACAGCCCCGTCGGATCGGTCGAATGAATCGTGGCCGTCTCAACGCCGCGCGCCAGCAGCTCCGGCTTGACTCGACCGTCCGCGGTCGGGCCGTCTGATGAGAAGTCCGCGATGTCACCGGCAGCATCGACCGCGCCACATGCGACCACGTCGAATGCATCGGCCGGTGCTCCGAGGTGATGCGTCGAGGGATCATCGTCATGACCTCCGTTGCCGCCCGACGTGACGCAGACAAGTCCGAGCGATGTCGCGATGTTCACCGCGATCGTCGTGACAGCCGTCGCGCCATCGAAGTCCTCCGGGTCGTACCAGTCGTTGTATCCCAGTGATGACGTTGCGAGGTCGGCGCCCTGCGCCTCGATGAATTCGAGTCCGGCAACGTAGTAGTCTTCCTCGATCTTCGTCTCCGATCCGACCACTTCCGTCTTCGCGAGCACGTACGACGCTTCGTAGGCCGCACCGACGAGCTGACCAGGCAGATATGCGGCGAGCACGCCGAGCGTCCACGTTCCATGCCGATGCTGGAACCATTCATCGCCGCGCTCGATGCCGGTGTTGGAATCGTTGTTGATGAAGTCCCACTCTGCAATCACTTCGAGCGGATGTTCGTCGCTGTGAAACGCTTCGTGCACGCGATTGAATCCTGTGTCGAGCACGCCGATCACGATGCCTGCACCGCGGAAGTCCCGCGCATGCAGCGCCAGCAGATCGGCCTGCGCGATCTGGTCGTAGGACGCGCCGTATGCGATGTCAGCGACTCCGCCTGTCGCACGTTCCGTTGGCGGCAGTCCCCGGCGTGCGGAGCGAACGGGCGCGACGTGGCGCACGAACGGAAGCGATTCCAGTGCAGCGCGCTGCGCCGGGTCGATCGCGACGCTCACGGCGTTGAGCCAGCGGCTCTCGAGACGGACCGTCCCGCCGAGCGCGGTGACGGCCGCCACACAGCCAGCATCCACTGGCCGATCGTGGTCCCGTGGCACGGCTGGCGAGCCCATCCGTCGCTCCCGTCGCTCCCGTCGCTCCAAGGCGCGCGGTGTGACAAACGCGTCGGCGAAGGGACTCCGCTGCGCCGGACGGTCGTCAAAAAACACCCACAGGTGTGCGTGCTGCGGCCGGTGCTCACCTGGCGGAACGGCGAATGCCAGGAGGGACGAACTGACGAGTGCCGTGAGCTGCATATCCCCATTGTGGCCGCGCGAACGGCCGTCGGTCGAGCCTCTCGCCCCCTTTGCACGAGATCGGGCCCCCACGCGAGACTGCTCGCCACAGGCACACCATTCGCTAACCCTGAACCCTCTCCTCGACTTCGGCTCTCCTTTCTGGTTGCCTTCGAGCCTCGATCGGCCGATACTCCTCGCTCGCCATGCTCAGCCTTCGACCCTGCAACACCGCCCCTTTGCCCGTCGCTACAGCGATGGCGGTGGCGATGCTCGTGGCGATTGCCTCGACTTTGGCTGCGACGTCGCCCGCCACAGCGGCGGGCCCGGGCTCCGCGGCGCTCACCGATGGCAAGCTGCCAGGCGCGCTATCGGACGGGATTCGGGTTCCCTCGTCGCTGAAACTCTCGGGCCGAGCGCTCGCGAGCGTCCTTGCGACGGTCGCGGAACGGCTGGAGGAGGACTGGGCGACCAAGGCCGGCCGGCACACAGGTTTGTACTCAGGGCGACCCGCCGGCGATCTGGGCATCCCCTGCTTCGCGCACAGCGTCCGTCACGGTGTCGATCCGTCGGCGCGGATGCTCGTCGTCCGCACGCTCGATGAACACGACGACCGATGCCGAGATGGCCGACGAACGGCGCATCGCCGCCTGCTGAATCTGCCGCCACCTCGCGCGTGAACGTGATTCGCGTCACCGGGTCTTCGCGTCACCGGGTCTTCGCGTCACCGGGTCTTCGCGTCACCGGGTCTTCGCGTCACCGGGTCACCGGCCGGCGCCTCAGCAGTGGTCCTCTCATTTCTGTTTCATTCCACATGTGATCGCGCGATCGATCTTCCGATCGCGTTTCGACACCGCGTGAGCGACATGTTCAGCGCGTTGTCCATCGAAAGGCAGCCCTCCAATGGGTGTTCCGTTTTTTGGTCCGTTGATGAAGAAGCTGTTCGGTTCGCGCAACGACCGCATGGTCAAGCGCTATGAGCGCATCGTTGATCAGGTCAACGCGCTCGAGGATGCGACGCGCAAGCTCACGGACGCGCAGATCCTTGAAAAGACCGTCGAGTTCCGCGCCCGGACGGAGAAGGGCGAGAAGGCATACGGCATGATCCCGGAGATCTTCGCCGTGGCCCGCGAGGCGATGGATCGCGCGGTCGGGATTCGCAACATCTTCGACCCCGCGCAGGCATTCGACGCGTCGCGCCTCCCCCCTGCCGTGCGCGCGATGTATGACGAAACGCGCCGCGTGATGGAGTCGTCCGAGCCGCGTCCGCCCGAAGGCGACCTTGCCGGATGCGCCGGCGCCGTGGCCGCGTGGCAGTGGATCGACATTCCCAACGCGATCTATGTCGCCGTCCGTGAGCTGTATCCCGACAGCCGTCCACCGTTCCGCGCCCGGCCGTTCGATGTGCAGATCATCGGCGGCACGGTGCTTTCGGAAGGGCGCATCGCGGAAATGAAGACGGGCGAAGGCAAGACCATCGTCGGTCCGCTCGCCTGCTATCTCGCCTGCTGCGAGAACAAGCAGGTGCACGTCGTCACGGTCAACGACTATCTCGTGCAGCGCGACCGTGACTGGACGTTTCCGTTCTTCCGTGCCGTCGGCCTGACCGTCGGAGCGATCCACCCCATGCACATGCAGCACCCGGGTGAGAAGGCTGCCGCGTACACGTGCGACGTGGTGTACGGAACGACGAGCGAGTTCGGATTCGACTATCTCCGCGACAACATGAAGGTGCGGCCCGAAGAACAGCTGCAGAAGAAGCGGAACTTCGCCATCGTCGACGAGGTCGACTCGATCCTTATCGACGAAGCACGCACCCCATTGATCATCTCCGGACCGGCGCACTCGTCGACGCCGCGCTATGACCTGGCCGACCGTCTCGCACGTCATCTTGTGGCCCGCCAGGCGGAGTGGAACACCGCGGACGAGAAGGTGCAGGCGTGCCGCGGCGAAGTCGCAGCATGCGAAGGCGACATCCGCAACGCGCGTGATCGCAGCACAGTGCCCGAGATCAAGGCACGGATGGAGGCGGCGAGGAAGCGGCTGCCGGTGCTCGAAAGCGAGCGCGACCGGTTCACGCAGTTCTACGAGCTCGAGCTCGACAAGAAGAAGGCGACGCCTACCCACGACGGCATCACCGAGGCGCAGAAGGTCGCAGGCATGGGAAGTTTCTATGTCGGTGACAACATCGACATGCCGCATCTGCTCGAGCAGTCTCTCCGCGCCCACACGGTCTACATGCGCGACCGCGACTACGTGATTTCGCCGGACGATCAGGGTGTCGAAAGCGTGATCATCGTCGATCAGTCGACCGGGCGCAAGATGATCGGCCGGCAGTGGTCCGACGGTCTGCATCAGGCGGTCGAAGCCAAGGAAGGGGTCCGCATCAAAGAAGAGACCCAGACGATGGCGACGATCACGATTCAAAACTACTTCAAGATGTACCCGCGGCTTGCCGGCATGACCGGCACCGCTGATACCGAAGCGACCGAGTTTTACGAGATCTACCGCCTCGACGTCGTCAGCATTCCGACGAACGTGCCGATCCGGCGCGCCGACATGAACGATCTCGTCTTCATGGCGGGCAAGGACAAGTGGGAGCACATCGTCGACGAGATTCACCGGTATCACGACTCCGGCAGGCCGGTGCTCGTCGGCACCACGAGCGTCGAGAAGAGCGAACTGCTGGCGGCGATGCTGCACAAGAAGTATGGCATCAAGTACGAGATCCTGAACGCGAAGCAGCACGATCGCGAAGCCGAGATCGTGGCCGGCGCCGGCCAGCTCGGCGCGGTGATGATCGCGACGAACATGGCCGGTCGCGGTACCGACATCAAGTTGCGCCCGGTCGAGCGCGACCAGCTGATCGAGCACTGGAAGAGGCGCAACGTCGCGCCGCGTGACGTGAAAACGGAGTGGCCCGATGAGCAGATCATCGCGAGCTGCTATCGGCACATGGCGTCGCGCGAACTTGGCAAGCCGGCGCTCGAAGGCAAGACTGACGCCGACCTCAAGCTCGAGCTGCTGCGCAAGTGGGCGAGCGAACAGCGCGTTCCTGAGAAGTCAGCGAACAAGATGCCGGAGAGCGAACTCGTTGAGTTCTTCGATTCGATCGGGTTTCCTCCACTGCATCGCCTCGCGATGTTCAAGAGCGTCGAAGAGATGGGCGGCCTGCACATCGTCGGCACGGAGCGGCACGAAAGCCGCCGCATCGACAATCAGCTGCGCGGCCGCGCCGGCCGTCAGGGCGATCAGGGATCGTCGCGGTTCTTCCTCGCACTGGATGACGAGCTCATGAAACTGTTCATGGGCAAGGCGTCACTCAATGCGATGAGCCGCTTGGGTCTTCGCGAAGGTGAGGCGATGGAACTCGGGATGCTCACGCGCACGATCGAGAAGGCCCAGCGCAAGGTCGAGGAACGAAACTTCCAGATCCGCAAGAACATCCTCGAGTACGACGAGCCGATGGAGTATCAGCGCCGCAGTTTCTATGGTCTGCGTCAGCCGATCGTCGAAGGGGCGGGCGTTCGCGACGTCACCGTCAAGTACATGAACGAGGCAGTGAAGGATTCCGCGGCCCACTATCTCGGTCGCGACTACGTGCCGGGCTGTCTCGCCGAATGGGTGCGCGACCGGTGCTCGATCGCCATCGACGCCGACCGGTTCCGCGGCAAGGATCGCGACGAGACGCATCGGCTCATCTTCACGGACTGTCTCGAAGAGAGCTCGTCGATGATTCGCGTCACCGTGGGCGAGTACATGTCAGAGGAGCTCGATCGCAGCGAATGGGACATGCAGGGCTTCGTGAACTGGGCCAAGGTCACGTTGGACGTGGAACTTGATCCGGAGCGGATGCGCACGATGTCCACGATGGAAGTCATCCGCATGCTGGAGTCGGCCGCTGAGCAGAAGTTTCAGAAGGTCGATTTCTCGCCGCTCGACACCTACCTCGCACCTGGGTACGCACAGCAGGAACTCGCGCAGTGGACGACGCGCACATTCGGCATCCCGTGCGATCAGTCGCTCTTCCAGCTCAGCGAACGGGCGTTGAAGTCCGGCGGCGACAGCAGCGTCGAGGCTGCGGCCAAGCTGCTCGAGCTCGCGCTGAATGCGTATCGCGAGCGTGAGCTTGCGTATCCGATCGAATACGCGATCGATGTGACGAGCGCGATGCTGCCGCAGAATCCGCAGGGTGCGCTCACGCAGTTCTGCTCATGGGTGAAGTCCCGGTACGAACTCGAATGGAATCCCGAAGCGCTTCCGTCGCGCGAGCCGCTGGCGCTCAAGGCGCTGCTTGTCACCGAGGCTCGTTCGTGGGACGACGCGAAGGTCGCAAAGCGTGCGGCGAAGGCAGTTGGTGTCGTCAACGGCATCACCGATCCGGATGCGCGCGGCGAAGCGATCGATCGCTGGTTCCAGGAGCAGTCATTCATTCGGCTCACTGATGCGGAAAAGAAGGAAGCCGGTGCAGACCCGCAGAAGTTTGCAGCCACGCGGATCAAGGAACTGCTGCGCACGGAGATCACGCAGTTTGAACGATGGGTGTTGCTGCAGATCCTTGACGACGCCTGGAAGGGTCATCTGCACGGCATGGACCAGATCCGCGATTCCATCGGATTCCGCGCGTTCAGCCAGAAGGATCCGCGCATCGAGTTCAAGAAGGAATCGTCGCGGCTCTACGGGGAGATGCAGGAAGGTGTGCGCGACCGCGTGACGGATCTCGTGCTGAAGGGACGACTGCCGGTTCCGCGCCCGCGCCCGCAAGTCGCTCAGCCGACCGAAGCGGAAGCAGTGCTCCCGGAGCCTGCTGCCCAGTCGGCGCAGCAGTCCGCTCCGCAGCAGGCAGCACGACCGCAGCGCCCCGCGCCGGGACCGGCGATGCCGGCCATTGCTGCAGCGGCCCAGATGGTCCGCGGCTCAGCGGAACAGGAAGCGGACCTCGCGATCGCCGAACGCGCGGGAACACCGGACGCGGCCAAGGCCGCGGGCCCTGCACGCACCGATGGCGGCATGCCTGTCGTCGGTCGCAACGAGCCGTGTCCGTGCGGCTCAGGGAAGAAGTACAAGCAGTGCCACGGCGCCAAGCAGGCGGCCGGAGCGTAGAGCGCACGACAGACATTCCGCGTACAGAGCGCACGCCCGCGAGGAACCCATGCCTCGCGGGCGTTTTCATTTCGCTGTGGCCACGCGCGCTGTCGTGCTTGACCGGGAGGAACGTTCCCTGATTCGTTAGCAAATCGAATGGCGCTCCTAGCAGTCCATGGTGAAAGTGCTTTGGTAGCGAGGGCTCCGCATGAACGTGAAGATCGAGGAGCCGAAACGAAGCCGTATCCGCAGTGATACGGCGAGTTTTGGCGACGAAGAGATTCGCGTTCAGGCTTGTCCGCAGACCAAATGACTTTCGCCACGGGCTGCTATGAATCGAGCGTTTCCGCCGGCGCCGGCACGGGCCCGCTGCTGTATCCGTGACCTCGACGGCGATGGCGCTACCCGCGGGCAGGCACATGCGCGTGCTCGCCTGCCGCGTCACGGATTCGACAGCAGCGTCCCCGCCACGTCCGCGAACGGGACAATCTTCAGTTCACGATTCTCGACTGTCCCTGAAATGCGCACCACGACCGAACTGGTCTGGAGCGCCTTGACGGCGCGATCGAGGTCGTCGAAAAACGGAAGGTTGATGTCTTTCAGCGGCCGCGCCACGCCGGCCGCCGCGCCGCGCATCGTGCTCGTCCGCCCTGCCCACATGTCGTCAATCACCAGGTTCGCGATCAGGTCGGTGCCGCGATTGAAGTAGGTGAGGCGCCGCAGCACAAGAGCGTTGCCTTCGAGACTGATCTCCGCGTCACCTGCACCCATGGGCGTGGCGCCGGCGCCGCCCAAGTGCAGCGCGCCGTAGATCAGCGAGACGGCACCGATGTTTCCGAGGTCGGACTCCGACACGTGCACCTTCGACCGCCCGTACATCCGATGCGGCGCCGCCAGGTATCCGCCCGCTGCAATCTGTCCTGCGAGGCGGCCGGGCACCGGCTCCGATCCGGGGTTCACCGACTCGATCAGCTGATCGAGGTCGATGCGGTCAAACGACGCGTGCACGCGCACGAGATAGTCCGATGCATGCTCCGTCAGTTTGCTCCACACGGTCACCGTGCCGTCAGCCAGACTGATCTGCGAGTGCTCGAGCGTGACGTGATCCCGCGCGGCATAGATGCGAAAATCACTCGGCCCAAGCACCGCCGAGTGGAAGGCCGCGTCGCGCGGCGCGACGTGCAGATCGATGCGCATCGGTCCCGGCGCCTGTGGATCGGTCACGCTCGCAAGAGTGGCTTGGCCGTCGATGGATCCTTCAAAGCCGACGATGTCCGGCCAGTATTGGCTGATGCGATCGAGCTGCAGATTCTCGAATGTGAACGTCCCTTCGCTGCTCATCAGCTTCGCGAACGGGATGGTGCCTCGACCTTTGATCGTGCCACCGAACGCGGCTGCGTTCGCCAGCTCAAACTGCACGGCGTCGCCGTCGAACGTACCGCGCACGGCGCCGGTGACGATCTCCTCGTCGCCATTCAGCAGCGTCGTCGAAAAGTCCGCACTTCCCTGCGCGGTCTTCGCCTTGGGGTGGAACCGGACCGATCCGCCGCCGCTGATACGGGCGCGAAGTCCCGAGTCATTCGATGCACCCGCTTCCGATGGAACGGCGTCTCGGCGAACAGGCCAGTCGTCCAGATCGACGGCCGCATGGATCTCGACTTTGCCGCTGTCGTATCGGAACGATCCAGTCGCGCTGCCGTCGAGATGCTGCAGGCGCACGTCGGACAACTCGACAACGCCGTCCGCGCTGCGCACGCGCCCCTTGGCTGCATCAATGTCGGAGTATCGCGTTTTGATTCCCCTGGCGGACCATTCGCCACTGAGCGTCAACTCCTCCATGCGAAACGCAGGGATCTCGATGTCGAGGTCGCCTGAGACTGTTCCGAGCGATTGCACATCCGTATGCACCGGCGCGACAACGGCATCGAGCCGCACACGGTCGAGCTCGACATGCATCTGCAATCCGTCGGCGGGCGCCAGGCGCCCGCGCGTAAGGAACGATCCACCGAAGAGCGACGCGCGCGACGTCGTGAACTGCAGTTCCTTCGAGCCGACGATCGATTCGAACGGAATCTCTGTGGAGGCGACAGCATGCTCGTTCAGGCGCAGCTCCTTGGCGCGGATCGTCCCTCGCATCTGCAGCTGCATGGGATCAAGCGAACCGGTGACGTGACTGGCCACCGTGACGCCGCCGCTGAGCTCCTTGGTGTCAAGGGCGGTGATCGTGCGCGGTGGGCCGCTGCCAGACGGCAGCGAGAGCGCCTTCATGGTCTCGGCGACGGACGCGATCGTGACGCTGATGTCGGCAGTCAATGGTGCAGTGATTTGTGTCGCATCCTCACCCGCCGCGTACTCCGCAGACGCCTCGACGCGCAACTCCGGACTCGCGAGGGCGAATCGCTCGAGCGTTGCTGTTGCACCGCGGCCCGACGCTCGGATTTCGATCGATGCCGGTTTCTCGCTGAGCCACGGCTGTTTGAACTGCTCGATGTCGGCGACGAGGTTCCATTCACTATTGGCCGTGTTCCACTCGCCATGCGCCGTGACGTCGGCTCCTGGAACCAACACTCGGGTCAGCGCGATCCGTTCGCCGTCTCGCGCGGCGGAGAGAGCGATGCCGCTCAGGTCGAACTCGCGGCCGGCGACGGTCCCCGTCAGCGCGGACAGTCGCAGGTCTCCCGTCAATGACTCGACATCGGAGCCCCGCACGCTGGCTTCACCGTGCGCCCGCCACGAGTTCTCCGCGATGCTGCCGCTGGTTTCAAACCTCGCCGATCCATGCGGTTCACCGATCAGCGGCTGCGTGAACGACGCCTTCACGGTGCCGACGTGGGTATTCGCTCGCCATCGTGCATCGAGCGCCGTCGCGCGCCGCGCGGCGTCCCACGATCCTTCGAGCTCCGCGCCGATGGCACCGCTGCGGAGGACGACACCACGTGCTTCGATCGAGCCCGCGTCCGCCTGCAACGTGCCGCTGGACACATGCAGCGCGTCGGGAAGCGCCGGGATGCGGAACTCGACGTTGTCCAGTTCGATGATGGCACCGTCGGCCGACGCATCGACCTGCATGGTGCCGCTTGCGTGGACGGTGCCGACGGGCGCGTCCAGCGGCGCATCCAGCGATGTGAGCTGCAGCCGCCCGGCAAGCGTTCCATTCGACACTGCGCCGGCCCACGCGCCGGTGGCTGCGAGCTGCTGCGGCGCACTCTCGTCAAACACATGCAGCAGCGTGCCGAGCTGCTGCAGTTCGAACGTGATCTCGTGGGCCCATGTGTCGCCGGCGACCAGCATGCCGCTGATCCTGTTGGCAGTCCCAAGGCTCGCCTTGAACTCATAGCGCGCCATGTGGCGCGTGCCGTCACACTGCAGTTCACCGATGGGGCTGACCGCGCCGTCGCGCTCCACGTCGACTGCAATCCCGCTGATCTGCAGCGCCGGCATCGGCGGTGTCGCGCGAGCGTCTCCCGCAGAACCGCCGCGCAAACGTTGGCGCTGTTCAATCATCGAAACGGCACGTGCGAAGTTCCATTCACCGCGGTCGTTTCGCCGAAGTACCGCATGCCCTTGGCGCAACGTGACCGATTGCAGATCGAGCGGAGCGCCGAAGAGGAGCGCGATGAGCGATGGGTGAACCGCTTCGACGAGCGGTGCAGTGAAGAGCGGCTGATCTTCCAGCGGCAGCGAGATTGCGACGTCGCGCAGTGTCGACGTGCCGCTCCAGGGTACATGCAGCGATGATGCGGACCAATGCAACCCCGTCTGCGCCGACAGTCGTTCAAGCACCGTGCGGCGCGGCAGATCACTGCGCAGCACGAGCTGCACCGCGATGAAGCCCATCACCAGCAGCACTGCCAATGTCAGAATGGCGCGAACGATCCACCGGCGCATTGGCTACTCCTCGATCAGGTCGGTCGGAGGAATGTCGCCGACGGTCCGTCGTCCAAGTCCAAGGAACCACCAGTCATCGCGCAGCGTGCGGCCAATGAATGGACCGGACGATGCGACGACTTCGCCGGTCTCGCGCCAATAGGCAATGAAGGCGACACTGGCGATTCCGCGCTGGTTCACGCTCTTGAGGAGCGCGAGTTCGGGGGTAGCGAGCGGTATCTCTGTGCCGCTGGAGTCGCCGCCCGCGTCGGCGCGGAGCAGGACTGAGGGGATGCCGATGAGCTGATCGGACCGGTCGATGCCGACGCCGCCGCTGCGCACCTCCAGGACGACCTGGGCCTTGTCGCGCACCGGCGCCAGCTCGACACCGCCCAGCAGCAGTTTCGCCCGCAGCTCGCTGACCACAAAGTTTGGTTCTGACGCGGCAAAATAGGCCGTGTCGACAAAGACTGAGCGGCCACGCAAGGAGTCCAGCGAGAGCTGTTCGACCGCTCGCGCGGCAGCTGTCGAAAGCAGGAACTGCTCCGTTGCGGTCCGCGCCGGATCGCTGACGCGGACCGACGACTGACAGCCCACGGAGCCCGCCACCAACATCAGGAGCGCGCAGCACCCAAGCAGGTCGAGCGCCGCGCTGCACAACAATTCCCTGCGTCGCCTCCGACAGCGGGAAGGAAGAATCGAACAACCATGAAAATGCATCGAGAACGCAGTGTATAGAACGACGCGCGTGAGGCAACCGGACCCCGCGCTATCGCCTTCAGGGAATGACCTGCAACGTGCGCAGCGGCCAGTGACGAATCACTCAGCGAGCAGCTTCGGAATGAGCTCGTTGAGCCGCGCATATGCGTCGGCGCTGCGGACGATGCCCTGCTTGTCCAGCAGAAACATCGCGGGAATGCCGCGGACATGACAGCGATCCGCGAGCACGTGCCATCCCGGTTTGCTCGCGTCAAAGAGCTGCGGCCAATCCAGCTGAGGATTCTTTGCGAGATACGACTTCAGCGCGGCAGCTGTCTTGTCACACGACACGCCGACGACGACGAATCCCTTGTCGCCAAATTGCTTCTTGAGCTCGACGACCTTGGGCAGTGATCCGACGCACGGAGCGCACCATGTCGCCCAGAAATCGATGAGGACGACTTTGCCCTGAAGTGAACGGGTTGTGAAGGTCGTGCCGTCGACGAGCTTGCCTGAAAGTGTGAGCGGGTGGCCCTCCATCGCCGTGCGCTTGAGCATCGGATCGCGCAGTGCGCGGCTACACACGTCCTGCAGCGATGTGTTCTTTGCCGCTTTCGCTGTGTCGTGCAGCTTCTGCAGTTCACCAGCCGTCAGACCTGCCGCCCCCATCATCGTCGAGAAGGTAGACATAGCCCCTGCTGCGAGTTTGGTCTTGCCTTCGAGCAGCTTGACCGTGGAGTCGACCGCTGCCTCCCGCGCTGCAGCGTCGGGCGCTGTCATGATCGCTGCGGCAGCCAACTGCACCGCGGCGGTTTCGTCACCCTCGCCCGCTGCAGTCCGGACCCTGGAGACGATCACTTCGTCGCCGAGCACGACACCGTAAAACGCGTAATCCGAGCGATACCCGGCGAGCCCCGGCTGATCCACCGCATGCGCGTCGAGCAAAGCGAGCATCGAGCGAAGCACCGGTGTCGCCTTGGGCGCGACGGCCGCACGAACCTGCGGCTCGCGCAGCGCTGACAACGAGCCAGGCATCGCGGCTTGAATCTGCCTCACGAGCTCGGTGAACTCGCCGATCACGACAGCGGCGTCCACGGGAGCTGGCTGGCTGTCCTGCGCGGTCGCCGGCGTCGGCGCGGCGTCGCGCGCATTGCACGGAACAACCGTCACCGACAATGTTGCGCCGACAACGAGCGAGAGCCGCACGGCCCCAGTGAAGTGCATAGTGAAGTGCATGATGGAGTGCATGATCGGGTGATTCAATGATCAGTGCTCGAATGGTTCGGTGGTTGCCGAGTACGCGCGACGCAGGAGAAAGCGATCAGCTTCGGCCCGCGGGAGGCCCGAGCCTGCCGCAGGACACTCCAAGGGCAGACGCTGAAGTGTCGCTCGACGCTGCGAGAACGCCAGCGCCGGATCGGGCAAGGGCGCGGAATTCTGATCGCAACGTGTGCGAAGTGCGATAAACGGACCCCAGACGTTCGCACCACCAACGCGACAACAAGCCGCGAAGCGCTCACATCGCCCACAGGTCGCTTGACCGTTTCACCGCTCCGGGTAGAATTCGCCCCTTCGTTTCGCCTCGTTAGCTCAGTTGGTAGAGCAGCTGACTCTTAATCAGCGGGTCGTAGGTTCGAGTCCTACACGGGGCATTTGTCTCCATAGAGACACTGCGACGCATCACGTCGCACTGGCACATGCCCAAGTCCGCACTACCGCGGTATTTGGGCGTTTTCGGCGTTTTCGTTTGCCTGCGTCTCGAAGCGCCGCAATTGGACATTCGTTGGCTTCGAGCCTCGCAATCCCGCTCGCAGGGGTTCGATGCGACGGCGAAGCTCAAGGTCGACGGCAAGAGCATCTGCTTTGCCGTTGAGATCCAGACGCGCAGCACCCCGCGGGTCTTCGCCGAAGCACTTTCACCACGGACTGTTAACCGGCTCCGTGCACTGACGGCGAGCACAGGCAAGTCCGCCGCGTATCTCCTCCTCGTCATGCCATATCTCGCGCCCGCGCGATTGGCTGAGCTTTGCACGATGCGAGAAGCTGAAGATCTTGCTTGAATGACGCGGCATTCGCGTGTGCCTCGCCCACGGCGGCAAGCAGACCGCTGCCCGAGGAGTCAATGGATACCACCCGCCGCTTGTTTAAGAGTCCCGATGCTGGCAACTACGCCCTGGATCAGCAGCGTCTTGTCGATGGGCTTGGTCGCGTAGCTGGTGCATCCCGCCGCGAGGCACCGGTCGCGATCTCCGCTCATCGCGTGCGCCGTGAGGGCGATGATCGGAAGGCGGCACCCCTTGCTCCTCAATGTCGCCGCCGCCGTGTACCCGTCCATTTCGGGCATCTGCATGTCCATGAGAATGACCTCGACGGGCGCGGGGCTGAGCAGTTCACCCGCCTCGTTCCCATCCACGCACATCTCGCGCAGACCAAGCAGCCCGTTGTCCGCGAGCAAGACAATTGCGCCGACCCTTCTGGGGTGAAACGCGATCAGACGCTGGTTGTCCGGACCATCCTCGACCAACAAGACCCGCACGCCCTCAAGCGCCTTGACCGCACCCGGATCGTGCACGGCATGCTCGGACTCCGGATTCACAAGTTCGTCCGCTTTCATCGCGGCGAGCTCGGCGAGCGGATCAACCATCTCCACGCCCTCGAGCGGCCCGGCGGAGACGGTGACGGAAAAGACGCTCCCGGTCCCCGGCTGCGAAACGACGGTGATGTCGCCCCCGAGCAATCCCGCCAGCCGCTTGCTGATCTGTAGCCCGAGGCCCGTGCCGCCGAAGCGACGGCGCACGGACGTGTCCGCCTGCTCGAAGGCCTCGAAGAGCCGCCCCATCTGCTCGTTGGTCATGCCGATGCCCGTGTCGCTCACCGCGATGCGCAGCAGAGCCCCTCCCGCGCCGACGGGCCCGCCGGTCTGATCCACGTCGATCGTGAGGGCCACCTCGCCCGCCTCGGTGAACTTCACGGCGTTGCCCACGAGGTTGAGCAGGATCTGCCGGAGCAGGATCGGGTCGCTCCGGATGTACCGCGGGACAAGCCCGTCGTACCGCGCCCGCAGCGTGATGTTCTTGCTCTGTGTCCGCACCCGCATCAGCGACATCACACTCTCCACCATCGGAACCACCGCCGTGGGGATGCACTCAACGTCCATCTTGCCCGCCTCGATCTTGGCGATATCGAGGATGTCGTTGATCACCGAGAGTAGATGCTCCCCGTGCCGCTTGATCGTGGCGATGTACTCGCGGAGGACCTTGGGCGCGTTGGGTGTGGCCCCGTCTTCCACCAGAAGGTCGGCAAAGCCCAAGATGGCCGTCATCGGCGTGCGGATCTCGTGGCTCATGTTCGCGAGAAACTCGCTCTTGGCCCGTGTGGCCGACTCCGCCTGCGCCAAGGACGCCTTCAGGGCCCGCTCGCTCTCCTCCAGTCGCAGCTTGTTCTCGACCATCAGGGCCTGCGCCCGCTTTTGCGCGGTGATGTCCGACTGGATCGCAATGAACTCCGTGAGTATTCCCGAGCTGTCACGAATGGGCTGGATGTCCATCGCCATCCAGTAGAGCTGGCCGGTCTTGCCCCTATTCAAGATCTCCGTCTGGCAGCCCTCGCCCTTGTCGAGCGCCTCACGGATCTTCGCTACCGTTGCGGGATCGGTCTGGTCGCACTGCAGCAGCGCGCCAGGCAACTTTCCTATCACTTCCTCGGAGCTGTACCGCGTGATGCGCGTGAAGCCCTCGTTGACCCAGGTGATCCGGCGCTGCGCGTCGGTGATGATCACGGCGTTGGTCGTGCTCTCCGCGACCATGGCTCGTCGCCGCAGGTGGTTTGTCGTTTCCAAGGCCGCCTCATGCTCGTGTTTCACAGGAACCTCCGCACCCCGGACAGATCGGTCGTGTATTCCTCTATGCGATCGATATTCGCCCACTTAAGAATACCCGCCCTCGCCAACAACCGCGTCTGGTCGCACATGCCGTCCTACGTGGCGAACGATGTCGAGCATTGGGCGCCCGTTCGCCGGCATCCCTGCCATGCGCCGAGCGAGGACAACCGCGAGCGCTGCAGCATCGATCGGGGGATCAGCCTGCCTCGCCCGTTTGTAACCGGTGACCTTCCTGAGTCGCTTCTGGATCGCCATGAACGCGATCCCTTGCAAAAGCTCTCGCCGCCGTCAGATCGTTCCCGCTCGCGCTGCCGCCCCGACGCAGGAGCGTCGTGCATCCTCGCCACGTCGCGCGGTGGCGATGGGTTGGTTCCTGCCCGTGATCTGCAGTATCGGCTTGCTCGACCTGTGCTGGACGGTGGACGCGATGGCGAGCGGCGGCATGTTCGAGTCCACTCGATAGCCTGAACACCCGTCGGGCACTGCAGCGAGGAGCAATCGATGACGGAGACACACGACCCTCGCAAGGACAGCCTTCCAGTTCCGACGAACTGCCTGCGCGATGAACTGCTGGCGTCCGACGAGGCGCTTCGCAATCACGCCGCAGACCAGATCCGCAACATCATGGTGCGCTATGCAGCGAATCTGCTGGGCGCTCACCGCGACCACGTCAACCTGAATCCGGAGAGTATCGCGGGCTCGGCGCTGACGCCGCTCGACGCGGACGCGCGAGCATGCAGCAATGACGAACATCTTCTCGCGAGACTGCGGCTGCGGGTGTGGCACACGATGCTTGATCGCAAGAAGCGGCCCGGTCACAGCGCGCAGTCACTGCTGGAGAATGCCCCCGAAACATCCGATGGACCACCGACGTCGCTCGGAGATCTCGATCTCGCCGAGGTTGATGACGAGCGTTTCGTCGTCTTCCTCGAACTCCTCGATACTGCCGCGACAAGCAAGCGTGAACGCGACCTCATCCATCTGTATGTGGTGCGGGCCCTGGGATGGAACGCGATCGCCTTGATTCTGGAAGCGAAGCCCAGCGCCCTCAAAGTCGCGCTGTCGCGGGCGCGGCCTCGACTGCTCGCTGCCGTCGCCGCCCCCCTGCGGACCACGCTCTCTGCCGAAGACTGGGCGGCGACCGATGCGATCCTCGTGAGTCGAGTCGACGTTGCGACGGCGTGCGCAGTGCTCGGACTCGACGGCGCCGCGCTGGCCACGGCATTCGAGACGCGGATCCTGCCGTTCTTTCGCGAGGCGTACGGGCCACATGGCGTCGATTGCCTGCTGCGGCTCGCAGGCTACGCGCGGCGCTGAGAGGTGGCAGCGATCGCCGCTCCCCCCCTCGCGAGACGTTGTCACACCGTCCACGCCGCCAGCAGAATCGCGAGATCCGCAGCTCCTGTCGTGCCGTCGCCGTTCAGATCTGCCCCCGCAGTGCCCCACGCGCCAAGGAGCAGCGTGAGGTCGACCGCATCGACAACGCCATTGTCATCGAGGTCTGCCGGCGAGCCGCGCGGCGCCGGTGTGAGGTGAAGCTTCCAATCGAATGACTCCGTTACCGACGGCGAAAACGAACTGGCGTTCACGGAGAGGAAGAATGAGATCGCGTACGTGCCCGGCAGGAGCACGCCATTCTCGATGCTCCCGGTGATGGGTGCGAACGACACGGGTGCAACCGTCCCCGATGTCTCGATCGTGTACGCGTATGACTCTGTGAGCAGCAGCTCCAGCGGGGCCGACTCAAACTTGGGGGTCACGGTCTGCACCGCCAGACTCACCCCACACCGTTCGCACTTCGGATCGCCAATCGTCGCACTGCCCGATCCTTCCAGATGGACGAGATAGCCGGCTCCCTCGCGCGTGATGGCACCCGCCGTGTCGACTGAACCAAACACGGGTCCGCTGCCCGTGGAACCTCCACCGCTCATCGTGTTCGCCGTGACCGTTCCGCTGGCCGCGGCGAAATTACTGCCGTTCGCGCTGAATGCAGACCCCTGCGTAAACACGTGCCCGTCGATCCAGGACGGGGCGTCTGCACGGAGCTGCCCCGCGATCACGAATGCGAGTACTGCCGAGGTGAAGACGCCGATCAGCGACCGTTGCGACATTCTGTTCCCCTTGAAAAGGCAGCGCACGCTGCGAGGTTCGATGTGGCTCGCGGGACCCTTCCGGCACACGGGAGCCACGACCCATGTTGACTGCTCGATTGCCGATGGTCAACCACCATTTTGAACCTATTGCCCACATGGAGGCCTCACGGCGCCACCGTCACGCCGAAACAGCCACGAAGTTCGATCACGTCCTCAGGGTCGTCGCAGTTCGCAATTAGTCCCTGCAACGACTTCCCAAGTGCGGCCAGCGCATCCGTGGGGGCCTTGCCAGATGCGCGCCGCATGCCTTCGCACGTCTCCCGCAGAACAACCCACGCCGCATCGCAGCGCCCGGACTGCTGCAGCGCGCCGGCCAGAAGACTCGCGGTCTGGAGCGTGTACGGGTGCGCTGGACCCCGATTGGGATCGGCGCGATAGATACCGAGCGCCTCTTCGATCACGGTTGCTGCTTCCGCCGAGCGTTCCGCTCGCATCAAAACGACGCCGAAACTCACCGCGGTGTCTGCAATGCGCCAGTGACCGCCGGGCAGCGCCGAGCGCATGCCATCGAGGGCGCGCCGATATGGATCAATCGCCTCGCTGTAGCGCTTCAGGCGCGTCAGTGCGAGCGCGATCTCCGACTCGATCTCGAAGCGGCGATCGCTCGTCTTCGGCAGCGCCGCCGCCGCGCCGTCGCGCAGCGCCACCAGCGCCGTGAGCGCCTGCTCGTACGAGTGATCCGCTTCTTTCAGCAGCTCGGTCTTGCGGGGTTCGCTTTGCGCCGCCGCGTCGACGGTGAGTCGCTTGCCCCGCTCCGTGTGAATGATCGCGCGATTGAATGCGACCTGGATCAGCGTCGAATGATCGGACGGCAGCGTCGATGACCAGCGGTCGCCGACGCTGTCATACAGCGCCTCGGCGTCGTCGAACCGACCGGACCACTTGTACACGCCCGCCAGTTCGTTCTCGATTGCCAGCAGCGTCGCATTCTCCGGCGGCAGCGAGGCGCGGAGCGTGTCGCGCGCCCGCTCAAGCACCTGCGTATCCGCCGCTTCGATCGCGCCTCGCGCCCGGAGATTCTCAAAGAGTGTTTCGGTCACTCCCTGCATGGCAGCGGCGGCCGCGAGAAGATCACGATTCGTCCTGCGCGCATTCATCCACTGCCACGTCGTGCCTGCAACGCCGGCAATAAGCGCAGCAATGAGCGCGGCTGCTGTGATGTATGGAAGGCGGTGCCGGCGGAGGTGCCGCGCGAGCCGCTCGCGGGCCGGCTCCGCGGCCGCCTCGATGAAGTCGCGATCATCGAGATAGTTCCGGATGTCCGTTCCCATCGCCGCTGCGGACGAGAACCGCCGTTCGGGCTCGAGGCGCATGGCCTTGCCGCAGACGTGGCGCACGCGTCCGTGCAGCCGCGCTTCCAAGGACTTCGGACTGATCTCGCCGCGTTGAAACGAGACTCGCGACACGGTGGCGGCGTCCATCGCGCTGAAGCGCGTGGACGGCTCCGGCCGCGGCGTGTCGCGCAGCACGGCCACCATGTCGTTCATCGCGCGCTGACGCAGTTCGTCTCGTGTCAGCGGAAGCGTCCCGGCGAGCAGTTCGTACAAGATCACACCGAGCGCGAAGATGTCAGCCCGCTGCGTCACCTCCTGCGGTTGATGGCCCGCCTGTTCCGGCGCCATGTACTCCGGCGTGCCCATCAGCTTTCCCAGATCGACGGTCAGTGTGCCGTCGGGCATGCGGATCGACCGCTCCACGGCTTTCGCGAGGCCGAAGTCAACGATCTTCGGCACGGCGACAGTCACATGGTCGTCGCTCCGTTCGACGATCAGCCGAGCCTCGTGCGCATCGACGTCCCTCGGATGCCGCCGGACTTCGGTCACCAGAATGTTGTCTGGCTTGAGATCGCGATGGATCAGACCGCGCTGGTGCGCATGCTGCACGCCTTCGCAGATCCGTGCCACCAGTTCCAGCCGCTGCTCCAGCGAAAGGCGCCGGTCGTCGCAGTAGCGCACGAGCGGCTTGCCCTCGATGTACTCCATTGCAATATACGGAAGCCCCCGCGCCGTGCCCGCGTCCAAGATCTTCGCGACGTATCGATGCTCCATGAAAGCGAGCACCTGTGCTTCTATCGCGAACCGTCGAACGCTGTCCGGATCGGTCACGCCAGGCTTCAGCACCTTGATCGCGACGTCAAGCTCGGGTGCGTCGCGCCGCGCGAGCCAGACTTCACCGAATGCCCCGGCGCCGAGCCGCTTTCGCAGCGCAAAGGGTCCGATGCGATCGCCTTTCGTCCAGTCGTACGGACCATCGGCTGCCTCGGTCGAAGGTGGCGGTTTCGCCGCGGTCGACCCGGCATGAAAGGCCGCGCTCGCCGCCGCTGCGCCGGTGAGATCATCGGGTGGCGTCGCCAATCGATCGATCATCGCATGAAATGCTGCGCCGAGCCTGGCTTTGAGCGCGGCGGGCGCCGCGCGATCGAGACCGAGTTCAAGACCGAGCAGGAAGTCCGCGAGCGGCGACTCGGGATGCGTGAGTGTCGGCAGCCGCGCGCGGTAATGCTCGAAGGACGAGGGGAGCTCACGCCGGCGGCGCTCAAGCGCGTCGAAGCGCACGACGGCGACGAGCCGCGCGGCGTCGGAACGCACAGCCTCCGTGAGACAGGCCGCGATATCAGGTTCCGGCGGCGCGGCAGTCCAGGCCGCGCGCAGCAGTTCGATCTCGGGCTTGGGCTCGGGCTGGGGCTCGGAAGCGCGTGCGTTGAGTGAGGCCGAATTGCCAGGTTCCATCGCGAACGTCCCTTCCAAGCGTCGCAGGATACTCATGTCCCAATGACGCGGGTCCCGAGGCTCAGGCCTGTCGGAGGAGCGAGCGAGACCTCGGGGCGGTTACATGAAGCCGCGCAGTCAGATCGTGTGCATTCGTGGCCAGGCCGGCCTGGGCGGCTGAGTGGCTTGGGAACGCGGGCTGCACGGTAACCGCGCAGGTGCCGAGCGATGTTCGGAGCGCGTGAAAGGACACCCTTTATGAATAGGTCGAATTCTCTGTAACGGCTTTCGGGCGCCAATCGCTTTGAACCACGGAGACGGGCGCACGCGCCCAATGTCGTACGGACTGGCTCCGTTGGAATCCGTGCATACGACGGCCGACAACGGACCGCAGAACGATGTGACTCGAACGAATCACTGAATCGTTGAAAAGAGTTCAGACAGCTGTGCGGCTGTCTGACGTGGACGCGCCGCGAAGGCGCGTGCCGCAGGAAGCAGCGTGTCGCTGCACAGGCATCGGCGCTTCTGCCGAGCCTGATCAACAGAGTGCGGGCAACTCAAACTCGGAGGAGTATGGTCATGAACATTCCATCAGCGGTGGTGCTTTGGAAATTCGGCGGCGTCGGCGCGGACCTCAGGTCAGAGAACAACTATCAGAACAACAAGGGATACCGGCTGAAGTGCACGGCGAACAACAAATACCTCGTGTGGGACAAGGGTCATCTCAGCGTGAACCTCGCGTTCAGCAACGAGGCGCAGCACAAGTATCACTTTCATCTGCCCGACGGAAAGGAGCGCGTGATTCGCTCCGGCGAGACCGTAGCGATGGCGATCGGGAGCGGTGAGGCCTATCTGTACTACGGGCACCAGAAGATCGGCATCAATCTCAAGTGGAGCACCAAGCCGGTGTACCAGTGGCGCATCTACGGCGCGGATGGAAAGGCCGGCGTGCCGCTCAAGACTGGCACCACCTACGCCCTGCTCAACGAAGCTGTCGAGCCGGATCCGGACTTCATGATCCACATGAACAAGTATCTCCCGGGCATCGTTCCGCTCGGCTGGACATCGACCAAGGACTGGCTGGAAGAGCTGGCGAACCGAGTGGCGCGCGAGGCCGCCAAGAAGGCCGTCCAAGCGCTGATGACAGCCTGATGTCGGTCGAGGACTGAACGTTTGAAAGGGGTGGCGGGCGATAGGGTCCGCCACCCCCACCTTGTCTCGTTGATTTGCCGGAACTTGAACCATGCCAACCGCACTCAAAAAAAATGACTCGCGGACGACGCTCGTGAAGCGACTGCAGCGCGCACTTCTGGACGCAGGACTCGGATCCGAACTCGGCGCGAATCCGGTCGACGGAAAATATGGCGCTGGAACCGAGCGTGCAGTCAGAAACTTCCAGCGATCTCATGGTCGTGAATGTCAAGAACTTTGCAGAGATGCACGGCCACCTCGCGCGGATGCTGGAGGCGCAGATCGATAAAGTGGCATGGAGCGAGGCGCTTCGCGCGGCCGTCGCACAGAGCAGCGATCCCAACGCATACAGAACGTCGCTGGAGAGCCACGCGCGGGCATTGAGCGACTCCCGGAGCTGGCTCATCGATCTGCTGTTCCACAAGTTCCTGCTCGAGACTGCTGAGCTGTGGATCAGACTCGGTGCACGGCTGGACATGCTCAACCCGGCAGGGTGTGTCGACGTGGTCTTCGAATACGGACGACACTCCCTGGTCGGTCAAGGCGATCAAGATCAATGGTGCGTCGCACGGCATGTGCTCGACCGAGAAGGATCGAGTCAACGCCGATCTGCTGACGTTCCTGCGGTCGTGATGCGGCATGCCAGCGGCGCAGCGCCTTCGCGACGTGCTCCGTTGCGACGGTCGCCAGGGCGACCAGTTCCGCGCGGAGCCATCGGCACGCATCCGCGCGAGGGAATGGCGCAGATCTGACGGGTAACGCCTGCTTGCACCGGGACTTGTGGCGATGGCTCGCGAGCGGTCGTCGCAATCGCCCGCGCCCGACGCGTGTGGCAATCTTCCCGGCATGGGGCAATTCGGGCGATCTCCGCGCGCGTCGCACGCGCCAGCGCGCCATCATCTCCGCATCATGAGCTCCCGCCGCAATCATTCGCGACCAACGGAAGCGGAAATCGACGATGCGCTCGCTGGGACATTTCCCGCGAGCGATCCGCCGGCGTGGTCGGTGGATTCAAACGGAACTCTTTCGCCTGGAAGTCCGTCGCACAGTGATATCAAGAGCGAGGTTGTCATGGCTGAGCCTGTCCTGCTCCCCTGTTCTGCGTGCGGCGCCACCAATCGCATTCCTCTGGCCAAGATCCACGAGGGACTGACACCCCGCTGCGGCCGTTGCAAGGCGCCGCTGCACGTCGATCACGCACCGGTGATTGTGACGGACGACACGTTCGCGGCCCAGGTCGAGCACTTCCCGCTGCCGGTGATCGTCGATCTGTGGGCGCCATGGTGCGAGCCGTGCCGCATGATTGCGCCAGCAGTTGACGCTCTGTCCGAGGAAATGGCCGGCCTTGTGCGTTTCGTCAAACTCAATATTGACGAGAACCAGGCAACGGCCGCCCGCTTCAACGTGCGAAGCATTCCCACGCTTCTCGTCCTGAGCGGCGGCCGTGAAATTGACCGCATTGTCGGCGTGAAACCCCAGCCGGAAATTCGGCGCCGCGTCGAGCAGATCATCAGCCGGGCATCGGAACAGACCCCCGGAACAGCCCGCTGAAGGGCGCGCGGCGTCTTCGTGCATCGGTGACTCTGCCCGTTACGCTATCCGTTGATCAACGGCGGGCGTTGCCATTGAACCCGATCTGTCCGGAGGAGGCGTGATCGCAGACACTCCGATCGACAAGTCTGTGCTCCTGGTGATCGCGCTTGGTGCGGTGGTGTTTATCACACTCGTCCTGGCGCTCTCCATGCGGCGGGCCGAGCTCGTGGCGCGAGCGCCGTCCATCGAGCTCGACAGCGGAACGCCGGCCGGCTTGCGGTCCATCGCGGAAACCGCGAACCTGATCGTCGGACGAATCGACGCGAGCGGCCGCTTCCAATGGATCAGCCCCAACGTGCAGTCGATCCTCGGGGTGTCGTCGCAGGATCTGGTCAGCGGCCGACGATCGTTTCATGAGTTCGTGCACGAGGACGACCGGCCGAGTCTCGCCGCCGCGGGAGGCCGCCGCCGGCAAGGGGGCCGCGACCGAGTCGAGTTCCAGTACCGGCTGCGGGTGCCGGACGGAACGTGGCGCTGGTTTCACGAACGGCAAGGGCCCGTGCAGAGCAGCGGCGGTGTACCGGTGCTCTGGGAAATTGTCGCCGTCGATCTCACCGACCGTCGCCGCGCCGGCGAACAGCAGCGGCAGGCGCTCGCGCTCCAGCAGCTTTCGACGCGTGTCCTCGAGAGTTTCCTGCAGATCGAAGATCTCGACACGACGATCGGCGAAGCGCTCAATGTGGTCGGCGAGTTCTTCGGAGTCGCCCGCGCGTCGTACTTCCTCGTTGAAGGGCAGCAGGAAGGCGTGCGGCTCGTCTCCGAGTGGGTGGCGCCCGGTGTGCCAAGCGCGATGGACCGCCGACGCAATGTGCCGATGGACGTCGCGCGGTGGTGGGCGCGAGCCTTGGCCGGCGGCGCGCCGCTGATTGTCGTGCGCGACGACGATTCGCACAGCCGACCAGACCTCGTGGCGCGCCTCAATCCCGAGGTGCAGTCGATTCTGTGCATCCCGATCATCACCGGAGGGGGCACCGCCGGGCCGGGCGAAACGTCGCGCGGCGGACTGCGGGCGGCGATCCTCGTCGAAGATCTGGAGAAGCCGCGCCGCTGGAAAACGGAAGAGATCGCGACCCTGCAGACGCTCGGATTCGCCGTGGCCCGCGGCCTTGAACAGCGCGACAGTGTCGATGCAGCGACGCGATTCATGGCGCTGCAGCGGAAACTCGAGCGCAGTGAGCTCGTGACGCAGCTGACGAGCGGCATCGCCCACGACTTCAACAACATTCTGTTCGCCATCTCGGGGCACGTTGAACTCCTGCGCCAGCGCACGATGGACGACGTGACGCGCGCCTCCCTCGTTGACATCGAAGGTGTCATCAGCGGTGCGAACGGCTTCGTCAGCGGAATTCTGCATGCGCATCGCGGCGAGTTCGAATCGCCGGCGCCGACAGCGCTTGCTGACGAGCTCGAGGCCGCGACCAATCTTGCTGTCCGGCTCATGCCGCGCGGTGTGCAGGTCGAGACCGATCTCGGTGCCGCGCACTCCTGTGTGGCGCGATCCACGGCGCAGGGGCTGCGGCAGCTCATTTTGAATCTCGTGGTCAACGCCCGCGATGCGGTGAAGGGGCGCGGCGTGATCCGACTCAGCTGTCGCGTCGAGGACTGCGCGGATCTTGGACTGTGCGCGGTCATCGTCGTCGAAGACAGCGGTCCCGGCATTCCGCCCGAGCTGCACGATCGCGTGCTGCAGCCATTTTTTACGACGAAGGGCAAGGCCGGCACCGGATTGGGGCTCTCGATCTGCCAGCGCGTCGTGCAGGAAAGCGGCGGACGCCTGCGCCTCGGTCAGTCGCCGGCGCTGGGCGGACTGCGCGTTTCCGCGTCGCTCCCCCTCTGCACCGATGATGCGGACATCGCCCGCGCGCGTCCCGTCGTGTCAGCGTCGATCGTGAACGTCGACATTGGCGACGAGCGGCTGCCGGAGATCGGCCACCTCCTGCTGGTCGAAGATGATCCCGCGGTCCGCGATGTGCTGACCGCTGCATTCACGTCGCTCGACATCGACGTGATTGCGCGCGGCGACGCCCGCGACGTGTGCGCGATCGTGATCGAGGGCCCGTTGCCGATCGACCTGCTCGTCATGGACATCGACCTGCCGGAGATCACGGGCGTCCAATGCCTCGCGCAGCTCCGCGCTCAGGGCTGCATGCTCCCGTGCCTCTTTGTGACCGGCGGACTCACCGAAGTCGACGGATCACTCGCCCCGTGCCGCGTCCTGCGCAAGCCGTTCCGGCTCGATGCGCTCATGGGCGCGTGCCGCGCGGTGCTGGATGACGCGCCGCGCATCCCACAGGCGTAACGCGACGGCGCAGGGTGTTCAGGCCAGCAGACGAGTCATCGCGCGGGCCACATCGCACAGCGGTTCCGGCCACGCATCCTGATCGACGAGCGTCCGCTGCGAGTGTTCCCACGCGTGCGTCGCGTCGCCGTCTCGTGACGGCCGCACGTCGATCCGGTGGATCACCTCCCACGACAGCGCGCCCGGGTCGTACAGAAGCGCGACGGCGACCGGCGGCGACGCCGCTTCAAAGTCGGTCTCTTCGCGCAGCTCGCGAAGAACGCAGGTTGCCGGCGCGTCGTCGGGCTCGAGGCCTCCGCCGGGGACGAACTCCCACTGATCGGGATAGAACGCCACCGATGCCGACCGCTTCGCCATGAGGTAGCGGGTTTCGTAGCGGCAGAGCGCCTTCGCGCCGAGCGCGCGGACGCCACAGTCAAAGCCGTCTCGTTGCACCGCGTAAAAACGGTACGACGTCGGTGCCACATGGATGGTCACGCCGCCATGACCGTTGCGATGGACGCCGAGAACGTGCAGGATCGAGCCGTCAAAAAACCGCGGGTTGGCGGCGCGCAGCACCTGCCACCGTCGATCGACCTCGGCGAGCGCGACGCGCGGCACGAACAGATCGCTGACCCGCACGAGACTCGGCGGCCGGCGCAGACGGATCGTGCGGGCAGCGGCCGCTGTCGGATCGAACCCGTTTGAGCTCTTTGACCTGTTGGTCATGGCTCGCATTGTGCGCGCGGGGCCGCATCGACGCCGAGGCATTTCAGGTATGGTGCTGCGGCAACGGAGATCCCGCATGACTACAGCAGCTGTGGACGCAACGACCACTGACCGTCATCCGCCCGGCCTGTTCCTTCTGTTCTTTGTGGAGATGTGGGAGCGCTTCTCGTTCTACGGGATGCGGGCGCTGCTCGTTTTCTATCTAACGAAGGGCTTCCTGCAGGCGTCGGATGCGGAGGCGTACGGCATCTACGGCGCGTACGGCGCGCTGGTCTACGCGACGCCGTTCATCGGCGGCATCATCGCGGACAAGATTCTCGGCCTGCGGCTATCGATCATTCTCGGCGGCCTGCTGATGGCGGCCGGTCACTTGGTCATGATCGTCGAGACGCCGGTCGGGCTGTACACCGCGCTCGCCCTGCTCATCGTCGGCAACGGCTTCTTCAAGCCGAACATTTCGACGATGGTGGGCGCCCTGTATCCGCAGACGAGTCCGCGCCGCGACTCGGGTTTCACGATCTTCTATATGGGCATCAATCTGGGTGCCGCGCTGGCGCCGCTGGTGTGCGGATATATCGGGGAAACGTACGGCTGGCACTATGGGTTCGGTCTCGCGACGATCGGCATGCTCGTGGGTGTCGCGACATTCGTGGTCCCTTCGACCGTTTCGCGCTTCCTGATTCTCGCGACGGCTCTCGGCGCTGCCGCAGTCATGGTCGTGAGCACCAAAGACGATCGACTCCAGTTCCTGCTCAATGCGCCGGTCGCCATCGCGCTGCTCGTGGCCGCCGGGATCGCCGCGTACAAGCTGTCCGGCGGGGGAATCCCCGCGGAGATCGGGAGGCCACCGATGCCCGGCAGCGCGAGCCCGGTCTGCGGGCGCTGCGGCTACGCTCGAGTGGGGCTGCGTCCTGATGCGGTGTGTCCGGAGTGCTCGACGCCGTATCGCGCGCCTACGGAATCGCTACTCAAGATGTCGCCGCTGGTGCGCTTCCTGGTGGTCACCATCGGCACGCTGGCGGTCGTCCCAGGTATCGCGCTGCTCGTAAGCCGCAACGAGGCTGCCGGCTACGTGCTGATCGCATTCGGTGTCGTGAGCCTTGTGTACCTGGTCTGGGGAATGGTGACGTCGACCAAGATCGAGCGCGAGCGCCTAGGTGTCGTGTTCGTCCTGCTGTTCTTCACGATGCTGTTCTGGGCGATCTTCGAGCAGGCCGGCAGCAGCGTGAACAACTTCACCGACCGCAACGTCGATCGCGTCGTCAGCGACACCCAGATCGTCGCAGGCCAGACCTACAGCGATGTGATCGTGACCCAGGAGTTCTATGGGCAGACCATCAACGGGACGCGCTGGGAACTTGCTGACATCGAACGCGTGCAGAAGGAACGAATCGACGCGCTGACCGCTGACCCCGACACGACACTCGGAACCGTGACGTTCACGGCAACGCCGGAGAACGAACTCCTCGGTGTCGGCGGCAACGAACTCAAGGCCTCGGTGTTCCAGGCCGTCAATCCGATCTACATCCTGCTATTTGGCCTGGGGTTCTCCGCGCTGTGGGGCTACCTCGGCCGCCTCAACAAGGATCCGAGCGCCCCGTTCAAGTTCGGGCTCGGCCTGATTCAGCTTGGCCTCGGATTCGGCGTGCTCTGGTACGGCGCGAAGCACTCGGACAGCGGCGGCATGGTGGCGATGCAGTTCCTCCTCCTCAGCTACGCGCTGCAGACGACCGGCGAGCTTTGCCTCTCCCCAGTCGGCCTGTCGCTCGTTACGAAGCTGTCGCCGACACGAATGGCGAGCGCCGTGATGGGAACGTGGTTCCTCGCGACGGCGTTCTCGCACTATCTCGCCGGCTTCATCGCAAAGCTCACGAGCGGCGCAGGAAGCGAGGTCCCCGGCGCGGCGACACCGCCGCCGTGGGAGACCGTCCACACGTACGGCACTGTCTTCGGCCAGCTCGGCATCGTCGCGATCGCTGCAGGTTTTGTGCTGTTCGCGCTGACGCCGCTGCTGCGGAAGTGGATGCATCTGAGTCCGGACGTGACGGCGCGCGCTGGTCACTGACTGCGACGGGTTCAGTCAGGCCCGTTTCACGAACCTCCCGCGCTCCGGATCCTTCTCTACGCCCGGGAACGCGAGCAGTCGATTGCCGCGTCGCGCGCGGCGCGTTACCGTGGCATCGACGCTCAGCAAGTTCTCGCGCTACGCGATACGGCGGGTGTTCCGGAGAGTGCGCATGACATGGCATCGACCGCTCGCGGCGATTTGCATCGTGGGCTGCCTCGCCGTCTCCGGCTACTCCGTCGCGAGCGCCACGTGGTTCGGGGAGTGCGCGCGTGATCTCGCGAAGGAACGCGGGGCGAAGTACTGGGTGATGCTCGATTCGGAGCGCGGGAGTGGACTCGATGTCTTTGGATTCACCGATCGCACCGATGTCGATCCGCAGACCTTCTTCGACCTTGACCTTCCATTGGCAACGAAGCTGCGATTTCAATCGGTTGCCGCCTGGGATGACCTGAAGAACGCGTCCCAGACGGATCCCACGAAGACGGGTTTGGGAATGGACGTTCAGCGAGCGCTTGTCGCGTTCCGCCGCGCGCACGGAGCTTGGCCCAAGTCACCCATCGAGGCGATCGACGCGTTCGTGGTCGAGCCCGACTTCTCCGGCTCCGGCCTCGACTTCACGATGATGATCGGCGGCGGCAACACGCTCGACTCGGTGCCATTGGGCTTCTCACTGTTGGACGCGGCCCAAGGTCATCTCTCAACCAGTGAAGGCGCCGTTCGATTGCGCGAGCGCACTGATCAAGCGGCGCCATTTCGAGCGGGCGCGACCGTCTTCGTCGATCCGATCTCGCAACCAAACAAGGGCGAGTGGCTCGCGATCGTGGAGATGGGCCCGATGTTCGGCGGTGGCTTCACAGTGGTTCAGGTCGACGAGCCGTCCAGAGCTATTCCCGCCGCGGAATTCCCGGCGATGCTTGCGGAGGAGAATCGACGCCGAGTCGCGGCGAGCGAAACGCCGATTCCAGAGCTGAGCAGCGTGACGGATCTCCTCAAGAAGGCGGGATGACTTCAACAACAGCAAAGGTCGGCGCGCAAGGTCACGCCAAGCGCTCCTGCATCAGCCTCTGTGTTGAATCCCTTCTCTCGCCACGGACTGCCAAAGGGGCGCTGTAGTGTTAGAGCGTTGCCGCATTGACTCGCACACGTGTCGCGGGCATCATCAGCCATCGCGTCCTTCGGTCTGCTGTCCCGCGCCCCGTTTCGGTGCCCCGGAGATCCTGTGCATGGCGGTGCCTTCGCTCGTGACCTCGGCCCTTGCAACTGTTCCTGCCGTGCCGGCCGCAGACGGCGTGACGCCTTCCGTGCTGCTCACGTACATCCAGGACGGCGGCATCGTCAGTTACCTGCTCATCGGGCTGTCGATCCTCGCGCTGACGATTGCGATCCGCAACGCAATCGTGTTTCGCTACCGGATGTTCGCACCGCCGCGCGTAATGCAGGCGCTCGAGGGACTGCTCGCGTCCGGTCGCATCGACAGCGCCCAGGACTTCTGCGAACACCCGTCCAACCGCTCGTTCATCACCACCGTGCTGGCCGAAGCCTTCCGCCGCACCAGTGGCAGCGCACCGGCCGAATTCCGCGCGACCGTCGAGGACGTGGCGCAGGCGGAAGCGGATGAAGTGCACCGCATGAACGACGGCCTCGGCATCATCGCGGCGATCGGACCGATGCTCGGCCTGCTCGGAACCGTCTTTGGGATGATCGGTGCTTTCCGAACCATCGGTGCACTCGAAGGCGCCGCTCGCTCGAATCAGCTCGCGACGTTTATGTCGATGGCGCTCGTGAACACCGCGGAGGGGCTGATCGTCGCGATTCCCAGCACGATCGCATTCGCGCTCTTTCGCCGGAAGATTGACCGAATCCTCAAGCGCGTGAGTCGTGACCTCGAGCGCTTCGCGGCATACGTTGTCGACAGCGGAGCGGCTCAGAGCGTTCGGGCGGAGACGCTTGCTCAGCCTGTTGCACAGCGCGCTCCCGCGGCCGCTGGTTCGTCAGGTCCGCGCACGTGAATCTCGCACGATCCCAATACGCCAAGGAAGCGACGTTTGATCTGACGCCGATGATCGATGTCGTCCTGCTGCTCATCGTCTTCTTCTGCCTCACGGCGCAGTTCAACGACACGCAGCGGCGCCCGGTCGATCTTCCGCGCGAGGCAGGCGATGCGCGCGTTTCCGTCGCGCCGGCATCCATGGTGATTGATCTCGATGTCCAAGGAGGGATGACAGTCGCCGGTCAACCATGCGACGAGGCCGCGCTTGCTGATCTGCTCGCGCGACAGACCCGCACAAGCAAACCCGGCGCGCCGGCAATCGAAATTCTGATCCGCGCGGACCGGCACTGCCGTACCGCGCATCTCAGCGAAGTGGGGCGCATCCTCGCGAACGCCGGCGTGCATCACTGGAAGCTGGCGACAGCCGGATCGTCATGAACCGCGTTCGCGCGAATAGCTGTTGAATCCCATGCACCTCACCCGTCGCCCGCGTCACTACCGCCTGAATCCGGAATCCATCCGGCTGCCGCTCATCGCGCTGATCGATGTGGTGCTGTTTCTGCTGCTGTACTTCGTCATATCGACGTCGTATGAGGCCGAGGAGCGCGAGCTCGGCACGACACTGGCGACGGAAGGCGCGTCGGGATCGACGATCACGCCAGAGGTGGTCACGATCCTCTGGTCCGACGGATCGGCGCGCTATCGCATCGATGCGCTCGAGTATGCGGATCGTGCATCGCTCACGGTGGCGCTGCGGGCGCTCCCCGTGGATACCGGTCTCGTGATCAGCGCGGCGGCCGATGCTCCGGTCCAAGTGACCGCCGGCGCGGTGCAGGCCGGACGCGACGCTGGATTCACCAGGATCAGTTTCAAAGTGGCCCCGCCGGCCCCGATGCCCGCGGTTCCGTGAGGGATGTCAGGACGGCTTCTTCGGGATGACGAGCTTCATGCCGACCCTGAGGTTGGCAGGGTCTTCGCCGAGGACTCGCGTGTTGGCGTCGAAGATGGCGTCCCAGTCGATGTCGTTGTTGTAGTACCTTCGCGAAAGCCCGATCAGCGTGTCGCCGGCGACAACCGTGTGGATCGAGCCTCCCGCCGGTGCCAAGGGCGTCGCTGGCGCGGGAGCGCTCGGCGCGGCCGGCTTCGGAACCGTGACGGACGGCGCCGCGGGCGCTGGCGGGATCGCGAGCTTCATTCCGATTTTCATATGCTCGGGATCGACCAAAGGGTTCGCCTTCGAGATCACCGTCCACTTGCTCGCGTCGCCGTAAAAGTTCGCGGCGATCGAACTCATCGTCTCGCCTTTGGCCACGGTGTGCTCGCGGTTGCCGGCCGTCGACGCCGGTCGGACCGGGGTCGGGCTTGGCGTACTCACTGCGGGAGTCACCGGTCGCGGCACGGTCTCGGGAGCCGTGCCCGGCCGGATGCCCGGCCGGATGCCCGGCTGGATGCCCGGCTGCGAAATTGGCTGAATCGGCGGCTGCTCGTGCAGAGGCAGAGTCGATGGCGAGCTGTCGCCCTTCCCGAGGCTTGGCGCTGGAGCGTCGGGATTGACGGCGGGCCGCTCCGCGGAGCGGCCGTTGTCGGCGAGCGGATCCGTCACTGGTCGGGTGACTGGCTTGGGGCCTTCGGCCGCTGGATTCGAGCTCGGCTGGATCGCCAGCCGCGCGGGAGGCGTGCTGACGGCCGGCTTCGGCGGCGAGATCACAGGCTTCGGCGCCGAGGGAAGCGGCTTCGGCGCGGGCGACGTGACGGGACTGGGTCCGCCCGGCGTGGATGCTCCCGACGAAGACGCGGGCGGCGAGACGAATGCGAAATAGGCAACGACGGCGGCGCCCAAGACGAGGACGAGGGCGGTGATGAGCTTGAGTCCGGACGGCATCGGAGAAGTGCCTTGCTGAAGAACTGTGGCGTGATGCAATCGGGGCTAGGCACTGACTGCTCAGGCTGGCGCGATTGCGGTCGAAGGTGACGAAACGCCGCGCACGTCGAGGTCTGCCTTGCGGCGTTCCTCTTCCTCTTCACGACGGCTGTACACCATCGGCGCGGCGATGATGATGGAGCTGATGGTGCCGGCGACAAGACCGATGAAGAACGTGTATGCGAACGGACGGATCCCGGTGCCGCCAAGCACGATCAGAATGACTGCAGTGGCCAGCGTCGATCCGCCCGTGAGCACAGTACGGCTGAACGTCTGGTTAATCGAGTCATTCACGCACGCGCGGGTGACAAATGGAAGTTTGCCCCTGTTCTCGCGGACGCGATCGAGAATGACGATCGTGTCGTTGATCGCGTATCCAATGATTGCCAGGAGCGCGGCCACGACGTTGAGATCGATGCGGAACTCTTCGATGTACAGCGCGCGGCCGATCGCCGTGTGCGCGAGCCACGGTGCCGCGGCGAGGAAGCCGAGGCAGCAGATCACGTTGAACACGAGGCTCATGATCGCGGCGGTCGAGAATCGCAGCGATCCGAACCGCACCCAGATGTAGAACAGCATCCCGATGAGACTGAGGATGACAGCGACCACGGCAGTCGCTGCGAGATTCTCCGCGACAATCGGCGAGAAGCTCGATACGGCTTTCAAACTCGCCTTCTGCTGCAGAGAAGCGGTGGCAAGCTTCCACTCCAGCTGCGCGAGCTGTTTGTCCCAGACTTCGAAGTCCGTGTTGATCGACGTGAGCAAATGGTCCGAGACGAGGATCGCGACGGATGTGAATCCCTTCGAAGGATCAAGGGGGTCGGCGGGCGTGAGACCGACAACCTTTGTGCGCCGTCCGGCGGTGTCTGAAAAGTCCGGCTGACTGCGCATACGGGTGATGCGCTCAAGGACATTGGCGGTCGACACCGGCGGATCGATCTCGTCGACCACGACTGCGACACCGCCATTGTAATCGGCGAGCGGTTCGCGGATCTCGGGCCGGCCGATGCTGTCGCCGAGCAGATCCCCTTCGATGCGGTACGTGTGCGTCGCATAATCGCCGCCCGCATCCTTGAACTTGAGCGGGAACTGGATGTCAATCTCATCTGCAAATTCGCGGACCACCGCCTCGACGACTGTGTCGGTGATCTTCGACTCATCGTCGAGGGCGACCGCGGGATTGCCGACACGGATCTGGAAGCTGTCGGAATCCGACTCCGCACCGGACTCACCGACGGTCACCACGTTCGCATTGCGGATCTCATGAAGGATCGGATCCTCGGCCGCGGACGCGCCGACCGCGCGGACGCGCTCCTCGACCTCCGCCCGTTTCAGCAGCAGCCGCCCTTCCACGCTGCGAGGTTCGTCGGCCGTGGCCATGCGCGTGGTGAGCGTCATCGCGACGCCGCCCCGGAACTCCGTCTCGAAGATGTCACGGCCGCGGCTCACCACGAGGGCAACCGAGCTGACGGCGACGATGGCAGAGACCAGCCACAGGGCCGTGCGCAGGCTCACCCAGTTGACGCGCGGCGTCAGCAGGCGCGACACGGCGGGAAACACGGTCGGCAGCATGTGCAGCCGATGCATCCCGGCCCAGTCGACGGCCACCATGAACAGTGTGCGGGTGACGAAGAGACTCGCGAAGAGCGCTGTCGCAATGCCGATGAGCATCGTGAGTGCGAACCCCTTCACTTCGGCCGCACCGAACTGATACAGCACCAGCACCACGATGAGGTTCGTGATGTTGCCGTCCACAATCGGCGGCAGCGCGCGGTGAAAGCCGACACGAATCGCGTTGCGCAGCGATTCGCCGCGCAGCATCATCTCTTCGCGCATGCGTTCATAAATCAGCACGTTCGCATCGACGGCCATGGCGACCGAGAGCGCAACGCCGGCAAGACCGGGCAGCGTGAACGAGCCGTCGATCGTCGCCATGATCCCGAAGATCAGCAGCGCGTGCACGGCCAGGCCGATGTCCGCGATGAAGCCCGCGAGGAAGTAGTACGCGATCATCAGCAGGCCAGTGAAGATGATCGAGAGGATCATCGCCTTCTGGCCGAGCGAGAGGTTCTCGGCGCCGATCGAAGGGCCGATGACGTACATCGCAATCGGCTGCGGCGAGATGCTGGCCTCGAGCGAACCGGCCGTCAGCACGCGGATGAGATAGCTGACGTCGGCGTCCGTGAACTGCCCGGTGATGACGCCCGAACCGGAGATCGCGCTGTTCAGATCCGGGGCTGTGTAAACCTGGTTGTCCAGCACGATCGCCATCGGCTGATTGACGTGCGGTCCGGTGAGACGGCCCATGCGGCCGGCGCCCGTCGAATCCAGCTGAAATGCGACCGCCGATCCGCCGAGGCGCTGGTCAATCGTGCGATACACCTGCGTCAATGACCATCGGTCGCCGGAGGAGTGCGTCATCGACTTCGAGTCGGCGGTGTAGAGCAGGAGATAGGTCGAGCCGGCGTACTGGGCTGCGACCAGGTCCCTCGCGGTGGCGAAGTAACCGACCGGATCGCGCTGCAGCGCCTCCAGCTGCTGCGGCGTCTGGTACCACTGCTTGAGATCGTTGAGCTGAAACCAGCGGGCTGTCGCGCTGTCGGTGTTCTGCGGACCGCGCTTGCCGAGCTGCTCGCGCAGTGCCGCGACGTCGACTTCGGGTGACGACGCCTGCACCGCAATGTGGAACTCGAGCACACCGGCGCCGCTGAGCAGCCGGATGAGATCCTCGGGATCGTCAAAGCCGGTCCGCTGCGACATGTAGGCGTCATGCTTCTCGGCGAGATCGTCAACAAGCGGAAGGAGATGCGGAAATTCCGCCTTGATCGACTCGATCTCCCGCGAGCGCGGCGACGGGAGCAGCACCGGCTTGTTCTGGTCATCGAGCGTCTGCCGCCCGGTGAGCGGATCGAGCGACGGCTGCGGTTGCTGCGACAACCCGAGCGCGTTCACGATACGCGCCTCGTTCAGCGTCGCACCGAGGATCTTGGAGCGCAGGCGCCGCTCCGTGATTTCGTTCGCCACGAGACGGTTCTCGATCTCGCTGACCGCAGCCGGGTCCGCGCCGGACACCTTGGCCTGCTCAAGCTCGGCCGTGGCGTTGACGCGAGCCGTGTACGCGGCCTGCAGCGTCCGAAGGTCATCGCCGCGCACACCGCTGGTGCCGAAGGTCTCGGGCGCCTTGCCTGCGGCGAGCGCCTGATCGAGTTCCGTCGGATTCACGATCGCGTTCTTCATGAACGCTTCGAGCGCAGCGCGATACTCCACCTGCAGCTTCCGCACCGCTTCGCTCGGGAGCGGCATGACCACTTCGATGCGGTCACTGCCTTGCGGCTGCATCGCAATGTCGAGCAGGCCCTTTGGGTTGACGCGCTGCTTCAGCACGTCGATGACCTGACCGATCGCCTGCTCGGAATTGCGGCCGCCGCCAGGCGCTTTCACCGCGTAGACGAGGCTGACGCCGCCGCGAAGATCCTTGCCCAGCCGGATGGGCTTCAGGTACAGCGCCAACATAGCAAGGGCGCAGAGGGTGACAATGATGCCGAGGCGGAGGGAGATGTTCTTCATCGCTGTCGAGGGGACGGCGGAGCGTTCGATGCTCGCGACAGAATCGCGGCGAGATCAACGTTCAGCGTGAATCAGAGTGTTCAGAAAACGTGCGTTCAGTCACGCGCCAAGAAGTGTTGCATCGCACGCTCATTTCGTGCTGAGAGATGTTGACTTCGACGCAGCAGGCTCACTTGGCTGTTCGTCCTTCACGGAACTTTCCTTCAGGATCGACACGATCGCGCTGCGGGCAAAAGTGATGCGGGTGTTTGAACTCTCGTCCACCTTGAGGACGACAGTCTCCGGCTTCAGCTCGACCACCGAGCCGATCACGCCGCCGATCGTCTGCACACGATCATGCTTCTTGATGCCCTCCAGGAGCGCGCGCTTCTTCTTCCCTTCGCGCCGGCTTCCCCAGATCATGACGGCCAGGTAGATGATGACGATCGGCGCCATCAGGTACAGGAACCCTGGCCCGGCCGGCGGAGGTGGAGGCGGGCCGCCCGGGACGGCACCGGTGGTTCCCGGCGCAGCAGTGGTCGCTGCCGGACTCGGGCTCGCCGGCACGCCGGCAAGGCTCGGGGCGTCTTGCGTCCCCTGGAGAGCCAGGGTGGGCGCGAACGCGGTCATGGTTGAGAGCGACGGAAAGGACGGAAGCGACGAAGAAGGGAGCATTGGGCAAACTTTGACAGGTTCGGGGTGGGTCCCGTTCTCCCGACATGTGACGGGAGAGCTGGAGCGCCGAGCGTTGACAGTGGGCATTCGTCGACGATCACGTCGACATCGTTCCGTAGCGCGGCAATCGCCGTCCAACATCCGTCAGTACTGAGTCATCCGCCGTGGGAGGGGTCCGGTGGCTCTCCGGGGGGTGGTCGCCTCCGTGACCGGCCTACTTCCCCCGCCACCGGCCAGTCCGCAAGGAACGAGGACCACGCATCATCCGTGATCGCGCGGCGAATGTCCAGCATCAGGCGCTGGAAGTGGCGGAGGTTGTGGAGAGTGACGAGGATCGGCCCAAGCATTTCGTCGGCCATGAACAGGTGCCGCAGGTACGCCCGGGAATAGCCCTGCCCGGCGGCCGAAGCCCCGCTCCGAACCGCGGCTGACCCGTCTCCCGCACAGGCGATGCAGTCACACGTCGGGTCGATCGGCCGCGGATCCTCGGTGTGACAGGCGTTCCGCAGTCGAATGGGACCGGTCTTCGTGAACGCGTATCCGTTGCGACCGTTCCGAGTCGGGAGGACGCAGTCGAACATGTCGACGCCGGATGCGACCGCCATCGCGATGTCCCGCTCGTATCCGACCCCCATCAGGTACCGCGGCTTGGCGTCCGGCAGCAGCGGCGCCGTGAACTCCACGACCCGACGGATCTCGTCCGTTCCCTCGCCGACCGCGACACCGCCGATCGCGTAACCGGGGAGGTCGATGCCGCAGACGCCGTCGACTGACGCTCGCCGAAGATCCAGATCCGTCCCGCCCTGCACAATCCCGAACAGCGCCTGCCGATCGGGATGCGCGTGGTGCCGAACGCACTCCGCGAGCCAGCGGATCGTCCGACCGTGCGCTTCCAGCACCCGCTGCCGATAGCGCGCGGGATCGGTGACCGGCCGACGGGTCGGCGCGGCGGCGTCCTCCGAATCCGGGACTGCGTCCGCGTCCGGTGCTGGTCCGGGATTAGGGCTGGGATTGGGGCTGGGCGGACAATCGTCAAACGCCATGATGATGTCGGCGCCGATTGCATTCTGAATCGCCATCGATTCGCGCGGTCCGAGGCGCACGAGCGAGCCGTCGACGAAGCTGCGGAACGTCACGCCGTCCTCGTCGAGCTTGTTGATGTCCGACATCGAGTACGCCTGATAGCCGCCCGAGTCGGTGAGGATCGGTCCGTCCCAGCGCATGAACGCATGCGAACCGCCGAGCCGCGTCATGCGCTCGACACCGACACGCAGCAGCAGGTGGTACGCGTTGTTAAGAATGATCTGCGCGCCGCACCCGCGGATCTGCCCGGGAAGAATCCCCTTCATCGCGGCCGCGGTCGCGACCGGCATGAATGCCGGCGTATCGAAACTTCCGTGCGGCGTCGTCACGCGCCCCAGGCGCGCCCGATTGGTCGATGTACGACCGAGGATCTCGAAACGGATTGCCACGACGTATGAACTTCCCTACGGCGAGCGCGATGCGTCGCGCAGAAGCTTCTTCTCATGCTCGCTGAGGCTGTGCATGCCATGTTCGCGGATCTTGTCGAGGACACGGTCCAGTTCGATGCGTTCGATCGCCCGATGGCTGTCGGCGCCACGCCCCTGCGATCGTCGCAATTTTCCACTGCGCGATGTCGGATCGGCGCGGCCGAGGAAGTCAAAGAATCCGTGCAGCTGATGCGGCTTGCGGATGAACCAGAATCCCGCGAGCGCGCCGCCAAGATGTGCGGCCTCACCGCCGGCGTTACTGCCCTGCATGACGAGCGTCGCGACAGCAATCACGATAAGGAATATCGCGAGCGTCTTCAGGCGCATCGGGATGATGCCAAGCAGGTACACGACGTCGTTGGGCGAGAGGTATGCCCCCGCCATGATGACGCCGTACACACTGGCGCTCGCGCCGATCAGCGGCAGATAGGGGCTGTTCGGCAAGAACGGTCCTGCCCCGGATGCGCCGGACACCGTCAGCGCAATGCCTCCGGCATTCAGCAGCATGTACAGGACGGCGCCGAAAAGTCCGCACAGCAGATAGAACGCAAGAAACCGCTTGCGGCCGAGGAACTCCTCGACAGCGCGGCCGAACATCCACAGGCCCAACATGTTGAACAGCAGGTGCGTGATGTTGGCGTGCAGGAACTGGTAGCCGAGGAACCGCCAGAACTCGAAGCCGTCGAGCCCGCGGAACTTCGACGGATACATCAGCGCCTGGGCCGTCGTGAACTGCAGATACTTCTGGAGAAACGGCACTTTCCGCATATCGGTGGACGCGATCAGGTCCTGCCGTCCACCGCCGACGTAATAGACGAAGTGACGGACGAACCCGCTGTTGGGACCCGGATCCGCGAACGCCTCGCCCAGATCGCTGCGGGGAATCTGCTGAAACTTCGCCCACAGATCCTGGTTGATGACGGTGATCTCGCCGGTCGGCGCGAGCTTGATCGGCAGCACAGTGCGATCGAGCACGAACACCGCGACGCAGATCGCGATCAGCCAGTTGGTGACGCTCCAATAGCGAACCGCCGCAATCCGGCGACCGGCACCAAACTGGCGCTGGCCCGACTGCTGCGCACGGTAATAGTCACGATCGGCGATGCCCATAGGGAGACGGCGGAGTGTAGCGGCGGATGCTGCGAGCGATCGGGCGTTCCCGAACCCTTCAGCGGCTCTCGCGGCGCCGGCGTTCGGTTTCACGCGCGAGGACGTGCTTCTCCGCCGCGGTCAGGCTGTCGATGCCGGTCGACTGAATCTTGTCGAGGATGCGGTCAAACTCGGCTTCTTCCTTGAGCCGCTTCGCGTCGTCCTTGGCGCGCTGCGTCTCTTCCTTGCGGGCGAGCTTCTCCTGCCGGGCACGTTCCGCGGCGCGCTCCCGCCCTTCTGCGGCGTCCGTCGCGCTGTGCACCGCCGCGAACGACGTGCCCTCGGTGTCTTCAAATCCGAGCTGTTCTTCCGTGAATTCGAGCCGTTTCAGCATCAGGTACGAGGTGCCCGCCCCAAAGATCGCGATGAAGAGGAGCGTCAGATCAGTCGCCACTGCGCCGATCACGCCGAGGACAATGGCACCGATGAGACCGGCGCGGCATGCGACGCGCATCGACCGCGTGTATCCGAGGCGCGGCCAAAGCAGCGCCTGCACAATGCGTCCGCCGTCAAGCGGAAACAGCGGCAGCAGATTGAAGACGAGCAGCGTAAACGTGACCTGGTGCAGAAGGTAGACCAGGATCATCACATCGGAGCTCAGCGCCAATGCGGCCGGAATCTCGACGCGCAACGGCATCGGAATGGCCACCCCCCACCATGCGCCGGTCGTGATCCCGAGCGTCGGAATCGTGACCAGCAGAATCGCGACGTTCACCAGCGGGCCGCCGATCGCCGTCCACAGGTGCGCCACCCACGCATGGCGCGGATTGCAGTACGCAAGCCCGCCGAGCGGCCACATCAGGATCTCATCAGCGGTGCCTCCGGTGCGCCGACACGCAAGGCAATGACCGAACTCGTGCAGCAGGACGACCGCGAACAGGAAACCGATGAGCGCCGCAGTCATGCCGAGTGAGAGCCTCGAAGCGCCGTCATTCGCTGCAGGCCACGCCGCGCGGATGAGCAGGTACGCGATGAGCAGGAGAAACGTGATGTGGATGCGCACGTCGATGTTCGCGGCGCGGAAGAACGGGACCGACCAAGACATCGGGTTGTCAAACGTCGGCCGTGTGCGCGACCAGGATCCGTCGAACCCGCGTCCGTCGCGATCACCATCCGACCAGCCCGCGTCGTCGCCGGCACCCCCGTCGTCAGGCTTGTCACCAGGCTTGCGGAACTTCCATCCCACGACCCTCCTCCTTTCCCTGGCAGAGCGCCAGCCAGAGGGCGAATGCAGCGATGGATTTGCCGTCCCGCAGGGAGCCGTCACGGATCCATGAGCGCAGGGCCGCGACGGACACCAGTTCGACGTCGATCTCCTCGCCCGGTTCGAGGCGCTGCGGCACTTCGCTCAACTGCGTCGCGAGGAATACGTGCATGCGCTCGTCGGTGAATCCCGGCGATGTGTAGAACATGCCGAGCCTGGTGATCGTGCCGGCGCGAAAACCGCACTCTTCTTCGAGTTCACGGGCGGCGGCGGCCTGCGGATCTTCGCCCGGTTCGAGCTTGCCCGCGCAGAACTCGATCAGCCGCTCGTTCACGGCAATCCGCATATTGCGAATCACGGCAACGCGTCCGTCCGCAAGCACGGGGATGACCGTGACCGCGCCTGGATGGCGTACCACATCGCGTCGCATCGCTCTGCCCGTGCGATCGACAACCACGGTCGATTCCACCCGGAAGACGGGACCGGTGTGCGTGATGATCGTGTCGGGTGCTGGCATCGTCATTGACACTGAAGCGATCGTCGACTTGCGTGCGACAGCCGGACCTGCATGATACGGCGACGATGAGTGACGCCGCGGTGCCGACTCCTGGAGCAAGCGACCGGTCCGGCACGCCCGCCACCCCGGCCTTGACCTCTCCGATGGCGTCCCCAATTGCGTCCCCAATGGGGCACTCGGCGGGAGTCGTCCGAGTCGAGAATCTGCACAAGAGTTTCGGCCGTCTGCGGGTCCTCCAGGGAATCACGCTCACGGTGCCGCGCGGCAAGACGACGGTGGTGCTCGGCCCGTCCGGCTGCGGCAAGAGCGTTCTGCTCAAGCATCTCGTCGTCCTGCTGCGACCCGACAAGGGGCGCGTGTACTTCGAGGATCAGCGCGTTGACACGATGCCCGAGCATCTGCTCGGTCCGGTCCGCCGGCGCTTCGGATTCCTGTTTCAGCAAGGCGCACTCTTTGACTCGATGTCGGTGCGTGACAACGTCCGGTTTCCAATGAAGGAAGCGGGCGTTCCGCAGGACGACTGGAGCGCCGAGCGTGTGCGCCACGTGCTTCGGATGGTCGGACTCGAAGAGGCGATCGAGAAGATGCCGGCCGAATTGTCAGGCGGTCAGCAGAAGCGCGTCGCCCTCGCACGAGCGATCGTGCTCGAACCGCAGGTCATCCTGTACGACGAGCCGACGACCGGCCTTGATCCGATTCGCTCGGACATCATCAACGAACTCATTCTGAAGCTTTCCCGCCAGCTCGAAATCACGAGCATCGTCGTGACGCACGACCTGGCGAGCGCGTTCAAGATCGCCGACCGCATGGTGATGCTGCACGAGGGTCACGTGCTGCTCGAGGGAACACCGGAAGAATTCCGGCGCTCCGACGACGCAGTGGTCCGTCGGTTTCTGCGCGGCGAGGCCAGCGATGAAGACCTGGCGGCGATCCGCGCGACGGTCGGAAAAGTGAGAAGTAAAAAGTAAGAAGCACGGATCGGCTTGCTTCCTTCAAACTTCATACTTCATCCTTCGTCACGCCGCCGCGTTCTTCAGCACCGTGATGAACGCCGTCAGTTCGATGACGACCGGCGCGCCGCCGACATTGATGGCGACTTCCTTCGGGCCTTTGGGGTCGGCGCTGATGGTCTCCAGCATCTTGACGACGTCCGCCCGCGGCGATTGACCGATGCGCGGTTCGACGTCCTTGCCTGCGATCGACGTGAAGGCGCGCTGGGCGAGCGGGGCGCTGACCGCGAGAGCGAGAAAGTGTCGCGTTCCGTCCGCGACCACGAGCGGAACGTTCGCGCCTTGCGGGTCGAGCGGAAGGAACCATCGATCCAAAAGTGCGAGGCGGCGGCGGAGGCGCGACCATGCCTGGGGCTGATTCGCCGCCTGCACACTGCGCACGTACGGGTCCCACAGGCTGTCGGGCAAACGGTCGAGAGCCCACTCGTACAGCCCCGGCAGATTGGTAATGACAGCGGTCGGAGAGGCGACCGTGTTCCTCCGGTTGAACACCACTTCCTTCACCTTGTCGACTGGCATGCGGGCGAGCCAGGCAATCGCGTCGGCGACCGGAATCGCCATCACCGCAGCCTGCGGCACCTGCGAATCGACCGCGCCCGTTGCGACGCCATGCAGTTGACGGTGCGTTTCGAGCGCAGCGGCCTCGCTCGTGAAGACGCCGATCATCGTGCGCCCTTCAATGGTCCAGCTCAGCGGGCTCGGATGGCTCTGATGGCGTGCGGCCGGCTTGGCGACCGACTCGCCCTCAGGCCCGCCAGCGGCGTCAGCAGGTCCAGCGACGGCTTCCCCCGCTTGGCTGGTCCCCGCTTGGCTGGTCCCGGGTTGGCTGGTCTCGGGTTGGCCGGCCTCGATCATCTCCTGTGCAATCTTCGGATCGCAGAGAAAGCACCACGTGGGCCGGTCCATCACCCGCAGCCAGTACTCGCGCTGCGAGACAGCGTCGCCCGCCTGCATCTTGAGCGTGATCCTGTCAAGCGCAGCCGTATCCTCCACCGGCGCGAGGGCCGGATTGATCGGGTTCTGCTGCGTCCTGCCCATCCCGCCGTAGACATTCCAAGCCATCGCCGCTTCCTCCTGAGGGAACTCGCTTTCGGTCGCGAACCTCTTTCATACCATCGCTTTCGGTTCCAATGCGGTCCGCCGGACCAACCGAGTCAGAAAATTGGCGAAGATTGCACGCGGCGTCCCTTTCTCCGTCGATGAGGACGCGGCGATCTTCCGATAGCTGACCGCACACCGTGCGGGCGACGAATGCATGCGTGAGAGCATCCGAAATTTTTCGATCGGCATCGTCAGCGCCGTCGGCCTCACGGGGCTGGCCGCGCTGCTGCTGCTGTTCGGCGAGTTGTCGTTTCTGGAGGATCGAACTCCTGTCGACATCGCGTTGAACAGCGCGGGCGGTCTTCGCAAGGGCAGTCTGGTCACCCTGCACGGCGTTCCCGTCGGGCTGATCGACCGGGTGCAGATCGATGCCGACGATCCACGCAGGCCCGTCCGCGTGCGTGCGATGCTTGACCACGGTACCCGCGTGCCCGCGCCAGCGAGCCCCACCGTCGAGGCATCGCTTCTCGGCTCCGGCGCGAAGCTTGAGCTGCAGGGCAACGGCAGCATCGATACTGGCACGTATTACCCGACTGACGGTGTTCCACTCCTTGCCGGGGAATTCATGCCGATCGACCAGCGGCTTCTGGCGGCTCTCGATCAACGCCTCGCGACCGTCATGGAATCGCTCGCGAGCTTCGACGAATTCGCGACCACCTATACCGCGCTCGGACGTGACCTGAACGATCTGGTCCGGCCCCTTGATCCGGGGAATCCACACGGCCCTCCGAGCGAGGCGAGCCTTCGCACCACCGTCATTCGCGTGAACAGGGCACTCGCCAGCGCGGACGAGGCGATCGCTCTCGCACAGACGTGGCTCGGCGACGAAGCGCTCCGAACCGACGTCAAAGCCGCGGCCGGCAACGCCAACGAACTCTTTGAACGGGCGACGGACACCGTCAACGTCATCGGCGGTCTCGCGGCGAACTTGGACGCCGATCGCGCAGCGCTCGTCATGCGCCTCCTTCCCGTCGTCGACGAAGCACGCGCCGCGCTCAGCGAGGTTCGCCGCCTGATCGACACGGCGACCAATGGCGACGGCACGGTCGGGCGCCTGCTCAACGATCCGAAGCTGTTCAACGATCTCGCTGACAGCGCGAAGCGGCTGAGCGCCGCGATGGCGGCGATTCAAGCTGTCGCTGAGAAGCTGAAGGCGGAGGGGATTGTTCTGAAGTTTTGAATGACTGGCCGTCGAGCGCACGGTCGCGCTCGTCCGCGCGCCGGTCGCTCGCCACAGTGATCGAAGAGGCGGCGCATCGAGTCGGACCGCCTTTGGGTAGGCGCCGTAAAGCAGAGACTGCTGACATTTCGGCGATTCTTGAAAGTCGCACACGTCGGATCGATCGCTACGTCGCGGCGCGTGCGCTTCTCGATGATGTCGTTGCCCACCTCAACGGCGACAGGATCACGGTGGCACCAACCCAGTCGTCATTTGAATCCGCGATTCGTAGCGATGCGCCCGTAGCCCTTGTCGATCGCGGCGCAGGCGAGCATTGATTCGCGTTCATCCGCCGCCGCACCATCGGGCGTCGCTGTCAATGCCGCCGTCGAAGGTGTGTATCCTCCAGGAACCGTCCGTCGCACTCGGCGAAGTTCGCCGCCTGATCGACACGGCGACGATTGGCGACGGCACGGTCGGGCGCCTGCTGAACGATCGGAAGCTGTTCAATAATCTTGTTCGCTTGCTTGCTTGCTCGCTCGCTGACAGCGCGGGTCCTCAGTGAACGTTGCTTCGTGTGTACCGCCATGACGACAATCGTGTGGTTCAGGCAGGATTTGCGAGTCGATGACCACGCCCCGCTGCTGTATGCCGCGGAGCGCGGCGCGGTCGTGCCGATCTTTCTCTGGTCGCCTGAGGACGAGGGCGCATGGCCCGTGGGCGCCGCGGCGCGATGGTGGCTGCATCACTCGCTGACGGGGCTCGCAGCTTCGCTGCAGGCGCTCGGCAGCCGGCTGATTATCCGCAGCGGGCGCGCAATCGACGTTCTGCCCGCGCTGGCCCGGGAATCGGGTGCCGATGTGATCGTGTGTGCACGCCGCTACGAGCCGGCCGCCCGCGCGGTCGAAGCGGCGCTTGCAGGCGCCATGGGCGCTGCGTTCGTCGCTCTGGACGCGTCGCTGCTCCATCAACCCGAAGCGATCCGCACGGGCGGGAACGGTCCGTACCAGGTCTACACGCCCTACGCCCGCAATTGCCGCATGCAAGGTGGGCCATCGCGCCCGCGCCTGGCGCCGGCCGCGCTCGCATCGCCGACTCGCTGGCCTGCAAGCTCGTCGATCACATCGCTCGCGCTGCTTCCCACGATCAACTGGACGGGTTCTATGGCGAGCGCCTGGACACCCGGCGAAATCGGCGCCCGCGCGGCGCTCACAGCGTTCCTCGACGGCGCTGTCGGCACGTATGCGGAATCGCGCGATATCCCCGCCGCGCCCGGCACCTCGCGACTGTCGCCGCATCTGCATTGGGGCGAGATCTCGCCGCGCCGCGCGTGGCATGCGGTGAGCGATGCGCTGCGCAGATCAGGGGACCCGACGACGAAGCGCGGCGCGGAGAAATACCTCGCGGAGCTGTTGTGGCGGGAGTTCGCGCACCACGTGCTCGTGCACTTTCCGCACACACCCGCGGCGCCGCTTCGCGCGGAGTATGCGAGCTTTCCATGGCGCAGCGATCTCGAAGCGCTGCGTGCGTGGCAGCGCGGACGCACCGGCTATCCGCTCGTCGATGCCGGCATGCGCGAGCTCTGGGCCACCGGCTGGATGCACAATCGCGTGCGCATGGTCGTCGCGAGCTTTCTCGTCAAGCATCTCCTGATCGCCTGGCACGACGGCGCCCGCTGGTTCTGGGACACGCTCGTCGATGCGGATCTCGCCAACAACACCCTCGGCTGGCAGTGGGCCGCGGGCTGCGGCGCCGACGCCGCGCCGTACTTCCGCATCTTCAATCCGGTGCTGCAAGGCGAGAAGTTTGACCCCACAGGAACGTACGTGCGGCGCTGGGTGCCGGAGCTCGCACTGCTGCCGGATCGATTCGTGCACGCGCCGTGGAAGGCCCCTGCTGCTGTACTGGAGCGCGCGGGCGTGCGGCTCGGTGTCGACTATCCGGCGCCGATCGTCGAGCACACCGCAGCGCGGATCAGGGCGCTCGCCGCCGCGGATCAGCGCTCGACATAGTCGAGATCAAAATCAAAGCTCTCGCGCATGAAGTAGAGCGAGGTCATCCCGATCGCAATGCACACGAGTCCGACCGTGACGGTGCCACGAGCGACGAGACTCGGGTCAATGACTTCTTTCATCCGCCCGTCCACCATCATGTCGACCGTGACCATGATCCACCAGACGCCGACGATCGGCACGGCAGCGCCGCGCACGAAGTTCGGCGCGCTGGTCGTCACGGTGGCGCGCAGATTCGTTCCGAACTGTTCGCTGGCCACGGTGACAAACAGCACCCAATAGCCGGTCGTCGCGCCAAGGACGCACATGAGCGCGTAATAGGTTTCGGTGCTTCGTCCACCGAACTGCAGGAGCGCGAGGATGGCGAGCGCATACGCCATCATGAAGACAAAGATCACAATCTTGCGGCTGCGCAGCAGCTGACTCAAGAGTCCCGAGGCCAGGTCGCCCAGCACGACACCCGTGTAAGCCCACACGACCACCAGCGGCGCCGCCGGTCCCGGGTCGAGTCCGAGCGACCTGCCGATCTCTGGCGAGAAGATAAACAGCACGCCGCCCGCGAACCAGATCGGCATGCCGACAAGGACAACGCGGACAAATCGCCAGAAGCGCTCCGGCGGCCACAGCAGCATGCGGAGCTTGCCGCGCACGATGCCGGTGTCGACAGTGCCCTTGAAGATGCCGCTCTCGAGCAAACCGACGCGCAGCACGAGCAGCATCAGTCCGAGCACTCCGCCGATCGCGTACGCCGCGCGCCATCCGTGTTCCGGATACGCGGTGATCAGCAGTTGACCGCTGAGCCCGGCGACGACGGCGCCCGCGAGCCCGACCGTCGCGACGATCGTGGTGCCGATGCCGCGCGACCGCTTCGGCAGCAGTTCGCTCACGAGCGTGATGCCGGCGCCGAGTTCACCGGCCAGTCCGAATCCTGAGATGAAACGCAGCACTGCGTACGTGTAGACGTCGACGACGAACGCATTCAGCAGGTTCGCGACCGAGTACATGATGATCGAGCCAAAGAGCACGGCCAGCCGGCCGCGACGATCGGCGATCACGCCCCACACGATTCCCCCGAGGAGCATGCCCGTGAGCTGCCAGTTGATGAGCAGCCGACCCCAGCGCGCGGGATCCTCGCCAATCGAGGTCAGGCTTGGTGTGCGCAGCACCGTGAAGAGAATGAGGTCGAAGAGGTCAACGAAATAGCCAAGGGCGGCCACCAGCACGGTGAGGGTGACCACGCGATGCGGATGGAGATGTAACGCATCCGGCGGTTCAATCGATGGTGCGGCTGCCACACTGGACGATGCTACTGGAAGGACTCCGCACCGGGAGGGCGCAATCGACGCGCACACTCGGCGCGGCGCTCGCGGGGCGCGGCGGACACGATGGCGACACTTCACCTCGTGTTGTGACTAGGGCGATCGCCCGTTACCATCGCGCCCGAAGTGGGGCGCATGACCACAACAACGACACTCCTTGGTCTCCTTCAGCTCGAGGGCGACGATGCAGCGTGGCATGAGTTTGTCACACGGCACCAGCCGATCCTTGTCGCCGTGGGATTGCGGCTTGGACTCGGTGAGCACGATGCCGTCGATGTCGCGCAGCAGACGCTCCTTGAGTTTGTGCGCGATCTCCGTTCGGGGCGGTATGACCGCACGCGCGACCGCCTCCGCAACGCACTCATGGCAATCGCCGAACATCGCGTGCGCGATCATCAGCGCGTGCTCGCCCGCAACGTGGGTGTCATGAACGTCGGCGGCGTAGAGCCGCTCGCGAACGTGACGGACGCGCTCAAGACCGACGTGCTCGAACAGCTGTGGGAAGCGGAGGAGCGGCGCGTGCTGCTGCGCGAGGCCATGCTCCGCTTGCGTGCCGAGACGAACTTCGACGAACGCACAGTTCGCGCGTTTGAGCTGACGGCGCTGCGCAGTGTTCCTGTCGAGCTCGTGGCGCAAGAGTGCGGCATGACCGTGTCGCAGGTGTATGTCGCTCGCAGCCGCGCCGCCACGAGGCTGCGCGAGACTGTGAGCCAGCTTGAAGCGCTCTACGCGATCGAGGGTGTTGCGTGAACGAGTCCGTCGCGCCATGTCTCGTCTCGCCAGGCTGTCTTTCACCTGAAGAAACCGAGCTCGTGGCGGCGGACGAGATGGCCCCCGAGGCGTTGCGCCGCCACGCGACAGATTGCGCGGTCTGTGGGCATAGTGTCAGTGAAGCTCGTCTGAACCAGCTCTTTCTGCGGGAGCTCGCGGCGGACTGGCGAGCGGCGGGCGAAGTGACGCACGTGGCAGGTCCGGCAGCCGATCCGCGCCGGCACGACGCGCTCACCGACTATCGCCTGCTGCACGAGATTCATCGCGGCGCGCAAGGCGTCGTGCACCGCGCCGTGCACCTGCCCACCGGTCGCCCCGCCGCCGTCAAGATCATGCATGTCGGTTCGCTGCGCCGCCGCATGCGCATGCAGCGCGAAGCGAGCCTTGCGGCAGCGCTCCGCCATCCAGGCATCGTGACATTGCACGACTGCGGTGAACTGGCTGACGGCGGCTACGCCATCGCGATGGAGCTTGTCGATGGCGAGATGCTGGACGCCTGGGCCCAGCGACTGCGCGGCACGGAAAGCGAGCCGCGAACCGTGCTGCGTCGCATCGTCCGTCTCGTCGCTCTCGCATGCGACGCCGTGCAGCACGCACACACGCGCGGCGTGATTCACCGCGATCTGAAGCCGTCCAACATTCTCGTCGACGCGAACGACCAGCCGCACATCCTCGACTTCGGTGTCGCGCGGCGTGCGACTGAGGACGTTTCGGCGGAGCGTGTCACACTGACCGGCGAGATCGCATGCACGCTTGCCTACGCGGTGCCGGAACAGGTCAGCGGATCGGCGGCGATGGTCGACACGCGAAGCGACGTGTACGCGCTGAGGGTCGTTCTCTACGAACTGGTCACTGGACATCTCCCGTATCCAACGGACGGGGCCTTTGGCGACGCCATCGACGCGATTCGAACCCGCGATCCGGCGCCCCCCCGCTTGATGGCGCCAGCTGTCGATGCTGATCTTGAAACAGTGATGCTCAAGGCGCTCGCCAAGGAGCCTGAGCGGCGCTATCAGAGCGCGGCTGCGCTGCACAGCGATCTTCTGCACTGGCTTGACGGGGAAGCGGTCGATGCCCGCCGCGCGAGCCGCTGGTACGTGCTGCGAAAGTCGATGCATCGCTATCGCGGCCCGATCGCCGTCGCCGCGGCGATCTGTGTGGCGATTGTCGGCGGAACGATCGCGGCGATTGTGTCGACGTCGCGCAGCGCGACAGCGAGCGAACTCGCAAGCGCGGAAGCCCGGCGCAGCCGCGACGAGGCGCGGCGCTGGGAAGCTGTCGCAGAAGTGCTGCACGAAATCATTCCGGCGGCCGATCCGCAGTTTGGAGCGTACGGATTCGGACCGATGCACCAGGCGGTCGCGAACCTGTCCGATCGTCTGGAGGCGGGCCTCTTCGTCGACGATCCCTTCTTGCAGGCGGCGATTCACTCGGCGATCGGCGATGTCTGCGCCGATCGCGGTTCGCTGCGGCTCGCAGAAGTGCAGTACCGCGTGGCGTTGCGCGTCATGCTGAGCCATCCCAACCCGGGGCGCGAGCAGGTCGCTGCCGCTCGGCGACGACTGGCTGCGCTTCTCGTCCGGCGGAACAGCCTCCACGATGCCGAGCGTCAGATGGCGGCCGCAATTGACTCGCTGCGTGCGTCGCCGATCAATGTCGACGAGGAGCTGTCTGCAGCGCTGCGCACGCGGGCCGAGATCGCGCTGCAGGCCGATGATCTCGACGGCGCCGAAGCGCTGTGCCGTGAGGCGCTCGCGCTCCCCGTCGCGGAAACGGCCACTACCGGCGCGCGTCGCACGCTGGCCCGCACGCTGCTGGCGCGAGGTGCAGTCGAAGCGGCCCACGACGAAGCGACCCGCGCGCTCGCCGACACACTTTGTTCGCTCAGCGATCTGCACCCGGAGATTCCCGACGCCATCGAAACGTACGCGGCGACACTTGCCGAGGGCGATCGCGAGCGTGCCCAGGCGCTCGGCGGCGTAGCGTCGGTACTTCGCGCCCGAACAGCGACGTTCGACGATCTGCAAGAACTCATCGGACTCAAGGCCGCGCTGCTCGGTCCGGAGCACGTCGACATCGTCGAAACCATGTCGTCGATCGCGTATATCCGGCAACACGCCGGAGACGCGATCGAGACACGGCGCGCGGCCGAGCGGGCGATTGAGTTCGCACGCTGCGCCCACGGCGATAACACCATGGTGGTGGCCGATCTGCTCGGCATTCACTACGCGAGCTGCCTGCAGCTTTCGGACGAGGAACCCTGTCTGCGCTCGATGGAGCAGCGGCTCGCGATTCTCCGCCCGATCCTCACTGGTCGCGATGACGTGCATCTCGCAGTTGCTCTTCGCGAGTGCGCGCACACGGCGAGCGTGCTCGGGCGAAACGATGTCGCCGATGTCTACTGGGCCGAGGTCATCGCGTTCACCGAGACGCGGCTGGGTCCGATTCACCGCGAGCTTGCGCGGGCGATTTCCCGGCACGCGGAGTACCTCGCGTGCTGCCGTGACAAGACGCCGACTGCGCTGGTAGCAATGGACCGAGCGATCGCCATGCTGGATCACATCGACGATGAGCCCTCCTTCCACATCGCCGTCATGCGGGCTGGCCGGGCGTCGTTCCTCGCCGTGCTCGGCGAGCTGGACGAGTCCGCATGTGAACTCGACCGCGTCATCCAGATCTGCGACGCGAGTCCGGAAGCAGCGCTCGTCCGGGGCAGACTGTTCGACAGCGTGTACGAGTCAATGGTCCTGCACGGCAACCCCGAATGCTGCGTTAAGCTGTGGGAGCTGCGCGACGGGCCATACGCCGACGGGACCCGCATAGGGGCAAATTCCGACAAGTGATTCCGCCGTTCACGCCCGCAGCGTGACGGCCGAACGGTCACAATTCCACTTCCTGTCAATTTCTGGAACCGCCCGCCGATGCTGATGCACTCGATCCTTCTCACAGCGTCGTTCCTCCTCGCCCAGTCCACCGAGCCTGCCGACCCCGTCGTCGCCGCGCCGAAACCGCTCGCGATCAACGCCACGATCGAATCTGTCACGCTCTATCAGGGGCGCGCCGCGGTCACGCGCAGCGCGTCGGTCCAGAGCGGACTTGGCGTGTGGGAAGCTCGCTTCGCGGATCTTCCACCGACGGTCGTCGAGGACTCGCTGCAGGCGACAATCGCGGCCCCGGCGAAGCTGCTCGATGTGCGCTTTGAAACGCGGTCGAGCGACGTCCACCTGTCGACTGACACGCGTTTCGCCGCGCTGAACACGCAGATTGAAGAACTGGAACAGGCAATCGGACTTGCGACCGCACGGCAGGAGACTGTCATGTCGTCGGTCAAGCTGCTCGACGCGCTCGCCACGCGCGTCGTCGATCAGACGAGCAAGGGTCTTGCGAGCGATGCTGTTGATCCAGAGAAGTTCGCTGCGCAGATCGCTTCGATTGCCGAGCAGCGCGAAGCGCTCCTGACGACTCAGCTGGCGATCCAGCGCGACGTGCGTGCATTGAACGAGCGACTGCAGGCAGCGCAGGCGAATCGCGATTCGATAGGCGGCGCCGTCAAGACATCGCGCACCGGCATCGTCACGTTCGCCATGGCGACGGACTCTGCAGCGCCGCTCGACGTGCAGCTCACCTATCTCGTGATTGGCGCAACCTGGACACCGAGCTATTCCGTGCGCGCGGCCGGTGATCTCAGCGGCCTGCAGGTTGATTACGACGCCGTCATCAAGCAGCGCACAGGCGAGTCATGGGAGAACGTCCAGCTCACCTTGTCCACTGCCCAGCCGACGCACGCGGCGGCACCTCCTGAACTGCAGCCGATTCATGTCGACCTGTATGCTCCGATGCGTCAGGGCGTGCTGAAATCCGTGGTGCCACCGCCGGCGTCCCCTGGGCCCGCTGCGCCCCGGGCCGAGTTCAGCTATTCCGGCGAGAGCGACCGCAAGCTCGCCGAAGACGCCTCGCGCGAAGCGAGCGTGACACAAAGCGCGACCGCCGCGACGTTCACGCTCCCGCGCACCGTCAGTCTCGCAAGTGATGTGCAGCGCGATCAGAAGACCCGCATCGCGACGCTCGATCTGAAACCGACGTACACCTACATCACGCGGCCGGCCGTCGATCCCGCTGCGTATCTCCGCGGCACGACCCGCAACAGCAGTGCGCATCAGCTTCTCGCCGGTCGCGCCCGCGTGTTTCTCGGCGGCGACTCGGTCGGCGTGACCGATCTCGAAGACATCGCCCCCGGCGGCGAATTCGAACTCTGGTTCGGCGCAGACAAGCGCATCGAGGTCGAGCGGAAACTCATCGCGCGCAATACATCGACCAGCGGAATCATCTCGAAGGACGCGGTGATAACGTGGCAGCGGCGCATCACGCTGAAGAACGGGATCCCAGCAGCGACGTCGATCGAGGTCTGGGATGTCATGCCCGTCGCGCGGCACGAGGACATCACCGTCACACTGCGCGAGGTGAGTCCCGCGCTGGCGACCGACAAGGTCTACGAAGCGAACGAGAAGAAGCAGGGTTTCCTTAAGTGGTCACTGACCCTGCCCGCGAAGCCCCACGACGGAGCTCCGGGCTCGATCTCGATCAATTGGACCGTCATGCTGTCGAGACCTGAGAAAGCGATCATCACACCGCTGTCCGACTAAGAGCAGCGCAGGCGCGGCACGCCCAATGGTGCCACGCCTGCGCTCGTCTTGGGACATCAGGGCCGGAGCTCGACGCGCTCAGTCCATCGCATCCATGATCGCAAGCTCGACGCGCCGCGAAGCCTTCTTCGAGCTCTTCGGCTCGGTCGGCCCGTACGAGACGTAACGGAACTGCGACTCCGAGAAGCCTCTGCCCGCGAGGAACTTGCCGACCGCCCGCGCCCGCTCGTACGCGAGTTCGTAGTTGTCAGCCCACGAGCTCTTCTTGATCGGGTCGGTGTCCGTGAAGCCCTCGACCGACAGGCGCTTGCCCGGGTACTTCGCCTTGATGCTCTTGGCAACCGCGTCGAGTGTCTTCTTCGCGTCGGTGCGAAGCGTCGCTTTGCCGCTGTCAAAGAGCACATCGCCTGGAATGTCGACGACGACTGAACTGCCTTGGACGTGGGCAGTGACACCAGGCGGAAGGTCGGTCGGAAGGCTGTCGCTGTTGCCATTCGAGGACGTGCCACCTCCGGTGCCGGACGCATCAGCGACGGCGCGGATGCGCGCGTTCTCTTCCTCGAGTGCGCGGCGGGTCTGCTCGCTGGAATCGAGCGCGGACTTCGACTGATCGAGCTCCGCCTGCAGTTGAGTCTGGCGATCGGTCATCATCGCGAGCTCGTCTTTCTGCTTGTTGTTGCAGCCAGTCAAGACGAGTGCGGCGCCAACGACGGCACCGACGATCCAAAATCGGGAACGCATGGGTTTGAGGCATCCTTTCCTAAGACGTGACGGGAAGCGATCGCGCTGCGCGAACGGGTAGTGGAGCGTCAGCGCCGGGAACTTTCCGAGGCGAACCATCCACAGGCCCGGGTTTTTCGACGAAGTGTGCTCAGGGGTCCGACGAACTGCTACCGGCGTATTTCAGATGGAAGCCGACCAAAACGCAAGGACCGCCGCGCCTCTAAGTTGGAGAAGTCGGCAGGCTACCAGCCCATCACGGCGGCAATCTGCTGCTCCATGGGCTGCAGGATCGCTCCCCCCAGCAACACGAACATGGCGGCTAACGCCAGGTGCGGCCCGAGCGGCATCTCGCGAATGGGCAGGCGAACGAGCGGGCGCAAGCACAGCGCCACGAGCGAATACCCGACGCCGATGAACGGCGACAGCGCGAAGGTCCAGGCGGCGGCTTTCCACCCGAGCACCGCGCCGATCCCCGCGACCAGATGCACATCCCCAAGCCCCATCGCCTCGCGGCCGAACGCCAGCGTCCCGAGCACGCGCACGACCCACAGGATTGCTCCGCCCACAATGAACCCCAGCGCGGCGGCGCCGATCGACGCCAGCCACAATGGAGGAGGCGACTGGCTGAGTGCTGGTCCGATGAACATCCCCATCAGCACGCCCGCGATGATCGGGCTGAGAAAGACGAGCTCCTTCATCGTTTCGCGCCGCGCGTGCGGATAGGACGAGAATGCGTCGTCCTTTCCGACGTACTCGTCAAAGTCGGCGTAGCTGAGCGGGATGCGCCCGAGCCGCAGCAGGGCCGTCGCGACCAGCAAGCCGCAGATTCCCCCCAACGCCGCACCGAGCCCCTGCCACCCGGGCAGCGCCACCGGCCAATCAAGCTGCCGTGCACGGGGTGTCACGGGGAAGACCCCCTGCACTGTCGCTGCGAGAAATCCCACAATCGTCAGCGTCCACGTTATTTCCGACGGAATGAGAAAGGTGCGGGCATCGATGATCGTCGCCGCGATCAGCGCCGCGATCATCAGCGCAATTGCCGCAAAAAGCGGCCACGACGCAGCGAACCCCTGGGCGCGCCACCACGGCGACGCGAGGTCCGCCAGCGGCGAACTTGCCGGAATCACGTAATACAGCAGGAAGAGCCCCGCGAAGAGAAGCCCCACCAGCAGTTCGACGAAAGGATACTGCAACGAAATCTTCGCTTTGCACGAGCGACAGCGCCCGCGCAGGAGGAGCCAGCCGATGACCGGAAGGTTCTCGCGCCAGCCGAGGCGTCCTCCGCACAACGGGCACCGGCTCGGCGGCGTCACCACCGACAGCCCGGCGGGAATGCGATACACGACGACGTTCAGGAAGCTGCCCACGCACGTTCCAAATGCGAAGACAAAGAATGTGCTCACCGCCTTGCCGAAGAACTCGACGTTGGCGATCGATGCGGTCCAGTCGGTGTCCATGGCTGAAGCCACGAAGGCAAGTCCCACAAAGGTAAGCCCAGTCACGAGTGCGAGCAGCGCGGTCATGAACGATCCCTGCTGCTAGCTGTTCGTTTCGACATCACGATCCTGTGCTCGCGCGATCGCTTCGACGTCGGCGAGCGACAGGCGTTTGATTTCCTGCTCGGCCGTATCGAGGATCGCCTGGCAGCGGCGAAGCAGCGCCCGTCCCTTGCGATACTCGTCGAGCGTCTGCTCGATTCCCACGTCGCCGTGCTCCACGCGATCAATGATGGCCTCAAGCTGCGCCAGTGCGTCTTCGTAGCTCAACGCCGCCGCGTCGCGATCGTGCGCGTCCCCGCCAATAGCAGGGCCGGCGACTGGGTCGGCGGATTCCTGCTTCTTACTGTCCTTCGAGCGCGGCGTCATGGTGCGACTTTACTCGTTTGCCGCGATGGGGTCGAATGCAGGATCGCGAGGCGTGTTCATCGACGCCGTGACCGTGGAGCGCACGACGCCGTCAGCGATGACGGTCGACAGCGCGCTGCCGAGGGGTGCATCCGCCGACGAACGAAGCAACTGTTCGGTGCCGTCCGACCGCGCGACGAGCGTGTAGGAGAATCCTCGCTGCAGCACCTGCTGCGGTGAGACTGATTCGAGCTGCCGGCCGAGCGCGCGGATGGCGTCCCGGCTGCGATCCAGTCGCCGCCGGCATTCTCGCTCAATCCGGTCGGTGAGCATGACAAGTTCGCGGCGTGCCGCGGCGAGGCGCGCTTCGGGACGCTGTGCGGCGAGCACCGACGCCGCGCTGTGCAGCGCCTGCCGCGCGCCGGTCATGCGCACCACCGTCGCGCGACGCAGCCGGATGTCGATGGCCGCGAGCCGCTCGCGCCGCGCCGCGAGCGGCGCCAGCGGCGAACGAAGAAACGGATGGCGCGCGATGCGCACGAGGAGATCGCGCCGTTCGCGGACCGAGCGGCGCAATCCTCCCTGGAGGCGGGTCCGCAGCGAATCCACCTGCTCGCCGAGTTCCGCGCGATCGGGCGTGACGAGCATGACGGCCTGCGTCGGTGTCGAGGCGCGCCGATCGGCGACCAGCTCGATGATGGTCACATCCGACTCGTGGCCGATCGCCGCGATGATCGGCACGCTGCGCCGTGCGAAGACGGCGTCGGCGACGACACGCTCGTTGAATGCCCACAGGTCTTCAATCGATCCGCCGCCACGCGTCACGATGATCGCGTCAATGCCGAGCGCATGGGCGGCGCGGTCAAGGGCCGTGACGGCACGTGCGACGTCCGGACCGGCGCCGTCACCTTGCACCTTCACGTCGACGTGCACAATGCCGACCGCTGGACAGCGATGCGCCGCGGTGCGGAGACAGTCGTGAATCGCAGCGCCGGTGGCGCTCGTGACGATGGCAATTCGCCGGGGAAATGTGGGCAAAGGCCGCTTGCGCCCGTCGTCGAAATAGCCGAGGCCGCGCAGTTCGCGGCAAAGCGCTTCGTAGCGCTCCTGCAGTGATCCGGCGCCGACGCGTTCGATGGTCCGGACGTAGAACTGCGCCCGCCCCTGCTTCGCAAAAAAACTCACGCTGCCGGAAGCGATGACCGCGTCCCCTTCGCGCGGCGCGAACCCGGCCCGTCGCGCCTGCTCCTGCCACATCGCGCAGCTGACGACCGCGCTGTCGTCCTTCAGCGAAAAGTACCAATGACCTTTGTCGACAAAGTTCGAGATCTCGCCGCGCACGTGAATCGGGTCACCGAGCGACTCCAGCGCGTCCTTGATCCGCGTCGCCAGCTGCGAAACCGTTTCGGCGGGTTGCTCGCGCCGCGGCGCTGGATCCGAGCCAGGCGGTCCGGGGGCGCTGCCATCAGCGGCCGCCTCCTTTTCAGGGGGCTGGTCGAAGAGTCGCATTGCATCGGTGTAGCTGACCTTCTTTCGGGCCATCCACACACTATAAAGCACACACCGTGATCGACACGCCGCTCAAGCTTTCCTCTGACATCAGCCTCGTCGCCGGCATCGGTCCGCGCTCGAAGCTGCTGTACCAGCGGCTGGGCATTCACACGGTCGGCGATCTTCTCAAGCATCTGCCGATGCGCTATGAGCGGCATCTGGACGAGGGCTCGATCGCGCAGGCGGACGCGATGGTGGGCGCCGAGGACGGGTCGAAGTCGGCCGGTGTGATCGCGGTCCGTGGTGAAATCGCGACGCTGCGGGTGCAGCCCGGCCCGCGGCCGCGCGTGGAAGCCACGCTGGAGGACGAGACCGGCCGCGTGCGACTTGTCTGGTTCAATGCACCCTGGCTCAAGCAGAAGATTCACGCCGGTGCGACGGGATTGGTGCAGGGCGAAGTGAAGCGCTTCCGAGGCTACCTGGAGATGGTCAATCCGAAGTGGACGCCGCTCGACGGCGCGCCGGAGCGCGAATCGTTCGACGCCCGCCTGCGCCCGATCTATCCCGCAACGGAAGACCTCGCGAGCAGCCGCATCGAAAAGTCGATCGTGGCGGTGCTGCCGGGCGCGATACCTCTCGTGCAGGACCCGATGCCGGAATCGCTGCGTTCGTTACGGGCGCTGGCCCCGCTTGGCGACAGCTATCGCCGCATGCATCAGCCGGCCGACGAAGACGACATGCGCGGCGCACGGCGGCGGCTCGCGTACGACGAACTTTTTCTGCTGCAGCTTGGCGTGATGCTCAAGCGCTGGCAACTGCGCCGCAGCGCCGTCGCCAAGGAGCTGCCGCTGCGCGGAGCGATCGATGAGCGCATCCGCAAGCGTCTGCCGTTTCAGCTGACACCTGATCAGGATCGCGTCTGCGCGGAGATCGCGAAGGATCTTGCCGCGGGCCAGCCGATGAACCGGCTGCTGCAGGGCGATGTCGGCAGCGGCAAGACGGCCGTCGCCGCGTACGCGATGCTGCTGGCCGCGGCGCACGGTGCGCAGGCCGCGCTGCTGGCGCCGACGGAGATTCTCGCGGAACAGCACGTGGCAAGCCTTTCGCGCATGCTCGAGGGCAGCGGTGTGCGCATCGGTCTGCTGACCGGCACCCTGAAGGCGAAGGAACGTGCGCGCGTCGTCGCTGCCGCTGCGGCCGGCGAGCTCGACTGGATCATCGGCACGCACGCGCTGCTCGCGGAGGGCGTGCACTTTCACGACCTCGCGCTCGTCGTCATCGACGAGCAGCACCGCTTCGGTGTTGCGCAGCGCGCGGTGCTGCGCGAGAAGTCTTCGCGCGAGCATGTCGCGCGGGCGCCGCATGTGCTCGTCATGACCGCGACACCGATTCCGCGCACGCTGGCGCTCACGGTGTTCGGTGATCTCGATGTGTCGACCATTCGGATGTCACCACCGGGCCGTTCGCCCGTCACAACGCGCTGGGTGACGCCGCAGACTTCCACCGAGATCTACCGATGGCTTGACCCGCAGCTCATCGCGGGTGACCGCGCGTTCATCGTTGTTCCGGCGATCGACAGTCAGAATCCGGACAGCGACAACGCGCTCGCCGACGTGACGACCCATCTCGCGTGGCTGCAGTCAGGACCGCTGCACGGCCGTCGGCTCGGCGCCATGCACGGCCGCCTCTCCGCCGAAGAACGCGTGCACGTCATGGAACGATTTCGCAGCGGCGAACTCGATGCAATCGTCGCTACCACCGTCATTGAAGTCGGCGTCGATGTGCCCCAAGCGACGGTCATCGTCATCGAGCATGCCGAGCGCTTCGGACTCGCGCAGCTTCATCAGCTGCGCGGCCGTGTCGGACGCGGCGCCAAGCCCGGCACATGCATTTTGATCGGCGAACCGGCGACGGACGAGGCGCTCAAGCGGCTGGAAGCGCTTGTCGGCACGTCGGACGGATTCCGCATCGCTGAACTTGATCTTGAGATTCGCGGCCCGGGCGAGCTCGTCGGCGCCCGCCAGTCGGGGCTTCCGCCGTTTCGCGTGGCGGATCTCGTGCGCGATCTCGATCTGTTGCGCGACGCGCGCCGCGACGCGGCCGAGCTTGTCCAGCAGGATCCGCTGCTTGAGAAACCCCAGCACGCGCTCCTCAAACGCAAGCTGCTCCATTCTTACGGCGAAGCACTCGGCCTCGCCGATGTCGGATGATCCACTGATGGCCACCAACGACGATCTCAGCGCAATGTTCGAGGAGTTCGCAAACCTGCTGCAGGTGCTGGATGCGAACAAGTTCAAGGTCCTGGCATTGCAGAAGGTCGCACGCGCCCTGAGCACGATGACGGACGTCATCGCCGAGCTCGCGCAGACCAAGGGAGCACTCGAGGCGATCGAAGGCATCGGCGCTGCGAGCGCGGCGAAGATCCGCGAGTATCTGGCCACCGGGCGCATCGCCGAACTCGAGGAGGCGCGAACACAGGTTCCCGCCGGCCTGCTTGAACTGCTGTTCATCAACGGCGTCGGTCCAAAGACGACGAGCGTGCTGTGGAAAGAGCGCGGTGTCGTTGACAAGGCAACGCTCAAGACGAAGCTCTCCAGCGGCGAACTGGAAGGCATTCGGGGGTTCGGACCGAAGAAGCTGCAGGCGCTGGGCGAGGCGCTCACGCTCAGCGAGACGGCCGCCGCGCGCATTCTCCTGGGCGAAGCGCTGCCGCTTGCAGAGCTTGTTGCGGAGCGCATGCGGGCGGTCCCGGGAGTGCAGCGCGTTGCATTCGCCGGCAGTGTGCGGCGGGGGCGCGACACCATCGGCGATATCGACGTTCTCTGCGCCTCGAAGGACCCGGCGCTGGCGCATGAAACGTTCCGCACACTGGCGCACGTTCAGAAGATCTTGACCTCGGGCGAGACCAAGACCAGCATCGTGACGAAGCACGGCATTCAGATCGATCTGCGCACGCTGCCGGAAGCGAGCTTCGGTGCGGCACTCATGTACTTCACCGGCAGCAAAGAGCACAACATCAAGCTGCGCGAGCGGGCCATCGCGATGGGCTATCGGCTCAACGAGTATGGGCTGTTCACAGACGACGGCCAGGACGCGCCGCAGCATCGCGGTGTTACGCCGATTGTCTCCGCGACGGAGGAAGAGGTCTACGCCGCGCTCAAGGTGTCCTACGTGCCGCCCGAACTGCGCGAAGATCACGGCGAGTTCACGCAGGCCATTCCCACACTCATTGAACTGGCTGATCTCAAGGCCGAGCTGCATGCGCATACGCGCGCCAGTGACGGCACGATGACGATCGACGAACTCGTGCTTGCGGCGCAGGCGAAGGGATTTCACACGATCGCCGTGACCGACCACTCAAAGTCGAGTTTCCAGGCGAACGGCCTCACCCCCGAAAGGCTGCGGGCGCACATCGCTGCGATTCACGCCGCACGCAGCCGCCATCCCTCGATGACGATTCTCGCCGGCAGCGAAGTCGACATTCTCATTGATGGACGGCTGGATTACGACGACGACCTGCTGTCGGCGCTCGACATCGTGGTGGCAAGTCCGCACGCTTCGCTCAAGCAGGACAGCGCGCTGGCAACGAAGCGGCTGCTCGCAGCGATCGAGCATCCGGCCGTGCGCATTCTCGGCCATCCGACGGGACGCCTGGTGAACGCGCGTGCCGGCCTCGAGATCGACATCAAGGCGATTGTCGCTGCGGCGGTGAAACATGATGTGGCGCTCGAGATCAACGCGAATCCGCATCGGCTGGATCTCCGCGACATCCACGTACGCGCGGCGATGGAAGGCGGCGCGCTGATCGCGATCAACTGCGACACACACACGCCGGGCAATCTCGACCTCGCGCGCTACGGCGTGCTGACGGGGCGCCGCGGCGGACTGACGGCAGAGCGCTGCGTGAACACATGGGACGCGGAGCGGCTGCGGGCGTGGGTGGGGCGGGGGAAGTAGGAAGTGAGAAGTCAGAAGGATGAAGAAAGAAGGATGAAGTACGACTCGACGTCTTTCACCACGTGGACTAGCCCTGAAACGGTGGACACGAGGGCGCGGGAGTACAAATTCCGCGAAGGAGTCCATCCGTGGCAAGCAAGCAATCGTTCACGAAAGAAGTTTCGCGAGTCCGCCGTCCGACTCGTGGTTGAGCAGAATCGTTCTCCTTCCGACGTCGCCAAGTCCCTCGGCGTCAACGTCGGCACGCTCAAGTGGTGGCTGCGCGAGCACAGGCGCACGGACGTCAGGATCCAGGCCGTCGAGGAGACAGGGCTGCGCCGTCGCGTGCGCGAGCTCGAGGCGCAGAACCAGCGACTGCTGATGGAGCGCGACATTTTAAAATGCCGCGGTGTACTTCGCGAAGGAGCAGTCGTGAGATTCGCCTTCATCCGCGATCAGCGGGGCGAGTTTCCCGTCCGGGTCATGACGTGCACGCGACCGTCGACGACAACTACGGAAGCGTTCGCGTGCGGAACGAACTCGTCGGTCGAGGCATCGACGTCAGTCGCAACGCCGTCGCCCGCATCATGCGGAAATATTCGATCAGGGCCGCGGGCGCGAAGCGGTTCCGAGTCATGACCATGGATTCGCGTCACGACCATCCCATCGCGCCGAACATTCTCGATCGCGAGTTCGCGGTGGAGAAGATCAACCAGGTGTGGCTCGCCGACATCACCTACGTCCAAACCGACGAGGGTTTCCTCTACCTCGCGGGAGTGCTTGATCTCTGCAGCCGCCGGATCGTCGGCTGGTCGATGACGGACCACATACGCGCCGAGCTCGCGCTCGATGCGCTCAAGATGGCGATCAAGCGGCGGAAGCCGGCGGAGGGTCTCCTCCATCACAGCGACTGCGGCGTGCATATGCGTGCGGAATCTATCGCGAGGAGCTTGCGTTCACGAAGATCGAGGCGAGCATGAGTCGTCCGGGCAACTGCTAAGAAGGAGATGCTGTACCGGCGCCACTTCAGGACGCGAGCGGAAGCGCAGCAGGCGATCTTCGAGTGGATCGAAACCGTGTACAACAGAGTGAGGATGCACAGCGCGCTTGGTTAGGCGGCATGAGTGAGTAACCCTCGTGTCCACCGGTCCCGGGGCTAGTCCACTTCTTACCTCTCACTTCGCACCCCCCCCTCCCCGAAATGCCAGCTCGCGTGCCACCTGTCCCGCGCGCACATCCTCCGGCCGGCCTTCGAGAATCCGACACTGGCTCTTCTTGCCGTGGACGATCATCACTTCGATCACAGCGACCGTGCGCTCCGCCTGGCCGAGGTTCTCACCGGTGTCGGGATCAATGACATCCTGGCCGCCGCCGCGCACCTGGAGGCGCATGCCCTCCGACAGTCGCCCCGTTCCGCGATTCAGCCACACCGCGTCACCATCGACCAGTGCGACCTTGATCGGTGCAACCGTGTCGACGATTGCCGACACGAGCGACGCAGCCGTCTCATGCACCAGCGCACTCATGGTGCCGGATGCATCCGGCGCGCTGCCGCCGAACATGCGGCTCAGTTGCGAATTGTCGAGGTGAGTTCCGATGGTGTCAGCCCACACGATTGCGCCGGTCTCGACATCGAGCAGTCGCGCGGCAACACTCAGGCCGGCGAACGCCCGCGCGAACGTGTAGCCCGATGCCTGCACTATCTGGGTCGTGATCTCGAGACCGCCCGTTTCCATTGAACCGACCAGCAGGAGATCCGCGCCGAGCATGCGCCCAAAGCGAGCGAGCTCTTCCGGCGTGCGGCCGTAGCTCTCGACGAAGTTCCGCTCCTTCGCCACCGAATCCACGTTCTGCCGATCGAGCACGGTTAACACGCCCGACTTCACGAGCTGCTCCAGCGTCGCGTCGGCCAGCCGGCGTGCGAGTTCGTCACCCTGCACCGGACTGCCCGCGAACTCGAAGTTCGAACTCGCCGCGCGGAACGGCATCACCGCAATCGTGCGACGCGAGGAGAATCCGTTGTCAAACCGCGCCACGCCGACCAGCATCGTCAACTGTCGCTCGGTGCCTGCTTCGCGGTTCTCGAGCACGTTGACATGATCGATCAACCCCCTGCTCGCCGCCTTTACCGAGGCAATCATCGAAGCAAGATTCTGGCTCGGCACCGCGAGCGCCGCGTCGAGATCCCGCAGCGAGTCCGCAAAGCGCTGCTTCTTCGTGCTATCCACGAGAAACGGCGCACTCACCTGCGTCGCCGCATCAGCAACGCCGCGACGAAACGCGAGCTCCGCCGTCGCGCCGGTCGCCTGCGTCTGAATCTCGACCACAACCGCCTGCGCCACAGCGCTTCCGGTAAAGACCGAAATCACGATGAACACCACCGCCGCAATCTGCATGCACCTGTTCATGAAAGTACCTCCTGCGCGTTACCGCTGCAGCTTGCCGACTGTGTTGGAGAAGCCTTCCCAGACCGTTTCGCCGCTGCGCAGATCGACGACCCACATGCGCATCTCGTAGTTGCGCTGCCGCACGCCTTTGATCGCCTCGTACTGCCCCAGAACCTGGCAATTCACCGAGAGATTCGGCACCGTCGCCGTCCCCTGCGCCGTGCGCTCAGCGACCTGGCTCTGATCAAACATCGGATCGTTGCCGAGCGCGGTGTTCTCGCGAACACTTTCGTCACGCGCGTCGGAGCCGAGCGTGGCGACAAAGCGCACACGATTGTCTCTGCGCAGCGCGCTGCGGATCCGCCCGAGCACCATCTCGGTGTTGATGTCCGAGATCGATGTCTTGTTCTCTACCTGCGAGACCTGCATGATCACCGGCTTGGCGTATGGGTCGAGAAAGCCGTCGGTGAGCATCTCCTGCGTGAGGCTGTCCGACCACTCGCGCAAATCGGAGTAATCGAGCTGCGCGGTCGTGATCGCCTCGGGACCGGTCGGGTCGATGCGCTTGGGCGGCACGCTGCACGCGCTCGCCAACAGGGACAGAAGTACGATTGATGAAACAAAGCGTGTTGAACGGGTCATGGGATACTTCCAGTTGGGATTGATTCTGAGAGAGCGATACAAGATTGATGCGCGGTCATCGGTCCCACGGCCGGATTTCAAGACGCCAGTCGACGGTGGCCCGCGTCGGTGCCAGCGCAGTGATCTCGCCCTGCGCCCCGCCGTTCAGCTCGCGCCGCGTCCAGGCATCGGTGCTCGCACCGATCTTGAGCCCGCTCGAGTCATACCACGTGAACTTGTACATGTAGAGCGCGTTGCCGGCGCTCTCGTTCACGAGGTTCGCCTGAACGCGCAGCAGACCGTCCGCCTGCCCGACGTAGCAGCTCGTGACATCCACCTTTCCCTTCAGAAACGGGTTGGATATCTTCGAGTCGAACTCGATCGCGTTGGGCCGCGCATTCTTGGTTTCGTACGTGTTGCTCGAGCTGCACCCGGCGGCAGCGGCAATTCCCGCCAGGAATGTGAGGGCAAGTCGGTGCACAAGACGTGTCATGAAGAAGCTCCGAAGGTGAGGGGACGAGAAACGGTGTGTTCCGGTGGGCAGTCTGCAGCGGGTCCGGGAGCAGTTCCACCGGACTGCAGGGGCACAGCGCGAATGAGGAGCTGACCGGGAACCGCGCTGCGGACCCAGACGAGCGTGACGGGCGCGTCGGGCAGCGCGACGCGCGTCATCGGCCCTCCCGCGACGCCGACTTCGACGATACCGTCCGCAGGCCGTGGCAGCTGTGCAATCTGCACCTCGGCGGGAACGCTCCGCCACGTGCGCAGATCGGACTGGTTCGTGACGTACTTGTACGCACTGGCCGCGATGAGCACCGCGATCTGGCCGAGCGCAGCGCCACTGTCGCCGTCGCGGCCGCGGCGCCGCAGCGGTTCGCTCGCTGCAAAGGTCGCTGCTTCCTTGGCCGCGACCATCACCGCCGTACGCAGAATGATTTCCGGAAGCCGCTGCTGAAAGTCGCGCTCCCAGATCGCGTCGTAGTCGGCAAGCGTTTCGGTGCGCACGACGCTGTCGCCGCCGCGCACGTCGACGGCGTATGCGGGGCGGGGATTGCGGACCTGCTTGGGCAGCGGAATCGTCGAGAGGCCGAGCCAGGGTGTGATCAGCGGAATCGTGATCTGTTCAAGGCGCGGCGCCATGCCGTTTTCAAAGAGCACCATGACCTGCGGCGCGCCGTCGCGGGCGCGATCGAACGGATTGTGCTCGACCTGTGCCAAGAGGGTCTTGTTCTCCGGCATCATCGCCAGCGCCCGGCGCAGATCGGTGTCGCCGCGCTGACGATCGTTGCCGTCGCCGGTCGAACTCTGGAGCATGCCCGAGAGCCATGACGCGAGCGGATTCAGATACGCGGTGTAGGCAACGGTGAGATCGACTCCCTCGCGACCGAGAATCGCCTGCACGGCATCGCCGCCGCCGCGCTTCGAAATCTCGTCGTCGATCTTTGCGATGCGCTTCTCCTGCTCGATCTCCGCGTCGCGCTGCCGCTCGATCGCGCGCCGCGCAGCGACCGCCGCGCCACTTCCGTCGTGCCGCGACAGGGCGGCAATGATCCGTGCGTTCTCGATCGCGATGCGGTCGGCGTACGACCCGCGAAACGTGCGCAGCCGGTCGTTCACGGTGATCGCGCCCAGCTCTTCAGGCAGTGTCGTCGTGGACCACTCGAGATCGAACCGGTCCGACAGCAGACTCGCTTCGGTGAGCACCGTCCAGCTCTCCTCGAACTTCCCCGCATCCTGGGCGGTCTTGCCCTCTTCCATTCTCCACAGCAGGGCGTCGCGCGTTTCGGAGCGCAGGCCGGTGGCGCCGGTGTCTGCGAGCAGGGCATGAGCGCCCGCGGGGTCGCCCGCGGCATAGATGGACTGCGCCTTCTCGATGCGCTGCCGCGCCTGACTGCAGCCGCATGGTGCTGCGACGAGGCCGACGGCCACGAAAGACCAGCCCAGCCATCGAAGCGCTTCGGTGTCACGGGCCATGAACCGCCGGATTGAAAAGGATCGCGAGATCGTCACAGCGTGAGTAGGGAGCATTGAAGACCGGACGGCGAACGCCGCGTCCGACACGGGCGTCCGGAGGGAGATTCCCGATCCGAACATCATCATCGACACGGGGACGAACCGCACTGTAGGACAGCGAAGCCTTCATGAGGCGTCCAACGACTTCGATCACCGCCTGTACGATTGTGTCTGGTCAATGCCCCTGACAGTCCGCGCGTCCCTCGGTTTGAAGGAAGGATTCCCCCCGTGTTTGAGAGTCTGAGCGATCGCTTCGGCACATTCTTCCGCAAGATCAGCGGCAAGGGCACCATCACCGAGTCAAACGTGCGGGACGCGATCGAGGAAGTCCGGACGGCGCTCCTCGAAGCCGACGTGCATCAGGATGTGGTCGACCACTTCACGAAGGGCGTGCTCGAAGATTCGCTGGGCCGGCAGGTCACGAAGAGTCTGAAGCCAGGCCAGGAGATGATCGGCATCGTCCACGATCGCCTCGTCAGCCTGATGGGCGGAACGCCGTCGGATCACGAAGACCCGTCGGCGCCGCCCGCCCCGTCGGCGAGCCCCATTGAGTTCGTCGCGCCTGGTCCGACCGTCATCATGATGTGCGGCCTGCAGGGCTCCGGCAAAACGACGACTTGCGGCAAGATCGCGGCGTGGTGCCGCCGCCGCGGCCTGAACGTCATGGTGGTCGCCGCGGATCTCCAGCGGCCCGCGGCTGTCGAACAGCTTCGCCAGGTCGTGGAGACGGTCGACAAGGAAGCCCCGGGCGGTTCGCGCATTGCGTTCTATGGCGAGCCCGACAAGTGCGTCGAGTACGGCAAAGCCGTGGGCGTCGCGATCGGCGTGTGCCAGCGGGCATGGAAGACGGCGAAGGACAACAAGTTTGATGTGCTGATTCTCGACACCGCGGGCCGGCTGCACATCAACGACGAACTCATGAAGGAGCTGCAGGGCGTCAAGACCGCCGTCGCGCCGCACCAGGTGTTCCTCGTTGTCGACGCGATGACGGGCCAGGACGCACTGCGCAGCGCGAAGACGTTTCACGAACGGCTGCACGTTGACGGCCTGATCCTGACGAAGTTCGATTCCGAAACGCGCGGCGGCGCTGCGCTGTCCGCGAAACACGTGACCGGCGCGTCCGTGCGCTTCGTCGGCACCGGCGAGAAATGGGAGGCGCTCGAGGAGTTCCATCCCGAGCGCATCGCCGGCCGCATCCTCGGCATGGGTGATGTCGTCAGTCTCGTCGAGCGAGCGAAGCAGGAAGTGAGTGAGGAGGAGGCCGAGCGCATCGCGAACAAGATGGCGGCCGGTAAGCTGACGATCGACGACTTCCTCGGCCAGATGCGCTCGATCCGGCGCATGGGTTCGATGAAGCAGCTGTTCGGCATGCTGCCTGGCGTCGGCGCAGCGCTCAAAGGCATCGACATTGACGAGAAGCAGATCGACCATCTCGAGGCGATCGCGACGTCGATGACGAAGGCGGAGCGTGACGATGTCAAGCGCATCAACAAGAGCCGATCGCGCCGCGTCGCGAGGGGAAGCGGCACGAAGGAACCCGAGGTCAACCGCTTTGTCGACAGCTTCCAGCAGATGCAGAAGATGACGCAGCAGATGGCAGCAGGCGGACTCGGAAGCCGCAGCCTGCAAAGCATGAAGAACATGGTGAACCAGGGAGCGCTGCCGGGATTGCCGGGCATGCCGGGCCTGTCGACCAAGGGCTCATCGAAAACCGAAAGCCCGAAGTCGCGATTCAAAAAGCGGCGGTGAGCTACACCACCAGCATCGCATCGCCGTAGCTGTAGAACCGATAGCGCTCGCTGATGGCAATGGCGTAGATCCGCTTCAGTTCGTCGATGCCGATGAATGCGGCGACGAGCGCGATGAGTGTTGATCGTGGAAGATGAAAGTTCGTGAGCAGCGCGTCGGTCAGGCGCAGACTCGAACCTGGCGCGATGAGGATGTCCGTGTCCCATACGAGCGGACCGTTCAGCGGCAGTGGTGAGGGCAATGACTCCAGTGTGCGCACGGAGGTCGTGCCGACGGCGACCACGCGTCCCGCGCCGCGGCGTGAGCGCTCGTGCGCGCTGCGCAGCTGCGCGAGCGCCGCGTGGGTGATCATGCATCGCTCGCGGTGCATGCGATGCTCGCTCAATTCGTCCGCTTCGATCGGCTTGAACGTTCCCGCCCCGACCTGCAGTGTGAGGGGAATGCGCTCGATACCGCGCGCGGCAATCGCTGCCAGCAGCTGTTCCGTGAAGTGCAGTCCCGCAGTCGGCGCCGCGACGGACGGCGCGTCGGTGTCGGCGGCAAACACCGTCTGATATCGCACGCGGTCGTTGGCGTCGCCGCCGCCGTCGTCATCGCCACCGTCGTCCTTTCGCGCTTTCAGAATGTACGGCGGCAGCGGCGTCCAGCCGACCTCGGCGAGCACCGCGTCGGCCGTCACACCGCCGTCAATTGAGACTACGAAGCCTTCGCCCTCGCGTCCGTGGACGATCAGTCCGAACGCGCCCGGCCGCGCAGCGGTCGCCGGTCCGATCATGTCGAGGCGCTCACCCGGGTCCACGCGCTTGGCGTTCCGAAGGAGTGCGATCCACGTGCGTGCGTCGCGCCGTTCAAGCAGCAGTCCTTCGATGCGGGCGCCGCCGTGCGCACGCTGGAGCTTCACACGGGCCCGCGCCACGCTCGTGTCGTTGACGACGAGCGCGTCACCTCGTTCGAGGTACTGCGGCAGATCGCGCACGATGCGATGTTCAATGGCCTTGGTGGCGCGCCGGTAGACGAGCAACCGCGCCGCGTCGCGGGGAGTGACCGGCGCCCGCGCCACAAGGGACGGATCAAACGGGTAGTCGAGGTCGCTGGTGCGCATGGGGAATTACGGAAGCGCCCGTCGCGTGCGCACCACGATCTGATGCGTTGTCGCACCGTCGCCGCACATCTGGCGCGCAGGGCGTGAAGCGCTCGCACTGAGAATCTCAGCGCGCCGCGTCGGGCTGCGGATCTTATCGGCGAGCGCGATGGGCACGCGCGGCTGGCGCGCCCGTCGCGATACGAGAGGCGTTGACACACCTCGCACCAATCTGCCGTTCACGATGCACGACGCCACGGTTCTTGAAGCCGAGCCCTGCCTGCCTGCTCGACTCGAAGCCTGTCTATGACAATGCCGCTTCCGCCCGAGGATGTTCTTCTTCGGCGGCCTTCCCAGCCCCCCGGGCGGAGCGGCCGGACAGTACGTGCCCGAACAGTCCTTGCAACGGTTTGCGTCAGCTGCTTTCGGCGGCGTTGGCGCGTGCTGACACCGCAGAGAGCCGCCTCGCGATGGCGCTGAGCGGAGCGTTGCCCGAGCTGCCGCCACCGCTGCCCGCTCCCTCGCTTCCGCGGGTCGAATGGAAGGCCAGCCTGCATACCGACGGGGCGTCCTTCGACGAATGCACCTCGGGTGCCCCGCTGCCGCCGCTCGTTGCGCACGCCTACCAGCCCGTCATCGGCGTCTCCGGTCAGCTGCTGTCGATCTTCGCGTGAGCGGCTTCGTCTGACGAATACGGAAACAAATCCGCGGGCAGCGCACGGATTCCGCGCCGTGCCGCCTTGGCCACCGCGTACTGCATCGAGCGGCGCATGCGTGTCCGAACCTTGTCGTCGATCGTGAGCCCGTGCGACTCCATAGTGGCCAGCGACCACTCCCACGCTCTCAGTTCTTCAAGGCAGCGCGGGCGCACCGTGCCCAGTCCGATTGCATGATGGCCCACCTCGTGCAGAAAAATCGAGCAGCTCAACGGGGTCTTCGGATACGGCGACTCCAGCATGCGCTGCCGGCGTCCGTCGCGATAGACGAGTTCCCACGCGCACCCCGACATCGAACGGCGCCACTTGCGCACGCGGAACCCGTACGTCGCCTTCATCGACGTCACGACACTGTGTACGCGCGCTGCCGGTCACTGACGCGCTTGCGCGTGCGCGGCGCCCGCGCAGCCGGCGGAGGCGCGGCGACCGGGGCGCCGGCGAACGAGAAGAAGAACTGCACGAGCCGCTTCATACAAGGGTTCACGACGGCGACGACTCACGCGCGTTCGACGGAGTCGCGCTCGGTATCGGGCTGACGCGCATGCCCGCGCGCCAGGGACGCCCGGCCCGGTAGGCGTCGAGTGTCATCGGCTTCCCCCCGGGCGGCTGCAGTTCCAGCACCTCGAGCCGGCCGCGCAGGCAGGTAATCGTCCCGTCGTCGGCGATCACGCCCGCTCCGGCGGTGCCACCCTCGACGAGATCGCGGACGCGCAGCAGCCGCACGGATTGGCCGCCCGGCGTCTCAGCAGCGCCTTCGACGAATAGGTCACATCCCGGCCATGGCGTGAGCCCGTGAATCCGGCAGCGGGCCGTGCGGGCATCCATCGCGCGAAGATCGATCCGGCCGTCTTCCTTCCTGAGCTTCCGCGCTTTCGTCACACGTCCCTCGTCCTGCACCTGGCCGGCGAGCGCGCCGCCGGAAAACTTGGCAAGCGTCTCGAGCACCACCGCAGGCCCCAGCGCTGCGAGCCGATCGTGCAGTTCGCCGCACGTCTCGAGCGGGTCAATCTCGGTGGCCGCCTGCGCGTAGATCAACCCCGCGTCCATTCGCTGGGCCACGCTGATGACGCTCACGCCGGTGATCGCGGGCTCCTCGGCAGCCGCCGCTTCAATCATCGCCCAGTTGATCGGCGCAGCGCCCCGCAGCTTGGGCAGCAGTGACGCGTGCAGATTGATCGCAAAGATGTCCTGCAGCAGCGGCTGTGCGAGCTTCTGTCCGAAGGCGATGACGACGAACGCGTCCGGACGCAGATCGCGCAACGCACCCGCGTCGGCAGGCAGGTTCACGTCGTCCATTTTGCGCAGCGCCAGTCCGACCTCTTGGGCAAATGCCGCGATCGGTGTCGGCGCCAGCGTCCGCCCACGGCCGGCGGGCCGGTCGGGCTGCGTGACCACCGCAAGCACGTCGTGCTCATCGCGAATCGCTCGAAGGGTCGGCACGCCGAACGCGCCCGAGCCAAGGAAGACAATGCGGAGTCGACGTGCGCTCATCGGCGCGTCGCCTTGGTCTCGTCGTCATACGCTTCGCGCAGCAACTTGACTTTCTTGCGCGAGGCGAGCTTGTCCATCGGCGTCATGCGGTCAAGGATGAGCGTCCCCTCAAGATGATCAAACTCGTGCTGCCAGATGCGGGCGAGCATTCCGTCGTCCGTGCGCGTGAACGCAATTCCTTCAAGATCGGTTGCAGCGATGGTGACCTTGGGCGGCCGGCGGATGTCAGCACGGATCTCGGGCAGGCTGAGACAGCCTTCTTCGAACGGTTCGACGCCGCCTTCCACCATCGCGAGCGAAGGGTTGACGTACACACCAAGTGGCTCGGCCGGTCGTTCCTCCGTCGCCGGCCGGGCTTGGACGACGAACAGCCGGAGACTCTCGCCGACCTGGGGTGCGGCAATACCCGCCCCTTCTTCCTCGCGCATGACGCGAACCATGTCAGCGACCAGTTCACGGATGAATTCATCGATCCGTTCGACAGTCCGGGCACGCTGCAGGAGGACCGGGGCCGGAAAGACGACAATCTGTCGAGGCGAGCGGTTCGCCCGGAGCGAACTGGTTGCAGGAGGAATCGAGGCGTCAGAAGCCATTGTGCCATGCTATCGGGGGGGACGAGCCGATGGTTGCGTTACACATTCGTCATGTACACGTGAAGCTGCCCACTTTTTCGGCCATCGCCGCTCTCGAAAGTCCGCGCCGACCGTCCGCGATCTGGCGCGATCTGGCGCGATCTGGGACACTCCACGCAGCCGCCTCACGCCACCGCCCCTGCGCAAACCCCAGTGCCCTGCGTTGACCTCGACCGCACTTCACGTTTACCTTTCACCATTCCTCGCATCCCTCGCATCCCTCGCATCCCGCCGTTCGCGTCATGATGCCTCGTCCTGAACCACGCCTGCGGAATCGGTCACTGACTCTTCCGAAGGTGTGCATGCCCCGAGATTGCCCCACACGTGTTTTCGAATTTCTTCAAAAAGAAGCCTGAGGCCAGCGACGGAACGCCACCGCCGCCGGCGGGCAAGTCCACTGCGGGCGCGTTTGAACCGGATCCTGAAAGGGCTGCGAAGTGGTTTAACCACGGCCGCGTCGCTATCGCCCAGCAGAACTATCCCTACGCAATGCTGTGTTTTGCGATGGGCATCCGCCTCGACCCGTTCAACATGCCCGCACATGAATCCATGTACGAGGCGGGCGTTCAACATTTCAATACGGGGGGCAAGCCGGCCAAGCGCGAGGATGCCAAGAAGGTGCAGGGCCCGGGACCGGTCGATCGGTTCGCCGCTGCCGAGTTCGTCTGGATGCACGATCTGAACAATCTCTCGCTGACGCTGGAGGTTCTGGAGGCGGCCGGGCTGATCGGTCAGATGGCGTTCGGCAAATGGATCGCCCCGAGCGTCATCAACCGCATGCGCCGGCAGCAGGTGAAGAAGAAGGGCCCGTGGGTCACGGCGAAAGATCACTTCATGAAGCTTGAGTGCTGGAACGAGGCGTTCGCGGCCGCTGAAGCTGCGCTCGAGATCGATCCAGCAGACAGCAAGCTCGCGAATCAGATCAAGGAACTGCAGGCGCAGCAGGCCATCGAGCGCGGAGGCTTCAACGCAGCTCCGACGGACTCGGGCGACTTTCGGCGGAACATCAAAGACGCCGACAAGCAGCGCACGCTGGATGAGCAAGGCAGCATTTCGGGCGGCGCCGACGTGGAAGAGCGGAACTTTGAGCGTGCGAAGAAGGAGCTCGAAGAGAACCCGATGTCGGCGGATGCGATTTCGAAGTACGGCCAGGCGCTGAAGCGGCGCGCGACGCCCGAGTCAGAAGAGCTCGCCCACAGTGTGTACATGACTGGATACGAGCGATTGGGCGAGTATCGCTTTCGTGTGCAGGCCGGTGACATCAGGATCAGCCAGCTTCGCCGGCGCGCCGTAGCCGCGAAAGAGCAGCTCGACGCGACGCCTACCGATCTTGTCCTCCAGACGGAGTACGAAGAACGGCTCCGCGAACTTCGGGAGGTGGAAGGCGCCGAGTTCCGCGAACGGGTCGCGAAGTACCCGACCGATCGCGGCATGAAGATCGACCTTGGCCGCATTGAATTCGACCTTGGCAACTACGAAGACGCGATGCCGCTTTTCCAATCGGCGAAGGAAGAGTCAAAGAGCCGCGTCCGGGCGACGTTCATGCTCGGCCGCTGCTTCGCGGCGATGGGCTGGCACTCGGAAGCCATTCAGGAATTCCGTGACGCGCTGCAGTCGATCGACTCGACCGTCAAGGACGTTGAAATTGACATCCGGTACGAAATGATGACCTCGCTGATGGCGCTGGCCGTCGCCGAGAACAGCCCCGCCGCCGCGAAGGAGGCATTCGAGATCTGCTCTGCGATCGTCCGCGCCAACATCGGCTACCGCGACATCCGCGACAAGCGCAAAGAGATCGATCAGCTGCGGAAGGACCTGGGCGGATGAGGAAGGTGAGAAGGAAGAAGGAAAAGGCAGAAGTACAGATTTACGCCCTTAGTTTTCTCCGTCCTTCATCCTTCTTACTTCATCCTTCTTCCTTCACACTTCCCCGTGCTCCGTGCCGTTGCCGTCATCCCCGCCCGCTTTGGCTCGACCCGCTTTCCGGGGAAGCCGCTCGCTGCGAAGACCGGCAAGCCGCTGATTCAGCACGTGTGCGAGCAGACGGCCAAGTGCGCCTCGATCGAGCGGATCATCGTCGCGACCGATGACGCGCGCATCCTCGACGCGGTGCGTGGGTTCGGCGGCCATGCCGTCATGACGCGCGAAGATCACCCCAACGGCACGAGCCGTATCGCGGAGGTCGCCGCCGGGCTCGACTGCGACCTGATCGTCAACGTACAGGGCGACGAGCCGTCGATCGAGCCCGACCTCATCGAGCGTGCGGTGGCCGCGCTGCGGAACCGGCCCGACTGCCCGATGGCCACGGTCGCGAGCCCGTTTGCGGACGGCGAGGATCCGAGCGATCCAAACGTGGTCAAAGCGGTGGTCAGTCTGCAGGGAACGGCGCTGTACTTTTCGCGATCCCTGGTGCCGTTTTGGCGGGACGGGGTGAGGGAGCAGAACGCCGACCCCAGCGCGCGGCCGCGTGCCGCGCCGCTCAAGCACATCGGACTGTACGTGTACCGGCGCGCCTTCCTTGCGACGTTCGTAGGTCTTACCCCCACTCCGCTCGAACTGACCGAGCAGCTGGAGCAGCTTCGGGTGCTTGAACACGGTTACTCGATCGCGGTGGCCATCGGCCGCTCGACGTTTCACGGGATCGACACACCGGAGCAGTACGAGGCGTGGGTCGATCGCTACCGCAGGGAACAGCCAAGCGGTTCGCAAGGACTTCGTCCAAGCGCTTCCATGCGAGGCCCCGGCGCGGTACGGTAGGGAATGCCCCTCTCCAATCCCCCGCGCTCGAATTCCGACGGTAACGACCACTCGAGGGACGAGCTTGACGATGACCTCTGCGGTGTCACGCCCTCGAGTCAGATGGGTCATCTCGCCGGGTCGGAGTTCCTCTCACAGTTTGGCCAGAGTGAAGGCAGTACCGAGTGGTACTCGCCCGCGCCGCCCGGCTACGAGAAGGGACGAACAAAATTTGTCGTGGTGATCGGCACCGTGATGAGCGGTCTCGGCAAAGGGATCTTTGCGAGCTCGCTCGCCAAACTCATCCAGGACAAGGGCCTCACTGTTGCGCCGATCAAGCTCGAGGGCTATCTCAATATCGACGCCGGCACGCTGAATCCGTATCGCCACGGCGAAGTGTTCGTGCTCGAGGACGGCGGTGAATCGGACATGGATCTCGGCACGTATGAGCGCATTCTGAGCCAGAATCTCACGCGAAAGAACTTCGTCACTGCCGGACAGATTTACACCGAAGTGCTCGAGCGCGAGCGGCGCGGCGGGTACCTCGGACGTGACGTGCAGATGATTCCGCATGTCACCGGCGCCGTGAAGATGAAGCTCCGCGATCTCGCGATGACCGGTCATCAGACGCCGCAGGGCCCGAAGCCGCTGGACGTCGTCTTCGTCGAGGTGGGCGGCACCGCGGGCGATTATGAAAATGGATTTTATATCGAGGCGCTGCGCGAGCTCGCGTTTGAAGAAGGACCGGAATCGACGTGTTTCGTGGCGCTGACCTACGTGCTCGAACCAAGCATCTTGGGCGAACAGAAGAGCAAGGCGGCGCAGCTCGGCATCAAGCGATTGATGGAAGCAGGGATTCAGCCGCAGATCGTGGCATGCCGCGCGAAGAACCCGGTGACCGAGAAGGTGCGCGAGAAGATCGCGATGTTCTCGAACGTGCCCATGAAGCGCGTGTTCTCAATGCACGATCGCGAATCGATCTACGTGATCCCTGAAGCGATGCGGGCGCAGGGGCTCGATCGGGAGATTCTCTCGCTGCTTCATTTGCACGAGCGGGTGAATCCCTCGCATGAAGACGTCTCACGGCAGACGTGGCTGAGCTTCTCGAGCAAGCTGTCCGGACCGCGGCGGCATCGGATCGATCTCGGACTCGCGGGCAAGTACGCGTCGCTGCGCGATGCGTATGCGTCGATCGAGAAAGCGATCGAACATTGCTCGATCCATCTGAGCTGCGACATCAAGACGCACTGGCTCGACACGACGGAGATGACGACGGCCGAGCACGCGAAGAAGGCGATCGGCAGCATGCACGCGGTGATCGTGCCGGGTGGCTTCGGCACGCGCGGTGTCGAGGGCAAGATCCGGTGCGTGCAGGTGTGCCGCACGATGGGCATTCCGTTCCTCGGCATCTGCCTTGGGTTCCAGGTCGCCGTGATCGAGTACGCGCGGAACGTGCTGGGGCTGACCGACGCAAACTCGACGGAGTTCGACGGCCGGTCGCGCAACGCCGTCATCAGCGAGCTGCCGGATCAGAAGAAGATCGAAGGCATCATGGGCGGCACGATGCGGTTGGGCGGGCAGGACATCGTCCTCGAGCCGGATTCACTCGCGAGTTTCCTTTACGACGGCCGCTCGACGGTGCGCGAGCGATTCCGTCATCGCTACGAAGTCGACCCCAAGTACATCGAGGCGATGACGGCGGCCGGTTTCGTCTTCTCAGGCCGCCATCCGCGCTTTCCGATCATGCAGGTGATGGAGCTGCCGCAGACGGTGCACCCCTACTTCATCGGCGGCCAGTTCCATCCGGAGCTGACCAGCCGCCCGTTGCGCCCGCAGCCGATGTTCATGGGCCTGGTCGCAGCGGGGATTCGAAGGGCGAATCCAGAGCTGCCGATGGAGGCGATTTCGTCGCGGTGGCTGAGACCGCAGCCAGCGACGGCGACTGTGTGAGCGGGCGGGACGCGACTTGAGAGCATTGCGGCTCCGCGTATACTGCCCCGCTCAATTGACTGATCACGCCGATGTAGCTCAGCTGGTTTAGAGCGCTGGATTCATAACCCGGAGGTCGGCGGTTCGAGTCCGCCCATCGGCATTTCCGCTCCGCGTCGCAGGACCACACACCACGTCGCTCAAGACCTTGCAACGCGAGGACTTGGGCGACGCTGTGCTGATGGAGGCGTCCCGCACCGTCTCGCGGCGTCCCCGCCGCACCGCGGCATGCCGGCCAGTGCTTTCGAGAGATCGCGCAGACGTGTGTGCAATTGGCGTCCGATCGTCAAGGTCGGAGTCGAGTGACGAGCACGCTCCTGTGCCGTCTTCACGCTGGCGCCGCTGGCGACCACCTATGAGATGTGCGAGTGTCGGAGTCCGTGGAAGTCGGCGCGCGGCCTTTCGTCCTCCGTCGTTTCCAACCAAAGGAGCTACCAGTTCACGATTGAGCACGAGTGCGCGACGCGTCCTCGACGCGCGCGGCATGCACGTGCTCCGCGTCATCGCCAAAGCGCGGATCGTCCGTCATGCGTCCGTCATGCGTCCGTCATGCGGATCGGCGCCGCCGTGGCAAGATGTCGAGACGTGCTTTGCCCTCGCGAGAGTGCATCGCGAGCAGAGTGCATTCCTTCGTTGGATTGGAGTTTCACCATGAACTGGTTTATGAGCGCTATCACCCTTGGCGTCGGTAGTCTCGTCGCCCCCGCCATCGCCGGGGACCCGGTGCTTCCCGATTGGACACAGAGTCAGTTCGGCACATCAAGCGCCGTGAGCGTACATCCGTACTATCCGCTTGCGCCGGGAACGTTTTCTGTCATGGAAGGCATAGTCGAGGACGGCGCGGCCGAGCGCATCGAGACCTTCGTCACATTCGATACAAAGACAATTCTCGGGGTATCCACTCGCGTCGTGCGCGACACGACCTTCATTGACGATCTCGTGGTCGAAGTTGCGCATGACTGGTACGCCCAGTCCAACGACGGAATCGTCTGGTACTTCGGAGAGTTCGTCGAGAACTTCTACTATGACGAGAACGGGAAACTCGTCGCCACGGACAACGCTGGATCGTGGATCGCCGACGGCGTGACAAATCTGCCCGGGGCGATCATGCTCGCGCAACCAACTGAGGGAGACGTGTACTTCCAGGAGTTCGCGCCGGGCGTCGCTCTGGACTTTGCCGTCGTCCTGGGCCTTGATGAAACAGTGACGCTCCCAATCGGGACGTTTCGCGATGTTCTGGAGACCTCGGAGGGGAACCTCATTGATGGTCCACAGGTGGTCGAGGACAAGCTGTACGCGCCGGGGATCGGACTCGTGTTCATCAACACGCTCGACGATCGCGGGCGGGAGGAATTCACGATCGAGCTCGTGTCGCACACTCCGCCGCTCGCCGCGCTGGATGACTGGACACAGGCGACTTTTGGACCGTCGAGCGCCGGCTCCGGGCATCCGAATTTCCCGCTCGCCCCGGGATCGTTCAGGGTGTACGAGGGCGTTGTCGAAGAGGGCGTTGTCGAGCGAATCGAGGTGTTCGTCACGTTCGAGACCAAGACGATTCTCGGCGTCGAGACCCGTGTCGTGCGCGACAATGCGTTTGAAGACGGTGTTCTCGTAGAAACGGCGCTCGATTGGTATGCGACGGCGGAAGACGGAACCGTGTGGTACTTCGGCGAGTTCGTCGAGAACTATCACTACGACGCGAGGGGTTCGCTCATCGCGATTGACAACAACGGCTCCTGGATCGCCGACGGTATCGCAACGCTTCCCGGTGTCGTCATGCGCGCCGATCCGAACGTTGGTGACGCATACTTTCAGGAATTCGCACCCGGCGTAGCGTTCGACTTTGCAATCGTTACGCAGGTGGATGCGACGGTGGTGACGCCCGCTGGTCGATTCGAGAATGTCCTCAAGACCGCCGAAGGAAATTACTTTGATGGTCCAGGAATTGCCGAGAACAAGCTCTACGCCGATGCAGTCGGGCTGGTGATGGTTGAGGTGCTCGGCGATGCGGGCCGAACGGAGTTCGAGGTGCCCTTGGTGAGTATCGATCCGGTCCTGTGCATGGGCGATGTCGATCACGATCAGGCGGTCGACGCGGCCGATCTCGCGGTGCTCCTCGGTGCGTGGGGCGGAGGGGATCAGTTCGCCGACCTTGACCGCGACGGCGAGGTGAACCAGGCTGACCTCGCGATTCTGCTTTCGCGCTGGGGAAACTGTCGGTAACGGCAATGTGACGCCTCCCGGCCCACGGAGCGTCGGGCCGGGAGAGCGGGGCCAGGTGTTTTCTGCCCTCAGCGACCTATAGCATCGCTTGCGGGGCATCAACATCGAACCGTCATGTTGAACGCCGTGCCCGATGCTATAGAGTGACCAAGTTGGCCTCGTGTCGACAGGAATTACACTTGCTTCAAGAAGGGGAATCGCCAATGCCGAAATCCAAATCGTCGAGCGCGTGCGCACTGCCCGTCGCCTGTTTGTTCGCAACGGGCCTGCTCGCCGGGCTGCAAGGGTGCGCCCACCGTGCGGGCGCGGACGAGTCGACGCACGCGCGGGCGGCGTTAGGAGCTTCGGGGGGGGCGTGCGACGACGCTGATGACGATGACGATGACGATGACGATGAGATCTCGATCGCCGATGTTCCTGCTCATGTAGCACAGGCTGCGATCAAAGCTGTGCCCGGATTCGTCCTTGAAGAGGCCGTACGCGTCGGCGAAGGCGATAGCGCGGTCTACGAACTTGAAGGAGAAGCCGACGGCACGGAGTACGAGATCGAAGTCGACGCAACAGGAGCAGTGTTGGAGATCGAAGCGGATGCGGAATCCGAAGACGGCGACGATGATTGACTCGATCGGAATCCATTCGGAGGAGTCGTTTGGAATGGGGAGGACTAGCGGTGCGCATTCTGATTGTCGAAGACTCCTCTCGACTGCGCGAGTCACTCGCGGACGGTCTTCGCGCCGCCGGGTATGCAACCGATGCGACGGGAGACGGCCGCTCGGGTCTCGCCAACGCGCGCGTGATCGACTACGACCTGATGGTCCTCGACCTCATGTTGCCCGAACTCGATGGCCTCACGCTACTGAAACAGCTTCGCGGATTCCGACGCTCGGTGCCGGTGCTTATCCTCAGTGCCAAGGACCGCGTCGAGGACCGTGTCGAAGGTCTGCGCGCTGGTGCGGACGACTATCTTGTCAAACCGTTCGATCTGTCGGAGTTGCTCGCCCGCGTCGAGGCGCTCACGCGGCGCGCGAAAGGCGTGGTGTCCGGCATCGTGCGCATCGGAGATGTCGTCTTCGATCTGGCCGCCAAACGATTCATGACCGAAACGGGTGAGATCGCGCTGCCGCCGCGTGACTTCGCGCTGCTGGAATTCCTCTTCCTGAATGCCGGCAAGACCTTCAGTCGCGCGGAGATCGAGGAGCACATCTACGCGGCGGACCGGCAGGTGTGGAGCAACGCCGTCGACTCGGCGGTTGCATCGGTGCGGAGGAAGCTTGCCGACGCTGGCGTTGGCAACCTCATCGAAACACGGCGTGGCCTGGGTTACTGTGTGGGTGCGAAGGCGCGAGCCTGATGCGTTCCATCCGCACGTCTCTGCTTCGTCAAATCATCATTGGCGTCGCTGTGGTGCTTCTTGCGTCCGGCGCGGCGACCTTCCTGATGGCGCAGGCTCGACTTCGCGCTCAGCTGGACGCTTCGCTGATCTCCAAAGTTCAAACATTCGCCACGCTCGTCATCGAGGAACCGATTCATCCAGAGCAGTCCGCAGAAGGCGGTACCGCGCATGGCGAACTGGTGTTTGATTTCAAAGGATCCATTCGCGAAGCGGATCTCGGCGCTCTCCTTCGTATCGCCACGCTCGACGGCGACATCCTGGCGCAAACGCCTGAGTGGCCATCGAGCCTCGTCGCGCCTGTCTCTGGTCCTCGTGAATCGGCGTTCAAAGGTCAATGGATTCGCATGGCGACGGCCCAGCTTCCGGATGGCGGAATGTTCCGCATCGCTGCGATGACCTTCCACGCGAATCGGGAAATGGAGCCGAGTTCCGAGCGCATCGGCGGGCTCGCGCCAGAGTTCGGCGATGAAGCAATGATGGTTGGCGGATCGAGACACCTCGTCGTTGCAGCAGTGGCGGGGCGTCTGGACGAAACCACGCGGAGCGAAGCGGCGCTCCTCGCGGCGATCGGTACAGGAGCAGCGATCGCGGCAATCGGAACGGCCGTCGTCGTTACTGTCGGTGTCGGGCGCGGGCTTCATCCACTGTCGGCGCTGTCAGCGGCGTTGGATGGTGTTGACCCGGCGGGCCCGACCGCGATTGCCCCTTGCAATTCATGCGTTCGGGAACTCCAGCCAATCGAAGCTGCCATCAACGGCCTGATCGTGCGTGCGCGAGAAGCATTGGAACGCGAGCGGCGCTTCACGGACGCAGCAGCGCACGAACTTCGAACGCCGCTTGCCGAACTGCGAACCATTACCGATGTCGCGCGGCGATGGCCATCGGAACAGCGACGTGCAGCAGCCGTCGACCAGGCGAGTGCGATCGGACGTGAGTTGGAAGAATTGCTTGCGAGCCTCCTGGCGATATCGCGCGGCCAGCGCGATTGGAGCGAATACACCCGCGACCCGGTGCTGCTCATCGAGCTTGTTCGGGAGATCCTGCCGGCATGTGTTGCGCATCAAACGAAGGGAGTCGGGCTGGACATCGCGGGCAGCGAATCGGCGGCGTGGGCACTGCCGCGCAGCGGCATTGCTGCGGTCTTTCGAAATCTCATCAAGAACGCGCTGGAGTACACACCGCGCGACGGCGTCGTGCGGATCGCCGTGATGTCAACGGCTGCGGGTGCGGCATTCCGAATCGAGAACGGCCCCGTCTCCATCAGTCCAGAGCATGTCGAACGCCTGTTTGAGCCGTTCTGGCGTGGCGATGCATCGAGAACGGATCGCCAACATTGCGGCCTCGGTCTTGCCATCGTCGATTCGATGTGCGAAGTCTTGGCGCTTGATCGCAGAGCGTCGATTGAGACCGGCCGCATGCTGCGAATCGAACTGTCGCTACGGCATGGTGTGCAGAGTTCGTAGCAGTCCATGCTCGTGGGGTCCGACTGGGCAATGGACGCCTTGCGTTGCCTTCATGGACAGCGGCTGTGTTCACTTGCAAGTCCTCAGGTCGGCGAAGCAACGAAATTGGACTCCCACTTCATGCCGCACTTCAGCATCGCGTTTGGGATCGTGAAGAGGGCGCCACACCACCCCTTCGGAGCGATCGGCGAACATCGGAGATCTCCACCGTGAATCAGGAAGAGCGAACAGGCGCTGCAGCGCAACGAAAACGGACGACGGCGCTCCATGAACGCCGCCGCCCGTTCCCCTCTCCCTCTCCCATCACCCGCTCAGCCCGGGCACCGACCCCACGCTCCGAGCACTGCAG